>OGNT01000808.1_pt1 | contig 12214 bp, 8 predicted proteins | sample 1573521 | NCBI WGS metagenome assembly OGNT01 (sample SAMEA2581922, study PRJEB24529) | metagenome | biome: Human gut stool | place: China | collected 2011
GCTGCAATAGGCAAACTTCACCCCATCTGCACGGCACCCCATACAATGGATGGTTTCTGCCGTAATTTCCGGCGTATTGTTCAGCACACTCCACTCTTTGGCGGTTTTCTCTCTCAGCTCATCGTCATTATTGACAGTGGCTATACGGGCGGTGCAATTTTCGCAATCCAGTCCGCAACATGCAATTAATTGTTTCATCACTTGGTTATAACGATTTATGTTTGTCTCTTGTGATAATCATCAACTTGTCTGCTCCTTCTTTTTCAGTTCAAAGACAAACAGTCATCTTGCAAAGATATGGAAAATAAAATAGAGCTCCCTCCAAATGCCTGATTAATAACATTTCATTTTTCCAGGGATAATAAGACAAAATGCCCCCGAATCCACGCTTGAATCGGAGGCATTCACAAACAAAACAAACAAAATCTATCAGACGAACTTCACAGTTGGTCTCATAGCGAAAATTTAAGCCTTCTTGTCGAGGAGAGGATTAAATTTTCCGAGGGTAGACCGCAAATCACGTCTGCCCGATTCATTATTACAAGATTTATCTCAAACCCAGCGCCTGCCTCACGGTGTCGTAGGCCGCATCTTTCAGCAGTACGGTTTTGTCTTTATCCAGCAAGTAAAGCGAGGGCATGGCCTTGAGGTCATACAAAGCACAGTCTTTCACCTGTTGCCGGTCGTTGCCTATTAGCCAGCTACGGGGCATGTCTGTCAGGGCTTTCCTCCACACTTCATCATTGCCCTCGGTGTAGACGGCAAGTACGGTCAGGGTGCCTGTATCCACAGCATCAGCCAATGCCCGGTCTGCCATCATCGCTTTCAGCACTTCGTGGCAACTGGGGCATTCGGGGTCGTAGAATACCAGCAACAGCTTGTCTCCCTGTACCGTGGTTGTCCGCAGCGTGCGACATTCTTCGTCCGCCAGGTAGTAGGTGAAGTCCGTAGCTGCCTTGCCCACGTTATTACGGCTTATCAGCTCCAACTTGAATTTCAAAGAACTTTTCCTTGCCTCGTCCAGCGCGGTACTTTGCAGCATACGGCGCAGGTAGGCAGCATAGAGCGTTTCGTTGTAGTACGGCGAATTGGGATTATAGAGATAATCATCCATCAGCCGCATGAACACCTGCCTTGCATGCTCCTGACTCTCCATGCCGGTGCAGAGGTTGCCGATGCCTCCCTTAATCTCCTCCTGCGTGGCTTCTGAAGCCGACAACAGGGATAGCTGATTGACCAAGCCTTGCTCCGTCACCGCCCGGTTATTCACCAAGGCGGTGTCGGAGAAGTTATAGCTGTCCCAGTAGTGCGTCAGCAAGAAAGTCTTGCGCTCGGTGGGGGAGGTGAGGACGGAGGGGATTTCGGGAAAAGGGAATTGCTGATCTCTCAATTCAGCTTTCCCTTTGACATTCTCTGTACATTCATCCATCTTCCCGGCTTTCTGTTTATCACCGGCAATGCAAGAATGAAGCAAACCGACAATAAACAGAAACAAACCGATACAGCTGAGGATACGTCTCATTCCCTATTAATTTCCTCCCAGATTATTGGTAGCATCGCGTACGCAACGCACCTTACCACTTCCCCAGCCCGTAGTCAATTGAAGAGTACCACTTGTATAGGCGAAAGCTTCCTTTCTATTCGTTGTAGATCCTACACCTTGCCCTATATCAGTATTCCTACCGCTAAAAGTTGTATTTGTCAAATAAGTAAATCCGGTCATCAAATCAGGATAGGTTGTGTACATCAACATTAATTCACGCTGATTAGGAGCACGGTATCCAATAGGACAGGGGCGATCAACTCTTTCATATTTTGCCACACGTTCTGCTCCAATTGATCCCTCTTCAGGATATACTCCATAACTAATATCACCCTCATCCGCAAGAATTGCCAACGTCAAAGGTGGACGATTGTTACCAGAAATATCTCTTTCCGTATTTGTCGGCAATACTTCAGTACCTACAGACGGTCTGATTGTGTTATCAATCATAGGATTTATATCAATAGTTTTCTCCTTATAAGTTACACCTCCAATAATATGTGTGCTACTTCCTTTCGTTACATAATCCTCTGGAACTGCATCAATATCCTTCAAACTTAACCCCAGATTTCTTATACAACGATAAGAGAAATTCTTAATACCAGTAAAGTGTTCACCAGGTGCTGTCTGTGAATAAGACGCAGATCCTCTCGATGCACTTTCCTCTGCCCATATAACCCATGGATCACTAGGTTTATTTGTAGGCTTATCTGTTGTACCAGGATGATAACTACTACTTGCCACATGTACACGTGTTTCTCCATTTTCAATTGGTATTTCCACTCCGGAAGCATCAATATCATTCATATAAAGTTTCGCTTTAGGAATAGCAGTTTCCCCAATCCACAAATCTGTCAATTGATCTACAGAAGCAAGATACCAACGGATTTCATCTGCATCTATAACGTCATCCCCATCCAAATCACGGTTACGCAACAAGCAGGCATACCAAATACTCTCATAGCCAGAGTTTAATTGATGATCTACATCCGTAACAACTCCTAAGACATCCGTCCAATGTAATTGGTTTACTGTTTGTCTCGCATTAATAAGGTTCAACATATTGAGGCGTCCATTCTCCATTCCATTTGGATTTTGTCCACTAAAACGACTATTAAAGTCTTCATCGGAAACACCGTCCGGTACTATCGGCAAGAATTTCGTTTCCATCATAGCCTCTGTTCCCCATGCCGTTTTCAAGTCAGCATGTTTCGGATTGTAGAAAGTATAAACCGGATTTTGTGCGATGGAATAAACACTACGTGCTACGGAACTTTCTCCATCTTCACTGTATTTTGAGCCTTCTACACAAAAATTTAGCATACGATTTTCTCCATTCACTGTTTCTTTCCATAATTCCAAATTAACACCCTCTATACCATCACCAGAACCGGGAAGTCCTACTGATGCTGCCTGACGATAATAAATCATTCGTGGGTCATATACATAAATATATTCATCTACATAAGCAGTAATCGTTACAACATCTTCGTATTCAAATGTTTCCGAATTCCATCTCCGCTCAAAAATATCACTATTGCCATTGTTAGCCTCCACATGCAAAAAATTCAATAACTGATTAATGTCATACAACCGCACATGTCCATAAAATTGTGTTTCTATATACTCCCCACCTGCAATAGGGGCTGCTTCTGAATTATTTTTACCACCACCGTCATACGCTTGTTCGCCAGGATATTTTGCCATGACATTTGTCGGCACATAGTTTCCATTAGCCAAACGACATTCCTTATTAACCAGAAACTTTACCCACTTATAATCATTCAAAGACAAATCTGTTTGAGGAAGCCCGTATCCATCATAGGGAAGTTTCGTATCAAACACCTTCATCCCTCGTTGAAAAGGAGTGGTTACCGACCAGGAAAGTCCTTTTTGAATATCTTCTTTTCTTAACGTCAGCAATAATCTTCCATAGTGGGAATCCATCGTCTTAACAGTTCCTTGCGCAACGATGACATTGCCTTCCGCACCTGGATTGACTTCCTTACTATCCTCAACTTCTACAATGATTTGGTCTACACTTTGTACTTTCACATTATAAGTATAATGAGTATTACGTTCCGTATCATAATTGTTGACGAGTTCCAAGTCATTCAACCAGTCGGCTGTATTACTATTTCCTGTATTACCTAAATGAATTGTGTAAGTTGTCTTTGCGTACACTTCACTCCCATCATCATCCTTATAGGTAATAGTACCCTCCAATTCTACATACGTTGATTTAGCATTGGCATATACATATTCTCCATTTTCATATTTTTGCCCTTCTACAGTTCCGGTTATTAGCTTTTTCTCCTGTTTCTCACGCAAAGCATAATAAGTACCCTCCTCAAGTAGGCTCTCTGTACTTATTTTTTGTTTAGGATTTTGTCTATTCTCACAAATATAAAACTCAAAAATAGACTTCCCATCCTTTTCAGTAAAGTCACTCAGCCGATTACTCGGAGCATAGCCCGCTCCATCATAATCCCATGTATTATCTCCACTATTTTGTTTCTCGCGCGAAAACAAATAAGTACCACCCGGAATATTAATAACTCTATAGGCTTCAGGTTCAAAAGTCACTCCCACAGCAGGTATAATATTGAAAGTTATACGCGCATCTACATGGTTTAATGCCATTGTGTAATCTTCCCTTATTGCTCCCTGGTGGTCCCCAGACTTATATACTGTTACAATTTCACTCTTTTCTTTGGTTATCGCCTGTCCAGTCATCAAGAAATAGACACGCTCAACACTCAAATTATCACTCAACTTGGAATAAAGTGCTTTTAGGGCTGCTATTGTCTTTACATTCTTCAATTCATCATCAGATAAGGTTCCTACCCCGCTCTGCGGATTACCTACCACATAAATTCTCCTCAATCCTGTAGTCATAGAGAACTCTACAGATTGCGGTTTCCCTACTTCAATAGGATTTCCCAAACCATCTTCAGTATCATAAAATGCAGAATTGTCCACAGACCATTCGTCATCCGAAGCATCTGCATTCTCCGCTCCATCAGATTGCTTACTCGGCTTGAAAGCTATCACAAACAATTTATTAACTGTGCGTTCTGTTTCGTCAGACTGTGCCAAACGGGTTTGAACTTCCATTTGATCTGCCACTTTTATTTTCAGCGAAAGTGCCACAGGAATGTCAGGCACTACCTCATATTTATCTCCACCCTTCACAAGTTCATCATCCGTACACGACACAGCCAGTGCGGAAACAATCATTGCGATAAAAAGATTATATATATATTGTAATTTTCTGTTCATAACAAATTTCTCCTATCCATTATTCAAATGGCACATCTATTTCTTCCTTTGTCTAACCACTGATGGTCCACTGTAACTCAGTATCTTTCGGAGTTGAATTCAAGGTGACGATTATATTCAGACACTCTCCGGCACTAAGGTGGGTTAAAGTTTCATTGTTCTTTTGCAGCTTCAACGATTGTGGTCCCACATATTCCCAGTTAGTAACCAACTCATATCCCGTACCAATATGTCCCGGATAGAGATAGCTGATAATTTCTTCAGATTCTTTTAGGGAAGAAGCTATTGTTATACTTTCTTTTAATAGTAAATCTGTATAAGAAATTTGAGTTGGCAGGTTGTTTTCTTTAACGAAAAGATAACCCTTATTAGGTTTCACATTCGGCATTTTAATATTAGTAAGCTCTTGCTCCTTATCGGTATTATTAATAAACTTCAAGCATACCTTTGCCACCGGAAATTGTAACTGCAAGGCCACATTTTGAGATTTTTCAGCTTCTAAACGAACATTTTTCCTCATTACAGTTTGTGGCAATGTTTTTTTATCTGTTGGAGGATTTTGAAAATCAAAACCATTTTCTCCCAGTATCACATTCTCCAATAGAGAAACGTTATCAATAGTAGTTTTACTATTCAAAATTTCTGTTACCTCCTCAGTTAGTGTAAGAGAACCTTCATTCACAATGGCATAAAAATCAAATTCAGTACCATTATTCTTGTCTACAACAAGGTCATTGTAAGTGATTGTTTGCGAAGTTACCTCGGGAGCGATGTCATATCTTTCATTCAATATCACTTCAGAGTCACTGCTTCTTACCATAATCACATGCAAAGTCCGCATCTGCTCATTATCCAATAGGCTGCTTCCGTTTGTATCATCCGTCACCGCCCTCGTCGTAAACGTCATCGTCACCGTTGCTTTCTCGGTGGCGGCGGGGGCATCATCGGTGATGCACGAGGCGGGCAGTAGGCAGAGGATTGCCATCAAGGTTGCCGCCAGACTGTATTTCTTCAGTATTTTTTTCATATATCGTTCCTCCTTGTTTTTATTGCCAGTCGGGTGTTACGTCTTCCACATACCATGAGGGGACCTTGATGGTGACTCCTACCGGAGTGAACACAATGCTGATGGGCAGGTAGGCTTCCTGCTTGGTCACATCAATGCTTTTGAGGTGCTGTTGCAGGTAGTTGTAGATGCTGCCAGTCACCAAGGTGTTGCCGTCGGCGTCCTCCAGGCGAAGGAGGTGCGTACAGCAGACGGGGGACAACACGTCGTTGTGGTCCATGCGGAAGAGGGTGAGGTCGTTGGTGTGGTAGACGCCGGTCTGGGCATTCGATTTCTCGATGCTCAGCTTATAGGGAATACCGGCGCGTGTTGCCTCGCCGGGGGCGGGCAGGCCGTGTATCTCGATGTCTACGTTGATGTGCGAGCTGAATAGGTCGAGCGTGTCACGCAGGAACTTGTTGCTGCCGGGCACGGTGATTTGCTTGCTTCCCATGTAGTTGTGGTCGTGCCCGTCCACTGCGGAGGCTGTGCCCCAGTTGGGATGCTGTATGTAGATTTGTGAGAGGTCGGTGGAGTTGATGTCCTTCACCTGGGTTTTGCCGTAGGCGTTTCCCACTGCCACCACGCTGTAGGTGCCTTGGGGTAGCTTGAAGGAGGGTGCTTCTTGGGCGGGATTCAAGGCGTCCTGATTGTATGTCCTTTGGTCGACAAGACGGTTGTTGGCATCGAAAACGTACAGGTCAATCTTGTCCATGTATTGGCGCAGCACATCCTTATCTCCGTCGGCCTTGTAACGGAAACAGATGGCGACGTTTTCACAATCGTCCATATCTTCTTTTATGCAACCGGTTGTCAGGACGGGAACCAGCGACAGTAATATGAGTTTCTTTAATTGTTTCATTGTCATACGTTTTCGGTTATATGATACGTCATTTTTCTTCAAACAAGAAAAGAAAAAGAGAAAGGGTTCTCCCCGCAGCCTGTGGAAAGGAGGCGGGGAAAAAGAAATTCTTAATTGGTGTGGGAAGATAATTATTCTGCCCAATCAGCATAAGTGGTTTCAACCTGCCATGCAGCCTCTCTTACAGTAACAGTTACACCCCACAGCTCATCACCACCTTCACCACCGGAGATATTCTTATCTTCCAGTTGAACATCTGTAATGCGGTAAACATGACCGGCAAGCAACACAATAGGAGCACCATTCACTTCAGACTTGTAGTTCACGATTTTAGCATAACGAGGTGTTGCCATTATCTCGCCCGTGTTGCTCGGTGTTGCCGTCTTGAAATAAATTTTAAAAATCGGATTTACAGAAGTATCATCTCCTGTTTCCGGAGCATAGAAGTTATAAGCAAACACTTGGGCTTTGCCATCTTCATCCGCTGCCGGCCAAGATAAATCATAATCCATAAAATTATTTGCATTTCCTTCTGCTGGGATAGCATCAAACAAGATAGCGTCAGTTCCGGAAGCTGTTCCCCCATTGTCACCAGGGAACTTATAATCGGTCAAATCACCTGTTCCAGTCGGTCTGATATTATCCATATAGACACCATCAATAGTCAATGTTGCATATTCACATTTAACAGATTCAACCTCCTTTTTATGCTTAATATTTGATACCTCCAAACGTGCTACAGGAATTTTCAAGTCTACGGTAGCTTCATACATGAAGAACGTTTTATCAGTATCACCATCTTTTGCTCCCGTATTGTCTCCATTCGTGATGTCTTCTAGAGTCGGAGTGCCTGTTCGGTTATTATAGGTGAAGTCTTTGGTTTCACCATAAGCAGGAATACTCTCAGTAACCTGCATTGTAACATCGTTAATACTTGTTGTGTAAACTTTCGTACCGTCATTCATTGATACGGTTACCAGCGTAGGATTTGTCACATTCCAAAATTTAGCTTCAGTTTCTCCTCTTGCCAAGTCAATCGTCTTGATTTTCTCTTCACCATCAAAAGTAGCAGTTAAAGACACCGTAGCAGGACCTGTTACTTTTATTGTACCATCCGGAGAGTCCGAAGTCACCGCACGACTATTTGCAGTCGGAGACACAATCTTGATGCTGACTGCACCATTACCTTGAGCCAAAGCATTTTCAGCTTCATCTTCATTCCCACATGCCGCGAATGCCAATCCGACCAAACCCAGCATAAAAAATCTGTTTAACTTCATAATTTAAAGTATTAGTAAAAAATATTCGTTTTATGTATCTGTTCTGTCTTTCTTACAAGTCGGCCACTACGCCTGCCACCTGCTCCAGGTTGGTGCGTGCTTCCCGGCTTCCTGCCTGCACTGCTTGCTCCAGCACCGCCTTTGCACGGTCGTACTGCTTCTGCTTGGCATACGCCACACCCAGCGCGTTCAGCACCCTGCCGTCCTCTTTCACCTCCGAAGCCTCCAGCATCGCGATAGCTCCCTGCACGTCTCTGCCCTCCATCTTCAGGCAGGCGGCATTCACCACAGCGGCGGCGTTCTTGGGATAAGTAGCGGCAGCTATGCGCAGCGCTTCTTCATAGTCGGAAGTACCCTTGCCATAAGACTCCGCCACCGTGTAGATTTCCTCCACGCTCAGCAGGTCCGGGCGGGTCTTTATCTGCTTCTTTGCCTCCTCCAGGTTGAAGCTACGCACGCTGTACTCTATCTTGTATTCGTTGCGGCGCAGCGGGCCGTACATCTCGTTCAGCAGGCGGGTATAGACATCCGGTGATACGGACTCGCGGATACGCTTCTCGCAGGCGTCCTTGTCGCCCTCGCACTCGTCGATAAGCCTCAGCACCTTGTCGATGTCCAGCAACTGCGGGTGCTTCTCCACTTCGCGGCGCAGGCCTTCCCAGTCCTCACCCATGCCCGCGACGTGCCACAGAGAAGCATCCATGTGGGTATCTTTCCGGGCATATTCGGCCAGGGCGTTTGCACGCGATTCGGACAGCTTCTGATTGAAAGCCACCGAGCCTTCGGGCGAGGCGTAGCCGGTGATGTAGATGCCCGTAATGGTCAGGTCGGGGTTGGTTTTTACCACGTTGATGGAGCCTGTCACCGTTTCCAGCTCCGCGCGGTTGTCCTTGTAGCGCGGGTCCACATCCGACTTTCCCTGGCGGAATTGCAGGCGTGCCACGCGTACCTCGTTGCGCACCTTCACCGCTTCACGCTCCGGTGTAACGAAAGGCGTGACATACCGCGGGGTGAAAAGCTTTATGAAAGGTGCCTTTACCGTCGATTCTTCCGTGGCCGCCGTGCAGTCCAGGCAGCCCGTCATCCGCTCGCGCAGCACTAGGCGGCTGTCCACCATCCAGGGCTCATAGGCAAGCTTGGCGATATATTCCACCCGGCTCTCACGCCCGGAGCGGAGTACCGTGTAGGCATTGTCCGTGGCAGGAGAGGCTCCTGTCAGCGCCTTCTCGCGGCGGTGCACGCGGCTGCGCGTCTTGCCGTCCACCACTACGGGGGCGAGCACGGCTTCGTGCGTGCCGTCGGCAGAGACCACTGCCGGATGCAGGCACACGCTCTTCTGATTACCCACACGCAGGCCGGTCAAGTCCAGCGTCATGCGCAGGCTCACCTCGCTACCTTGTTTCTTCACTTCTTCGTTCACCACCTTCACATCGATAAGGTTGCCCTCCTGCGCATATCCTCCTAAGGAGGTGCACAGCAGCAGGCCCGTGACATATAGCATTCGTTTCATTTCCATGTCCTCCTTCTGTTTACTTGATTACATAAATAAGGGAGATGGCGGCTTTCGTCACCCCCAGATAATTCTTGTCTCCCTTGCCTTTCCATTCGCCACAGCGTGGGCAGTCGTAGCGGTCGTAGTGCGCACGCACGTAGCCCAGGCCCAGGCTTGCCTCGAAGCTCCAGTGCTTGCCCAGCACCCACTGGTAGCCGTAGGCAAGGCCCGCGCCGTAGTAGTAGCCCTCCACCGAGGGGTAGATGCCGAAAGGCAGCTTCACGCCCCCCACGTTGTATTGTCCCCCCAGTAGATGAAGTCCCATAAAGTGTCCGTTGAAGCGTTCGCAGAACCAGTAGCGCGCCTCGGGCTGCGCCATCCAGTGCTTCCACTTCTTGTTGTCAGAAAATGAAAAAGGATTATAATTGGCGGACAAATCCAACGTCCACCGGGGGGAAAGGCCTATTTCGGCACCCAGGTTGAAGGTGGTCGTGGCATCATAGAGCAGGTTTGTCTTTACCGCCACATTCTGGGCAGACAGGGAGATGCCGATCATCAGAAAGATTATGCAAACACTTTTTCTCATATTCTTCATATTTAGTATGTGTGTAATTTTAGTACGTGTCCATGGCATCCCCGGAAAGGGGATGATTTAACAGTCCCGTTACTTTGTAGGTAACGGGAAACGACCATAGGAGGCCGCAGAAGCCGCTTATGTAGTAAAATACACTACTGTTCAAGGGAACCATGGAAAGAAAAAGGAAGACATGAACAGACAGCCCGTGTTAATTTAACCTAACACGGGAGCACCGGCGTTATGCATTTTCTCAAACTGCATTGCCTTGTATTATAAGAAAATACCGCTCAGAAAGCCTTTCTGGGGCTATTTTCAACTTTTGATAAGAAAAAGTCGCTTTTTTCTTGCTAATTAAAAAAATCATGTTGATATTTGCGAACAGAAAAGATTCCCGTTACCTACAAAGTAACGGATGTCCGGCATAGTATTCGCCAGGAAGCAGATTTGTCGTAAACTCCTAATTCCAAGCATTATATCCATCAAAGACATACGAGAGTATGCCCCTGTTCATTTCTTGTATTTGTTTGTCCGAATGTTTTTTGAAGTAAGTTTCGGTTACCTTGACCGAGGAATGTCCCATGGCATTGCTGATGAGCTCCTGCTGATAGCTCCTGAAATTGGCAATGGTAGCCCAACTGTGGCGGGCACTGTAGCTGCTCAGCCCTTCCACCCCACTCATATCCCGTGCCAGCCTGCCAAGGCAATAATTGAAGTGGCGCAACGCATTTTGGTACTGGCGGTATTCGTTATTGCCCGGACGGCTGATAAACGGGAAAAGGTAGGGTGATGACTCATCGGGGTTCTTCAGACGCCGGATAAGCTCCATAGCTTCGGGCTCGACGCGCACCGTGAGCCATGCCCCCGTCTTGCGGCGGCGATAGGCAATGACATTGCCATGCATGTCGCAACGGCGCATATAGGCGATGTCCACAAACGGGATGCCGCGAAGCATGAACAGCAGCAGGAAAAGGCAACGCGCCGACTCCAGGGATTCATCATCGACGGGAGCGCTGAGCCTGCGAAAGGTCTCTTCGCCCACCGCGCGCTTCACCGTCACCTTGGTGCCGGTATATACACCTTTGAAAAGCCGCGAACGATAGGGCGCAACACCGTCGTCCACCGCGCGGAAGTAAATGGCACGGAGCATGCGCATGTAGGTGGAGACGGTGTTCCACTGCAACCGGCTGTCCAGCAGATGGTCTTGAAAGCTCTTCAACCAGGCAGGAGTCAAGTCCTTGAAATCCAGAGTCTCCTCTCCTTCAAATTCCATGACGCGTCGCAAAGTGCTCTGATACACATGGGCGGTGCCCATACGCCGTTCCTCCTTCAGTTGGGAAACGACGGATGCCATGTAGGCAAAAAGATTGTTTTGATTCATAATCTCTCGATTTTAAAATATGAGTAATCGGTTCAAGAGGATAAAACAAATATCCGACTACAATTTATTGCTTTCGAGGAGAGATTATACTGTTTTTACGGATTTTTATTCATTGGGGGACTGTTCAGAACTCAACAATCGTCCATAACGGTAATACACTGACAATCAGAGAAAAGTTTTGCCAACCCCTTGCCACACCTTTGGCAAACTTTTGCCAATGCGGTGGCAAAACCCTGCCAATTAAGAGACAAAAAGACACTATAACTTCGACAATACCTCCGGCAAAGCAGCCAATAAATAAAATGGTAAGTTCACCAGCCGGAAGCTTTTACCTTCTATGGTCTGCACCTTATCTATCGAAAAGTTTCCTATAAGGATTATCTGCCCACTTGCGCAAGTCTTTCATTATACTTCGTTCAAACATCTGTATTTTAGCTTACAACATATCAGCAAAGAGAAGCATTTGTTTCATTGCAGAGGTATTCTCCTCTTCAGTGTTCGAAAACTTATATCTGCTATCGCTTAGACGCGGATGACGCGGATTGAAATATGAAAACTCCGCGTCATCCGCGTCTAAAAAATAATCACAAAGAACGCAAATACAGAGCTTTCCGGCAGACTCTCCCACTATACACAAAAAGGCTGCCTCACGATGCAACGTGAAACAGCCTTTCCTTATAGTAAAGTATTCAAGTTCTTCTTAGAACAGCTTCGCAGGATACTCGCCCGCATCCACCAAAGCCTGAATCTTGTCG
>OGNT01000822.1_pt1 | contig 12043 bp, 7 predicted proteins | sample 1573521 | NCBI WGS metagenome assembly OGNT01 (sample SAMEA2581922, study PRJEB24529) | metagenome | biome: Human gut stool | place: China | collected 2011
ACTGGTCGAAGGCCCTGGTGTTGTGAAACACCACGACCTGTGCGACTAACGATATATCATTGAGCTGACTCATTTTTCTGCATTCTTTTCCGGAAAGACGGTTCTTGCATTATCGGATTTATCATTGCTTTTAGGGGCTCTGTCTTGCTGCGTATAGTAGATGACGAGCTGTCCGAAGCCTGTGAACATGACAAGCAGGCCTATGCAGCCAAGTCCGAATTCTTCGGTAATGGCCCAGAGGAATATGAACAGCCCGATACCGACGAACACATTCTTGATTCCTTTACTGCGGATATCTGTCGAATCGGCTTCTTTAAACAGATTTTCCGGCAGCGGTTGTCCGCTGACTAATGCTTGTTCCACCAGGCGGTATTTGGCCTTCCGGTTTTTGTAGCGGAAGAAAAAGATAATGAATACGATGATTAAAGGAAAGCCGAAAACGAACACAATGGCTGTAATCGCAATGACTGCGTCTCTCGTAGCATGTCCGATATTCCAGCCGAAATCGTAAGCACTGCTATGATGCTTGTAATCATCGTCACTTTCTGAGTTACTGTTTGAACTGTTTTCGTAAGTCATGATGCTAAGGGTGTCCGTGACGGCTTTTCCGTCAATCACGGTATCCTTCAATTCTATGACTCTTTGTTTGTTTCCCAGACTGTCATTCTCCGTAACGGTCCGGTTCTTTCCTTGTGCCAATGTGCAAAGCATTAAGGCGGTTGTCAGTGCGAAGATAATGCGTTTCATAATCATGCTGTTTTTTGTTTTTATAGGTTTCTTTGTGTGTTAGACGTACCCATTTGCTTGGAAAGTTGCAAAGAGACGATATTTTTTTTAGAAAAGCTATTATCGACCGCAAAATATTTATACTACCTTTGCGTATTTAAAAAGTAAAACCTATGGAACTACCCGTTTCTTTTGCAGACTATACCCGCACTCTTTTGGGAGATGAGGATTATAAGGAATTAGTGACTTCTTTGGAATCGGAGCAATCCGTCAGCATCCGGTTGAATCCGCTGAAACCTTTTGCTTTCCGCTCCGGAGAACATGCCGTTCCCTGGTGTACTTCCGGTTTTTACCTGGAAGAACGCCCGACATTTACTTTTGATCCCTTGTTCCATGCGGGCTGTTATTATGTGCAGGAAGCTTCATCCATGTTTGTTGAACAGGCTCTGAAGCAGTATATGGGTGAGGAACCGGTAGTGATGCTCGACCTTTGCGCCGCTCCGGGCGGTAAGTCGACGCATATCCGAAGCCTTCTTCCCGACAATAGTCTGCTGATAGCCAATGAGGTTATCCGCAACCGCTCTCAGATACTTGCCGAGAATCTGACCAAGTGGGGGCATCCCGATGTGGTGGTTACCAATAGCGACCCGTCGGACTTTACACCGCTGGAAGATTTCTTCGACGTGATATTGACGGACGTGCCCTGCTCCGGTGAGGGTATGTTCCGCAAAGACCCTGTTGCCATAAGCGAGTGGAGCCCGGAGAATGTGGAAATCTGCCGGCAGCGGCAGCGGAGGATTATTGCGGATATCTGGCCTTGTCTGAAACCGGGCGGCATACTGATATATAGCACTTGTACTTATAACACAAAGGAAAATGAAGAAAACATCCGTTGGATAAGGGATGAATTCGGTGCAGAGGTGCTTCCGCTCGATGTTGCGGAAGAGTGGAATATAACGGGTAACTTGTTGCAGGGAGAATCCTTTCCCGTTTATCGTTTCCTGCCTCATAAAACCCAGGGAGAAGGCTTCTTTCTGGCAGTTCTCCGGAAGCCGGGCATGAGCGTCCGAAACTCCGGGGATAAGCAACTCATTTCCCTGGCAATTGCTCCTGAAACTCCAGGGCTCAGAGCAGAAAAGTCCAGGGAAAAGGGACGTAAAGTCCAGGGAAAAGGGAAGCAAACTCCGGGACTTTCCAAAGAGCAGCTTGCGATATTGCAGAAGTGGATTTTTACTGCGGATAAGTATGAGTTTATCCAGAAAGGCGGCAATGTCAGCGCTTTCCCAAAATGTTATCTTCCGGAACTGTCTGCATTGCAGTCGTCCATACGTATTGTACAGGCTGGATTGGAGATTGCCGGACAGAAAGGCAAGGATTGGATTCCCTGTCATGCCTTGGCTGTGAGCGGGATATTGGTATCGGATGCTTTCCCTTGTGAAGAAATATCGTATGAACAGGCCATTGCCTATTTACGCAAAGAGGCTGTCACCCTTTCGGATGCAGCCCCTCGCGGAGTCGTTTTGCTGACATATAAGCATGTGCCTCTCGGCTTTGTCAAGAATATAGGTAACCGTGCCAATAATCTTTATCCGCAGGAGTGGCGTATCCGTAGCGGCTATTTGCCGGAGACGGTGGTGAAAGTGCATTCTTGACTTGCTTCCACCTTCATCACAGTTCGTTCTTATATATCCGCGCCATTGCTTTCTGGTATTGGTTTTCCAGTTGCAGGAGATTTGTTTTGCTTTGGTAAACGACCGAAACTTCGACGAAATACTCTATCATACTGATTTGTCCGCCTACAAGAGCCTGTTTCAGTAAAGTCAGGTCCTGCTGTTCCTGAAAGGTCCGTTTGTATTCCTGCATGGAAGCGTCCAGGTTACGGGCTTCTTCGTAGAGCTGCCATAACTCGGAGCTTGCTTTTACTCTTGCATTATCTTTCTGGAAGTCGATGTTCATGGCTTGGGCTTTGGCTATCTTCACTTTTCCTTTATTTGAGAACAGCGGGAAAGAGAAGCCTACGACAACACCGTTCAGCGGATGTCCCGATTCGGTATTGCGACGATAGCCCAACTCCAGTTTCGGCAGCCACCCTTGCTTGCTTGCTGAGATGAACTTGCGGGCTGCGGCGCTTTCGCTGTCGAATGATTGCAGAGAGGGATCGGCGGCAAGCAGTTCGCTGCATACCCGATGGAAATCGGTTGGCAACGGAACCAGGGGATAGTCCGTCAGTCCGAGGGCTTTGGCGGTAGGTACGGCGGGGCCGTCGGGGAAGGGACGTCCGGGAGTAAGCGGCTGGTTGCCGTTCAGTACCAGCAGTTCCTTGATCTTATTGTTCAGGGCAGTACTGTTCATGCGCGATTCGGTACGTACGTTCAACAGTTCCAGATTGATTTTATTTGTTTCCAGGGCATTGGCATCTCCCGTAGCCAGCCGTTTGGCATACATGGCAGCCAGCTCCTCTGCATTCTTCAGCCGTGTATCGAGCAACTCCTGCTGGTGTTGCAGCATGATGATGTCCAGGCACACTTCTTTGGCTTGCAGCAATATCTGCTGGCGCATGGTTGCCGCCTGTGCATCCAGTGCTCCGGTTTTGAGACGGTTCATCTTTCCCCTTGTTACATACAACGTAGGGAAATCGAAACTCTGGGAAACAACCATTTCACCTACGGTCTCACTGCTGTTCTTGGAGTCCCAAAGATGGGCGTACGAGAGGGTAGGGTCAGGCAGATTGTTCTCTGTCTTGTTTTCCAGCTTCTGCGAGGAGATAAGCTGTGCATTGGCTTGCAACTCCTTGTTGTTGGCTTCTATCTGGCGAAGCACGGAGTCAATGCCGGTTTCCTGCGCCCTCATCCCCATGCAGGCGAGGATGGTGGCGGTGAATATAAATAGTTGCTTCATATCTTCTGTTATTAAGTTTTTTATTGATCGTTATAACGGGATGGCTGTCCGGAGTCATTACGGATGCATCTCTTCTTTCTTTCCGTGCATCATCAGGTAGACAATCGGAATGATGAAACCGTTCAGGAAAGTGGAAGTCAGCAATCCGCCCAGAATAACTTTTGCCATGGGACTTTGTATTTCATTGCCGGGCAGGTCGCCGCTGAGTGCCAACGGAATCAATGCAAGCGCACTGGACAGTGCCGTCATCAGGATAGGATTCAAACGGTCCAGCGAACCGCGTATCACGCTGTCGTACACACCGTATCCCTCTTCCTGCTGCAAGTGGTTGTAATGACTGATGAGCAGCATACCGTTTCGGGTGGCGATACCGAAGAGCGAGATAAAGCCGATGATAGCCGGAATACTGACTTCGCCCGTTGTGACGAGCAAGGCGAATACACCGCCAATCAGTGCCAAAGGCAGGTTGATAAGGATAATCGCACTTTCCTTTACGCTACGGAACTCATGGTACAGCAGCAGGAATATCACTACGATAGACATGAATGAAGTCAAAGCCAGCGTGCGGCTTGCAGCCTGTTCGCTTTCAAACTGGCCGCCGTATTCGATGTGATAGCCTTCCGGCAGTTTTACCGAGGCGTCCACACGCTCTTGTATGTCGTTTACCACGCTGCGCAGGTCGCGGTCGGCAACGTTGGCGGAGATTACGATTTTCCGTTTCACGTTCTCGCGGCTGATAGTGTTAGGTCCCATTGCCGAGCGTACTTCCGCTACATAGTTCAACGGTATCTTTTGTCCGTTGCCGGTATCGAGCATCAGGTTACGTATCTTTTCCATCTCATCCCGCAAATCATCCTTTACGCGTACGGTGAGGTCGAAACTTTTTCCTTTTTCATATACCTGGGATACGGTTTCGCCGGCAAGGCATACGTTGACAAACTCCGAAAACTCCGGTAAGGAGATGCCGTATTTGGCAAGCACTTCCCGTTTGGGAGCGATGATAAGCTGCGGACGTTCAATCTGTTGCTCCACGTTCAGGTCGGCAATGCCGGGAATGTCCTGAATGGTATTCTTTATCTCATTGCCCAAAGCGAACATGCGGTTCAAATCGTCGCCGAACAGCTTAATGGCTATATTGGCTTTCGTACCCGACAGCATGGCATCGATACGGTGGCTGATAGGCTGGCCGATTTCCACATTGGCGCCTACAATCGTACCCAGCTTTTCACGTACATCGGCCACCAGCTCGCTGCGCGAACGGTCTTTCAGCTCGAACGGAGCTTCGATTTCCGATACGTTCACGCCTAAGGCATGTTCATCCAGTTCGGCACGTCCCGTCTTGCGGGCTACGGTTTGTATTTCGGGGATGGAAAGCAGTAGTTCTTCGGCACGATGTCCCATCTTGTCGCTCTCTTCCAGTGAAATGCCCGGCAGGGATGATATGTTGATTGTGAACGAACCTTCGTTGAACGGCGGCAGGAACGAGCGTCCCAATGTGAAGAAGCAGGCAAGCGCCACTGCAAACAGACCGATGGTTCCGCCCAATACGCTCTTCTTATGACCCAGCACAAAAGCAAGCGCTGCACCGTACCACTCTTTCATCTTGCGTGCTACGGGCGAATCGCCGGTGGAATGCTTTTCGTCTTTTATCTTTTCTTTGCCCAGCAGGTAGGAGCACAATACAGGTGTCACCGTCAGTGCCACAACCGTAGAAGCTGCCAATGCCACGATGAAGGCAATGCCCAAAGGTACAAGCATACGGCCTTCCATGCCGCTCAGGAAAAACAGAGGAACGAAGCTTACCACGATGATGAGCGTGGAGTTCAGGATAGGCATACGCACTTCTTTGGAAGCGTTGAATACGACTTCCAGTATCGGCAGGCGTTCCGCTTCCGGTTTCATCCGGTTTTCCCGCAAGCGTTTGTACACGTTCTCCACATCGACAATGGCATCGTCCACCAGCGAACCGATGGCGATAGCCATACCGCCGAGGCTCATTGTGTTGATGGTGAATCCCATATAGTGCAACGCCAGCAGCGAAGCTATCAGCGATAAGGGGAGCGTCACCAGCGAGATTACGGTAGTCCGTACGTTGGCAAGGAACAGAAACAGTACGATAACAACGAATATACCGCCTTCAAACAGTGATTTCTGTACGTTGCCGATGGAACTTTCTATAAAGCGGCTTTGCCTGAAAATATTGGTGCTGACTTTTACATCGGGTGGCAGGTTCTTCTGTAAGTCCTTGAGAGATGTTTCCAGTTTGTCGGTCAGTTCAAGCGTGCTTGTGGCGGGTTGCTTGGTCACAGTCAGCAGTACGGCGGGCTTGCCGCGTTCGGAAGCCGTACCCAGCTTCGGCAGTTTGGCTCCGATACGTACATCGGCAATGTCTTCCAGCAAAATGGGGGAAGCGGAATACGGAGCATTGGAAGTTGCTGGCTGGACACTGCCGTCCTGCAATTTGACAACAGCCTTTGCCAGTTGCTCCACCCGGTCGGTGGAGATGACACCGCGCACGATGTATTCGTTTCCGTATTCATAAAGCACTCCGCCGTTGGCGTTCAGATTCATTTCACGCGTAACGTTCATCACTTCGGTAAGGGTTACGCCATAATGCCGCATCCGTTCCGGGTCGAGTTGAATCTGATACTCTTTGATGTCGCCGCCAAGTACGGCAACTTGCGCCACGCCGCCGGTAGAAAGAAGGCGCGGACGGATAGTCCAGTCGGCTATGGTGCGCAGGTCGAGCATGGAAGTCGAGTCGGCGGTAAGTCCTACAATCAGCATCTCGCCTAAGATAGACGATTGCGGGCCAAGCGTAGGCTTGCCTACATTGGAGGGAAGGGATTCGCTGACAACCGCCAGTTTCTCGCTTACAATCTGGCGTGCCAGGTAGACATCCGTTTCCCAGTCGAACTCAACCCATACAACGGAAAACCCGTTGGTGGAAGAAGAACGTACCCGGCGTACTCCCGTAGCACCGTTTACAGCCGTTTCAACAGGAAAAGTAACCAACTGTTCCACTTCCTCGGCTGCCATACCGTTGGCTTCGGTCATGATAACCACGGTTGGCGCATTCAGGTCGGGAAACACATCCACTTCCGTGTGCATTGCGGTATACGTACCGCCTATCAGCAGCAGTACCGATGCCACCAGCACCAGTATGCGGTTCTGAAGAGAGAAATGTATTATCTTGTTTAACATGACTGTACTGTTTAGTGTTCGTGGCTATGTGCCGGAATTGCATTGGTAGCGCCTGCAAGTTTCACCTGATAAGCGCCTTGAGTCACCACTTTGTCGCCTGCCTTGATTCCGGAAAGGATTTGTACCCGTTCGCCGTTATCGGCTCCAAGAGTGACCAGTTGTTTCTTGTATCCTTCCTCATCCACTTGCAGGTATACGAAGAAGCTGCCTTGTTCCTCGGTCAGAGCCGTATGAGGGAGTGAAATAACGTTCTCCATAGGCGAGGAGAGCAGGAATATCTCGACAAATGAGCCGGGAATGATATCTCCTTTGTTGTCGAATTCAAAAGTGACGGGCACATAATAACCGTTATCGTCCGATGCCTTTCCGTAAGAGAGCAGGCGGCCGTTCAGGCCTTTCAGTGTATATACCTTATTATTGTAGGGAGTACAGAAGTTGGCGGAACCGATGGTGCGGAGATACGGATAATATTTTTCCGAAACATCGGCGCGCAGGAACAGTCTGCGGTTTTGAGTGATGCTTACGAGCGGCTGTCCCACGGTTCCATAATCGCCTTCCTTTACCAACAGGTTTTTCACGTATCCGCTGATGGGAGAGGTTACCGCCTGCCCTTGGGCCGAATGGTTCTTGGCAACGGCTTCATAGCTGATACGGGCATTCTCATACGTCTGTCGGGCTTGAGCAAAGTCTTTCTCCGAAACGATTTTATTGGGGAGAAGTTCTTTCATCCGTTCATACTCTTTTCGGGCTGTTTCGTAAGCGATGCGCGCTCTTTGTACGGGGTCGCCGTCCGCCATATTCTTGGACGAAAGTACCACGAGGGGAGTACCTTTGCCGACACTCATGCCCTCTATGACTTTTCCGTGAAAAGAAACGACACCTGCCACGGTAGCTACGGCAACGCTTTCGTCGCCTTGTGCGGCCATAACCTGCCCGCTGGTTTTAATCACCTGATTGAAAACGCCCGGTTCGACGGTGTTTACAGCTACTCCGGCAGCCTGCGCTTTGGCCGGGGGCAATATGATTTCGTCGCTATGTGCGGCAACGGCTTCCTCACCGTGGTGGTGTCCGTCGTCATGGTGGTGGCCGGGGCCTTCGTTTTTATGGTCGTGCCCTTCGTGGTCATGTCCCGCATGGGCGTGTTCTTCCGTTTCGTGATTGTGTCCTTCACCGGACTTGCTGTTGCAGGAGCCTAACAGGAATAATCCTATGACTCCCATGAATAGAATTTTCTTCATGATAATTGTTTTTGTCCTTACTTGTTTGGAAATGCAAAATTAGGGAATGGTCGGTGCAACCGGGTTGCATACATTCCTATGCCGGCAGGATAACCGTTTCCGGCAACTATCGGTCAAGCAAGGACGGAAGGGGGCGCACGAAGCCCTGTGGCACATGTGATGAATGTGCCGTGAAGAGATTCCAGGTAGACAAACTCTTGCCTGATGCCCGTTTCCTCGGGCAGAGTCAGGAGTTTGAGAAGCGGTTCGGTAAATAATGTGTTCACCCACACGAAACACGGATGTAGGTTACTGTTGTCCGAGTTGGGTGTCTGTTGGAAGAAATGGGTGGTCATACATCCGGTGTCGCAGCAGCAATGTTCGCTGCAAGGGCCCTGATGCTGGCAGCACCCGTCGGACGGCAGGTCGTTTTTCATGCAGATTATGCCGTCTTCGTGGTGATGATGGGGAATGACAGGTACTATCAGCATAATCATGCTGATGAAGAACAGAAAGTATGCAATGTACCTTTTCGTTTTCATCCCTCTCTCTTTGATTGGTCGCAAAGATAGAAGTTAATCACTTAACTGCCAAACCCAAGATGCTAAAAAGCCTTGAATAAATCATTTAATCCTTCGCTCATACTGGGATGCGTAAAGATGAAATCCCGCAGAATGCTGTAATGCAAATCATTCTTCATGGCAAGCGATACTAAATTAATGACTTCGGGCGCATCGATACAAAACAGGGTGCAGCCTATTATGCGTCCCGTATGTGCGTTGACAATGGCTTTCATCATACCGTCTATCTGCTGCAAGGTACGGGCACGCGGTATGGCGGCAGCCGGCAACCGGGACACTTGAAGCGAATAACCGCGTTTTACGGCTTCCTCTTCGGTCATGCCGATATGCGCCAACGGCGGATCTGTAAAAATGACATATGGAACCGGAATCCTGTCATCGGTTTTTCGCTTTTTATTGCCGAACAACCGGTTGGTGATAATGCGGAAATCATCCAGGGATAAATAGTCATACAAGGCTCCGCCTCTTACGTCTCCCATAGCCCATATATGCGGGGCGGTGGTCTGAAGATGTTCATTGACGATGAGAGCTCCCCGGGTGTCGGTCCGTATGCCGGCTGCGTGCAGGTTGAGGCCGTCGGTCATCGGTCTGCGTCCGGTGGCAAGCAGCAATGCGTCTCCTTCCCAAAAATAGGGGGTATTGTCGGAATTGTCCGTATAGGTCAATGTTATGCCATCGGCAGTGTCGTATACGGACAGGGCATAGGCGTTCAAACGTATCTCGATGCCTTTCCTTTTCAGAGATTCTAGCATGGATTCCGCAATGTCCCGGTCGGCTTTGGGCATAAAGCGGCTGCCCGTTTCCAATAACGTGACTTTGCTTCCAAACCCCGCATACATGGTGGCAAACTCCATTCCGATAGCGCCGGCGCCGAGAATGAGCAGGTGCCCGGGAAGTTTGCTCTGTTGGAGTAGCGTTTCGCTGGTGAATACATGCTTGCTTGCGTCGATTCCTTTCACGGCGGGCAGGATAGGGGTAGCTCCCGTATTGATAAAAACTTCCTTTCCTTTAAGGAGAATTTCCTTTTTATTGTGCGAGACGACCTTTACCGTATCGTCAGATACAAAAGATGCCGTACCGTCATACAACGTAATATTGGGGTGCTCCTTGATACGCTCGTGATTCTTGTCCCGCAAGAATGATACGAGCTTGTTTTTCCGCCTTATGGCGAGTGCATAATATTTGGCCTGATTGCCGTAGTCGTCCCGGTAGAGCCGTTCGGCCTGTTCCGATTCGTAAATCAGCGCTTTGGTGGGTATACACCCTACATTCACACATGTTCCCCCGTACATCTGCGGAGAACGTTCGATGATTGCCACTTTCCAGTTGCGGTTGGCGAGTTCGGCAGCCAGCAGTTTTCCGCCTTTGCCGAACCCTATGATGATAGCGTCATATTGTTTCATTTCATTCGTAATTAGGAATTTGTGGCAATGAAACAATAGGAACTGTTTGTTTGTTGCGGGAAGTAAGTTAATGAAAGTTTACCGTTCCAGTTCGCGAAGCGAATCCATTTTCTTCTTTTCGAGGAATTCATAGATGCCGCTCAGGTGCTCAGTCACCCGCTTGTTGCCGAACTCGTACACTTTGCTCACCAGTCCGTCCAGGAAGTCACGGTCGTGGCTCACAAGTATCAGTGTACCGTCAAAGTCCATGAGTGCCTGTTTCAGAATATCTTTGGTCTTCATGTCCAGGTGGTTGGTAGGCTCGTCCAGAATTAGCAGGTTTACGGGTTCCAGCAGCAGCTTAATCATGGCAAGGCGTGTGCGCTCGCCACCGGACAGCACTTTCACTTTCTTCATGGACTCTTCCGGTCCGCCGAACATGAAAGCTCCCAGCAGGTCGCGAATCTTGTTGCGGATTTCTCCTTTGGCTACGTCGTCGATGGTTTGGAATACGGTCAGGTTCTCATCCAGCAAGGATGCCTGGTTTTGGGCGAAATAGCCTATTTGTACATTGTGTCCGATGGTAAGCGTTCCTTCGTGTTCTATTTCTCCCATGATACATTTTACCAATGTGGACTTACCTTCGCCGTTCTTGCCTACGAAAGCCACTTTGTCGCCTCTCTCTATAGTGAAGTTGGCATTCTTGAACACGACATGGTCGCCGTATGTCTTTCCTACGTTCTCCATAATCACCGGATAATTGCCGGAGCGCGGCGAGGGCGGGAATTTCAGCCGCAATGCCGAAGTATCTTCTTCGTCCACTTCCAGAAGTACCAGCTTTTCCAGCATCTTGACGCGGCTCTGCACTTGCAGGGTTTTGGAATAGGTTCCCTTGAAGCGCTCGATGAATTCTTTGGTTTCGGCGATGAACTTCTGTTGGTCGTCGTATGCCTTTTGTTGCTGTTCGCGCCGCTCTTTGCGGAGCTCCAGGTATTTGGAGTAGTTTACTTTATAGTCGTAGATTCGTCCCATGGTCACTTCAATGGTACGGGTCGTGATGTTATCCACAAACTTGCGGTCGTGGCTGATGACGATGACGGCTTTCCCGTTGTTGATAAGGAACTCTTCCAGCCATTGGATGGACTCGATGTCGAGGTGGTTGGTAGGCTCGTCCAGCAGCAGTACGTCAGGTTTTTGCAGTAACAGTTTGGCAAGCTCGATGCGCATGCGCCAGCCACCGCTGAAATCGCTTGTCTGGCGGTTGAAGTCCTCTCTGGTGAATCCGAGGCCGAGCAATGCCTTTTCAACGTCCTCTTCGTAATTGGTGGCGTCGATGGCATAAAACTTCTCGCTTAGGGCAGACACCTGTTCGATAAGCTCCATGTAACTGTCGCTTTCGTAGTCGGTACGGGTCTCCAGTTCCTTGTTCATGCGGTCTATCTCGGCTTCCATCTCGTGCAGGTGGGCAAAGGCCTGTGCCGTTTCCTGAAAGACGGTACGTCCGTCTTCCGTCATCAGATGCTGGGGCAGATAGGCGATGACACAATCTTTCGGTGCGGAGATTTTGCCGCGGGTGGGCTGCCGCACTCCGGCGAGTATTTTAAGTAATGTACTTTTTCCGGCTCCGTTCTTTCCCATGAGGGCGATACGGTCTTTTTCGTTGATTACGAAGGATATGTCACTGAATAAGGTTGTGCCGCCGAATTCTACGGCGAGTCCGTCAATAGAAATCATTATGTCGTTTTTAAAAATAAGGTGCAAAGATAATGCAAATATATTATTTTTTATACCTTTGTCTCGGACAAACAATAATACAGGTTATGGAAATCGATAATCAATCGGTAGATTACCGTCCGCTCATCCTTGTTGCGGAAGACGATGATAGTAACTTTAAGTTGATAAAGGCTATTATAGGGAGAAAGTGTGAGATAATGTGGGCGAAGAACGGTGAGGAGATTGTCTCTTTGTTTCGTGAATACCGTGACAGGGCGGATGCAATACTGATGGATATTAAGATGCCTGTAATGAATGGTTT
>OGNT01000842.1_pt1 | contig 11765 bp, 5 predicted proteins | sample 1573521 | NCBI WGS metagenome assembly OGNT01 (sample SAMEA2581922, study PRJEB24529) | metagenome | biome: Human gut stool | place: China | collected 2011
GGGTATAATAACCAATTATTTCCGGGTCGGTGATACGGCATCCACTCCATTGGTAAGAGGGGCGGAACTGATACCAGTTGCCTACACGTTGCGATATATACCATTTAAAGAAATAACTGTATGGAGTATATTGCTTGTCGATATAGATTTCATCTCCTGAAGAAATATAGATGTTTTCGGGAGCCCGTTCCACAATCTGTTCTATCGCAGCAGACTCGCTACGGCTACCGTCGCTGAATTCCATCTTCACATCGGTCAGACAAGAATCCGCCCTGAACTCTACAACATGCAGTCCGGCTTCTTTAAATCGGACCTCTTGCGTGGCCGGTTGCAGAGCGGCATCGCTCTTTACTTGCAATTTCACATTCGGACGGTTTGTCTCAATCAACACGCCGAAAGAAGCGGACTTGGAAACATACTTAGGAACTGAAATAATTTCAAAGTCACGGGCAGTCTCTTCAATCACCTCCAACGTGCGCACTTCGTAAGGAAAAGCAGCCCGGTGAGGCTCTTTCAACAAAGAGAGCTTAAAACAGCCTGTTCCCTGCAGGTCTCCGGGCAACAGGATATAGAAATCGGACACATTGGAAGCACGGTCAAAGATATTTCCCTCGAATACTTCCCGACCATCAAATTCCAGCCTCCAGCGCGGCCAACTGCGAGTCGCCAGATTACATCCTACCCAATAATCCACCTGACTCGCTTTCTGTGCAAACTTGGTGAAAGGGACATGCCACACAGTTTTGCCATTCTGCTCCAAACGGGGCGCTTCCAGCCAACATTCACCACTGAAACCGCTTCCTCCTGCACACAGCAGAGCGCAAGCCACGTTATCGGGCAATGTAAAAGTATGGCTGACATCCTGATACTTTCCCGTGCCAACAGGGACAGGCACAAACAACACGCTGTCGGGAGTATCAAAAATATCCTGCGCTGCCCGTCCGGGTTTCTTATAATAAAGTTCCAGTTCCAATCCGAACCGACCCTTAACATCCACAGTCAGCTGCCGGCGACGAACCACCGGAAGATGCACAGTCAGCTTCCCCGGTTTAAGTGCCTCTCCCATGACACGGAAGTAGGCATAACGCTCAAAAGCATCATTCTCTCCCTTGAAATAGAGGGAGTAGCGATCTTTACGAGTAACGACAGAATCCAAATTGTCATCAATAAAAAACTCACTTCGACGGAACATCTCTTCACCACGTTCCTGAAAGGGAGCAGGCATCTTGACTCCACCCGTTACACGCAGAAACTTACGAGTGGGATAAGCACGTTTGGGAAATGATACAGTTTGTTCCAAACTATGTCCGGGCTGCAAGAGATAAGGTCTTTCCGGCGCTTCCGAGGAATAGATAACCCGGCGTTCTTCCTTGTAAGGTGTTTCCCCAAAAAGTGGAAACACCTGTACAAAAGACAGAAGCAATAATAGCAAAGAGTGTGTTTTCATATCATAGAATCAATTATAGATAAATGTCCTTTCCAAAAGCCCAACCCAAATACGATTGTTTCAGGTCTTGAGTTTTACCATTGAATGATACGGTATAGGCTTTTCTCAAATTACAATGCAGATTGACTATCTGCTTTTCATTTGCTTTTACGGTCAGCTTGTTTCCCTGACGGGTTACCCGGCAGTTATAGCCTATCACTTCGCCATCGGGCCGTTCTACAACAAACGCATTGGTCAACATTGTCTCACCGATACATTTAAAAAGCTCGTGCACATCATTATCCTGTGTATTGACTGTCTGCCAATCACTAATCATATTTACATATTGCTCACCAATCACAAACTCACGGGTATCATATAATTCGGGATGCGGATTGCCAAAACTCAATGAATCTTCCGTCACATGAGTATCGGCACTGCAAGCCTGCTTCACTTTCAGATACGGGTCGACCACAAAAGCCCAACGTAAATCTCCCGTACGGAAATCAATCAAATTGGAGAAAGCTCCCATGGCATTAAATGTCTCTTTCAACCAACGTTCTTCACCGGTCAACAGATAAGCATAATAGGTGGCATAAGCACGCCAGCCACTCCAGCCGTGAGGCGAGTTGAACATATTAGGCAACATCTGCACGTCATATTGAGCCTCCCAATAGCGCATGGTTCCTCCACGACGGCGGGCATCGGGAACACGCAACTGAGTCAGACAATCATGACTGTTCAATATCTGTAACATGGCATCCGTATAATGTTTGCGCTCCTTTTCATCCTGCTGCATCAATGCAAGCATACCAATCTGAAGCGCCGAACAGGAAACCATCCCATCCTCAAAAGTCAGCTCACCTTCGGTCTCAAAATCGCCTTGTGAAGCCACCAACTGGTCGATGGCACGTTTGGCAGAAGCATAGTGACGGTCGGCAGCCTCTTTCCACATACTCTCCGTCTTACCCAGTTCACGTTCGACCAAAGTAAGTTCCAACATACTTTTCGCTACATAAATAACGCTGGTATACACCGTATTATGGTTTACGTAAGCTCCGTCTTTACGCTGCCAGGTATTCATCAGCCAGTCCGCCAGACGAGAAGCCTTCTTCAAATCCTCTACATCGCCATAGGCTTCATATTTATCAACCAACAATCCTATTGTTCCCGATGTATTCTGAATACGTGAGGCATGATATAACGGCACCATCTTTGTCCGGTCGTGCAACAGCCCGAACAAATAATCAAAACGACTGCGCAAAGCCTCATCCAGTTGTTTTTCAGGGAAATACCTGGCTGCAATAAAGGAAGAATGGAAACCATACCAACTCTCGATATGGGAAGTTGCTTTCTGATGATATTTCAATGCACCTTCTCTGGCGCGCTCCATAGTCCATTCCCAAGAAGCGTGGGCAGACAATACACCTTGCGACTGCTTGTCACCGTCTGTAACCTTCACTGTATACAGTCCCACCGAGGGAAGCATACAAGATACCTCCTTCACATGACCCGATTTACTTTTCACTGTAACCTTCTGAAGCTTTCCTTCACTATCTGTCACTTCGACAGTCGGAGCGGCTGCAAGTACTTCAAATGTTGCAGTCTCCTTAGGCTGATACACCGTTTGAGGCATACGAATCATAGGCACACCGGCCACCTTATGAATCGTTTCTTCAAATTCGCCCGGAGTATTGATATCAACAAAGGCAATCGTCCACGTTTTACGTTCCCCTTGTTTCAAAATCCACAAATCTTGCGGACAATGCTGAGGCAAAGGCAGTGCATTCATCAAATCAAGGTTCAGGGATTCGATACGATGTCCCATAAACCAATGAGGAGCGGGGTCTTGATATCCCAAGTTATAATCCACGCTCCATGATGCAACAGGCTGCGGTGAGACAACGCCCAATGTATGTCCCGACGGAGTCTGAAGATAACCATAGAAATGAGTTTTCTCGTTCATCATCAGCGTTGGAAAATACTTACCGAACCAATCGGGATACTTATCCATATAAGTATCAATACCCAATTTCAATCCTGCCTTTACGGGTTGAAAAGGAACATTTCCCTTGTTTTCCAATATAACCTCCATAGCAGGCTGTCCCTTCCATTCTTTATAAGTAAGACGGCACTCTACACCATCGATGGTTGCACGGTAAGACCGATATCCATCCGGTATCCAGTCCGCTTTTATATTCCCGTTACCCATATTGGCGTAGAAACTGGGACCCATATTACTCTTATCATGAAAAAAAGGCACCGTATCATTACGCTGACTGCCTTTAAAAACAATCTGCTCCAATGTCCCTTTATCCGAAATACGACATTCCCATCCACTGCGTTTCCATATTGTAGTCTGTGCAAAAGCACTCATTCCCCATAACAAGGTTCCTATAATCAAACAACTTTTCTTCATGGTATAAATCCTATTATTCTATTTTCTTCAGAGTAAAGCAGTCGATATCGGGTGCCCAGCAATAAGGACTTCCCATACGGACTACATTATTTCCCGGCTTCAAACGTACCTGCACTGTTACGGAAGCAAGCTGCTGTCCATCGGTTCCGGCAAGGTCTTTCAGCAGGATACTCTTTTCATTGTTTACTTTAATTTCCAGTTTGCGGTCTGCATGAGGCACATATTGGATGGTCATTTCATACATTCCGCCCTTTTCACTATATACTTTATTCCATTCGGCATAGTTTTCGGCACGTCCTCCCAGATAGCTGACCTTCATCCCCCCGGACGCTTCCTTCATCGGTGCATACAGAATGGTTTTCGGGCGCAGTCCCAAATCATTAAAACAAGGCAAATAAGCCCACTCAGCCTCATAACGCACAGGTTCAAGACGCTGCTCTGCTTCCATACGCAAAATCAGGACACTATGTGCAGGCAATTGCCGGTTCAGTGTCCCCTGAACTGCCTTAAGGTCTTTTTGCTTCACCAAATCACGCATCTTCACTTTACCTCCCATTTCCAAAACACTCATGGGAACAGAGAAATCACAAATACTGTCCGAAGGGTTATACAAAGCCACCGCACGCACTTTGCCGCGTTCCTGTTCTATATCCTTTACCAGCACATAGCCCTTATTCTCATGCTGCACCACATAGGCTTGTAATCCCAACGGGTCTTGATTTAAGGCAATCAGTTCCTTATTCTTCAAGAGTTTCAAAGAAGCCTCGGGAATCGTTGTCAGGTCACAGCCTATCAACAAGGGAGAACTCATGATACACCACATACCGAAGTGCACCTCTTCTTCCTCCGGTTTCAGTCCACGGCCAATCTCCAGCATATCCATATCATTATAATGACCGTCTCCGGCATACGCAGAAAGATACAGATTCTTATCAATGATATATTTCACCGACCCCCATTCCGGGCGGATATCACTACTGATACGCCAAGAGCAGCCGATATTCTTTGCCCATGTACCCGGAAAAGCCCATCGGCACACATTAATGGAAACATGGTTACCCGCCACTTTATCAAAAGCACGGCGAATCTCCGTATATCGTTTTTCCTCATCCAGACTCAACTCCTGAGAAGCACCGCAATAATCTATCTTAATGAAATCGAACCCCCATTCATTGAAGTATAAATCGGCATCCTGATGCTCATGACCATACAAGCCCGAACCTACTCCGTTGACATCCTTATCCCAAATGGAACCGCAAGTATTGCTTCCGGCATCCGAATAAATACCGGCTTTCAGTCCCAAAGAATGAATATGGTCTGCCACCCCTTTCAGTCCGTTCGGAAAACGTTCCGGATGAGTCTGCATCGTGCCGTGCTCATCACGCCAACCAAAAAATCCGTCATCTACATTGACATAATTATAACCTGCATCTTTCAAACCTTTCTGCACCATGGCATCGGCCTGCTTCTTTATCAAAGCCTCATTGATATTCACCCGATAGGTATTCCACGAGCTCCAGCCCATAACAGGAGGATCAAATACATTTTCATTACCGGCAAAAGTCATGGAAGACATGCCCAAAGCTAACACACATAACAATAATTTATTCATAATCAATAACCAACCATTAATGAATGCTTTATTAATTCCATCAGATCTTTATATAAATCTTCTTTTTATATAAATATGCTCCGACCAACCATACAACTCCCACAAAAAGAAAAGCATAGACAAATGAAGTAAAGGCATTATCACCCAACCAACCGGATAAACCGGCATATATAATGTCGTGCATATTCTGTTCTTGCAGTGGTAAACTGTCAGCTAATATATATAATATCTCACTAAGTACATAGCAAAACAACGGATTTACACCAAATATGGCAAAAATCCAAGTCCTCTGATATTTCTTCGTCACATCGATATACCACAGCAGAATAGACAAAAGAAGAGCAGAAAAACCGCAAGTAACCAACACAAATGTAGGCGACCACACCTTTTTGTTCAGAGGACATACATCCTGTAGCAGAAAGCCCGCTATCAGCCCCATAGCTCCATAAAGGAACAAACGGTTCAACTTATCTTTCATATCGGGGGTCTCCATGCAAATCTTTCCAAACCAGAAACCTATCAGAACTTGGGCAATAGAAGGAATCGTACTCAACACTCCCTCCGGGTCTATTCCCCGGTCATTATACATGTGTGATAACCCCAGTACAGACTTATCCACATGAGAAAGAATATTCTCCGGGCCGTATACAAATCCATTGCCGACCAACAAGATTCCATAATATACAATCAAAATGACTGCCACCAGATAAGGGATATAACGATGGCGGACCGTAGTGACAAGCAATGAGCCTATTCCATAACACAATGCAAGGCGTTGCAACACACCCAATATGCGTACATGAGCCAGCGATGCAAAAGCCGCCTTCCAAGGGCTGCCAACAAAATCGGGTTGCAAAGATGCCTCACGCAATGTGCCCAGAAAAGTAGCGGTACCATAAATAAATGTACCGATAATAAAAATAAGAAAAGTACGACGAATAATTTTCAGAAATAACGCCTTATCCAAAGTAAAGGAGAATTTCTTCAGAGAAATATACATGGACATTCCCATCATAAACATAAACAAAGGATAAATGACGTCCGCCATCGTCAAACCATTCCAGGAAGAATGTAATAAAGGGGGATAAACATAACTCCATGTTCCGGGACTGTTCACCAGTATCATGCCTCCTATCGTCAGTCCGCGAAGCACATCCAAAGCCAACAAACGCTGTTTCATAATAATGAGATATTAGATTAGAGAGTCAAAGGTATAAATAAAAGATATAGTTCTAAAAAAGGCTGCCGGATTTATTTTCCCAGCAGCCTCTTTATCTTAATTATCAGTATCCGGGATTTTGGATAATCTTACCTTTACTCTCGTCTATTACACTTTGCGGCAGCGGCATCAGGGTCATATAATCCTGTGCTGTGGGCGACTGTTTGTATTTGCGAGCATACTCAATATATCTTCCATAACGAATCAAATCCGAACGGCGAACACCTTCAAACCATAATTCATGTCCGCGCTCTGTCAGCACCGCTTCAAGGAAGGCATCAGCTCCGGCAAAGTCAGCCATAGTGTAAGCAGGAAGTCCGGCACGTGTATGTACCATATTCAGCAGTTCTACAGCTTCCGGAGTCACAGTATTACCTTCGCGAACAATCGCCTCAGCCAACAAAGTAAGCACATCGGCATAACGGTATACAATCCAGTCAACCTGACTTTCTTCGCCGGTAGCATCAGGATCTTCACCATACTTAACAGGCATTGCGCCTTTTATCAATACAGAACCGGGATTTTCTTCATTATAGTGAGTTCCGTCTTCTGCAACAAAGTCGCCTACCAATACTTCCAAACGCTTGTCAGCCGAATCGAAAGTATGATAAAAATCCCAAAGAACACGATAGCCGCCCCATTTCTGGATATTTGGATTTTTAGTCGGGTACTCGCTGGAAATAACATGAGCCAGCCACATCTGCTGATTCACACTGCGACTGCAAACACATGCCCAAATTGTTTCAGCATTGCCTTCATTCTCCAATGTAAAAATATCCTTATAGTTATCCATCAACCTATAACCATATTCCGGCTTCATCAATTCACGACCACATTCTACAGCTTTTGCCCAATTCTGTTCATGCATATAAAGTTTCATCAATACAGTATAGGCCAACCCTTTGGTAAAGCGGCCATAATTCGTATCCGATACTTTATAAGTTGCCGGAAGAACAGCAATGGCAGCCTTCAAATCGTCTTCAATGAATTTCACCATTTCCTCCCGCGATACACGAGGAGCTACTTCATCAGACAATGGATTATTCAACAAATCCAAAGAAGCAATCTGAATAGGACCATACATATCATAAAGGATATAAGCCAACCATCCACGTCCACAATGCAATTCTGCATCCAAACGTGCTTTCACTTCCTCATTCATAGGAACATTGACAATACGCTCCATAGTCAAAGTCATTTTACTTATATCGCGGATATAAGTACTGTAAGTAGTAGTCAGCCCACCGGAATTGGCTGTAAAATTCATCTGAATCATATCCGGCCAAACTGCATCATCCCACTGACAATCACCGATATCAGTACTCATATCACTGATGACATGAATACCTCCCTGCGAAGAAGCATACAATCCGCTATACCAATTCGAACGGAAAGGAGCATAAGCGGCAGAAGTCACCAAAGCCTTCGCATCTTCTTCATTTTTAGGAAATAATCACATTATACATTTCAGACTCCAGATTAGTGCAAGAAGGACAAAATGCAGTCGCAGCCAATACTACGGAAAATATTGATAATATCTTTTTCATTTCAATCTTATCTTTTATAGGTTATTAAAATGTAATATCCAATCCTAAGCTAAAGCTTCGTACGTTAGGATATGCCCAAACAGAATTATCTGTCTCAAGGTCGAGACCGTCATACGGAGTAATAGTAAACGGATTATTGATATCTGCATAAACACGAATGCTCGACAATGCCTTTTTAACCGGGATAGTATAACCCACAGTTATATTACGGCAACGTACAAACCAGCTTTTTTGCAGATAATAGTCACCAATTCCCCAAGTACTCTTGTTCTGGAAATAACCGGGACGAGAAGCAGACTGATTATCATGTGTCCATACTTCCGCTGCACTGGTAGGCATATTGTAACCACGATACATATTTACAATACCTGTCATACCGTCAGCACCTGTCAACCAAAGGTCTTTATAAGAACCGGCATTCAAGACATTGAATTGTCCATAGAAATAAATATTAAAATCAAAGTTCTTATAACGGATAGTGTTATTCAATCCCATCAAATAACCCGGGTCCGAACTTCCGTATATTACTTTGTCGGCATCATCCAATTTACCATCAGGTTTACCGGACTTCAAAGGAATACCGTGTTTATCTACCTGAACAGAACCATCCTCATTATATACATAACCATTAATATCTTTAATCTTTACCTGTCCCGGCAGTGAACCCGGCATATAGTCTACTGTTTCTCCGGGCTGAATCAAACCGTCTGAAAGATATCCGTACATATAACGGATAGGAGCATTATACTGTGAATAAGCAGCAGGCTTCCAGCTTGCATCACGAGTATTCCATTTATCACGATAGAATGAGAAAGTAAAGTCTGTATTCCAACTAAAATCCTTTGAGTTAAAGTTAGTAGTGTTTATTGTCAATTCAAATCCCTGACTTTGGGTTTTACCTATATTGGCGGCAATTTTATCTGCCTCATTAAAAGTGAGCAAACTACGTTCAGCCAGCAAATCGGAAACTACCTTACGGAAATATTCAGCAGTTACATTCAAGCGGTTATTGAAGAATCCCAAATCAAGACCAACATTCCATTCTGTAGTAGTTTCCCACTTCAAATCAGGATTACCCATCTGACTCAAATACACGCCAATAGACTCTGTGCCACCGAATTCATTGTTATTACCGGTCTGATAGTAACTGATAGCACGGTTACCGATATTAGAGTTACCGGTCTGACCGAAACTGACACGTAATTTACCATTAGAAAGAACAGAAGTCATCGGTTTCATAAACTCTTCTTCGGTAAATCTCCAGCCCAAAGCTACCGACGGGAAATACCCCCAACGATTATTTTCTGCAAAGTTGGAAGCTCCATCGGCACGCAACGTAGCAGTCAGCAAATAACGATCTTTATATGAATAATTTACACGACCAAAGAAAGATGCCATTTCATCTTTTGAGGCCGAAGAGCCCACAGAAGGTTTCGGATAAGCTCCGGCTCCCAAATTATTATATAAGAAACCGTCAATCAAGAACTGGCTGTTGCCGGCATACAATGACTCATCTGTAAAACGTTGGAATGAATAACCTGCCAAAACACTGAAATTATGATCTCCCAATCTCTTGGTATAATTAGCAGTAAGTTCCATCAAATAATCCGATTTGTCATATTGAGCAATATCGGCTTGTCCGCCTTTCTTCTGACCATACAAAGTAGTCTTGGGCATATAAACACTACGCTTCTGGTAGTTACGGTCAATACCGAAATTAGCCTTCAAAGTCAAATCCTGAATAGGCTTCACTTCAACAAACGCAGTAGCAAGCAATCTCTCTTTCATTGTTTTGTCTGTGATTTCCAGCAATGATACCGGATTAGGCAAGAAAGCAGCCTGAGAGTTCAATGTGTAATCCCCGTTTTCATCTTTGATCGGTAACAGCGGATTAAACTGTGCAGCAGCCACCATAATACTTGCATTCTCATTCTGTCCCGAACCTAAAGGCACGTTATTGGTTTGATTTCTGGACAAAGTCATGTTAACACCTAAATTAACATACTTACTAACCTTCTGTTCCAAATTAATACGACCCGTATAGCGTTCCATATCATTATTCTTCACTACACCGTTCTGCTTGAAGAAGTTTCCTGAAACCAGATATTTGGTTGATTCAGTACCGCCTGTAACAGATATATTATGTTGAGTCTGAAAACCTGTACGGGTAATTTCGTCAAACCAATCTGTATTATGGGCAGGAGCATTGATTTGAGCATCTGTATAATAAGGCTTATAAGCAGTAGAAGCCTCACCTTCGGTTTTTCCACCATATACACCGATACCGTTCGCTCTCATCCATTCTTCCTTGGCATAGCGATTGGATTGTATCATAAAGTCTTGAGCACCCAACATATCATAATCACTTGCCAGCGTCTGAACAGTAGCCGTACCGGAATAAGTCACTTTCGGAGCACCTGTTTTACCCTTTTTAGTAGTGATGATGATTACACCATTACCGGCACGTGCACCATAAATAGCTGTAGAACTGGCATCCTTCAAGACCTCGATAGACTCAATATCATTCGGGTTGATAGAAGCCAAAATATTATCCGAACTACCCGCATCATATTTACCCGTTTTAATAGCATCGTCCGAAGTCGGATTTACCGGAAAACCATCGATAATCACCAACGGATCGTTACCGGCATTGACAGAAGCAGCACCACGGATGCGGAAGTTAGAACCACTACCCGGCTGTGCACTTACCATATTTACTTGCAAACCGGCTGCCTTACCTGCCAAAGCGTGACTGATAGTAGATACCGTACCCACAGGAGCATCGTCCATCTTCACAGATGCAACAGCACCGGTTAAGTCTTTTTTCTTCATTGTACCATAACCGACAACAATAACTTCATCCAACATTTCCGTATCTTCACTCATAGTAACAGACAATGGCTTGCCGGCCTGAGATTTCAAAGTCTGTGTCTTATAACCAATATAAGAAACTTCCAATTCCGCTTTAGCCGAACTTACAGTCAAAGTAAATTTACCATCCATATCGGTAACAGTACCGTTTGTTGTACCTTTTTCTACTACACTGGCACCGATAATAGGTTCACCTGTCGCATCCAGTACCGTACCACTTACCACTGTAGAAGCCTGTTTAACAGCTTTAGTTCCTTCTGTAGAAAGAATTATTTTTTTATCTAAAACAGAATAAGTAACATTCGTTCCGGCAAATACCTTCTCCAGAACTTCAAACACATTTCCTTGATTAGCCGAAACAGACACACGACGATTCAAGTCTACATGTTTATTATTGAAAAAGAAATCAAAACCGGTTTTTGCCTTAATCTGATTCAATACTGTTTCAACTGTTTGATTACTAGCATCAATGCTGATTTTTGTTTTTTGCGCATACGTTTCTGCTGCATGAGTCAAGCTCAATGAGCAGGCAAGAAATAGAACACATAGTCTCATAAACAAAGGGATTTTGTTAAATGATAGCCATAACGACTTTATCATCCAGAATACTTGGATGCTAAAAGGATTTTGCATAATTTTGTAAAGACTGAGGTTAATAAAAATGTTATCTT
>OGNT01000843.1_pt1 | contig 11751 bp, 10 predicted proteins | sample 1573521 | NCBI WGS metagenome assembly OGNT01 (sample SAMEA2581922, study PRJEB24529) | metagenome | biome: Human gut stool | place: China | collected 2011
GTATTCAATGCCGTATCGGATGAGGCGCGTGCAAAAAATACATATTACGCATCGGGGGGGCGGGTAGCCCAAAGTTTTACTTCTTCCCCACTGATGCCGTATTTGCCGAGGATGTCCAGAATGTCTTCCTTGCTGCTGTTTCCGTCAATTCCTTCTACCGGACGGAGATTCATGTCCTTGCGCACGGCATCCCAGTCGTTTTGCTTCAGGCAATGTGCGAGATATATTTTACGGATCATGGCGGGGAGTACATGGCTGCGTTCCAAGTCGAAATTGTCATTGGGGCCATACAGATTGGTCGGCATCACGGCAATGTAATTTGTGCCGTATTGGAGATTGAAACTCTCGCACATCTTCAGTCCGGCTATTTTGGCAATGGCGTATGGCTCATTGGTATATTCCAGCGGAGAAGTGAGCAGTGCATCCTCCTTCATCGGTTGTTCGGCATCGCGTGGGTAGATACAGGTGCTGCCCAGGAAAAGAAGTTTCTTCACGTTATGACGGAAACTTTCACCGATGACGTTCTGTTGGATTTGCAGGTTCTTGTAGATGAAGTCGGCACGGTAGATACTGTTGGCCATAATGCCACCCACAAAGGCGGCGGCAAGGAATACATATTCGGGCTGTTCCTCGTCGAAGAAGCGGCGTACGGCAACTCCGTCGAGCAGATCGAGTTCTGTGTGGGTCTTGCCGATGAGATTGGTGTATCCTTTCTCCTCAAGATTTTTCCAGATGGCAGAACCTACCAGTCCCCGGTGGCCTGCTACATATATTTTGGCATTTTTGTCTAACATTGTTGTCTGAAAGTTTAATAGTTCATTCAAAGCTCTTTGCTTCTTAAATACAGTTTCTTCACAAATTTCATGTCGTGCTCTGCCATGATGCGTACCAACTCTTCAAAACTGGTCTGCCTCGGATTCCATCCCAGCAGTGTTTTTGCTTTGGTGGGGTCGCCCAGCAATTGTTCCACTTCGGCAGGCCGGAAATATTTGGGGTCGACTTCCACGAGGACTTTTCCGGTCTGTGTGTCGATACCCTTCTCGTCCACTCCCTGGCCTTCCCAGCACAGAGTGATGCCTACCTCCCGGAATGCCAGTGTCGCAAATTCGCGTACGGTATGCATTTCTCCGGTGGCAATGACGAAGTCTTCGGGGGTGTCGTGCTGCAGGATGAGCCACATGCACTCGATGTAGTCTTTGGCATATCCCCAGTCGCGCCGGGCATCCAGATTGCCCAGATACAGCTTGTCCTGGAAGCCTTGGGCGATGCGGGCAGCCGCCAGTGTGATTTTTCTTGTCACGAAGGTTTCACCTCGGCGTTCGCTCTCGTGGTTGAAGAGTATGCCGTTTACAGCAAACATGCCATAGCTTTCGCGGTAGTTCTTTGTAATCCAAAAGCCATACTGTTTGGCTACGCCATAGGGGCTGCGGGGATAGAACGGGGTCGTTTCGCTTTGCGGCACTTCCTGCACTTTTCCGAAGAGCTCGGAAGTGGAGGCCTGGTAGATGCGTGTCTTCTTTTCCATACCGAGAATGCGTACGGCTTCGAGCATGCGCAGGGTGCCTACGGCATCGGTTTCGGCGGTATATTCGGGCACGTCGAAGGATACTTTGACATGGCTTTGAGCGGCAAGGTTATATATTTCGTCCGGCTGCACACTCTGGATGATACGGATGAGAGAGCTGGAGTCTGTCATGTCTCCATAGTGCAGGTTAATGGTACGTTTCTGTTTCATGTCGCGTACCCACTCATCGAAGTAGAGGTGTTCGATGCGGCCGGTGTTGAAAGAGGAAGAGCGACGCAGGATACCGTGCACTTCATATCCTTTCTGCAGGAGGAATTCGGCAAGGAACGAGCCGTCCTGCCCGGTAATGCCGGAGATAAGGGCTTTCTTCATAATGTATGCTTCTTGTTATTATGTCTTTTCGGACTGCAATATTCGTTATTTTCCACGAGATAGCAAAATATAAACTATTTCTTTCCCATCACTTTGTCGATAATCAGTGCGATTGCCCCGTCGCCCGTCACATTGCAGGCAGTACCGAAGCTGTCCATCGCTATGTATAGTGCAATCATCAGCGCTTGTGCCGACTCGTCGAAGCCCAGCATGGATTGCAGGATGCCCAGTGATGCCATGATGGCGCCTCCCGGTACCCCGGGAGCGGCTACCATAGTGATGCCCAGCATGAAGATAAATCCTGCAAATAGAGGGAAATCATGGGGCATGCCTTGCATTATCATCAGTGCCAGGGCGCATGCCACAATCTTCAATGTGCTACCCGACAGATGGATGGTGGCGCAAAGTGGGATGACGAATCCGGCAATATCGGCAGAGACGCCGTTCTTCCGACTTTGCTCCAATGTTACAGGGATAGTGGCGGCACTGGATTGAGTGCCTAGAGCCGTGAAGTAGGCAGGCATCATTCGTCCCAGTAGTTTGAGAGGGTTCTTGCGGACAAACAGTGCCGCAATGCTGTATTGGAATACCAGGAGAAAGATGTGAAGCAGGAAGATTACACCGATAATCTTAATAAAGACCATCAGGATGCCGAATACTTGTCCACTGTGCGTCATGTTGAGGAAAATGCCGAAAATATAGATGGGAAGCAGCGGCAATATCACTGCACTGATCATGCGGATGACAATCTCTTGAAAATCGCGTGCCGCATTTTTCAGTACCTCACTTTTCAGATGAGCCAGGCCCAGCCCCAGTGTGAAGGCAAGTACGAGTGCGGTCATAACATTCATCAATGGCGGGATACCCACGGAAAAATAGGGAAGAATACCTTGAGACTCACTGACTTCTTCTAACGGCACCCCGGTTTCTATGAGGGAAGGAAATACCGCCATACCGGTGAAGTAGGAGAGAAAGCCGGAGAATAAGGTAGCTCCGTAAGCAATGAGCGCTGTGACGACCAGCATCCGTCCGGCTCCTTTGCCGATGTCGGCAATGGCAATCGTGACCAGTCCCACAATGATGAGGGGGATGGAGAAGTTCAGGAATTCACTGAAAATGGCATTGAATGTTACGAACAGCCGTACCAGCGAAGCCGGTAGGAAATTTCCGAAAAGTATACCTAAGATAATGGCAATGATGATGCGTGGCAATAGTCCGATGTGGAAGTTCTTCATGAGCATTGGTTTTCTGTCTGGTTGAAAAATAGGCTTTCGCTGACAAAAGTACTATTTTATTTTCGTAATTCATACGAACAAATGCTGTTAGCATTTTGTTTCCATATAAAGACAAAATTTACATGAATATGAAGAATTTAAATAAAACAGACATTGGACTTATCGGTCTGGCAGTTATGGGCGAGAATTTGGCCCTCAATATGGCGGATAAGGGATGGAATGTTTCGGTATATAATCGTACGGTTCCGGGAGTGGAAGAAGGGGTGGTGGAACGTTTTGTGAACGGCCGCGCCAAAGGGAAAAAAATTGAAGGCTATACAGATATAGCCGAATTTGTAACTTCCATTGCCATACCCCGCAAAATAATGATGATGGTTCGTGCCGGCAGTGCGGTGGATGAACTGATGGAACAGCTGTTTCCCCATTTGTCCGAAGGGGATATCCTGATTGACGGTGGCAATTCCAATTATGAGGACACCAACCGGCGTGTGGCATTGGCCGAAAAGAAAGGCTTCCGTTTTGTGGGAGCCGGAGTTTCCGGTGGAGAGGAAGGAGCACTGAACGGCGCGTCTATCATGCCCGGAGGCTCTGAAAGTGCCTGGCCTGAGGTGAAGCCTATCCTGCAGAGTATTGCGGCAAAAGCATCTGACGGTACTCCGTGCTGCCAGTGGATTGGTCCTGCCGGTTCCGGTCATTTCGTCAAGATGATACATAACGGTATCGAATATGGAGATATGCAGCTTATTGCCGAAGCTTATTGGGTGATGAAGAATCTGCTTGGTCTGGACAATGGACAGATGGCAGAAATCTTTGCTGATTGGAATGAGGGTAAGTTGCGTAGCTATCTCATTGAAATTACCGCCAACATACTGCGTCATAAGGACAAATCAGGAGGTTACCTGATAGATAAGATATTGGATACCGCCGGACAGAAAGGTACGGGCAAGTGGTCCGTTATCAATGCGATGGAGCTGGGCATGCCGTTGGGGCTGATTGCTACGGCTGTATTCGAACGTAGTTTGTCGGCACAGAAGGGCTTGCGTGAAACGGCTTCCAAGCAATTTGTATGCCGACGCTCGCAGGCGGTGTACAACAAGTCGGAGATGGTGAAGGATATCTATTCCGCACTCTATGCTTCCAAATTAGTGTCATATGCTCAGGGATTCGCTGTGTTGCAGCGTGCATCCGACGCTTTTGCCTGGAACCTCGATTTGGCATCCATCGCACGCATGTGGCGGGGCGGCTGCATCATCCGTAGTATTTTCCTGAACGACATAGCTACGGCTTTCGAGGCTAAAGACAAGCCCAAACATTTGCTGTTGGCTCCTTATTTCAAAAATGAAATGCAGCTGTTGCTTTCCGGCTGGAAACATCTGGTGGCACAATCCATGAAAGAGGAACTTCCGGTGCCTGCATTCTCGTCCGCCTTGAATTATTTCTATTCGCTGGTGTCTGCCAAGTTGCCTGCCAATATGATTCAGGCGCAACGTGACTATTTTGGTGCGCATACCTTTGAAAGGACAGACGAGTTGCGTGGACAGTTTTTCCATGAAAATTGGACGGGACACGGAGGAGATACGAAATCGGGTACGTACAATGTGTGAGAAAGGGGGAGAAGATGATGAAGAAATTAGTGATTGTTATATTCGGCGCTTCGGGTGACTTGACGAAGCGCAAACTGATGCCGGCGCTCTATACTTTGTATAGTGGCGGGCGGTTGCCGGAAGGATTCTCCATTCTGGGGATAGGACGCACCGAGTATACGGATGCCCGTTACCAAGAATATATAATGAGTGAATTGAGTAAGTTCGTAGCTTCCAAAGAGCAGGTGGAAGATAAAATGAGGGATTTTTGCAGCCATCTGCATTACCAGACATTGGATCCCGCCGAGGTTGAAGGCTATCATCTGCTGGACGGACGTTTACAAGAGTTTACCGGTGAGCAGAAACCGGACAACCTGCTGTTCTATCTGGCTACTCCACCTTCCTTGTACGGTGTCATTCCCTTGCACTTGAAGGCGGCCGGTCTGAACCGTCCTGATACGCGTATCATCGTTGAAAAGCCGTTCGGTTACGATTTGGAGTCAGCCAGAAAGCTGAATAGCATTTATGCTTCCGTTTTCAAGGAGCATCAGATTTACCGCATCGACCATTTTTTGGGTAAGGAAACGGCGCAGAACATTCTCGCCTTCCGTTTTGCCAACGGAATCTTCGAACCGCTATGGAACCGTAATTATATAGACTATGTGGAGATTACAGCCGTAGAGAATCTGGGTATCGAAGGACGTGGCGGATTCTATGAAGGTGCCGGAGCCCTGCGCGATATGGTACAAAACCACCTCATACAGCTTGTGGCGCTCACAGCATTGGAACCGCCTGCCGTTTTCAATGCCGATAATTTCCGCAACGAGGTGGTGAAGGTCTATGAGTCATTGGCCCCCTTGACAGAGGAGGATTTGGAGGAACACATTGTCCGCGGACAATATACGGCTTCGGGCTCGAAAGCCGGGTATAGGGAAGAGAAGAACGTGGCACCTGATTCGCGTACCGAAACGTATATTGCCATGAAAATCGGTATTAACAACTGGCGGTGGAAGGGTGTTCCTTTCTATATCCGTACCGGCAAACAAATGCCGACAAAGGTGACTGAGATTGTTGTACATTTCCGTGAGACGCCCCATCAGATGTTTCGTTGCGAGGGTGGACATTGTCCCCGCGCGAATAAGCTGATTCTCCGCCTGCAACCCAATGAAGGCATTGTGCTGAAATTCGGCATGAAGACTCCCGGACCGGGATTTGACGTGAAGCAGGTGATGATGGACTTCAGTTATGACCAGTTGGGCGGGCTGCCTACCGGCGATGCCTATGCCCGTCTGATAGAGGATTGCATACAAGGTGACCCTACACTCTTTACCCGCAGCGACGCGGTAGAGGCTTCATGGCGCTTTTTCGATCCCGTGTTGCGCTATTGGAAAGAGCATACGGATGCTCCTTTATATGGGTATCCCGTAGGTACGTGGGGACCTTTGGAAAGTGAAGCGATGATGCACGAACATGGTGCTGAGTGGACTAATCCGTGTAAGAATTTGACTAATACAGATGAATATTGCGAGTTATGAAAAGTTATGTTTACCATTCGGCTACAGCTACGGCACATGCGTTGATTGAACATTTGATTGCGATGATGGAGCGTGAGCCGGAAAAGACCTTTTATTTTGCATTCAGTGGGGGAAGTACTCCTTCGCTGATGTTTGACATTTGGGCCAACGAGTACAAGGAGGTGACTCCTTGGATGCGGATGCGGATTTATTGGGTGGATGAACGGTGTGTGCCGGCAGAGGATTATGAGAGCAATTATGGTACCATGCGCCGTTTGCTGTTGGATGAAGTAGGCATGCCCGATGAATACGTTTATCCTATTTATGGAGTGAACCGCCCGGAGATTGAAGCAAAGAACTATTCGACGCTGGTTTGCCGCACGGTTCCGCTTTGGGGTGGCTTCCCGGCCTTCGATGTCGTTTTGCTCGGTGCTGGAGACGACGGGCATACCTCCTCTATCTTTCCGGGGCAGGAATATCTGCTTTCTTCCTTTCATCCCTATGAGGTGAGTGTCAATCCCTATAATGGGCAGAAACGCATAGCCATGACCGGCTGCCTTTTGTTTGCTGCGAAGAATCTTATTTTCTTTATTACCGGCAAGAATAAGGCGGATGTAGTCCGCGATATTCTTGATTCCGGGGATACCGGTCCGGCAGCTTATGTGGCCCACCATGCCGAGCGTGTGGAATTGTTCCTCGATGCTCAGGCCAATGGCGGGAAAATGTCTACTTAGATGTACCGCTCTCCAGAATGCTTACGATGGAGAATAATGTAAAGCAGATGCCTCCCAAACCAGCCAGTACGCGTGCAGGGACAAAATAGGCATTGTGCAGGTTTGCCATCTCAAACAGAAAGGCGGAGAGAAACAGACAAGCCAGGGTCGTGAAGACCGGAATCAGCGGGATGCGGTTGGCCAGCTTGAAAGTGTTCCGCCAGATGGCGGCAAGCAGGATGACTTTGCTGGAAATGCTGTAGCATACCAGTCCCAGGCCTATCATAATATATCCTGTGGAGGAGAGTGCCGGATTGCTGTTGGCCAAGACCAGAAGTCCCCAGAGAATGCTGATGCTGCCCATTATCAAAACAAGGGCCGGCCACCGTTTCCGTTCAGCCTTTGTATAGTTGTTGCGTATCTGGCGGACGATGGTTGCAACCAGCGCCACTAGGCTGGAACAGATACAAGCAAGTCCTGCCATGACATGGCCTGCTACATAATATGCATTGTGCTCGCTGCTTTTTGACAATAGCCAGAAGGCCCATATCCATGCCATTACTGCCATAAGGGTGGCAACTGCTATCAGGATATATCCCTGGGAGGAATTGAATGCATCGGCAGGTTGTAGCTGGTCGATACGTTCCGAGTTGGCGGGAATGAGGGTGAAGCGGGTGGAGGCTGTGGCTGTGGTAGCTACACAAGCTGTGATGAAACCGACTCCGCAAATCACGTGTCCTGCTACGAAATTGCTTGCCGTGGCAGTTTCGTGCATATAATTCCAACCATAGATTACTGTGAGTACGGCTGCCAGGTAACCAATAACCGGAAGTGCGTATCTGGCTATCGGATTGTAGGTATGAATAATTTGTCTAATGATTGTTGCCGCTGTGGCGAACAAGGCAATGCAAATCATCCCTAAGGAAAATACTACCGGACCGGCCACAAATTTTGCCGAGTCCAGTCCTTCGTGGAGCACAAAGGCTCCGTAGCCGAAACAGAAAAGGGCCATCAACAAGGGTATAGCCCTGAAAAGAATACTGATACCGTAATTCATAACTGTTGTTTTTAGAGTTTCCCCTTCAAACAGCGTTTCTGTGGCTTTGTTCCTCCTTTTAAGATTTATTTGTGATGAGAAGTGTTTCCCTGTCCGTATTTAGGGAGCCAGCCTCTCCTTTTTCCAGCTGCCATCCGCTTGTTGGGAATAGAGGAAACGGTCGTGTAGCCTGCTTTCCCGTCCTTGCCAGAATTCAAAACGGAAAGGGGTGACGGCAAAACCTCCCCAGTTGTCGGGACGTTTGATACTTTGCCCTACCCATGTTGCCGCTTCGCAGACGAACGCGCGCATTATTTCCATACGGCTGCCGATGACGTGACTTTGGGGTGAAATCCTCGCCCCGATTTTACTTTTGTAAGGCCTGCTTGCAAAATAGGCGTCAGAATCGGCAGGAGCGCATCTTTCAGCTTTTCCTTCAATGTGTATTTGCCTTTCCAGTTTGTGCCATACGAAAGATAAGGATATATACGGATTTGCAGTCAGTTGCCGGCCTTTCCTGCTTTCGTAGTTGGTGAAGAAGATGAACCGGCCATTTTCCACCCCTTTCAGCAACACTGTGCGTGTAGAGGGATGTCCGTCTGACGAGACTGTAGCTACCGTCATGGCGGTGGGCTCGTACTCATCACTATGGATAGCATCGTTCAGCCAATGGTCGAATTGCTCAAGGGGATTGTCGTTGAGGTTACCCGGTGTCAGCCTGCCTTTCTTATATTCTCTTCTGATGTCAAAGAGTTGTGATTTCATTATCGTGTGGTTTTATCAGGAGTGATATATTGTTTTTCTATGTAACAGTCTGAGAAGGCTGAATGTTTTTGTTTTTCTGCGGAAAGAAAAATATGGAAGAAGGAAATGGCTGTGTTGATACTTAAAAAAATGGGGGTGTGTCAAAATTCACCACAGATTACACGGATTAACACAGAATGAGCTTAATCTACTGATAATCAAAGATGCTTATCTGTGCAAATCTGTGTAATCTGTGGTGAATACCAGTTTCGACACACCCTCGGATATTGGAGATTACCTTATGGAGACAAGTGGAAAGTGGACACTGGCATGTCTGCTATTGTAATTTAAACATTACGGGAACTGTGAATTTACAACGGACCGGTTTGCCTCGTTGCTCACCGGGTTTCCATTTGGGCATGGTGGAAATCACACGGATAGCTTCTTTGTCCAGATAGGGATCTACGCCTCTTACTACTTTTACATCTACGATGCTGCCGTCTTTGTTGACAACGAATTGTACTATTACGCGCCCCTGGGTTCCGGTCTCTTGTGCAATAGTCGGGTATTTTATACTCTTACCCAGATATTGCATCAGACTCATGCCATTATAAGAAAACTCAGGATTCTTCTCTACAACTTCAAAAATCTCGTCCTCTACCGGAATCTCTTCATCTACGGTTGGAGATATGGGTTTGATGATTACAGCTTCACCGATTTCTTCGGAAGAGGCAATGGCTGTTTCTTTCACATTGTCATTATCATCCACAATTGTCAATACCTCGGCAATTGCAGGAGCTTGAGGGGGTGGCGGAGCTACTAATTCGGGTTGCTCCGTGATAGGAATTTCAATTTCCTGCTCAAATACCTTCTCGGTAATAGCACCGCTCATGTCAATCCTAACATCACGCTTCGACCATTCAAATGCAACGAACATGAAGACCAGCACAATTACATAACCTACAAGTAGCCAACTTGACTTCTTGTTTTCCAGGCTTGCTTTGGATGTTTTCTTGATTTCCATAATTTACAAGATTATTACCGTATAATGGTTGTCGCGAAACTAACATTATACAGATGTGATTAGTAAAATCATAAAACATGCGTGCCCACTTGTTTCTGTATTAAAGATAAGAAAATGAATGTTATGTTGGTGTTTGATATGTAGTTATATATAGTTTTTTAAATTTGCTTTGATAATTTTTCTGCTTGTGGATTAAATAGTGTTGATATGTAAAAAGCACTTCCAACGTTCGCTTACGGAGGAAGTGCTTCACACAAAAACTAAACTAGACTTATTGTATTGAAAATATAGCTATAATCTGTGTATCACTTCTTTATAGGCTGGTTTAAATCTGATGTCGACAATAAATAGGAAAAATCAGCTCATGTTTTGTTGTATAACGTTACTTTTCTCAATGTTCTCTAGAACCTCGTCGATGAAAAGCGAACGATAGTGCGGACATTCCAGTACACCCTTTTCTTTCGCTTCCCGGTATACCTTGGAGAACAGTTTTGCTTTCTCCTTGTCGGTGGTCGGCAACTTATCTATGGGAGTGGCAACCGACACCCCCAGCCTTTGCAGGTAGGGGTGAGGGAACAATGGTTTGGAGTTTTCCACTGACATGAGCATTCGGTAATTATTTGATTCATATTTGCTATAATCGAATTGACATCAATCTTTGTGCTCATACATGTCTATTGTCTTGAAGAAATCATCCTCGTAATTATAGATGTCATCTAGGGTTTCAATAACATGTTTCACATCTTTCTTGTTTTCATCAATAGTGGCTACATACTTAGTGGCTGTATTGAAATACATACGACAAATAGGTTTGCGATTGTTGTCATCAAGCAGAATACTGAAATAAGTCTGTGCATCACGATATACTATGCGGGATATATCTACTTTCTTTCTACAGATAGCTTTTACAATTCTGTATGCATCTAACTCTTCTTCTGTAGTGACAATCTTGGATTCTGTATTTACTTCTTCTGTAGTCTCTTCTGATGTGTTTCCACTGTTTTTTGTTTGGCTTTCCTCTATTTTGGAATCACTAACTGTCAAAGCTCCTTTCAAACGGTCATTAATAATATCGTTGATATGTGAAGAGATAGCGCGTTTGACTAAAGGTGTGAATTGGTCTATTATATTTTGAAGCATTCTACCTTCATAAACTTTGGTAGCAAACATTTTCACAAAATCAGTGCTAGGCGAGGAGAATTCTTCTTGGATAATAGCCTTTAATTCTCCCATGTACTTTAATTCGCTGGCTGAGTTCAGAATATTGTCCACATCAAAGTATGATTTATGGAATTTTTTCAGTTCCTCGATTTGATTATCCCTTAAATCCGTAATATCCACTTCCAAAAAAGGCTTATCATCCATTATATTGGGTTCTTTCAAATCTGTATAGAAGCGGTAGATAATTCCATTGGTCAAAAGTCCGAACTTAGCTTTTGATACGTTGAAATAGCGTAGTAGTTGGTTATCATGTAGGTTTAAATCTTGCTTCCAATGCTTACATTCAATCAGCAATATAGGCTGGTCGTCCTTCATGATGGCATAATCAATCTTTTCTCCTTTCTTGGTCCCAATATCGCAGGTCATTTCTGGCAATACTTCCAAAGGATTGAACACATCATATCCCAGAGCATTAATAAAGGGCATGATGAAAGCATTTTTAGTAGCTTCTTCTGTCTGAATGTTATCTTTCAGCTTTTCAATTCTATCAGCAAGCTGTTTAATAGTGTCTTTAAAATCCATAGTATTTTACTTTTTAGATTGATATTATAGTCTCATATTGCGTTCAACAACCTTAATCACGTTGTATATCTCCACTACATCATCAAGGTTAACGGTGTAGTCATTGAATAACTCATTGAGCGAGTGGCAGGTGATATTACCTTTATCATCTTGGGCCGTGATTTGCTTGATGGATATGCCGTTTGTACGGTGTACAATAACGAAGTACCAGTCGTTAATATGAAGTTTGGGAAGCCAAAGGTCACGTCTTACTTCCCTTGCT
>OGNT01000857.1_pt1 | contig 11601 bp, 8 predicted proteins | sample 1573521 | NCBI WGS metagenome assembly OGNT01 (sample SAMEA2581922, study PRJEB24529) | metagenome | biome: Human gut stool | place: China | collected 2011
ACCGTAATAGGGAAATTCTCTTTATCAATAATGAGGCTTTAACTGTGCTGAATTTGAAACGGGAGGAGGTAATTCGCCGTTCGGCTGAGGAACTTTCTTTAAAGAATGATTTGCTTCGCCGTTTAGTTCGTGAATTGGTAAATCCGGGTGAAAAGAAAGAACCGTTGAAGATTTATGCAGACAATAAGGAGAGTTACTTTAAAGCTTCTTACATTACCATTATAAATGCAGAGGCTGATGATGACGAACCTCATAATCTTGGCGATGTGATTTTACTGAAAAATATTACAGAATTCAAAGAATTGGATAGTGCCAAGACTACTTTTATCTCGACTATTTCTCATGAACTGAAAACGCCTATATCCGCTATTCTGATGAGTCTGCAGTTGTTGGAGGACAAACGGGTAGGGGTGTTGAACGACGAGCAGGAGCAATTATCGAACAGCATTAAGGAAAATGCTGATCGCCTTCTTGGGATTACCGGGGAATTATTGAACATGACGCAGGTGGAAGCCGGTAAATTGCAGATGATGCCTAAGATAACGAAGCCCATTGAACTGATAGAGTATGCTATCAAGGCCAATCAGGTACAAGCTGATAAATTCGGCATTCAGATAGAAGTGGAGTATCCGGAAGAAAAAATGCCTAAATTGTTTGTCGACAGCGAAAAGATTGCTTGGGTGCTCACCAATTTATTGAGCAATGCTATCCGCTATTCCAAAGAGAACGGGAGGGTGGTTATCGGCGCTAGGCATGACGGGGACTTTGTAGAAATGTATGTGCAGGACTTTGGAAAAGGTATCGACCCGCGTTATCATCAGAGCATTTTTGACCGTTATTTCCGAGTGCCGGGCACTAAAGTGCAAGGTAGTGGTTTAGGTCTTTCCATTTCGAAAGACTTTGTGGAAGCTCATGGCGGTACATTGGCTGTCCAGAGTGAGCTGGGTAAGGGGAGTCGCTTCGTTATCCGGTTGAAAGCGTAACGTTTTCTATTTTTTACGGTACTGTTGCGGAGACATGCCGGTTTGTTTCTTGAAGAATGTTCCAAAATAAGAAGCATTGGGAAAATTGAAGAAGTCGGCGATTTCCTGGATGTTTTTCTGGGTGTTCTTGAGTAGTGAGATGCTTTTGCGGATGATGGATTTAAATATCAGTTCCTGCACCGTGAATCCGCAGACGGACTTGGATAGTGCAGAGAGGTATTTGGGTGATAAGCAGAGTTTGTCTGCATAAAACTCTACGCCGCGTTCTTCCGTGTAGTGTGCATCTATCAGCTGAATCAGCCGGATAAAGATTTCATGTTTGTGACCAACCGTTGTTTTTAGGTTCATCAGTTTACGGTTGTAAATGGAACAGATGCGGTATGTAAGTCCCAGTAGAAGCAGTCTTTGTTCGTAACCATTAAAGGTGTTGTTGTCTAAGTGCAGGGTATTGTCCAATAGGGACATGTATTTCAAAACTTCTTCTTCATCTCCGGTGTTCCATACGTAGCATGGTTCAGTCCGGAGCTGCATGTATAGGTACATGGCTGCCACTGAATTGCCTATGATGTCCCGTATCGGTTCTATCTGGTAAATGAATATGAATAGTTGCAGGTCTTCCGATTCGCTCAACACTTGGAAGAGAGAATCTTCCGGGATGAAAACTGTTTCGCCAGCTTGGGCCGAGAATGCTTTCATGTTAAGTGAAAAGGTGAAGTTGCCTTGGCGGCAGACAATCAGTCCTGCTCCATTAATCATAAAAGGTTTTTTCAGGGAGGCAGGAAAGGAGCAGAGCATACCTTCTGAACTACAAATGTTTTCTCCGTTTGACAATGCGCGGTCTAAGTGGGATAAACGTTCTTGTTGGGTATCCATAACAGACAAAATTACAGGTTATACTGAAAATTGTCTGCTAAGTTAGTAATTTTCGTTTAGGATACCGCACGACAAGCACAAATATCATGCAAAACAAGCAGGCGTAGAGTGTCCATCCTGCCATTTCCTTTACAGCAGAGAGGGTGGCCTGCACTTGGATGCGTCCTTTGGTGGATATGGCAGCCATGTTGATTGCTTCTTGTTTGCTTTTTCCCTGATATTGCATGCCTTGTACGGTTTGGGTAAACGAGGCGGACGCTTCGGGGTGCAACATGTCTACATTCTGTGCATAGCGGGTGACGTAGTGCTGCTGGCGTTCTTGCAGCACATTCGTATAGAGTGCGGCTCCGATGCAGGGAGCCAATACCATGCGTACGGTAATCATGGTACATATCCAGGAAGAAAGATATTTGTAAGGCATGCGTTGGGTGGCGTAGGTTGGAATCAGCGAGTAGAGGAACATCATGCCGGTGGAGCGGATGATGACCGGATACTTCATCCGTTCGTACAGTCCTGCACCTTGTACCTCGAAATACATGAACATGGCGGAAAGCCCCAATAGAAGGAAACCGGCGGCAAAGAGATATTTGAAGTGTACGCCTTTTACGCTGAGCCAGATAGTGGCTATACCGCCGATGAGGTAGCCCAGCATGGACCAGTTGCCCAGGGTGGCATTCTGAAAGTTGTCCAGTTTCATGCCTATGCCCGTGAATACATTGACAAACATGGCGCTGGAATTCAGTACCATTAACAGAAAATAGAATAGGAAACCCATACGGATGGTACGCAGTTTGAATACATCGAGCTGATAGTAAGGATTGCGCTGGGTAGACTCGATATAGAGAAATATGCCGCCAGCAATGATGGCGCAGACTGTGGCCCATTGTATGGTTGGGTCATCGTACCAGTCGAGCACTTTGCCATAAGTAAGCACGTAGGTAATGCAGGCTAGTGTGATGCAGAAGATGGAGGCATTGCCGAACTGCTTGAAGTTGATGGGGAAACGGCGGGTGGTATATTTATGATAAGGCATAGTAATGAAGGTGATGAGGATGCAAAGTAATAGTAGCCCCATCATAAAGTAGTGTATGTACTGCCATTCATATTCAAAAGCGAGCCAGGCGGTGAGCGAGGTTCCCAATTGCCCCAGTACCATGAAGAATAGATAGATGGCGGGTTGTGCCGCACTCCGTTCGATGTCCAGCTTGTCCCAGCCTTCGTCAGTTGTGGGCTCGTTGCCGGGTGTAATTTTGTCGTACGCCTCGATATGCCCTGCATACTTTATGAGGGTGAAGAGGTTGACCATCATCAGCACCATTCGTAGGAATCCCATAAAGATGCTGCATAGTGCCAGCAGGAAAACGCTGTCTGTCTTGGCACAGATATAGCTGAAGATGTACATCAGGGAGAATCCTGCCAGGCACATCATTTTCTGCCGGCGTATGACTACCAGCCTATACAGAAAAGGGCAGAATGCTGCCATGCCAATGGAAGTGGCGAAGTTGGCAAACTGGATATGCTCGGAAATGATGCCGAGTTCGCTCATCATTTCGGTGCTTGCCACCGAGTAGGTACCGCCCACAGTCAGTATCGGCAAAAAGAATACGAATAGGATGATGATACCTACCGGCTTAGGTACCCAGTTGTAGAAGGGATAGTTCTTGGGGGATGAGGGCATGGATAATTAAAAATTAATCATTAAACACTAATCATTATTCCATCTTCGCTTTGACTATTACCATCATACCGGCGGCAAGGCTGCTGTTGTCTTCTTTGGACAAATCGGTAAAGTCGATGCGGACTGGGATGCGTTGCTGTATCTTCACGAAGTTGCCGGCAGAATTATCCGTGGGCACTAGGGAATACTTGGAACCAGTGGCTCCGGAGATGGCAGTGATTTTTCCTTTGAATTCTTTGTCGCTGATGGCATCGACGGTAATGACTACTTCTTGTCCCAAGTGCAGATTCTCAATCTGGGTTTCCTTGTAGTTGGCTATAATCCACTTTTGTGTGTCAGGCAGAATGTAGGTGATGGTTTGTCCGGCAGTGATGAATTGTCCTTCTTCAAGAGTACGCCGCCCCAATTTCCCATCACAAGGAGCTACTACTACGGTGTAGGAGAGATTCAGTCGTGCCATTTCGAGTGCGGCTGTTGCCCGTTGTATGGCAGCTTCGGTATTTTCACGGCGATGTGACACTTCGTTCACACCCGACAAGGCAGCTTTCTGTTGTCGTTTCACGGCTTCCAACTTCTTGTGGGTAGCTGCATATTCGGTTTCTATCTGTTCCAATTGAATGGGGGTGGCAGCGTTTCTCTTCACCAGATTCTGGTATCGTTGGCGGTCTTTCTCCAGCTTGGTAAGGCGGATTTCTATCTCTGCTATGGAGGCGTCGTAGACAGAGGCTGTAGTTTGCGTGGTTTGTAGTGTGGCACCAATGACTGTGGCACCGGCTTGTGCATCCTTGAGTGCAGCTTCAGCTTCCATGACTCTGATTTTATATTCCCGGTCGTCCAATATAAGTAAGGTATCTCCTTTGTGTACTTCTTGGTGTTCTGTGAAACAAATTTTCTTGATATATCCTGATGCGCGCAGATTGACGGGAGATATGTATTGTTCAATCTGTGCATCATTACTGGTTTCCGTCCGTTTGTAGTTCAAAAAGAGGCAGACCACTTGAATAATTCCCCAGATAAGGATAACTATTCCTAATAGGCTGACAACGATTTGCCAACGGCGAAGCTTCTTCAATTTCCGTGCTTTCTCTTGATGGGTACTTGCGGTGTTATTGTTCTCTTTTGTTTCCATATTTTCTATATTATATTGTTTACTTATTATTATATATACATCCGTCCTTGAATACGGGCTCTATTCATCTTCCTCTTTAATGAATTGAGGGGCTCAACGTCTCCAGCTGTCCCGTCAGCTTCAGCAAAGTCAGATTGGTTATCCGGTAATTGTAGTGGGCACTGATATAGTTGTTTTGGGCTTCGCTCATCCGCATTTCGTCCTGCAACACTTCGGTCATTGAGGCGATTCCTTCCCGATAACGGTCCATGGTAACGGTATATACATCTTCAGCAAGTAGATAATTGTCTTTCTGCTTCTTAAAGTTACGCTGGCTGTTCATCAGGTCATTGGTAGCATTCAGATATTGTGTCTGAAGATTTTTTCGGGTATTCTCTTGAGCGAGTTTGATGTTCTCTATGTCAATGGTTGCCTTACGCATCTTGTAGCGTTTGTCCAGTCCGTCGAAAATGGGAATGCGCAAGGAGAGTCCCACTCCATAGGAGCGATACCAATGGTTGGAAGGGCCGGAATGGAACCAATGGTAAGCTTTGTCCGTATAGGCAGAGAACATCCAGCTTCCCGTCAAGCTCAAGGAGGGGATGTAACCGTTGCTGACTATTGTTTTTTGTTGCTCTGCGAGTTGTTTCTGTGATTGCAGCAGCTGTAGTTCATATAGTGTTTCAGATAGCCCGGTGAGTGCTGCGGGCGTAATCATTTCTGTATTCACCGGTACCAGTGCTATATTTTCTTCTGCCGGATAGTCGATGATGTATTTCAGTAGGTTCAGTTGCTGTTCCATCATGGCTTGTGCGTTGTCGTGTTGCACCTTGAGGTTCTCCAGGTTGATGTTGACGCGTTTCACATCTACTTCCATAGCCATACCGTTGTCATAGAAGGCCTGAGTGATATCTCTCAACTCTTCTAGGCGAGTGATGTTGGCTTTTATCAAAATAATCTGTTCAGCTGTAACCTGTCCTAGGTAGTACATTTGACTAATTTGAAGGATGAGGTCTTCTCTTGCCTTTCCATAAGAAAGGCGATTCATCTCATCCATGGTTTTGGCTATGGATAGAGTGGTGTAGAGTGTCTGGTTATAAAGTGGTATCTGCAACTGTAATCCAAAGTTGGCGTTGTATTGCAAGGTTTGGGTTACATTGTAGGGATTGCCATACGCTGAACCGTCGGTAACGGAGACGGGTGGATCGATATTGTCGTTATAGTTGGCAAAACCATTGATTTGGGGCAGTAGTTTGGCTCGATTCTCAGAGATGCCGTATTTCCCTTTTTGTATTTCCTTCCGTTTGCTTTGTAAGGACAAATTGTTTTCGATACCTATTTTGAGGCAGTCCTCCAAGGTTAGGGTATCTTGTGCTCTTGTACCTAGTGCAAGCAGACACAGAAAGGAAAATGTGAACAGTTGTCTTTTCATAATAGTCACTTGATATTTGCACACAAAGTTAGTGGCTTAAAATGCAAGAGGACTATCCATATATCAACTGTTTGTATTCATATTTTCCTTTTTACTATAATTTGAAAACAAACCATAGTAAAAAACGAGTATTAAAAACAAAAAAGACCGCCAAGAGTGGAAGCCTCCTAACAGTCTAAATCTTCTTTGTAGCGGGACCCGGGATTGAACCGGGGACCTCATGATTATGAATCATGCGCTCTAACCAGCTGAGCTATCCCGCCATTGTTTCTTGATTGCGGGTGCAAAGGTATAGCTTTTCTTTAAACTGCCAAAATTTTCAGGCGTATTTTTTTGTCGCATATTTTATGATCTGAGATAAAAAAAACTTTTTACTCTTATTGTTTTGTATCTATTGTATAACATTATCAACGTTTTAACTTTGAATAGAAAGCAAATGAGAATAAAATCAATGAATTATTTTTTCTAATTAGAAAAAAGTATTTATCTTGGCTGGCGCAATAAAAAGCAGAATAGACTATGGAAAGAAAGAAAATACATTTGGAATATCTCTTGAATGCGACTTCTAAAAGTATTCTTTGGGCAGCGATAAGTACCCCTACTGGTTTGGAGGGCTGGTTTGCTGATAGGGTTCAGTCAGACGATAAAACAGTAACCTTTTTTTGGGGAAAAACAGAAAAACGTGATGCCGAGATTATTGCCGTGCGGGCGTATTCATTCATCCGCTTCCGCTGGCTGGACGATGAGAACGAGCGAGAATACTTTGAACTGAAGATGACAAACAATGAGTTGACCAATGATTTCGTATTGGAGATAACAGACTTTGCCGATATAGACGAGGTGGGTGATTCGCGTGAATTATGGGAATCGCAAGTGGATACTTTGCGAAGAACTTGTGGTTTTTAGTTAACTTTAGATTAAAAATTTCCCGTACTCCCTTTTTTTGTACTACTTTTGTGCTCTCATTGCATGAAACGAGTAAAATGCTGCGCATAAAAAAGTTAGATATATTTGTTTTGAAGAGCTTTTGCATGCTCTTTATGGGTACTTTCTTCATCTGCCTCTTCATCTTTATGATGCAGTTTTTATGGAGGTATGTGGACGAAATGGTAGGAAAAGGATTGGAGATGACTGTCCTTGCACAGTTTTTCTTTTATTCTGCGCTTTCGTTGGTACCTGCGTCGTTGCCGCTGGCTATTCTGCTGGCTGCCCTTATCACCTTTGGAAATTTCGGAGAACGTTTTGAATTACTTGCCATGAAGGCAGCCGGTATTTCTTTATTGAAAATTATGCGGCCCCTGATTATCTTTATTTGTTTCATTTGTTGTGTCTCTTTCTATTTCCAAAATGTCATAGGACCAAAAGCCCAAACAAAATTATGGACTTTGCTTATTTCCATGAAGCAGAAATCTCCCGAAGTGGATATTCCTGAAGGTGTGTTCTACGATGAAATAGATGGTTATAATCTGTATGTGAAGCATAAGAACCGCAAAACTGGTATGCTGTATGACGTACTGATATATAATTTTGAGAAAGGTTTTGAGAATGCTCAAATTATCAAGTCTGATTCGGGACGTCTGGAGATGACGGCTGACAAACAGCATTTATATTTGCATTTATACAGTGGTGAGCAGTTTGAGAATTTGAAATCGCAGAACATGAACCAAAGGAATGTGCCTTACCGGCGTGAGACATTCCGCGAAAAGCATGCAATCATTGAGTTCAATTCGGATTTTAATATGGTGGATGCAGGTATCATGAGTAATCAGTCCAACAGTAAGGATATGAGAATGCTGCAGGCGGATATTGATTCCATGAAATTGCAGAATGACAGTGTGGGACGTGGTTATTATAAAGAAGCTATGGCAGGAACTTATAAGGTGACAGCCAGCTTGTCTAAAGAGGATACATTGAAGATTGAAAAGGCCTATTTAGGTGAGTACAATGTAGACAGCCTCTACAATGTGGCTACACTGATGCAGAAACAGAAGGTTATATCCACGGCCGTCAGCCGTGCAGAGAGTGCGGGGAGTGACTGGAGTTTTAAGAGCTTTAATATATCGCAGACTGAAAGCAGCCTTCGACGGCACATGACTTCCTGGCATGAGAAACTGACTCTTTCTCTGGCATGTCTCATCTTCTTCTTTATTGGTGCGCCACTCGGAGGAATTATCCGTAAAGGAGGCTTGGGAATGCCGGTGGTGGTTTCTGTATTGATTTTTATTATCTATTACATCATCAACAATACGGGGTATAAGATGGCCCGTGACGGACAGTGGGTTGTCTGGATGGGTATGTGGACCAGTACTGCTGTCTTGGCTCCATTGGGTGCGTTCTTGACATATAAATCCAACAATGATTCAGTGGTATTGAATGCTGATGCTTATATAAATTGGTTCAAGAAGGTTGTGGGTATTCGCAGTGTACGCCATCTGTTCCGTAAGGAAGTAATCATCCATGATCCTGATTATACACGTATTCCGGAAGAGCTGAAGGCTTTGTCCGTAGACTGTCGTGAATATGCTGATAGAAAGGGGTTGAAACGTGCTCCCAATTACTTTAAATTGTGGATGACTGATAGCCAGGATGAGGCAGTGGAAGATATTAACGAACGTTTGGAAAGTCTGATAGATGAGATGTCGAATACAAGATCCGTTACTTTGTTGACAGCGCTGAACACCTATCCGGTCATCCCCATCCATGCGCATGTCCGTCCGTTCCGCAATTATTGGTTAAACTTGCTCTGCGGTATTGTTTTCCCGATAGGCTTGTTCTTTTATTTCCGTATCTGGGCATTCCGTATCCGTCTGAATAAGGATATGGAGCGGATTATCAAAACAAATGAAGATGTGATTGGAATCATAGAAAGAGATCAGAATAAATAAAAACAAAATAGATTATGGAAAATGTAAAGTTGAATACGATAGAAGAGGCCATTGAAGACTTCAAAGCCGGTAACTTTGTGATTGTTGTGGATGATGAGGACCGTGAGAATGAGGGTGATTTGATAATTGCAGCTGAAAAGATTACACCGGAGAAAGTAAACTTTATGTTGAAGCATGCCCGTGGTGTGCTTTGTGCTCCAATTACAGTTTCGCGTTGCAAGGAACTGGATTTGCCGCATCAGGTATCGGATAATACTTCTGTATTGGGTACTCCCTTCACTGTTACTATTGATAAATTGGAAGGCTGTAGTACCGGGGTTTCTGCGGCAGACCGCGCTGCTACTATCCAGGCGTTGGCCGATCCGGCTTCTACTCCGGCCACTTTCGGGCGTCCTGGCCACATTAATCCATTGTATGCTCAGGAGAAAGGTGTGTTGCGCCGTGCCGGACATACGGAGGCTACTATTGATATGGCACGTTTGGCTGGACTTTATCCGGCGGGAGCCCTTATGGAAATAATGAATGAGGATGGTACAATGGCCCGTTTGCCCGAATTGCGCAGAATGGCAGATGAATTTGGCTTGAAATTGATTTCTATCCGTGACTTGATTGCCTACCGTTTGAAGCAGGAGTCTATTGTAGAAAAAGGAGTGGAAGTGGATATGCCTACAGACCACGGTCATTTCCGTTTGATTCCTTTCCGCCAGAAGTCGAACGGTTTGGAGCATGTAGCTTTGTTCAAGGGTACTTGGGAATTGGATGAACCGATTCTGGTGCGTGTACATTCTTCTTGTGCCACTGGTGATATATTCAATTCCAAACGCTGTGATTGTGGCGAGCAGCTGCATAAGGCAATGGAGATGATAGAGAAAGCCGGTAAGGGGGTAGTTGTATATCTGAATCAGGAAGGTCGCGGCATTGGCCTGATGGAAAAAATGAAAGCATATAAATTGCAGGAAGAAGGCATGGATACTGTGGATGCTAATATTTGCCTGGGACATCTGGCAGACGAGCGTGATTATGGTGTGGGTGCCCAGATTCTTCGTGAGATAGGAGTGCACAAAATGCGGCTGATGACCAATAATCCCGTGAAACGTGTGGGCTTGGAGGCTTACGGTTTGGAAATAACGGAGAACGTAGCTATTGAGACTACTCCGAATCCATACAACGAGCGTTATCTCCGTACCAAGAAAGAACGTATGGGACATACACTTCATTTCAATAAGTAACTGTCTTTTTGTTTTCTTATATCAAAGAAAATCGCTTATTTTGCAACCGGATTTGCGTAACAATCATTAAATAGTAACAAAATGAACCAATTATCAGATCGTTTAAACAGTTTGTCGCCTTCTGCGACACTGGCTATGTCTCAAAAGAGCGCAGAGCTGAAGGCTCAAGGCGTAGACGTAATTAACCTGAGTGTGGGAGAACCGGACTTCAATACTCCCAACCACATTAAAGAGGCTGCGAAAAAGGCGATAGACGATAACTTTTCTCGCTATTCTCCAGTGCCGGGTTATCCTGCCTTACGTAATGCAATTGTAGAGAAGTTGAAGAAGGAAAACGGTCTGGAATATACCGCCGCACAAATTTCTTGCGCCAATGGTGCCAAGCAGTCGGTTTGCAATGCAATCCTGGTATTGGTAAATCCGGGTGACGAAGTAATTGTACCTGCTCCCTATTGGGTCAGTTATCCGGAAATGGTAAAGTTGGCTGAGGGTACGCCGGTTATCGTACCTGCCGGTATCGACCAGGACTTTAAGATAACACCTGCACAGCTGGAGGCTGCCATCACCCCGAAGACAAAGGCGCTGATTCTTTGCTCTCCCTCTAACCCTACGGGTTCGGTGTACAGCAAGGAGGAGTTGGCAGGCCTGGCCGCAGTATTGGCAAAGTATCCGCAGGTTGTTGTGATTGCCGATGAGATTTACGAACATATCAACTATATCGGCAAGCATCAGAGCATAGCACAATTCCCCGAAATGAAAGAGCGTACGGTCATTGTGAATGGTGTTTCCAAAGCATATGCAATGACTGGTTGGCGTATCGGTTTCATTGCAGGTCCGGAATGGCTTGTGAAGGCTTGCAATAAATTGCAGGGACAGTATACTTCCGGTCCTTGTTCTGTATCTCAGAAGGCTGCTGAGGCTGCTTATACGGGTACACAAGTTCCGGTGGAGGAAATGCGCAAGGCTTTCGAGCGTCGTCGTGATTTGATTGTAAAGTTGGCCAAGGAAGTTCCGGGTTTCGAGGTGAATGTACCGGAAGGTGCTTTCTATCTGTTCCCTAAATGCGATTCATTCTTCGGTAAATCTGCCGGAGAACGTAAAATCAATGATTCAGATGATTTGGCCATGTATTTGTTGGAAGTGGCTCATGTGGCTTGCGTAGGTGGTGCTTCTTTCGGAGCTCCTGAATGCATTCGTATGAGTTATGCAACCAGCGATGAAAATATAGTTGAAGCTATCCGTCGTATAAAAGAAGCACTGGCTAATCTGAAGTGATTCTAACTTCTTCTACAAACTTATTTTAGCAAGACATCTGTCATGCTGTCACGAGCAGTTCGTTTCATCAAAGCGGACTGTTCGTTTTGTTATGACGAACACTTTGTTTTGTTATGACGAACACTTTGTTTCATTATA
>OGNT01000858.1_pt1 | contig 11586 bp, 10 predicted proteins | sample 1573521 | NCBI WGS metagenome assembly OGNT01 (sample SAMEA2581922, study PRJEB24529) | metagenome | biome: Human gut stool | place: China | collected 2011
GGTCAATTTTTAAACTGCTGCTGGCAGGAGGAATGGCCGGAATGACGCTCCTGCCCCTTTGCGCACAAAACGACAGTATCGCTCCGGCCGTAAAGGAACGTCGCTGGGACAAGCGCGAGCACCTGCGTTATGATGAACGGTGGGAACGCCTGAAGCCCACTCACCTGAAATGGCAGTACGCCGGAGGAATGGGACTCAACTCAGTGGGCGTGGGCTGGGATTACGGACGCCGCTGCCAGTGGGAAACGGACTTCCTGGTAGGTTTCCTTCCGGCCAAGTATGCCGAGAAATTCCGTCTCACATTTACCGTGAAGCAAAACTACATTCCCTGGAGCATCTGCTTCAAGGAGCACTGGATGGCCGAACCCTTCTACTGCGGTCTGTACATCACCACCATTGCGGGCGACGAGTTCTGGAAGAAGGAACCGGGACGCTATCCCAACAAATACTATAACTTCAGTACCAAGATGCGCCCCTATATCTTCGTGGGACAGCGGTTCGGGTTCAGTCCCCACCACGACTTGGTGCGCCACGTCTCCCTGTTCTATGAACTGAGTACCTGCGAGCTGTATCTCATCAGCAAGGTAACCAACAAAAGTCTCTCCATGCGCGACATCCTGCGCCTGTCGTTCGGCGTGAAAGTACAGCTGTTCAGAGACGAATAGACACAGCCTGCAAAAAAAGATAAAAAAGGAACGGCAGCCGTTCGCCGTTCCAAAGTTTTCGTTATCTTTGCCGGAAAGTAAACAAAGGGGTGCCCCACGGATGTGTCCGGGCTGAGATTATACCCTACGAACCTGATGCGGTTAATACCGACGAAGGGATTGTTGATTCTGACATCTATTTCCTTTCCCCGTCCGCGGGATGCTCTCTTTGGTTTACACCCTAAAACAGTATGCTTATGAAACTATTGGTAAACAACAAAGAGACGGAACTTACACAAGGTCATACAATTGCCGCACTGGCACAGCAGCTGGAACTTCCGAAGCAGGGAGTGGCCATCGCGCTGCACAACCGCATGGTTCCGCGTGCGGAATGGGAAAACACCGTCCTGAACGAGGGCGACAGTCTGGTCATCATCAAAGCAGCTTGTGGAGGATAAGGCCATGGACATGAATCATTTCAAGTTGCAGTTCATCACACATTTCACCGACACGTATTCGTATCTCGACTCGGCCCGGATGGCCCTCGAAGGGGGATGCCGCTGGGTACAGTTGCGCATGAAGCACGCCTCGGACGAGGAGACGGAAGCGGTGGCCGTAGAGGTACAGAAACTGTGCCGCACGTACGGAGCCACTTTCCTCATCGACGACCGGGTAGAACTGGTGCGCAAGCTGAAGGCCGACGGAGTGCACCTGGGCAAAAACGACATGCCGATAGCCGAAGCACGAAAAATCCTTGGAAAGGACTTCCTCATCGGAGGTACGGCCAACACGTTCGACGACGTACAGGCACACTATGAAGCCGGAGCCGACTACATCGGTTGCGGACCGTTCCGCTTCACCACCACAAAAGAAAAGCTCAGCCCCATCCTCGGACTGGAGGGCTACCGTTCCATCGTACAGCAGATGAAGGCGGAAGGCATCCACCTGCCCATCGTAGCCATCGGCGGCATCACCCTGGAAGACATCCCTGCCATTATGCAGACCGGTGTGACGGGCATTGCCCTGAGCGGTACCATCCTGCGGGCAGCGAATCCGGTGGAAGAGACGAAGAAAATCGTAAGTCAATTAAAAATGAATAATGAATAACGAGAAACGAAAAATTTGTGGATGTGTTCATTTTTAGACAGAAGAACAAAAGAAACATATTTTTCAAATCCTCTGATTTTCAAAATTTCATCACAAACTCCAACTTTACCACAAAGAATAACGGACAAAAGAACCACAAAAAGAACGAAGTTCCGAAGCGATTTTGCCCCAAAGCAAAAAAAGGAGCAAAAACTCCCCACAGCGATTTCGCCAAAGGCGAAGAGCGACAGCCCCCAAAAAATCCCGTCCTCAGTTTCGGACCGAAAAGCGGAGAAGCAGAGCACGGCGAAAAGAAGCGCAGGCTGTTTGAGCAAAGCGAGTTCCTGCGCTTCCGACGAGCGAAGCTTCGCAGCCGGTCCGAAACTGCAGACGGCGGTTTTTCTTTTTGTTACCTTTTTCTTTTTGCCGCCAAAAAGAAAAAGTAAGAGCAAGCAATAAACAAAATAGATAAAACAATGGAAAAACTAATCATTGCGGGAAAAGAATTCGAATCCCGCCTATTCTTAGGAACAGGAAAATTCAACTCCAACCAACTCATGGAAGAAGCCATTCTGGCTTCCGGCACAGAAATGGTGACCGTAGCCATGAAACGTATCGAACTTGACAACAAGGAAGACGACATGCTGAAACATATCATCCACCCCCATATCCAGTTGCTCCCGAATACCTCGGGCGTGCGCACCGCAGAAGAAGCCGTGTTCGCCGCACAGATGGCCCGCGAAGCCTTCGGCACCAACTGGCTGAAACTGGAAATCCATCCCGACCCGCGCTACCTGTTGCCGGATTCTACCGAGACCCTGAAGGCTACGGAAGAACTGGTGAAACTGGGATTCGTGGTATTGCCTTACTGCCAGGCCGACCCGACCCTGTGCAAGCGTCTGGAAGAAGCCGGAGCGGCTACCGTAATGCCGCTGGCTGCCCCCATCGGTACGAACAAGGGATTGCAGACACGCGACTTCCTGCGCATCATCATCGAGCAGAGCAACGTGCCGGTGGTAGTGGATGCCGGTATCGGTGCACCGAGCCATGCGGCTGAAGCCATGGAAATGGGTGCCGCTGCCTGCTTGGTAAATACCGCCATCGCTGTAGCTGGAAATCCGGTGGAAATGGCCGTAGCCTTCAAGGAAGCTGTCATTGCCGGACGCCGCGCCTACGAAGCCGGACTGGGTATTCAGGCCGATAACCTCGTGGCATCTGCCTCCTCTCCCCTCACTTCTTTCTTGAATGAATAAATCCTGATTTTCTCAACCGGTAGGGACTGTTCCCTACCCGCAAACAAACCCCGATTTATATGGAAAAAGAAAAAGACCAAAAAGCATACGCCCATGCAGAGAAAGCCTACATGCAGGGCACCCTTTTCCCCTTTGTAAAGGTAGGCATGCAGAAAGTGAACCTCACCCCGACGGTGACCGTAGTAGACGGCAAGAAGGTAATGACACCTAATGCACCGGTGTACGTGTACGACACGAGCGGTCCGTTCAGCGACCCGAACATTGAAATCGACCTGAAGAAAGGACTGCCGCGCATGCGTGAGAGCTGGATTACCTCACGCGGCGATGTGGAACAGTTGCCGTCCATCACTTCGGAATATGGCAAGATGCGCCGTGACGACCACTCGCTCGATCACCTGCGCTTTGAACACATCGCCCTGCCTTACCGTGCCAAGGAAGGCCACTGCTGTACGCAGATGTGCTACGCCAAACAGGGCATCGTGACACCGGAAATGGAGTACGTAGCCATCCGTGAGAACATGAACTGCAAGGAACTAGGCATCGACACCTACATCACACCGGAATTCGTGCGCGACGAGATTGCCGCCGGACGTGCCGTACTGCCTGCCAACATCAACCACCCGGAATCGGAACCGATGATTATCGGTCGCAACTTCCTGGTGAAAATCAATACCAACATCGGTAACTCGGCCACTACTTCAAGCATTGACGAGGAAGTGGACAAGGCGGTGTGGAGCTGCAAATGGGGCGGCGACACACTGATGGACCTGTCCACGGGTGCCAACATCCACGAAACTCGTGAATGGATTGTGCGCAACTGTCCGGTGCCGGTGGGTACCGTGCCCATCTATCAGGCACTGGAGAAGGTAAACGGCAAGGTGGAAGACCTGACCTGGGAAATCTACCGCGACACCCTTATCGAGCAGTGCGAGCAGGGAGTGGACTACTTCACCATCCATGCCGGTATCCGTCGTCACAACGTACACCTGGCCGACAAGCGTCTGTGCGGTATCGTGAGCCGTGGCGGAAGTATCATGAGCAAGTGGTGCCTTATCCACGACCAGGAATCCTTCCTCTACGAACACTTTGACGACATCTGCGACATCCTGGCTCAATATGACGTAGCCGTATCATTGGGCGACGGATTGCGTCCGGGCTGTATCGCCGATGCCAACGACGAGGCTCAGTTTGCCGAACTCGACACGATGGGTGAACTCGTGCTCCGTGCCTGGGAAAAGAACGTGCAGGCCTTTATCGAAGGTCCGGGACACGTACCCTTGCACAAGATTCGCGAGAACATGGAGCGTCAGATCAGCCACTGCCACAATGCACCGTTCTACACCCTCGGCCCGCTGGTGACCGACATCGCTCCGGGTTACGACCACATCACTTCGGCCATCGGTGCCGCACAAATCGGCTGGCTGGGTACGGCCATGCTGTGCTACGTCACTCCGAAGGAACACCTGGGTCTGCCCAACCGTGAAGATGTACGTACAGGCGTTATCACCTACAAGATTGCCGCCCATGCAGCCGACCTAGCCAAAGGTCATCCGGGCGCACAGATTCGCGACAATGCCCTGAGCAAGGCCCGCTACGAGTTCCGCTGGCGCGACCAGTTCCACCTGAGTCTCGACCCCGACCGTGCGCTGGAATACTTCAACGAGGGACGTCACACCGACGGCGAGTACTGCACCATGTGTGGTCCGAACTTCTGTGCGATGAAACTCAGCCGCGACCTGAAAACAATTAATAATGAATAATGCATCAGGCCAGCATCTTTAACTTTTAATTTTTAACTATTAACTATAGAAATGTTTAGTGACGAATTAGAAAAAATAAGCTGGGAGGAGACGACCAAGGCCATCTACTCCAAAACCGAGGCCGACGTGATTCGGGCACTCGGAAAATCACGGTGCGACGTAGACGATTTCATGGCACTCATCTCGCCGGCTGCCGAAAAGTTTCTCGAACCTATGGCACGACTCAGCAAGAAATATACCGAAGAACGTTTCGGACGCACCATGTCGATGTTCATCCCGCTCTACATCACCAACTCGTGCACCAACTCGTGCGTGTACTGCGGCTTCCACATCAGCAACCCCATGGCGCGTACCATCCTGACACCCGAAGAGATTGAAAACGAATACAAGGCCATCAAGAAGCTCGGCCCGTTCGAAAACCTGCTAATTGTGACGGGTGAGAATCCGGCCAAGGCGGGTGTACCCTACATTGCCAAGGCACTCGACCTAGCCAAGCCGTACTTCTCGAACCTGAAAATCGAGGTGATGCCGCTCAAGACGGAAGAATATGCCGAACTGGTTCACCACGGACTGAACGGTGTAATCTGTTTCCAGGAAACGTACAACAAGGCCCGCTACAACGTGTACCACCCGCGCGGCATGAAGTCGAAGTTCGAATGGCGTGTCAACGGGTTCGACCGCATGGGCCAGGCCGGCGTACACTCCATCGGCATGGGTGTGCTTATCGGACTGGAGGACTGGCGTACAGACGTGACCATGATGGCTTACCACCTGCGCTACTTGCAGAAGCATTACTGGAAGACGAAGTACAGCGTGAACTTCCCGCGCATGCGTCCGGCCGAGAACGAAGGTTTCCAGCCTAACGTCATCATGAGTGACAAGGAGCTGGCACAGGTCACTTTCGCCATGCGCATCTTCGACCACGACGTGGACATCTCCTACTCTACCCGCGAACCGGCCAATATCCGCGACCACATGGCTTCACTGGGTGTGACTACCATGAGTGCCGAGAGCAAGACCGAACCAGGCGGATATTACACCTACCCGCAGGCACTGGAGCAGTTCCATGTGAGCGACGAACGTACAGCCGTAGAAATCGAGAAGGCCCTCAAGGCATTGGGACGCGAACCGGTATGGAAGGACTGGGATGCTTCGTTCGACCACGTGGCACAGTCGCACGCCACCGCCGCTACGGCCCGCTGAAAAGCCCTCCGGAACACTCTCTGAAAAACGCCCTTACGTTTTCCCTGAAACGCAAGTACGTTTTACTTCAAACACAAGTGCGTTTTGATGGAAACACAAGGACGTTTTTCCAAAACGCAAGTGCGTTTTTCAAGACAAGTATAACCCTCTTCAGAAGGCATCCTGAGGCCATTATCCCGACTTCCGGATGCCTTTCTGTCTTTACTCACTTTATTCCCCTTTTAACCTTATGAAACTGACCGAAAAAGAAGCGTCACGCTACAACCGACAGATTCTGCTCGACGAAATCGGCGAGACAGGACAACTCCTGCTGAAACAGGCCCGCGTACTCATCGTGGGAGTGGGCGGACTGGGGTCGCCCATTGCCCTCTACCTGGCCGGTGCCGGAGTGGGTACCATCGGGCTGATTGACGACGATACCGTGAGCGAGACCAACCTCCAGCGGCAGGGGCTCTACAGCGAACCTGAAATCGGACTCTCCAAGGCCGAACAGGCCAAGTTGCGCCTGCAGGCCCTCAACTCCGACATCCGCGTGGAAGCCTGGAACGAGCGGCTCACCCCGCAGAATGCCGAATGCCTCATTGCCAACTACGACATCGTAGTGGACGGCTGCGACAATTTCCGCACGCGCTACCTCATTAACGACACCTGCGTGCGGCTGGACAAGGTGTACGTGTACGGTGCCATCCGCGAGTTCGACGGGCAAGTCTCCGTGTTCAACTACCAGGGCGGTCCCGACTACCGCACCCTCTTCCCCGACGAAAAGGAAATGCTCGCCATGCCCCACCTCTCCAAGGCCGTGCTGGGTGTCACTCCGGGCGTAGTGGGCTGTGTGGAAGCCAGCGAGACCATGAAAGTCATCCTGGGCAGTCCGACCGTGCTGAGCGGAAAACTCTGGCACATCGACCTGCGAAGTCTGGAAAGTTACGTCATTTCGCTGGTATAGTTTCCCGTCCGACCCGCTGAAAATCACGGTTTTCAGTGATGCACAGCTTCTCAGATAGCCTTACTTTTGTACAAACGTAAATTATCCTATTATTCTTATCTTTAGTATGAACAAAAGTAAAGCAACGACAGCCCTGAAATCGCTGCTGGTTTCAGGCTGTGCCCTTTTTGTGTGGGGCATGACACCCGTATTTTTAGCCTCCACCCTTACCTCGTGCGAAAAATTAGAGGATATTTTAGGAGGTGGTGATGAAGATGAAGACGACGAAAACGGAGACGGAAGCAGCTCAGGCAATCTGAACGGAGTGGGTACTACCGACGGAGCGGCTCCCTATTTCAATCTGGAAACGACCCGCATCGAATTGCCTGCCGTAAGAGACGGAGAAGGCATACAGGTGAAATGCCAGACCAACATCATGAGCATGCGCTATGTGCTGGAGAAATTCAAGAAATTCAGCGAAGGTGAACTGACTGAACAGGAGGACTATTCGTTCATCCTGGAAAATCCGGAGTATTCATTCTACGGCGAAGAGTACCTGCAGTATTACACCAACTACTCCAGCGAGAAACAGACCGACAACCTGCTGATTTATGCCACCGACAAAGACAGTCTGCTGGCCACCATCCCCATCGAACAGGCGGCTGCCCCTCATATCAGCGTGACCAAGGCAGATGCAGGTGTCAATGAAATCACACTGACACTAGAAGGACAGAACGACTCCCGTTTCTATTCCACCTACATCTCAACCGACAGCATCCCCTTGTTCGAAGTCATTCAGGATTTGAAGAACGGAGGCTCAGGACTTCCTTTTGAATACCTCTTCGACCTTCAAAGCCAGCCTACGTGTACCTTCTCCGGACTGACAGAAGCAACCAAATACTACATCTACCTGCAAGGCGGTACGGAACCGGGGCCCTTGTGCGGAGTTTCACTGTACACCGTCACTACTGCCATGCGCGGCAAGGAAGATGCGCTGATTATGAAATACGCGTTGAACAACCTGAACAACCGCACGGTGTACCTTCCGTTTGAAGGACGGGTGAAAGGTGTCATCGACTGGGGCGACGGAGTGACCGAGGTGCTCGACAAATCATACGTATATTCGGCCGACTTGTCACACGCCTATGCCCAAGGTGCCGAATCTACGGTAGAAGTAGCCTTCAGAGGTACGGTAGAAACGCTTGCAACCAACAATTCCACCAAAGGCGAAGTCCTCAAAGCTTCACTGACCGGCATTACACAATGGGGTACGCCCGAACTGAAAAAGCTCAGTCTTCAGGATGCCATCGCTCTGAAACATCTGGCTGCCGACACCAAGGGAGCCTTGTCTGCCATCACCGACTTCACCTCCAGTTTTGACGGCTGTACCAGTCTGAAAAGCATCCCCGAAGGCTTGTTTGCCATGGCCACCAGTGCCCGTAATTTCGACTATACCTTCAAGGACTGTACGAGCCTGACTTCTCTCCCGTCGGATTTATTTGCACACAATGCCCAGGCCATCACATTCAACGGTACGTTCTACCGCTGCGAAAAGCTGGAAACGCTACCAGAATCTCTGTTTGCCGGCACCCCCGCTGCCCATTCCCTGAATGAAATTTTCTACGGATGTACGGCACTGAAGGAATTGCCGGCCAACTTGTTCAAGGGACACTACAACCTTGGATATCTGGAATGTGCCTTTGCCGGCTGCACCTCGCTCACCAGTCTGCCCGAAGGGTTGTTTGAAGGCTGTAGCGGAGTACGCAGCCTCGGCACAGTGTACGATACCCGCAACTACGCCCTGGGTATCTTTGCACGATGCACCTCACTGAAAAGCATCCCTGCCGACTTATTTGCTTCCATGACAAAGGTAACCCGTATGCCAGGTATCTTCTATGAATGCAAGGCACTCACAGAGATTCCGGAAGGCTTGTTCGATCACAATCCGGAAGTGACCTACATCAGTTATTCATTCGAAGGATGCAGCAGCCTGCGCAGTGTACCGACCGGTCTGTTCGACAAGATGCGTATTTTGCAGAGTACCACCCGGTTGTTCTATGGTTGCCAGTCGCTCACCGGTGAGTCACCCTATACCCTGATAAACGGAGAGAAAGTACACCTGTACGAACGTCAGAACCATCCGACCGAATTTTTGGAAATCACCAATCACAACAGTACGTTCAGGAACTGTACGAACCTGACCGATCATGATTCCATGCCGAGTGACTGGAGATAAACGAGTCCCGATTTTTGCATAATTATCCTTCCCCTGCCAGAGCAAGATAAAAAACACGCTTGGCAGGGGATTTTTCATGCCTCAATTTCCGATTTTCTGTTTTTTATGCTAACTTTGGGAATCAAACCTTTATCAAAAAAACTATGTTACTCAGAATTTTAGGTTATCTCTGCCAGTTGTGTTTCATTATTGGCCTTTATTATGGGTTCAAAAGCCAGGAAGCGTTTCTGCAATACACCGTTTGCATACTGGCCATGCTGATTCTCTTACAGCGTATATTCATTGACTTATTCTGGAAAAAAGAAAACACTTAATACTTTATTCCTCATGCACACGAAACAACTCACTAGCATCCTGCTGGTATTCCTCTGCATCTTCTGCTTCACCAGCTGCAATCACGACGACGTGAACTTTCCTACCTTCACATTCAATGAAAACGGAGAATGTGAGCCAGCGTCTCTCACCCCCATTTCTTCCGCCCGCTTCGAAGAGGCCGTAGTGGGATACGGCTGGAAGCACGTCCACACCTACGAAATCAATCCCGACGGCACTTGCCAGACGCAGGATTATTACCAAGACCTGACAGGTGCAGGCCCTACTCAATATTACATGGAAAGCAACTCTTCCCTGAAGAAATACATGTACATTGACGCCTATCCTGCATGGGGATTCCGGACAGTCACTTATACCTTCTCGGATGGAAACCGACTGCTCAGCAACCAGAACACAGTGTTCCAGATACTTTCTGTGAACGGCAACACAATGGAAATACTTGACCAGCTGGGGGTACGGGCAGGCGGAACCGAAATCTACGGTTATTCCATCTACCAGCGGATGACGAATCAGGAACTGGAAGAGGTGCAGAAAACATATCACACAGATTTGTCGGACGTCCACGAACTGACCGTATCGGTACAGGAAAATCCGCTCATCATCTCCGGAAAAGAAACGGAATTCGATGTGCTGAGCAGCAACGGTCCTTTCACTTTCAAACCAGCCAGAGAAGGCAGTTGCGAAATCACTTCACAAGGGAATCATGTCAAGGTCAAGCTGCTGAGCAACGGAGTATATCTCACAGGCTACGACCGTCTGCGTCATTGTGAGGTGGTCATCTTCTCTACGGACGAGGAACTGGAACCCGAAGGCACGGACATCTACGATTTTACATACACGGAAATCACCGTCAATCAAGAAAAGAAACTCTTTGCGCCCGATGGCCATGAAATCTCCTACGACCTCGGCAGCATGGAAGTCACCCCGCGCAAAGAATACACCGGAAGTATCCTGAGCCAGTATGCTCCCGTGGCCCTGCTTGCCGTGGACACAAACGGACAAGCACGCTATCTGCGCATGAACAGCGGCAAAATCAGTTTCAAGGACCTTCTTCAGCAAGAAGTGCTCAACCAGTTGACGGAAGGTACAGACGGGGCTTCTCTCACCTACAAGCTGGAACTGATTACACCCGACTGCGAGGTGTTCCAGGTTCTGCCTTTCAAAATCACCTATAAAAAATAGTGCAAGTTCCATGAAACTTATCCGCCTGCTTCCCATATTGCTTGTCATCGGACTCTCATGCCTGACGAGTTGCCAGAAAGAAGAAATTCCGTCTGCCGACAACAAACGGACACTCTTCATGTACCTGCCGTGGTCCACCAACCTGACGAGTTATTTCTACCAGAATATCGACGATATGGAAGATGCCATCTCCCGCAGAGGGCTGGACAAGGAGCCGGTGCTCGTCTTTCTGTCCACCAGTTCCACGGAAGCAGAACTGTTTGAAATCACAGTCAATAACGGTACCTGCACCCGGCAGATACTGAAAGAATATACCCGCCCCGCATTTACGACCGAGGAGGGTCTCACGGGAATTCTGAACGACATGAAATCGTTTGCTCCCGCCAAAACCTACTCCCTGATTGTGGGCTGCCACGGCATGGGATGGCTGCCCGTCGCCCAAAGCAAGGCACGTGCCGCTACGAAACCCCGCTATCACTGGGAGTACTCACACACTCCCTCCATTCAGCGTATGGACGGCTATTCTCCCGTAATATTCTATGACTTCGGCGATTACGTCCGTGCCCTTTGCGGCGATGATGCAGAGCAACTGGCCCAGTTTGAAACCTTGCTGGAACAAGTCGTTCCCTACAAGGCACACACCGAGAAATATTTCACAGCAGCCCGTGGTCCGCTTCCCATAGAGCGTTATTCCGGCATCACCACCTCTGCACCCAGCACAAACAGCCTGGCAAGTTCCTACTCGCAGACTTCGTGGTATCTGGCTACGCATTGATTATGTGCTATCTCTATTCTAAATTCGAGCCATAAAAATAGGCAGCCGTAGCACCTCCATCCACCAGGAAATCAGAGCCGGTGATAAAGGCTCCCCGGTTACTCATCAACAGTTCGGCCACATTCGCTACCTCATCGGCCGTGCCGGGACGATGCGCCGGACATTGGGCGAACATCTTCTTATAGAACT
>OGNT01000865.1_pt1 | contig 11479 bp, 9 predicted proteins | sample 1573521 | NCBI WGS metagenome assembly OGNT01 (sample SAMEA2581922, study PRJEB24529) | metagenome | biome: Human gut stool | place: China | collected 2011
CCTATCATCTTCATATGCCATCTTATTTTTTAGAGACATTTACTGAATATCCCTATTTAACTTCGATAACCTTGGCTGCTTTTTCTTTGTCTTCCGGTGTACGTTTCGGCAGCTCGATAGTTAATACACCATCGTTTACTTTTGCATCAATTTTATCTTTATCTACATCATCAGGCAGAATCAATGTCTGTTGGAATTTAGAATAAGAGAATTCGCGACGCAAGTAACGGCTTTCTTTCTTGCCTTCTTTATCACCTTCGGTACTTTCTGTTTTCTTTTCCATAGAGATAACCAAGTCGTTGTCTTCGTTGATATGAATCTTGAAGTCTTCTTTGGTCATTCCCGGAGCGGCGACTTCTACTTTGTAGTCTTTGTCACTTTCAATAACATTGATGGCGGGAGCTGTTGCATTGGCTTTTACCATCCAGTCGTTATCAAAGAAATCATTAAAAATACTTGGTAACCATGTTTGGTTTGATCTTCTTACTGGCATCATAATCTTAATCTCCTATAGGTTTTGGTTAAACATTTTGTTTATTTCTGAATTCCTTCACCTTTCGGCTTTGTCATTCACTATCCATAATGCAAACCGCATACCATTAGTTCGATGATATGCGGTTTATATTGCACTCTTTTAAACCTATAAAGGTTTTCTTAAAGATTAAAACCTTTGCATTAAAAGTTGGTAAGCCTCTTTAAACATTTGATTGTCAAGGCTACTGCCAATTTGTAATTTTAGGGGGACAGATTGACAGTTGTTCTATATCAGCTTGAACCGCATACGGAAGATTCCGTCTTTATAGTCGTGGCTTATAATTTTAAATGTACCTATTTCGGACGTATTTTCCACGTGTTGACCTATACAGAGGCATTCGTCGTAATCGCCGACTTTTACAATCCGTACGGTTTCGGAAGCTTTTTCCGGTAAACGTTTCATGTCAAAGCGCCCTATAGCTTCCTCTTGAGAGATAAATTCCATTGTAACGGGCAAATTTCTTCGCAATACTTCGTTTACGGTGTTTTCTATTCTTATAATATCCGCTTCTTCCGGACAGGTTTGCAGCGCAAAATCCAGCTTGCTTTTTTTGCGTTCTATATGGGCGGATATTGCCCGTCCGCATCCGAAAAGATTGACCATTGTCCTGTTTATGACATGCTCTGTAGTATGCATGGGAGGGTATTCCTGTTTATTATGGTCGTTGAGTGATGGTTGTTCCATAGTTATTTTATTTTTGTTCTGATTTTGATGGGATATTAAAATCCGTTCAAAGATAAATTATTCTTTTGTAATAAGGAAGCAGAGAGGAAATGATTGCTTTTGTATTATTATAAAACAACGAATTTTAAAAGATACTCAATGCCGGAAGGGAGTACTTTTGCAGAAAAGTATGACGTTCACGAGGCTCTTAACCGATTTTAATGAGGCATGAACGTCATATTGATTTTTACTGTTTTACATCACAGGGGTTTGGAATAAGAATACAAATGAGTCGCTGTCTTTTAAATCTTTTACAGCATCTCCTGCATAAATCTTTCCGTTGGTGAGGGTCAGTTTCTTGATTCCGGCTTTGGGACTGAAGTCGATTTTCTTCAAATCCAACCAAAACAGATTAGGAGTCATGACCGATTCAAAATAATATATTTTATTCTTCTGATCGGATACAGAACGCCAGCGGGTGGAAGATATATGAGGTTTGTCCGGTGTGGTAATTCCGAAAGGAACAGATACATTACGCATCACACTGAGCACACTGGGTACAGCTATTTTAGCATCCGGAGTCTGAGGGATTGCATGTATATAAAAAGAGGCACGCACAAAGCGGTCGCTGGAACGGTTCGTGCCCGGCAGCATTTGCAATCCTCCTACTTCTTTCCAGTAATCATTGATAGCCAACTGATAATCATATCGTGGAGAATTGGTCATCACTTGGAATTCTTTTCCTTCGTGTATGCTTAAATTCCCGTCCAGATATTCCAAAACCGCTGTATTTCCTGTTTCATCTGTAATAGCCAGGTGAAGAGTGGAAGCTGAACCGTTGGGCATGTGGGGAGCATCAATGCGGAATGATTCTTTTTTCAGCTCCTCGACAGCTTCATGTACGGTGGCAAAATTGTCCAGTACATATTGTGTCCATATGCTGATCCCCATGACAGGACGTGTATCTCCCGGGCGGTCAAAGACGGATTCTGGCAAAAATAACAGACTGGCAACCAATCCTTTTTCATTCATTCCGTCACACGTACCTATATCATATCCTGTTGCAATGACGCTGCCGTATTTTGAAGTCCATTTCACGGCATTTTCTTTATTATATCCTGCACGTTGTATTCCTCTGGGGAAAACATAGATATTACTCATAATATCTTCTTTCCAGTCCATTGTACGTCCGGTTACTACCATATGGTCCGGTCCGATATAGACGGCACGCGTGCATGCATCCGCTTTTTGTACGCTCATATAGAACATACCTGCCAATGTTAGTAATGCAATACTTCCTTTTTTTAATTTCATGATTCTATCATTTATAAAGATTGTCTTTGCCATTTAGAACAAACCGGATAAGGAACAGGTTTATGGAAATGCAGTGATTTGTGATACATTTGTTGATAAATGCTAATTCATCGGTTCGATTGGAACGTAAATCACATCCGCATTCCCTTCATAAATTTCTACCTGATTATCCTGTCGGAGGGATTCTGTTGAGAACGATTGAAGATAGGTCGAGGTTTCTGGATTAAAAGAAATACTTGTTTTATCGTAAAAGTAAGGGGGATAAAATAAAAAAGGAGCAACGCCTTGCTCCAACCTTTGTTAACCTTAAATCTAATACTATGAAAAACACATTGCAAAGGTACGGATTTTTTGGAAAATAGCAAATAATCAGACTTAAAAAGTATGCTATATAACATTGTTTAATATTTGCGTTTCTCGAAAACCTGTTTTTTAAGACTTCTTTTGCGTATCTTTGCAGCCGTTAAAAAATAGCAGACGATAGTAAAAAGAGAAAATATATGGCATTTGAAGCGACAAAGAGAGAGTGGGGCGAGCTTTACGCCTTTTTCCGCTTGTTAGCGGACGGATATGTGTATGCAGGTACGCCTGATGTGAAAAGGAATGAAGTGCAAAAGCTTCCTGTGGCGATGGTACAGCGTGAGGAACATGACGGGACACGCCGTTATATTCTGGAGGATGAGGCGACCGTACGTATTTGTGGGGAAAAGATAGATAAGCAGATACCTCGTGGGGATTTTGCGGCTGTGGCAGAGTTGGTTTTTGCTGCTGTCAAAGAGAGCCGAGAGAATGATGTGATGTCTCCCGACGGTGTGGAAGAATTTTTAGATGAAGTCGCCATTTATGACTTGGAAGCAAAGACGGATGACCGTACTGATTTCTATGTTGCTTTTTACAGTATAGAGGCCCCGTTGGTAGGTTTTTGCGTTCGTTCCCGTTTGGGAACTATGTTCCCGTTGTTGGATGGAGGGCGTGCCGCCAATTTGAAGTTCGAGCAGACTGGTGTTAAATTCGCTACTCCTACCGTAAACAAAATTAATGCTTTTGGTGAAGAAGATGATGTGGCAGGACGTATGTTGATGATAGAACGCTTGGGAGGAATCTTAAAATATAATGATGTGGCCGATAAGGTATTCCGTAGTAATCTTTGCATGATAGATCTTCATTTTCCCCGTATGTTGGGCGAGATGTTGCGTGTCATGCATTTGGATGGCATATCCAAAGTTAGTGACCTGACAGAAGCAATCAAACAAATCAATCCGTTGAAAATAAAGGATGAATTGATCCATAAGCATAGTTATTATGAATATAAGATGAAGCAGTTTCTTATGGCTTTGGCTTTAGGAATGCGTCCTGCCAAGATATTTAATGGGATAGATTCTGCCATATCCGGTTTTCTGTTTGTAAATGGTAATGGAGAGGTACTTTGTTATCAGAAGGCTGACCGTCAGGTATTTGCCGATTTCCTGTTTGTTAATTCCCGGTTTGAGAAAAGTTCTACTGAAAAAGATAAATACGGATATCTGGAACGTGAGAACGGAGTCTATTATTTTAAGCTGAACTTGAAAATCGGTCTGTTGAAGAGATAGGACAATGAAGGAATTTGTATTTTCCTAGAGTTAAAATGTTTTTTACCACAGATTACACAGATTGAAATACGATTTATTGCTTATTTCAATCTGTATCTGTGTTAATCTGAGTAATCTGTGGTGGGAAACTATAGCTTGAATTTCAGAATTTTTCCATTCATTCCATCTAGTAATACGGGAGTTGTTTTGTCCGGCATAAGAGTCAGCTTCTCTGTGTTTCCGGTCAGCAATTCGGTTGCCTCATATTCTCCATAACGATGGATGCCTAAATAATCAAACGCATGTTGCGGAATATTGACGGCTGAACGTGCCGGTATGGAGTCAAAGTTAACCATAATTAATATCAGTTCATCATCCTGTTTTCGTAAAAAGGCGTATTGTTTATGTTCGTTAAATACCCATCCGGCCAGATTGGCATAGGTTAAGTCAAAGAACACACCTTCCCGTATGGCTTTTTCACTGTTGCATATATTCAGCAGACGGGTATAGAATTGTTTCAATTGCTTTTCATCCTCATTCAGGAATTTATTGTCAAACTTGCCTCCATTGCGCCAGCGGCGTATGCTGTCCACACTCCAGTAATCAAAGATGGTAGTTCTTCCGTCACGCCCGCTGAAACCTTCCGTATCCATGCCATGTTCTCCCAATTCCTGCCCGAAGTAAATCATGACCGGATTGGTATTCATGCAAGCCGATACAATCATTGCGGGGATGGCTTTTGAGCCGTTTCCGGCAAAATAATCGGAAGCTATGCGCTGCTCGTCATGATTCTCCAGGAAATTGAGCATTCGTTTTTCAATACCTCCCAAGCTTTGCCAGCGTTGTGGAATAGCAGTTGCCGATTCCCATCCGCAGGTAATGGCACGTAGCGTATCATACAGACCTACTTTGTCATATAAATAGTCGAATTTGCCATTGAACAGATAATTCCTGTATTCTCCCGGATTATAGACCTCGGCGATAAAGATCAGTTTCGGATGTTCAGCTTTGATTTGCGGAATCACCCATCCCCAGAATTCTACAGGAACCATTTCTGCCATATCACAGCGGAATCCGTCAATGCCTTTGGCAGACCAGAACAGTAGGATGTCACGCATCTTCACCCATGTGTCCGGAATCGGTTCGAAGTGGCGGCTATGACCGTTCAAGTAGTCTATACCATAATTCAGTTTTACAGTTTCATACCAGTCATTGGAGTTGGGCCATGCGTCAAAACGGTCATTACCGGTTGCTTTTGCCGGAAACTCTATGTAAGGTTCCGCTGCGCCACGGTGCAGGTCAATATTGCCTTCCAGCTTTGTATCGGGAATATAATAGAAATTATTGTTGGGGCTGAAAGCTTTTGTCACATCATCTTTCTCACCCAAATCGGTTACTCCTTCAGGCTTGGCGTCTGAACCATATTGGCGGGCTACATGGTTGGGGACAAAATCAATGATGACCTTCAATCCGGCTTTGTGGCTTCGTGTTACCAGATTCTCGAACTCTTTCATACGGTCCGGGATACTGGTTGCCAAATCAGGGTCTACATCATAATAATCCTTGATGGCATACGGTGATCCGGCCTTTCCTTTTACTACTGCGGGATGATCGGGTTTGATGCCATAGCGGGTATAATTGGTTTGGGTAGCATGTTCAATGATACCTGTATACCAAATATGTGTGGCACCCAGTGTTCTGATCTCGTTTAAAGCCTTTGTCGTGAAATCGGCCATTTTTCCGCAACCGTTTTCCTCCAAAGAACCATTAGGCTTACAACGCAGGCTGTTGTTCCCGAATAAACGGGTGAATACCTGATAGATAATAATTTTTTCTTGTGTATCCATTTTATTTTTTTTTGTTTATCTCCAAATTGTTCCATTCTCCAGGAGTAGTCTGTCCAGGAGTTCCGTTGCCGTATTGTATCCTTTTTCGAATATCTCTTCGGCTCTTTCCAGTTCTCTGTTGCTGTATTCTTCCAGTCCGTATGATTCGATCAGCAAATCTGCAATCCCTTTTTGAGGCAGTGTATTGGCTTGGAAAATAAAATGATAGGCTCTGAGTGCGATGCTTACCACATTCTTGCTATATTCATCTGCTACCAGCGGATCTACATTGAGTGCTATCACTTTCTCGCATTCTTTGCGAATGGGGCTGACCGGCAGGTTCATCAAGATTCCTCCATCTACATAATATGTATTGTTGATGCGTATGGGGGCAAACAAGATAGGCATACAGCAGGAAGCAGCCAGTCTTTCGGCTATTTTCCCTTTTTTAAAAGAAACGATGCGTCCGTGATCCAAATCGGTGGCGGTAATAATAGTGGGGATTTTTAGTTCTTCTATCGTTTTCGACTCCAAGTTGCTGTTTAAGAAATCGATAAAACTATCCAGTTTCAGCAGACCTTGTTTGTTGATAGAAAAAGTGGTCAGTTCTTTGAATGAATGGTGCTCAAAAAGTTCAACAATATGATAAGGCTCTTTGCCGTCGGCATAGAAGACAGCGGCAAGAGCACCTGCACTTACTCCGGAAAGTATTTCCGGCCTGATGCCATGTTCATGCAAAGCCTGCATAATCCCCAAATGGGCAAATCCTTTTATAAATCCTCCGCTCAGGGCATAACCAATGTTATATTTAAATTCATTCATAGTCTGATCTCGTTTAGATACCGACAAACTTACGAATATTTTTGTGAAATGCCATAAAAAAAATACGGATTACTCAGCATATTCCGGTAATCCGTATGAAATTTATGATAACTGAATTTTGTTTATCAAGCAATACCGTGTGCGTTGACCGATCCATCAATTTTCTTGATCAGTCCTTGCAGTACAGCACCCGGTCCGCATTCGGTAAAGTCATCGGCACCATCGGCAACCATATTCTTCACTGTCTGGGTCCAGCGTACGGAAGCGGTGAGCTGAGCTACCAGGTTTGCCTTGATTTCAGCGGGATCTGTGTGAGGCAAAGCGTCCACGTTCTGATATACAGGGCATTTCGGAGTATGAATTTCAGTAGCGTTGATAGCAGCTTCCAGTTCCACTTTGGCGGGGTTCATCAACGGAGAGTGGAAGGCGCCTCCCACTTTCAGCGGCAGGGCACGTTTAGCACCGGCAGCTTTCATTTGCTCGCAAGCCTTGTTGATTCCTTCGATAGAACCTGAGATGACAATTTGTCCCGGGCAGTTATAATTGGCAGCCACTACCACTTCTCCTTCTTTAGAAATCGCTTCACAGATTTCCTCTACTTTTTCGTCAGGCAATGCAATGATGGCAGCCATCGTAGAGGGTTGTGCCTCACAAGCTTTCTGCATAGCCATAGCACGTGCATAAACCAGTTTCAGACCATCTTCGAAAGACAATGCTCCAGCTGCAACCAATGCGGAAAATTCGCCCAGCGAATGTCCGGCAGTCATTTCAGGTTTGAAATCATCACCCATGCAAAGAGCGGAAATTACCGAGTGCAGAAAAACGGCAGGCTGAGTTACTTTAGTCTGGCGCAAGTCTTCGTCAGTACCTTCAAACATGATGTCTGTGATACGGTATCCTAAAATGTCGTTTGCTTTTTCAAAAAGTTCTTTGGCTAAAGCCGAGTTTTCGTACAGGTCTTTACCCATACCTATAATAAAGCAAGGGGTAGCATTAATCCACCAATGTGGAAATTTAGTTAATAACATTCCTAACATCATACAAATTATGATAAGGCTTAATGTTATGATTTTATATTTGGGAACAAAACGCATTGTAATGTAAAAGAGGAGATAAAGGAGTACTATTTCTGTAACGTACCAACTATAGGGTAAAAGTGGATTTGTAGAAAATAGACTTTGAATGGCTTCTGTTACCCCCCCCCCCATTGCTAATTATTTTTAATAATGGGATATATATTGCATAGGCTGTTAATAATGGGATTATAACTTTACCTATGCGATGTATAAGAAAACCTTTAAGATATTTTTCTCCTTTCAAATTGTAACTACATATTAATCCATAGCCTGAAAGAAAGAAAAATATTGATACCGATAGACTTCCAAACCTGCATTCTGTAGCTAATGTTGGGCTATGCATATAAAAAGTACATAAATGAGATATGACTACGGCGATAGCAGCAATCCATTTTACTAAGTCTGTCAAATTGCGCTTTTCGTAGAGCCGATGATTATCTTTGGTAAATAATGCTATTATGCACAATATTAATAAACAAAAAGAGAGGAACATTAAAATGATGATAATTTTGTTAGAAAAAACGTGATTATGAGTTTTCTAGATGGATACAGGTAAGTACGCTACGCTTTCGCCCCTCCCAAAATCCGGGAAAGACGAAAGCAATAGTAATTGATAAATGTGCGGCAAATTTACAAATTAAGTTGTAATATGCCAAGTTTTATGAAGAAAAATTAATGACATTCCTCCTCGTAAAACTGCAATAAAACTTTACTCTTTCAGCTTAGGAAATAAAGTCTTTACCCCTTCCCGATAGATACGTTGTGCGTTTTCCGGTGTCGTGAACTCTTCAAACCCTCTCAGAATCCTGTCATAGACGCTTACTTCATAATTATAGAGCCCTTTTTTATGTTGTTGAAGTGGGTGGGGCTTATGTGGCAAGCCTCACGGAGCTGGTCTTTGGTGATTTTAAGCTGTTTCATTTCCTTTTCGAGGAATTCGCTGAACTCAGGATGGTTGATAGCTAATCTGTAATGTTGCATAATAAAATTGTTTTTAGTTAATTATATGAAAATATATAAATCCCGTACCCATATAGTGGGTACGAAGAATATGGGTACAAAGGTATACCTTTGCAACAGTTTTTAAAACAATTTAAAATATAAATGCTATGAAAGCACATAAAACTACTCTTTCCGTACGGGAGCTGCAAAAGACCATAGGGCAGTGGAAAAGTCGGAAAATTACGGATTCCACCATTGCAAAGCTGTTGGAACTGATGTTGGGGATGACCGCCTACATGAACGAGGATGCGGTTTATCCCGTGGAGAATTTCTATGATATCAGCAAGGCGCTGAAGTTTAAGAACGCGCGGTATCTGGTGGAAGCGGTCAGGCTGAGCGGAGCATTCGGCATCGTACCCGGCGACAATGTGTACGGGATGAGTTCGTTCTATTCCTACCTCTGGAAAGAGAAGGAAAAAACGGATGATTCTGCGGAAACTTTACCGGTAACTTTACCGGTAAAATTACCGCAGGGGGATATATATAATATATATACTATACAGGATAATAAGAATAATACATCCTCCGGAAGGATTTCTTCTGCGGAAAAAAGCCTGGAAGCCGCACGTAATTTCTTTCACCTCATCAACAAAAATCCGATGGATAAGATGCAGATTTTCACTCCGCTCATCGACGGCTTCCAGCAGAAGGAGGGACTGGCGCGCGAAGATGCCTGCGCCAACCTGGTGTACCTGGTGAACGAATTGCTGGTGCCTTACTTCGCAAGCCAGGAACGCTTTATGAAATCCACCCATGTAGGGCGGCTGTGCTGGCTGAGCAACCTGCTGAAATCCGCCGGCGGGCTGCGGATGCTGAAAGATGCCACGGATGCCGGAAGGCGGCAACGGGTACAGAACCTTGCCGACATGCGGAGCGAACAGCGCAACAATCATCCGCTCTGCGAGTTTGAGTGGACGGATAAGGAAAGCGGCCTGCGCTTTTACGACGACCCGCTGGAAGGGATGGTGAACATACCGGACAATGCACCGCCCCGCCCGGGAGCGGGAGCGGAGTGGAACGTGCTGAGTGGAAAATGGGGGAGTTATGAATTATAAATTATAAAATTTCGGAGGATGAAGCCGTTTTATTATTTGAGTGATTTTCCCGAGCGTAGAAGAGCGGGGAAGAATTATATAGCAGAGTGTCCCAAGTGCGGGAAAAAACATCTTGCCATTTCGCGCGATACGGGATTGTACTGCTGCTTTTATGCGGGGTGCGACTTTCACGGGAAGCTGAAGGACTTTTGGACAGAGCGCAGAAGCACGGGATGGCAGGATGCCGGGAGTCCGGCGGGAGCTTCGCTGATGGCGAAGGGAAGTGCCGGGAAAGGAGAGCCGGGCGGTATGGCATTGGCAGGCGGAGGGAACGCCGCATTTGAGGTGTCGATGATTCCCGAAGACTACAAACGGCTGTCGCCTGAGGTTATTGCCAAAATCAAACCGCTGACCGATGACCCGGAGACTTCCGATACCGGACAGCTTGCCGCCCGCCGTTATCTTGCCGATATGGGAATCTCATTGAAAACAGCCATCGACGCACGTATCGGCTGCCTGGTGCACCGCTGCTTCGGAGGCAAGGACAGCAAGGACGGAAAGGATAAAAAGAATGCTGCGGGGATGATGTACCAGTGCATCGCCTATGTGAACTATATCAACGGGCAGCCCGTCAACGTGAAGTACCGCTCGTGCGATGCCACCGCTTCCGGCTATACCAAATGCTGGAGCCAGGATTCGCCCACCACGCCTTGCCCGCCTTACAACATCGACTGTATCAACCCGCTGCTGATTGCCGAAGAGAATATTCCGCGCCTGATTGTCACCGAAGGGGAAAGGGATGTGCTGACTTTGCGCGAGGCGGGCTACCCGTATGTTATCAGCGTGCCCAATGGCGCGGCAAGCGACCTTTCCAAAGGCTTCGAGGCTTTCCGCCCCTGGCTGGACCGGGTGCAGGAGCTGGTGATTTGCGGCGACAGCGACCTGCCCGGAAGGACGCTTGTGAAGCATCTTGCCGACTATTTCGGTACGCGATGCCTGTTCACCGTCCTGCCCGGCGGCTGCAAGGACATATCCGACGTGCTTGTGGCGTACGGCGCCGATGTGGTGCGCGAGATTATCGGCTCGGCATGTCCGCACCGTACATCGGACATCATCACCGTGAGCGAACGTGCGGATGAGATTATGAACGTGTTGAACGGCAATTACGACCACGGTTACGATGTGGGTTACGGTCCGCTTACCGACCGGGTGTTCCATCCCACCGACCAGGGCGGACTGATAATTGCCACCGGAAAGCCCAACAGCGGCAAGACGGATTTTCTGAACGACCTGACCTGCCGCCTTATGGCCAAGACGGGGCGTAACGTGTGCTACCTCTCCTTTGAGGTTCCCGACAAGAACAAACACATGGCAAATCTTATTCGCCTGATGCTGGGCAAGGTGAACACGGCGGCATACACCCGCGAACAGTTGCAGCCCATCGTCTCTTTCCTGGACGGGCACATGGTGCATCTGGACCTGCACGAGGTTTCGCCCACGCCCGCCAACATCATAGAGCGCGCGGAGCGGGTGAAACGCGCCATGCCGCTGAAGTACCTCATCATCGACCCGTACCTCTTCATGGAAATGGAAACCGGACGTTTGGCCCAAATAGAGGTGACGATACAGAACCATATAA
>OGNT01000868.1_pt1 | contig 11467 bp, 7 predicted proteins | sample 1573521 | NCBI WGS metagenome assembly OGNT01 (sample SAMEA2581922, study PRJEB24529) | metagenome | biome: Human gut stool | place: China | collected 2011
AAATCTACTCATTCCCAACTGTTTACGTTCCAACCTCTCTTATTCTCCTTTGGCTACTTTAGAGCTTTATGTTAAAAAAACTAATCCATAGTTTTCTGCCCCGCAACTCATGGTTTTCTGCCAGGGAAGTCATAGGTTGGCCGATGTGAAATCGTAGTATTCTGCCTTCTCTTGTCCTTATTCTAACGATAAATGATGACCGGCATTGGTCATCTATTATGACCCGTTAAAGTCCTCATATAAGCCCATTTGCCCCTCCATCTCCCGTTGCCCCCATCTCCCCCTTATCAACCGGGCAGAGTTAACAGGTTAACAGTTAACACCCCAAAAATGCATACTCCCCCTCCCACACATATATAAAAATAAGTATATATATATATTTAATATAATAAGGTACGCAAGGGGGAGGTAGGAAAAAACAGCTGTTAACTGTTAACCCTGTTAACCCCTGTTGCTCCCAGATGCTCTTTTAGGAAATTTAAACAAGAATGCTTGGTGGGTTCATCGAAAAGCCGTACTTTTGTACCCGACTATAACAACATCAAACAAAATACAGCAACATCAAACAAAATACAACATAAAAACAATAATAACAACATAAAATGAAAAAACTGAAATTCCATATAGTAGGTCTTACCCACAACGACGTGAAGGGTCGTGAGGTAGAATACGCCAGGGAGGCAGAGGGCAGAACCATCTGCCTCGTGCCCGATGACGCCAACCCCTTTGATATGCTGGCGGTGAAGGCTTACGACAAGCAGCTTTTCATCGGCTATGTCTCAGCCCTGGAGGGCGAAGACGTGAGAACCCTCATCATCGCCAGAAAAGACAGAAACCTGCGAACCCGATGCGTGGGAAGCAACAGCAAGGAGGGAGGCGATGAGAAGTCGGGGCTCCAGCTGATTGTTGAGGCACGGGTAGATGTCTCTGATCAGGAGATAGAACTGGCGCGCAAGGGGCTCTATGAAGACAGTATCTACGACGACTGGCACTATACCGGTCCCATCCTGCCCATCGACAAGCTGACCCGTTTCAGCGATTGCACCATGATGCTGGAAGGCGTCATCGATGACATCATCCTGATTCAGGAGAAGCTCTCACTGGAGACTGATTCCAGGGCGGAGCTGGAGGAAGAACTGCGCGATAACCTGGAAGAGGCTAGGGAGCGCCTCGCCTGCTTCCTGGAGATTCAGCGGAGCGATTATTCCCGCGAAATGACCCAGACGAGAAATCGGATCCTCAACAAGCTCTATCTGATAGATGATGAGGAAATCCATCGCATGGGCGAAGTCCTGACTACCGAACTGGGGTTCATTACCAGTTCCAGTTATCGTGAGCGCGCTGCCCAGTCGTTCTTCATAGATGCGCCTGTTGCCCTCAAGCAGAAGCAGACGGGTACCTACGATTACGCCGACCAGCTGGACGAGATAGAACGCCAGCTCAAGGCCTTCCCCTTCTCGCTCTACCAGACTTTCAAGGCGGACCCGGTAGATTTCCTCCGCCAGGTATTCTATAAGCGTGTGCCTCGCAAGATGATGCTCCAGCTGCTCTCGGGCATCGTGCTGATGATTATGAACGGCAGGGTGAATGATGTGAAGCAGTGGGGAAAACACGGTGATGCGGCATCGCTGGAGGCGATGAAGGCGATGAAGGCGGTGGGTGCCAAGCCTTCGAACGAAGTGAAGAAAGAGAAATTCATGGAACTGGTTGATTTGGTAATTCCGAAGATAGCGGTTTATAAGAAAAAAGGCTGTTCCGAAGTGCTGGTGAAAAGGCAGTCCGACTGGTTCCCTGTGTTCCGCCTCTTAAACGGGTGGGGGCTATTCAATATGGAAGCTCCTACAGCCTTCTGCAAACATCTGGCCCACTTGTATGAAAAACTACCTCCGGAGAATACGGAGCGTGCTCCGCTCTGCAAATGGAAGGATCTTGCGCAGGTGAAATCTGAACCATTTGAATATGCGGCTCTAGAATGGTGGAAACTAGGTTCAGATAAGTTGGGCTCGGTAAGCGTAGAAAAATTCAATCATTATTGCGATATTGTGAATGTTTTCAAGAAGATTTTGGGCGCAACAGCTTTTTTGGAGAATGTGGACTTGAAGGAAATCTTGCCGAAACAGGTGGATAAGGAAGTGCCAGACTCGGACACCAAGAATGATGACGAGATGACGGCGGAAGATGGTAGCTAGCGGGGTATATTAATACCTCGCTTATACCCCTCCTATACCCTTTGATGATTCTTTATACCTTGTTTTATACCCTCTTTATACCCCTGCTTTTTTTTTTCAAAAAAAACTTGTAAACGGCTATTTTTTTGTTTATCTTTGCATCGCTTTTCGGAAGAGAAGTGGCTGGTTTTCAGTAATCCAGTCATTGTATAATCTAAATAATATTCAAATGGTAAACAACAATCTTTCTTTTGATGAGTGCAAGCAGATGAGCCGTCGTCTCATCGCCATGAACCCTAATCGCAATGCGAACATGGGTAAGATTTCCTCTTATCTTCTCGATTACTACACCGAGCTTACCAAGCAGTCTTGGCTCTGCACCCTCGTAGGTCAGATTCGCGACCTCACCGCCAAGCAGAAGCAGATGCTGCAGCAGGCGGCTGAGGCTGTGGATGCTGCGCAGTATCAGAACGAGGATGACCTTGCCTTCGCCATCATCAAGAAGCAGGAGGAGGTGAAGGCAGGCGAGACCTTCAAGCAGCTCGACAAGCAGATTTCCGCCCTCAAGAAGCAGCTGCCATTCCGCTCTCCTCACTACTTCCATTTCCTCGATGACCATCGCGCCCAGAAGACCATCGACCCGGAGGCTTTCACCTTCCAAACCACCGTTGACATCGACAACCCGGAGGAGGTGGAGACGGCGGTGAAGAATGCCCTGCTGCTGAACGGAATGTTTGATGACCCTGCCGAGAAGCTTTTCAGAGAGAAGATTTTCTCTGCCGATGACATCGAGCTTTGGACGGGAAAAGTGCTTCACGTGGAACGTTCGGCCCGCAACAAGGCGCACATCGACATCCGTATCCCTGTCGGTATGACCATCGCTGAGGCTCAGAGCGCCTTCTGCAAGCTCATCCATGCCACCGAAGACCCTAGCTGCGTTACGCCTGAGCGCATCATCTTCATCACCGATGCTGTAAGCCAGATCTATACTGCCGACGACTGGTACAAGCGACTGGATGAGGAAGCCGTGGCAGAATATCGTGAGGCTTATAGAAAGAGAGGATTGGATATTGACGGTCGTCCGTTGGATGTAGATTCTGCCCAGGTAAGAGCATCCCAGAATCCATATTCATCTCAGAAGTCATCTTCTCAGAATTCCTCTTCTCAGAGCTCTTCTTCCTCCGCTCCAACCGTAGATTTCCAACCCATTGAGAGCGAGGAGGAGAAGGCGAGAAGGGCAGACAATGCCGTGCAGTATGAGCAGACATACGATGGCGTTCCTTACGAGGAGATTACCAAGGCGCTGGTGGAGCTGATGGGCGGTGCTCCTGCCCATGGCAACCGCAACAACTTCATCTATCGTGAAGCCTGCCTGCTCAGATACATCTGCAATAGCGAGGCGGCTTGGATTAAGCAGGTAATCGAAATCTTTGGTGAAGACGAGACGAAGGCGTTCGCCTCTGTAGAGAGCGCCTGCAAGGTGGCTCAGTCCTCGGAAATGCCCCAGCTCGTGAAGCAGGCGGTGGAGCTTGCCCGCAAGAACTATCTCGCCAAGCAGGCCACCGAGAAGGCGGGAATCTACGCCGATGTTCCTCCTCAGATGCCTGCCCGTTTGCCTAAGCTCATCAAGCTGCTCACCAGCAAGGTGCCGGATGATTTCAAGGCGCCTGTGGCGATGGCGGTCTTTCCTCCGCTTGCCGCTCATCTCAAGGGCGTCAACTTCCGCTACATCGACAATCAGGTACATGAGGCAGCAATGATGAATCTGCTCGTAGCACCGATGTCGTCAGGCAAATCAGCGGTAAACGGACCTATCGACTGCATCATCGAAGACCTGGTGCAGATGGATAAGGTGAACCGTCAGAAGGAGCAGGATTGGAAGGACGAGGTGAACACCATGGGCGACAACAAGAAGAAGCCGGTGCGCCCGGAAGACATCTGCATCCGCATCGTTTCGCCCGATCTTACCCGTGCTGCCTACATCCAGCGTCTGGACGATGCGCAGAAGGCTGGCGATGCTTATCTCTACTGCAAGATGGACGAGGTTGACATGCTCAAGAAGTTCAACGACCCTAGCCAGCTGATCCGTCTCTGCTGGGATAATTCAGAGGATGGTCAGGAGCGTGTGGGCACCAAGAGCGTAACCGCCCGTGTAAAGACCCGTTTCAACTGGAATGCTTCCAGCACCATCGCCGTTACCCAGAAGTTCTTCTCGGTTCGTGAAGTGGCTGATGGAGCCGTGAGCCGATTGTCGCTTGCCACTATCTTCCTTCCCGAGTTCGCTCCTTGTCCGGTTGTGGGGAATTATGATGCGCAGTTTAAGTCGCAGCTGGCTCCTTACATCCATCAGTTGAATGCCGCCAGCGGTTCCAAGGAGTGCAGGAAGGTGCGCCAGCTTATCGAGCGACTGGGCAGTGAGCTTATGGAACTGGCTCAGTTGGCTTACAACAAGCCTTACGCCGAGTTTGCCAAGCGCAGTTTGGCGAATGGTTTCCGCAGAGCGATGGTGCTTTATCTGGCAAATGGCGAGAAGTGGGAGAAGGCGATAGAGGATTTCATCGTATGGAGCGTGAAGTATGATTTGTGGTGCAAGATGCGTTTCTTCGGCAATCAGATGCAGGAGGCGATAGATGCAGATACCCGTTCTATCTATCATGCATCCGGTGTGAGCAATCTTCTGCTCTTCGTTCATGATACTTTTGATAAGGCTGAGATTCAGGAAGTCTGCATGGTTCATGGCACCAAGACGAAGCTTGCCGTTCTCCTGTGCACCTGGAAGAAGCGTGGCTTCATCGTGAAGAACGAGGACGGCACCTTCTCCAAGACGGCTAAGTTCATCGGCAAGTATGGCCATTACGGAACGCCTGGAATGGCAGCGTAAGGCTAGTAAAGCGGGCGTGGCGAAAGTCCCACGCTCCCGCTTTTGTCAGCACGCCCTGAAAAAAGCAGAAGCCAATGCCCATACGCCCTGAACCAACGGTCACCGGCCGAAGGGAAAGGTAAAGGGCAGAAGCTCCTAGCCCAGGGCATCGCCTTGGGTTTTAGAACAAATACAAAATGTCGCCCTGAAAGGGCAAAAGCTTTAAAAATATCGCCTTTTTGTAACATCTCTGTAAAGGTTCTTGACCTTCATCAAGAAATCGGGGCTTTTTGAAACTTTTCTCCTAAAAAGTTTGTGTGCGAACACGGAAAGTTGTATCTTTGCATCGGAATTAAGAAAGAAGGATAAAAGATTAGTAATTTCAGAATACGAAAGGTATTGATTATAAGGGATTAAGATTGAAAAGTCAGGATAAGAAAAAGGTTAATGATTGATTTCAGGATAAGAGAGGTATTAGAAATAAGGTAAAGATTGAAAATAGGGTAACATTGAAAGATTGTTAAGAAAAGGATAATGTTGAATTTAAAGTAAAGAAAGGGAAAAATTATGTTAGTATTAGGTATTGTTTTCGCAGCAGTAGTAGCATTTGCTGCAACAGTAGGCGCAGCTAGCAACAAGCTTGCATAAGCTGCCAGTGAAGTAAGGAGCTTTAAAAGTTCAGAAACAGTAATTGAAGCAAAGTAGGGAGCCAATATGGGCTTCCGAGATGGAGAAGGGGAGCCAATGGGGCTTTCCGGAATGAGGGAGCAGATGATGCTCCTTTTTTTGTTTAACATTAAAACATCAGACATACATTATATATAAAAGGAAATCGGGTTGGTTAACAGGTTAACAGTTAACAGCCCGATTTCTTTGTTTCTACCTCTATTCGAGGATGTTTTCTAACTGTATGGTTGAAATGGGCTGAAAGCCCAAAAACTCCTAGCCCAGGGCGTGTGGGGCATTGCCTTCTGCCTTCCAAGAACTACTTGAAAATCAAGGTAGTGAGCCTGTCTTTATCAAACAGTTCCTGAGCCACGGCTTGAATCTGGGTGGCGGTAATCTCATCCACCTGCTCGTAGAGGCGGTCAACGTTCTTCTCCCAGCCATAGTGCAGGAAGCTCTTGCCGAAGTCGAGGGCGAAGTTCTCGCGGTTGTCGCACGCTACGCCTATCTGACCCTTAATCTGTTTCTTGGCAGCCTTGAGCTGCGCATCGCTCAATGGCTTCTGCATGAACTTATCCAGTTCCTTGCGAACCAATCTGAGGCAGCGTTTTACATCGTGCTCATCGCAGCCGAAATAGATGCTCCAGGTGCCCGTGTCGCCATAAGCCACCATCGTGCTTTCTACGGTGTAAACCAAGCCGTTGTGCTCTCTGAGGGCGAGGTTCAGCTTGGCGTTCATACCCGGTCCGCCCAGCATGTTGTTGAGCAGATAGAGCGGCATTCGTCGGTCGTCGTTCACATCGTAAGCCCGGGTTCCTATCATCACATGAGCCTGATGCGTATTCTTCTGCATCACAATCGTCTTCCCGGCAGGCGAACCCATCGGATCCATCGACCCCATCGAATCTATCGCTCCCCTAGAAATCTGCGTCATCTGCGGAGCCTGCGAAATCTGCGTAATCTCAGAATCCCGTGCCCCCGAGAACCCCGTGTCTCCCGAGAAATCTGCGTCATCTGCGAAATCTGCGTGACAACCCTTCTCAGCAAGCTTGCCCGAACCATCATCTGCGAGCGCTCTCCCGATAAGCTTCACCAGCTTCTTGAAATCAATATCCCCGTATGCGAAGAATATCGCATTATCCGGCCGGTAAAGCTTCTGCGTGAACCTCAGCGCATCCTCCGTCTTGAAAGCCCGAACCTGCTCGGCTGTGCCCAGGATATTGTGCCCCAGCGGCGAACCCTTGAAGAGGATATTCTCAAACTCATCATATATCAGTTCGGCAGGCGAATCGTTATAGCTCTCTATCTCATCGCAGATTACCTCCACCTCCTTATCTATTTCCGCCTGCGGATAAACCGAGTGGAAGACGATGTCGGAAAGCAGGTCCACGGCCCTTGCGATGTGCTCCTTCAGGATGGCGGAGTAATACACCGTGCCCTCCTTGTTGGTGTAGGCATTCAGGTCGCCGCCCACACTCTCCAGACAGTTGAGAATGTGCCAGGCTTTTCGGCGCTCGGTGCCCTTGAAGGTGACGTGCTCGCAGAAATGAGCCAAGCCCTCCTCGCCCGGCTCCTCGTTGCGGGTGCCGGCGTTTATCTGATAGCCGCAATACACCACCTGGCTATCTGATGGCAGGTGGATGATGCGGAGTCCGTTGTCTAATGTATAAGTATTATATTTCATTTCAAGGTGCAAAGTTACATTGAAAATGTAATTTATCCAAAATATTGGGCATTTATTTTGCATTATCGCCAAAAAGAATTATCTTTGTCCCCAAAAAAATATAAATAGAGACATAAAACAATGCGTAAGGTTATAGGAATAGGAGAGACCGTGCTTGATATCATCTTCAAGAACGGCAAGCCGATAGAGGCAGTACCGGGTGGCTCATCGTTCAATGCAGTCATCTCGTTGGGACGTGCGGGCGTGAACGCTTCGTTTATCAGCGAGGCGGGCAACGACCGTATCGGTGAGTATGTGATTCAGTTTCTGAGAGATAATGGGGTGAATGCCGATAATGTGAGCATCTTTCCGGAATCGAAGTCGCCGCTCTCGCTGGCGTTCCTCGACGAGAACAACAATGCCGACTACATCTTCTACAAGGACCATCCCCACGACCAGCTGGAATTTGCCACTCCCGAAATCAATCCTGGCGACATCGTGCTCTTCGGTTCGTTCTTCGCCCTGAATCCGGTGGTTCGTCCTCAGGTGGCAGGTTTCCTGGAGTACGCCAAGAATCACGGTGCCATCCTCTATTACGACATCAACTTCCGTGCTTCTCATCAGAATGAGATCATGAAGATTACGCCTAATCTGATAGAGAACCTGGAGTATGCTGATTTTGTGCGTGGCAGCCACGAGGACTTCGGAATCCTCTACAAGAAACCGGAGGCGGATAAGGTGTATAATGCCGAAATCAGCTTCTACTGCAAGAAGTTTATCTGCACCCAGGGCGCTGAGCCTGTAGAGGTGAGAGCCGAGAACGGCTTTGCCAAGAGTTATCCTTCGGAGAAGATGAAGCCGGTGAGCACCATCGGAGCCGGCGATAACTTCAATGCCGGTTTCGTATTCGGACTGATCAAGGATGGAATCACCCGCGAGGATATCGACCGTGGATTATCTGAGGCGCAATGGGATAGCCTCCTGAAGAGCGCCCAGGAATTCTCCACCGAATGCTGCAAGGACATCTACAATTATGTTTCCAAGGAATTCGGAGAGCAAAAGAAGAAGGAATTATAAAAATATAAGGATATGACAGAAATTACAAACAAGATTTATTACGTAGGCGTTAACGACCGCAACAAGCATCGTTTCGAGGGCCTCTGGCCTTTGCCTAACGGAGTGAGCTACAACTCTTATATCATTGATGATGAGAAGGTAGCGCTGGTAGATACTGTAGAGGTGGATTTCTTCACCCAGTTTATGGAGAACATCCACGAGGTGATTGGCGACCGTGAAATTGATTACCTCATCATCAACCACATGGAACCTGACCACAGCGGCTCCATCGCCCTCATCAAGAAATATTACCCTAACATCAAGATTGTGGGCAACAAGAAGACGCTGGGAATGCTGAAAGGCTTCTATGGCGTAACTGATGACGTGGTAGAGGTGAAGAATGGCGAAACCCTCTCTCTGGGCAACCACGAGCTGAGCTTCGTTCTCATCCCTATGGTTCACTGGCCAGAGACCATGGTAACCCTCGATGCAAAGAATAAGGTGCTCTTCTCGGGTGATGCGTTCGGCTGCTTCGGCGCGCTGAACGGCGGAATCATCGATACGGAAATCAACTGCGAGACTTTCTGGCTGGAGATGGTTCGCTACTACTCAAACATTGTGGGTAAGTATGGAATCCCTGTTCAGAATGCCTTGAAGAAGTTGGCTGGCGTGGAGCTGGATTACATCTGCTCAACCCATGGTCCGGTTTGGCACGAGCATATTGAGAAGGTAATCGGCATGTATGATAAGATGTCGAAGTACGAGACGGAGCCGGGCCTCGTTATCTGCTACGGCACCATGTATGGCAACACCGAGCGCATGGCTGAAATCATCGCCCGTGCAGCAAGTAAGGCTGGCGTGAAGAACATCGTAATGTACAACATCTCGAAGACTCACCACAGCTACATCCTGCGCGACATCTTCCGCTACAAGGGCCTCATCGTAGGTGCTCCAACCTACAATGCCGGTCTTTATCACGAGATGGAGGTTCTCCTCTCAGAGCTTGCCAATAAGGACGTCAAGAACCACCTTCTTGGCTGGTACGGCTCTCATTGCTGGGCAAGCAAGGCAGTGGCTAAGATTCTGGAGTGGAACGAAACCAAGCTCCACTACGAGCCAGTGGGCGAGCCGGTAGATATGAAGCAGGCGATTACTCCAGAGGTAAAGGCGCAGTGCGAGGCGCTGGGTAAGGCGATGGCAGAGAAGCTGTTGGCAGAATAAAAGTTTAAGGGCGGAAGAACAACTGGGGGTTAACAGAGTTAACAGTTAACAGTTGTTTTTCCGCTCTTTCTTTGTTTTCGAGCATTCATTTTCCTTTCTTGTGTGCCCCCACATCTATCTTTTTTGCTTTTCTCTCTAAAAAGTTCCTGGAAAAGGAGAGGCATTTCAAATATTTTATATACCTTTGCACGCAGATACCCATTCTGCTCACGCCGAGTTGATGCTTTCTTTCTCAAAAGAGAGATTGTTGAGACGAGGACTTGGGAGGGTAGTGGTATCATGACATAATATAGAGCGTTTACTTGGCGCTTTGTTCTTGACGGACTGAAACTTCGCAAACTTCATGAATAGTCACGAACAATGCAACGGTAGATGCCCTCGGGATGTGTTTAGCCACATCCCTTTACTGGTATGGCTTATTGCGTCAAGTGATAAGTCTTATATCCGTATAGGGGAAAGTGTACACATATCGGCGTGGGCTTCGACGTTGCTCGTTCAACTATTCAGGGCAATGCGAAGGCCTCAGTTCGTGGGACGGGTGACGAGGAGAACCCACGCTTTCCGTTTTATTTTAATCGCTACCCTTGGGTGATGAGGTGGTTAGGGAAGGAAATTTTCTATGGATTACTTAAAAGCAGAAAAACTCCGTAAAGAATGGGGCGATAAGCCTTGTTCACATCCAAACTTCGAGGTAGAAACCCATTTGGATCCTGAGTATGTGGCTGTAAAGACAGGAGATTATGTTTGTACTTGTTGTGGACAGGTTTTTACCAAAGAACAAAGGGATAAGATTATTGCGGCTCGTAATAATCAAAAATAGTTTTTGTTATGGAAATGTTCAATTCTACATTGAAATCTGAGGACGTTAAGTTCTTTTACAGAGTGTTGTATCAGTATGAGAAAGAGGGAACAGGTAGGCATACGGGATACTCCTATAAAGATGTGCCCTTGAAAATAAGAAAAAAAGTTTCACTAGTGCATGATACGCGTAAAAGCAAAATCGAATTGAATTTCCCGGTAAAGCCTAATACCATATTGTATAAGGGTATAGGTGTGTCTAGCCCTCTTCTCAAGCATATAAGGCATAGCTTTGCTCATGCTTGTATTGAACGAGATGGGGATTATTATATAATAAACTCTCAAATGAATTCTAAATGCCAGATTTGTGGCAAGGTGAAAAGAACAGACTTGATGGATTTGGTTAATGGAATATTATCTACAAAAAAAGAAAATAATAAAAAATAGAGAAATGGGAAATTTTACTTTTAAAGGACTGTTTTTGGCAGGACTGTTTATGGTATTAGGTTGCTTGTCAATTCAAGCAGCTGATGATGATGGCTTGATTACAAAACAAATCACCATTAAGTTGGAAAAAGCTGGTACTTTGCCTGATAAGATAGGCAGTACTAAGAAAAAACAGATTACTAATCTGAAAATTATTGGTGAGATAAATGGTACGGATTTGCGAATGATTCGTGAAATGGCAGGAAGAGACGTGAATGGTAGGGGTACAGATGGAATGCTATCTGTATTAGATTTGTCAGACGCAAAGATCGTAGAAGGCGGAGATTATTATTATTTTAACGGTCATAGTGATTATTATATTTTAACTGGTCATAATGATTGTTTTACTTCTAATGATAAGATTGGTGATTCCGCCTTCGAGTCTTGTAGTGGTTTAACAAGTATAACCCTCCCTTCTGGTGTTACCGAGATAGGCAAATTCGCCTTCCTACACTGTAGTGGTTTAACAAGTATAACCCTTCCTTCAGGTCTTACCGAGATTAGCTCTTCCGCCTTCTCTGGCTGTAGTGGTTTAACAAGTATAACCCT
>OGNT01000881.1_pt1 | contig 11394 bp, 10 predicted proteins | sample 1573521 | NCBI WGS metagenome assembly OGNT01 (sample SAMEA2581922, study PRJEB24529) | metagenome | biome: Human gut stool | place: China | collected 2011
AATATACTATCACATAATATTTTTAAATCTGCTTGTTCATTATCATCAATCGAAATGAATATTACTCCATAATCAGATAGTAATTTTTTTGCTATTCTCAGACGACGACTCATAAATGACAACCATTTAGAATGGCGATAAGAATCTTCTTTGTCTACATAGCTATCATTATATATAAAATCATTATTACCTGTATTATATGGGGGATCTATATAGATTATATCAATTTTACCCTCATGCGTATAAGCTAAGGTAGCAAGGGCTTCCAGATTATCTCCTTCAATCAGAATATGGTTTGGTGCATCTTTATCTTCACTGATAATGGCACGTTCCGGCACCTCTGTCAAGATAGGCAGTTCATCACGAAGACGTTCTTCTACGACTTCGGGCTTATCTTCCCATACCAAACCATAAGTTTTATTCTCTCGCAGCAAACCTAACAGGGCACTACGTTCCTTATCGGTCAGTCCTTCTAAAGTGTTGACACGTTTTATAAGATTGGCTCTATCATTACTGTTCATAACATTACTTGGCTTTACTGTTTTTGAATTCTGACTAACTGAACATCGTCACGTGTAGAGTTCAGCAGTTCTTTAATATCTACATCCAGAACACGTGCTATCTCCAACAGTGTTTCTAGTCCGGGTTGTGATGTGTTTGTACACCACTTTGATACCGTGGCAGGGTCCTTGCCCAATTGTTCGGCCAACCATTTGTTGGTCCGCTTCTTCTCCACAAGCACAACCTTGATGCGGTTTATGTCTTTTTCTTTTTCCATAAGGATTTTCTTTCATTCCATGCAAAGATAAGAAAGCCTATCTATTTTTCATCATTTCAATAGGACTATTTGCAATAAGATTTGCGAATTAGTTCAATTATATAGACTAAAAAGATGCAAAGTCGCAAACTATGCTTATTTTTGTAGAAACATTAAACAGAGTTATAATATGACAACTATTTATTTTGACCAATTTGCTATTAGTGGAATGTCTGAACCCACCAATAATTTATGGTATCAAATTCGTAATATTCTATTTGATCTAAAAAGTCAGAATAAAATATGCTGTTGCACTTCTCCAGAAACAATTTTCGAAACATCGCAAAGGCATTGTATGGGTGTGATTGATAACTATGCTATCATTTCAAAGTTATTAGATAATTGTTATCTGAATGATATTAGAACCATTATTTGTCAGCAAATAGCAAAAGATATTAAAGATATTGAATCCAACCCATTCTTATATGTTAATCATAATTTTACTTCGAATGAATTTAATTCTAGCTTGAAAAAAGTTATTCAATATGAATTCGATTCTAAAGATATTCCTTCTTTTCCCATTGAAATGTCTGATAAGCAAATTACATGTTTTGTAAAAATATTGTATGATAATAGGAAAAGAATGTTTTTTAACTCGATTGAATCGTATATTACTGGTAATCAATCAAATGATATCTACGCTGAAATTTGCCGAATTTTGGTGGAGCAGTTTGATTTTACTAAATTTGATTTTCAAACCTTATTAAATAATATTCAATACGGTGACTTTCGTTGCTGTCCTACATTGAGAATTCAAAATCTGTTAGAACCATATATCTTCGTTTCAGAGAAAGAAGTAAAAAACAATATAACTTTTAAGAATGACCTTTTTGATATAAGGAGGATATCATCGGCTATACCATATTGTGATATACTACTTTGCGATAGTAAATGGAAAAACTGTCTTAGAAAATTAAATATAGATGACGAGTATAATATCAAAGTTTTTTCTGCAAAGTCGGTTGATTTGAAAGAATTTGAGAGCTATTTATCCAGTCTGTAAATAGAAAATAAGAAGTAACAATATTATTTTATACGATTGAATTTCCTTAGTCATTACAACATATTCCTATTTTAAGGGGTCTCTAGGAATTTCGCATCAATAATTAAAATATAGATTTAGTCATATTTATCCTTGGGTTTTAAAGAATATCAGTGGTGTATCTGTCTTATATTGCTAATTATATAGGACTTCTGCTGAGCACATTATACAGTTACACGCTGGAGCTTCGACCAACGCCAGAATTCGCTTTATAAAATATTCTGTATTTCTAGCACAATCTGCTTTTTATCCATATCTTTCCTTGGAAGTTTAGTAATATATTATATTGTTTGCGACCTTTTAAAGGTATAAGCATAGAAAAGAAAAAGGAGAGGAAAATCCTCTCCCTAATAAAGAAATCTACGTTACACCTCCAACTCATTCAACGGCAACCCATAATTATATTGTCTGAAAAGTCCTCTGTGGATAAGTTTCAGACCAAGGGTCTGATAATACTTGTAGTCATCATCTTCGGTGCAGAGGTATTTGTAACCGTAGCGTGGCATGTACTCCTTGAAGAACCGAGCCAAGTCTTTCAGGTTTTCTTCTTGGTTCTCCTTGAAGTTACTACGCACAATGATGATAGACCAGTCGGGGAAGTTGCCTCTTCCACAGCTATACTCCCAGAAGCGGATATAGCAGTCTAAATCACGTTCACGAATGTCCACACAAAAGCCGTTGGCATGGGACATCACGCTACAGCTTTCTCTGTAGCCAAACCTCTCACATAAATAGAGATTGAAATCGTAAATAAAATCGGAATAGTTCATAATAATTTGAATTTTGATGGTTAATAAAAAATTGATTATAGACTGAAACCTCGCTTGCGTTTCGGTTTCTTTTTCTTCTTTTTAAGCCGGTTGGCCTGTATCGCTTCCTCTGTATCATAATCCGTAGGAGAGGGCGTGAACAATCCCAGACTGATGCCGGAATGATTCTCCTGCTGGTATTCAGGACGAGGTTCCTCGCGTATGGTTTCTGCCTGTACCTGACGCAGGTTCATTGTAGCAGAAAGAGCGTTATACCTCAGCTCCTGGTCGATGTTCAGGAAACTGAACTGGCGATCAATCTTGGAACCACTAAAGGTCAGTTGGTTGCATGTGAACTTTACACCTTGCATCTCTCCGGTCGTGCGACTTAGCTTCCATTGCGTATCAATTCCGTATCTCCACAAGGCCAGTCGCAGTTCGCTCCAGCTTCGGGCATTAGGAACTTCTCGTCTCAAGGCATGATAGATAAAATACTTAACCCTGTCGTGATGACGTAACCGCATGAAATTGACATGCTCTTTTCCTTCGGCAAAATGCAAGCGGTAACGGGCTGTCAGCATCTTGCAGACCTTTTCATTTCGGTAGCGGTCGTTCTTGTCGCTGATGGTGCAGCCGTCATTATCCACCCGGTTGTAAACGATGTGACAATGCGGATGGTCACGGTCGGTATGCCGAGCGATGATGAACTGCGTGTTCACGATTCCCATCAGCTTCATATAGTCGTGGGCGATCTTTAGCATCAGCCCATCATCGTCACGGATGCGGTCTTCGTCTTCTGCGGAGAAGCTCAATGATATATGACCGACCGTGTTCTTGACCTTGTCGTTCAGTAAAGTCTGCAACTCGAATTGTTCCGCTATTTCTTCGGGTGAACCGTAGACACCAACTGCTTTCAGTAGTCGCGATTTATCTTCTTTCAGCACATAGTTTACGCACCCGGAAAACGATGTGCCCTTGACAATCTTACCTATCATCTTTGAGCTGTTTTATGAGTTGTGAAATTTGTTGAACGGCGGTTCGGCACTCATCGGCCACACGATAAAAACCGTAAGCGTTGGCTCGTTTGGCAAGCTGGTTCAGGTTCGTGCTTTCGCCAATCAGTTTTCTGATGATGTCAAGATTTTCTCTCGTTATCCGTTCGCGCACCGTACCGTGTTCGATGAGTGAACGCACTACTTCGCTTTGACTGCGTTTACTGCGTCGGCTGAGTGCTCTAAGCCAGCCGAATTGTTCGTCTGTAAGACGGATTGTAACTGTATTTTTCTTGTCCACAATATCTGCTTCTGAGATTAATAATTGTGACCATCGGGAGCCGTCTCACCTTCTTTTGAGGTGAGCAAGTAGCCGGGAAATGTAATACACCGGCATAAACTTGCTCCAATGAAAAAGAAGTGAATCAGACATCTGAAAGTCATCGTTTGAAAAGTCCTTTCCGAGTACGTTGAACCGTTGCTGAAAGCGATGCTTTCTCCACATTGACAAGCTGCAAATCAAAGGTATCGACCAGCGTTTTCAAGGCCGGATTCAACGTGATAAGACGATTGAAAATAGCCTCCTTTGTCTCTTCTCTCAGCAGAAAATCGGCGATGTCATAACCTGCATTCCGTTCTTCTTTTGTCGCATTTCTTTCCATAAAATCGAAGAGAGAAACTTCTATTCCCAGGCTCCGGATCATCTCCATTTTACTATTCCAATAGTCGGTTGCCCCTAGGTCGGGGAATAGTAGAACACGTCGGTTTCTCAATACGCTCATGGCATTCCTATTAAATGCTCCGTTCTTTCCGCCCGAAGCAATCCATAGATATTGCGGCAGATAGAAGCTGGATATCAAAGCGCTTTTCTCACTCTCCACAAGGGCAACCGGACGCTGCTGGTCGGAGGACAAAAGATGTTCACCAAACAGACATTGCCGGAGGTGAAAATTCTCTTTCTTCAAAAGGGAATGTACCCACGTGATGTAGTTGTGCGGCTCTTTAATCCGTCTTCCGTTTTCGGGATTGTAGAGCATCACTTTTCCGGTGCGTACCCGTCCGGAAATATCAACCTGCCAGAAGACCGTAGCTCCCGGCCAATGTTTCGAGGTTCCCACATGGTAGCGTAACATCAGTTCTTCGGTAGCCTCCTGCCCGAAATGGAAACTCAGGAACTGAAACAGCTTGTTCGTGTGATACAGCTTCAAGGACTGCCTCATGATTTCCGGCTCAATAAAGGATGGCGCAAGGGGCAGACTGATACGGGACTTTGACACCGGCACAAACTCTTCGCTCAATCGCTCTTTGGCCATCGGGTTCTCGTCAAAATACATTTTGGGCGTATAGTTGTAGCCGCATTTCTGTTCATGGTTGCATCGCCCTACATAATCGGGAAAACAGATTTGTTTTTCCGTATCGATGTATTTGGCGAAACAACTTTTACGGTGGCAGTTTGGGCATGTGTGCCGGGTGCTGACACCTTTGTATGGTTCTAATGTGAATCTGTAGTTCATTTTTCTTTCTGTTTGGATGTTACTATGCACATTTTCGCAACTTCACAAACCCCTCGGTTGCGAAAATGTGCATAGTAACAGGTTTATTTACTGTATTCTCCATGATTCTCTTTTCTGAATAATGTTCCGATGTGTCGTTTTAGAAACATCTTGAAAGCATGCTCTTTCATCCCGTAACTTTCAGCAATGCTGATACCTTCTGCCGTTGTAAATCTGTGAGGCAGATTCAGGTATATGTTGCGGTGCAATTCGCTCAACTGTTCCTGGCTGACGGTAGTCTGCACTTTTACGGCTGTAGTCCGGAAATACTCAGTCAGCAGAATGGCACGGTTCACGCTTTCAAGGTCAATCGTATGCTTGTCGCACTCTCCGCAAGTCCATCGGGCAAGCTGGATAATCAGACAAAACCGGATAATGTAGATTTCCAGTTTGCAGTAAATACCTACCAAAGCATCATTGGTTTCCATATCACATTGGCGGGCATTTTCATGCTGCCAACCGTAAAGCTGTTGCTTGGCATCTTCATCGAATGGCAGGCATTGAGGCTGCAACTCATTATTCTCGTCATGCGGACAATCCTGTGCGATCAACTTGTCGATAATCTGTTGCCATTGGATTTCCAGTTTTTCAGGAGTTTCCCGGTCGTTCCATCTGCTTTTCAAGACAGATTCAGGCATCACGAAAAGAATACGGTCTATGAAACCGTTACTCGAACGCTCGCCCTTGACCAGTTCGCCCAAAATCTTCTTTTGGATGGTACCGATAACGGAGATATAAGGACGTCTGATAAAAATGGAACTTTGCGTACTCTTGCGGTCGGAAATCGTGGGCTTGGCATTGAACACCGAAAGCCAGAATTGTTCTTCCGAACCGTTATTGTAGCGGTTGAAATTCTTGAACCAGGCCGACAGCTCGTCCGACCAAAGGCAGAGTCCTCTGGGATTCTGGGCATGTATCAGGCTCAATCCTTCGGGAGTGATATCCGAAACAAGAAAGCGTCTGCGCACGGGAGCCTGCGGAAACTCATCCAAACCAGCTTCCATGCGTTCCTTTTTGCTCATGGACATAGTGCGTTCATACTCGGCAGACAATTTCTGATACTCCTGATTCTGACAATAGTCATGTTCAATGAACGGCTGGAAAGCGAAACTCAGCGGATGACTTTTATTGGCTCCAGGACGTCCAATCAGTGCCATGTACAGAATAGGACTTTCCAGCCAGTTGCGCTTCACCTGCACCAGATGGGAGTTGCCAATCCCCACGGCAATGGCTGCAAGGATAGCCGCAGCAACATAATCCACGGGATAGCCCTGACAATCGTGCAAACTGCTGATGATACGCTGGATCCTGATAGGAAAGATTTCTATCGGGAACTCACCGCCAGACATCTTGGCTCCGATGCGCACAGCCTCGCCGATAATACCTTCAGCTGTTAATTTGGAGGTTTTCATATCCATGCAAATCAAAAGTTATAACCTCCCTTTGGTTTGCGTTTCGCTCCATGTACTATCTCCGCTGCCTGTTCCTGGAGCGACATTGCCTGCATCTGCTTGCGCCCGGACTCTATCCATTGCAGTAACTCATCTTCATAGAAGTAGAGTTTTTTCCCTCGTTTGTAAGCCGGAATCAGTCCTTTACGCGCAAGCGTGTAAATGGTAGGCTTCGCCTTTCGTGTGATTTTACAAGCTTCGTCAATTTCAATAAGACGATGCTTGTCGGAAGAAACCTGCGGTTGCAGTGCCGCTACCATTTGACGGATTTGTTCCATCTGTTCTGTGAGATAACCTACCGCCTGCGGCAGCTTATCAAATGTGATTTGTTCGTTTGCCATACGTACTCGTTTTTAATTGTTCGCTGGCAAAGGAAATTGGTGTTTTGATGGTGGAAAACATCACCGGAATATAACTGTGAGATAACTTTTGGTGGTGATTGGTATAACTAAACAGTTGAAATACAACAAGTATATTACCTACTTTTAGTGTTAGACCAATAACTATTAATGGATATTGATAAGAAAAAATAGCCTCTCGATAAAAAGTGAAATGTGTGATGATAAATTATGAATAGTAAAAATTCTATTTAAAAAGTTTTTTAAATTTGCAATGAATTTGATTGAACGTAGGAGTATGTTTAATATCTACTCATTTATTCGGGTGTCCGTTGCCGACTTTTTACCAGTTTGTACTTGGATGGATTAACTTGTTTAATTTCACTAAATCTCTGAATAATATGAAGACATTAGGTAACTTTTTAGGACGGTGGGCATTTGGCGGACTGGGCGGTTAATGCTCGAAAAAGAATGCGTGGTAAAAGCATACTCTGAAATCAATAGCTTCGCCATGAGGGTTCGACTCCCTTGCCGCCTACAAAAAGAGGACAAGATTTCTTGTCCTCTTTTTGTTATCAATTATAACATTGGCACTCTATTTTTGAAAAAATAAAATTGCTTATTAGGATATGTTACATTTTTAAATTTGAAGCTGATTAAGATTTTATTTACATAATCTTTCTATCCAGTTTGATGCAGCACACTGATTCCGTATGTGACATTTTACGCTCAATAGTGGAGATTTCCAAGTCACGTAGGGTGTGGGCAAAGACATTCTTGATGAAGGTTGCAGTATGAATACGCTTTCTACCAAAAGCCTTGCCGATATTCCAACCAAAGTGCATAATATCAATGCTTTTAAGCTGAGAGTCAACCTTTACAGGCAACATCTTTTGTAAGGTATCGCCTGTACTATATTCTGTAACGTATGTGCATAGACGGTTGAGATCTTCTTCACTCATATAGGCAACCATGGTTTGCTTAGTATAATTGAGCACCTTTTCTAATTTGGTTTGAATAGCACGATTATTTTCTGCGATAACATTGGTTCGCATGACTTCATATTCTGAGGGTTCAGAGATTGCTCCTTCATTGGTAGGAGCAGGCTCAATGACATCAGGCGTAGCCTGGCTTGAGTCTTCGATTGTAAGGTCTTCCGGAACAGAAACGGTATCATTGTAATTTTTCATCGTTTGAAAAGCAGTGAAATGCAATAGAAAAGCTTCTATTCGTGGCAGCAGAAACTGATTGAAAGTTGTCTGTAAGCTGGCATAGATCGCCATCAAGACAATTACTGTCGCAAAAAATGCAACACTACTACTGAAATCGTCAAAACCTTTGTATAAAACAAATTGACGAGCTAAAACACCAACAACAAGAGTACCTACCAATACAAGGGAATAGAGTGCTATATGTTCTATACTTTTCTGATTCATAGTGATATTTGCTAATTGTTTGTGCGCAAATATATGTCATTTCATAAATACCATGTTATAAATCCAAGAAAGTGGCAGCATTTGTCCTCGATATGGTACTTATTTCTATACCATCTATGCCACAATAGAATAAAAAAGAAGAGTCCAACTAGGTTTTAACCACATGTCGGACTCGTCTTACGTTACAGAGCTTTATACTATTTCAGTGAAATCTTATTCGCCGTCTCTCTCTTCTTGGAATTAACCAAATCAGCATAGATTTGAGTAGTGGTGACATTCTTATGCGTTAGCATCTTCGACACTGTGTAAATGTCTGTACCTAAAGAGATTTGGATGACGGCGTATGAATGACGAAAGCAGTGGAAGGTTATGTGTTTTCTGATTCCGGCTTCGGTAATCCATTGTTTCAAGGGATGATGGGTCATGGAGCGGGTTAAGCCTTTGAAGACTTTTCCGGTACTCCATTCGCCGCACAACTCCAGTGCCTCCTGACTGATGGGGAGTGTGGCCTCGGTTTCTGTTTTCTCGGTACAGATACGGATGTAATAGCCTTGGTCCGGGCCAACCTCAAAATCGCGCCAGTCCAGTTTCAGAATATCACTGATACGGAGGCCAGTCATGCAGGCAAACAGGGATGCCTGTTTCAAGACTTCATCAAGTGTCAGATACTCTTTCTTGACTTCTTTCCATTCGATTTTTTCCAGAAAGTCGTTCAAGTTCTCGCGCAACATCTTTTCTTTATAGGCTATCTTCAACAGGGCTCGGAAGGTAGAATAATAACCGGCTGCCGAATTGCGTGAGATGTAAGCATTGGGATGATTGATCTGTTTGCATTTGAGCAGGTAATCCCTGAACTTCTCGCACAGTTCCACGGTGACATCGCCAAAGGTGCATTTGCCGCCGACAAATTTCTCGAAGTGGTTGTAAACACAATCCCATTTCTCATACTTTTCCCGTGCCTTAGTCCGGAAGTAGGCAAGGAAATCGACTTTTTGCTTGTTCTTGTCCAGGAACCCGAATTCTTCATTGATAAGCGACTGGACACGGATACAGCGGATAGCCTCTGCTTTGTTCAACATGTCTTGATTGAACATTCTTTGCTGCTCATTCTTAGGCTTGGCATAGATGTAGATGCCGAGGAATTCCCGGCGACTCATCTTCATCGTATAAGGATTGCGTATGGCAGGATAATAATCCAGATAAAGAGATATGCGGTCGTTACGCAATGGCTTTTGTCTCAAAGTTACGTTGGTGCATGTAAGTGTCATAGCTATATTGTTTTTTGATTAATACTTGTTTTTGTTGCAAATAAAATAGGTGTTCTAATGGTGGTATTTATCACCGGAAAATAACTTTCGGCTCATTCTATCTTTGGAGGCTCAAAGAACTTGTCCAGCTCTGCCCGCAGAATCTTGGTATATTTACCGACTTTGATACGGGGAATATTATGGTATTTCACATAATGATAGAGTTGGTCTCGTGTCAGATTGAATCGCTCCATCGCTTCGGCAATGGTGTAGTATTTGGGCTCTTCGGGAGCTATGAGACCTTTGGCAATGTCCACATGTTTCTTGGAATAATACACCATGATGCCGACCTTCTTCTTGGGAATGGCATTCTTTGATACAAAAGAATAAATGGCTGTCAGTGTCATACCGAACTTCTCCTGCATATCTTGCGTGCTGTACCACTCCTTGATCTCAGGATCGGGAGCTTTTTTTGAAAAGTAGTCATCAAAGTGTTTTTTACTCCAATAGGTTTTACCACGATTAAATGTCCTAGGGATATTATGCTCTTTAGCTATATGAAATATCCAGGAATCTTTGACACCGAATTTCTCTTTAATCTCATTTGTGGTATAGAAGTCTGTGATAGGAAGAGTGTCTTTAGATTGTCGTTTCTTGTATGGGTTTCTTTTAAGCATCTCTTCTATATCGCTCTGCCGAACAAATGAAAGCCTACTGCTCAACTTATAAGCAGCAAGATGTCCTGTATAAATCATTTTATAAACAGCTTGCAGTGAAAGCCCCAACAAAGTAGCAGCCTGAGCGATCGACAAATATTCCTTATCTTTAATATCCATCAAAGGCTTTTCACTCTTAACGATTTGAATCCTTTGCTCTTCCTGCTGAATCCGTTTTGCTCGTATGGCCTGTTTATAAGCCAAATTCGCGCATCTGTGTGAGCAGTATTTCGTAGTTACTTTTTGTGCTACGAATTCTTGGCCACACCACTCACAAATCTTTTTAATTCTAATGTTGCTCTTTGCCATTTTACTTGAATTTTTAGGGTTTATTTCTCCTTGATTTCTCCAGTTTTATTCCACCATCTTAAACCATCTTAAACCATATTCAACCATATTCAACTTTCTCCACGACCTTGCCAACGAAAATCCTCAGATTTCGTGGTGAGGTACACAGGAGGTACAAAAAATGGCGTAAAAAGGCTTAGCAACGATTATCAACGATACTTGAGCAACAAAAAAGGCGCCCGTAAAGAGCGCCATATTAATCGATTATAATCAATCTAACTATTTAATAATCAGGTATTTACTTGCCGATGCAGAATTTCATAAAGATATTCCCCAATACCTCATCTGCGGTAATTTCACCACCCACAATTTCGGCTAAATGGAAAAGGCATTCACGTAAATCCTGGCTGATGAAATCACCGGAAAGATGAGTTTGGAGTCCGTTTTGTACGCGGTGGATATCTTCGAGAGCCAGTGATAATGCCTCGTAGTGTCTCACATTCGTGACGATGAGGTCGGAAGAAGTTAGTTCGGGGACGGAGGCAGTCTTTACAAGGAGATTTTGCAGTTCTTGGATACCTGTTTTTTCTTTGGCACTGATATATACATATTGTTTAATATTTTCATTTTGTGGTTTGAAATCAGGCACTAAATCGACTTTATTATAAGCTATGATATAGGGAATGTTTTTGTCAGTGATTAATTTTAAAATATCTCGGTCAAAATCGGTAAAATCTAAAGTAGCATCAATGACTAAAATAGCGA
>OGNT01000902.1_pt1 | contig 11205 bp, 4 predicted proteins | sample 1573521 | NCBI WGS metagenome assembly OGNT01 (sample SAMEA2581922, study PRJEB24529) | metagenome | biome: Human gut stool | place: China | collected 2011
GTTTGGCAGGATATCTGTTTCCGTTTATCTTCGCGGCAATCGGTATCAGCAATATCGCCCCCAAGGGAGTCGTGCCTGATTCTGTCATCTATTCTTTCTATATCGGAGCATTCATCCTGATACTTTGCGTCCTTTATACATCGGCCAAAGTGAAGGAATTCCCACCGGAAGAATATGCAGAATATCACGGCATTACCAATGAAGAGAAGAAGGAAAGAACAAATATGTTCAAGCTGTTGCTCAAAGCACCGAAAGCTTTTTGGACGGTAGGCTTGGTGCAACTCTTCTGTTGGGCAGCCTTTATGTTTATGTGGACTTACACCAATGGAACTGTGGCATTGAATGTCTTTGACACTCCTACGGTGGAAACAATGGCAGAAGGTACAGCGAAAGTAGTCCTCGATACTCAATCCATACAATATCAGAATGCTGCCGACTGGGTGGGTATTCTGTTTGCGGTACAGGCAATCGGCTCAGTCATTTGGGCGGCGGTGATTCCGGTGATTAAAAACAAAAAGTTTGCCTATGTACTCAGCTTGGTGCTGGGAGGCATTGGTTTCATCTCTGTTTTATTCATCCACAATCAATATGCATTATTTGCATCCTTTGCCCTGATTGGCTGTGCATGGGCGGCAATGTTGGCTTTGCCTTTCACCATCCTGACCAATGCGTTGACAGGAGGGCACATGGGTACTTATTTGGGGCTCTTTAACGGAACCATCTGCATCCCGCAAATCGTAGCCGCTTCATTGGGAGGAATGATATTGAAAATGTTTACCACGGCAGGCAACGTTGCCCCGGAAGTCAACATGCTGGTATTGGCAGGTATATTCCTCATTATCGGTGCAGGGTGTGTAGGCATTATTAAAGAGAAACAGTAACCGACAAGAGCATTATAAAACACGTTAGTACGCATCGCCTCATGCATACTAACGTGTAAGCCCATACATACGGAAGCAAAGGTCCACACATACGTACGTATAGAGTGATGCGTCAGTCCGCATTATAAATTCATCACATCGTGCTCGAATTGTTCTTTATCTCCTATTGCCTTATTCCTTATCTTACTGCGATAGTTGTATATCGTAGCCAAAGAATAACCCAAGAAATGGGCAATCTTATTACTGTCTGTCACCCCCAGGCGAATCAAAGCGAAGATGCGAAGTTCGGTAGTCAACAATTCGCCCGACTTAGGATATATTCTTCCCTCCTCTATCAATAATTTATTAAAAGAGGCAATAAAATGAGGAAATAATTCCAAGAAAGACTTATCAAATTCATTATAAAAGTCTTTCCGTTCATCACGGATAAACTGTTCAGACTTAATGGCTTTAAACAAATCATCTATACGGGATGCCATCGCCATTTTTGCCAATGAACGACGATAGAGTTCCAGCTTATCAAGATAAATCACACATCTGTCCAGGTAACGGGCAATATACACTTCCTTTATCTTACCGGTCTGTTCCAACTCATCATTTACATCAGTCAATCGCTTGTTAGCCTGACTTAAATCTCTACGCATAGCCGATAATTTTTTCATCCATCTATACAGATAGAAAATGGCAGCAATGAGAAAAAGAGACAAAAGGCTGACACTTATCAACAAAGCACGAGAGATCTGCCGCTCTCTCTGTTCCTTCAACTTATAAGCCTTGTCAATAATAGGAAAGAACTGAGTTACTTCAATAAAGCGCAACCGGGCATTGCACGAAACAGCATCTTCCATCGAACAATTCAGATATTTGTACGCACGGTCTATATCTCCTTTTTCATACATTAATTGAGCCAGTTTCTGCAAAGACGCATACTCTTTAGTAGCAGACTGCAAATCAACCACAGCAGTCAAAGCCAAATAATAAATCTGTTTATCCATATCCTCAGTCACATCATACACCTCGGACAACGTATAATAGATGTATGCCTTCTGCCGCTCATCAGGATTCTTCTTCAACAGCCCATTCAGGATAACCAGTGAACTATCCGGTTTGCCTGCCACCATGTACTTCTCCGCCAGTACGATATCTCTGTCCACTCCCTGACGCGCTGTTGCCAGAATAGAATCACGATAAACGTCTGTCTTCTCCAGATACTTCTGTTTTTCCTCCGCATTGGTCGTATAATCGGCCACCCAACCATAATAAGCCCGGAAAGTACGGTAATAATAGTTCAACGGTCCCAATTCCAATGCCTGTGGATTAATCTGCCTCAACTGTTCCAATGCCTCATTATACATGCCCATCACTCCCATCACCTCAGCACGATTAATGATAATCTCATTCTTCAACTCGGGTTTGTCAAGCAAAGGAAGCAAACGCATTTTCTCATTTATATAATATAAAGAAGAATCGGCCTGATAATGCAGATAGAGATAAAAAAGCGAACCGCAGAGTTCATACTTTTCTTCATTGTTCCCAGACCGGTGAAGACGAGCCTTTATTTCATCAATTTCTTTTTCTTTATGCACATGAAAAGAATACTTTTCCTCTATGACCCTATCCAACTCTTTCAGTACAGATTCATTCAATCCGTTATCAGCCATCAAGCTCAACGGGTAGATAAAAAGGAACAATATAAGACAATATGTGATTTTTCTCATTCCGTATTAATTAAGTATTACACAAATATATAAAGATAAGTAATTAAAATAAAGAAAAACAAGAAATATATTTTCATATCCATTTATATTTTCTACCCAATCAAGGGATACAGACCACCTAATAATCAATTATATAACATAAAAGAGCATTTATATTTTTATTCCAGCCTTAAAAAGAGATTCTTTACTCTCCTACATTTGCAATACCAAGCAAACCGAATAACATTAAATACTATATATTATGAAAAGAAGTTTTATACTTATGACACTGCTCGCACTCTTCGGCTTACAGCACCCCACGTCTGCAGCCATTATTAAAAAAGTTGCCCCGACCTTTTGGTGGGCAGGTATGAAAAATCCCGAGTTACAAGTATTATTATATGGCGAGAACATCTCGTCAAGTGATGTGAGTATTTCCGCCAAAGACATTCTCTTGAAAGAGGTAGTCAAACAAGAGAATCCGAACTATCTTCTCTTATATATGGATTTGTCGGAAGCGGCTCCCCAATCTTTCAATATAACTTTGAAACAAGGTAAAAAAGAAACTGTTGTCCCTTACGAAATTAAACAACGTAGAAACGATGCTTCTGATGTAAAAGGATTCAATGCCGGTGATGTACTTTATCTGATTATGCCGGACCGTTTTTCCAATGGTGACCCTTCGAACGATATTATTCCGGGAATGCTCGAAGCAAAAGTAGACCGTAATGAACCGTTTGCACGCCATGGCGGTGACTTGAAAGGTATCGAAAATCATTTGGATTACTTGGACAATTTGGGTATCACTGCCATCTGGCTCAACCCTATCCAGGAAAATGATATGAAAGAAGGTTCATACCATGGCTATGCCATCACCGATTACTATCAGGTAGACCGCCGCTTCGGTAACAATGAAGAATTCCGCAAACTGGTAGATGCGGCTCACGCCAAAGGTATGAAAGTGGTGATGGACATGATATTCAATCATTGCGGCAGCGAGAACTACCTGTTCAAGGATATGCCTTCAAAAGACTGGTTCAATTTCAGAGGAAATTATGTACAGACTTCTTATAAAACCGCCAGTGTACAAGATATACATGCCGCCGACTATGAGCGTAAATTAGCAGTCGACGGTTGGTTCACCGAATCAATGCCCGACTTCAACCAACGCAATCGTCACGTAGCCAACTATCTGATTCAAAGCAGTATTTGGTGGATTGAATATGCAGGTATCAACGGAATTCGCCAAGATACGCATCCCTACGCAGACTTCGATATGATGTCTCACTGGTGTAAAGCCGTCAACGAGGAGTATCCCGACTTCAACATCGTGGGCGAAACCTGGCTCAACAGCAATGTACTCGTTTCCTTCTGGCAAAAAGACAGCAAACTTGCCGCACCCAGAAACTCAAATCTTCGCACAGTGATGGACTTCCCTTTAATGGAGCACATGAATCGGGCTTTTGATGAAGAGACCACCGATTGGAGCGGAGGGTTATTCCGTCTTTATGATTATCTGACACAAGACCTTGTCTATGCCGCCCCCATGAATCTGCTGATATTCCTCGACAACCACGATACTTCACGCTTCTATCGCAATGATGAAGACACCAAAAATCTGAACCGCTACAAACAAGCACTTGCTTTCTTGTTTACCACCCGCGGTATCCCTCAGATTTATTATGGGACAGAGATATTGATGGCGGCAGACAAAGCGAATGGTGACTATCCCGGCGGATGGCAAAGCGATCTACGCAATTGTTTCCAAAACGCCAATCGCACTGCCCGGCAAAGAGAAGCATTTGACTATATGCAGAAACTGCTGCAATGGAGAAAAGGAAATGAAGCCATCGCCAAAGGAACGCTAAAACATTTCGCTCCCAATAAAGGAATATATGCATACGAAAGAAAATATGGGAACAAATCGGTTACTGTATTCATGAATGGAAACGACAAGGAACAGAGTATTGATTTAACTCCTTATAAAGAAATATTGCCAAAGGCATCCGCCTTGGATGTATTGACGGGCACAAAGGTTGGATTAGGAAAAGAATTAACGCTCTCCGGTCGCGGAATATTGATTTTAGAGTTCTGATACAGTTCACTTTGATTTATATTTATCAGATATTGCAAATATACTAACTATATAGTAATCAGAGATATAATATTTATAACAAGACAAATGCATTTATATTTTTATTCTTGTGCAATCTTTGAATATACAAGATTCTTACATTTGCAATATCCGAAACAAAACAGAGTTAGGAAACTTGTTAGCTTATAATTTAATACCATAGTTATATGAAAATTAAAAAGAAACTTTCACTCATTGCATTCATTTGCATTTCATTCATAGCAAATGCACAGCAAAAACTTACATCACCGGATGGCAACCTGGAAATGATTTTCCACCTAAATGGAGAAGGTACCCCCATTTATGAACTGACTTATAAACAAAAGCCTGTCATCAAACCCAGTAAGCTGGGACTGGAACTGAAAAAAGAAGATGCCGATGCTAAGACAGACTTTGAGTGGACAGCCCGTAAAGATGCCGACAAACTTGATTCTAAAACAAACCTATATAATGGATTTGAACTGAAGGATGCCCAAACTTCTACTTTTGACGAAACTTGGCAACCGGTATGGGGAGAGGAAAAAGAAATTCGCAATCATTACAATGAGTTGGCAGTAACCCTGAACCAACCGGCAAACGATAGATATATCATCATACGTTTCCGCCTTTTCAATGACGGACTGGGCTTCCGCTACGAATTCCCCCAGCAGAAGAACCTGAATTATTTTGTTATCAAAGAAGAACATTCACAATTCGGTATGGCGGGAGACCATACTGCCTATTGGATTCCCGGAGATTATGATACGCAGGAATACGACTATACCGTTTCCCGTTTGTCAGAAATCAGAGGTTTGATGAAGACAGCCATTACCCCCAACTCTTCACAAACTCCGTTCTCACCTACAGGCGTTCAGACGGCTTTGATGATGAAGACGAATGACGGACTGTATATCAATCTCCATGAGGCTGCATTAATCGATTATGCCTGTATGCATCTGAATCTGGATGATAAGAACATGGTATTCGAATCATGGCTGACCCCTGACGCACAAGGTGACAAAGGATATATGCAAACACCTTGTTCTTCACCGTGGCGCACCGTCATCGTGAGTGATGACGCACGCAATATCCTTGCTTCACGCATTACTTTAAACTTGAATGAACCTTGCAAAATTGAAGATACATCATGGATTAAACCGGTGAAATATATCGGTGTTTGGTGGGATATGATTACCGGCAAAGGCTCTTGGGCTTACACAGACGAACTTTCCAGCGTGAAATTGGGAGAAACCGATTATTCTAAAACCAAACCTAACGGAAAGCATTCTGCAAACACAGCTAATGTGAAACGATACATTGATTTTGCGGCTCAGCACGGTTTTGACCAAGTATTGGTAGAGGGATGGAACGAAGGTTGGGAAGACTGGTTTGGCAAAAGCAAAGATTATGTTTTCGACTTTGTGACCCCTTATCCCGACTTTAATGTGAAAGAACTTCAGAACTATGCGGCAAGTAAAGGTGTTAAACTAATGATGCATCATGAAACTTCGGCTTCTGTACGTAACTACGAACGACACATGGACAAAGCTTACCAATTTATGGCCGATAATGGTTATAACTCGGTAAAGAGTGGTTATGTGGGCAACATCATCCCTCGTGGAGAACACCATTACGGACAATGGATGGACAACCATTATCTCTATGCGGTAAAGAAAGCAGCCGATTATAAAATCATGGTAAATGCACATGAAGCAGTACGTCCTACCGGTATTTGCCGTACTTATCCTAACCTGATAGGCAACGAGTCGGCTCGCGGAACAGAATATGAATCGTTTGGTGGAAATAATGTTAATCATACTACCATACTTCCGTTTACCAGACTGATTGGAGGTCCGATGGATTACACTCCGGGCATCTTTGAAACACATTGCAACAAGATGAACCCGACGAATAATTCACAAGTACGCTCCACACTGGCACGGCAGTTGGCATTATACGTCACCATGTATAGTCCATTGCAAATGGCTGCTGACATTCCCGAAAACTACGAACGCTTCATGGACGCGTTCCAGTTTATCAAAGATGTGGCAATCGATTGGGACGAAACCAAATATCTGGAAGCTGAACCGGGAGATTATATCACCATTGCCCGCAGAGCCAAGGGAACCAATGACTGGTATATCGGCTGCACAGCTGATGAAAACGGTCATACTTCCAAACTGACATTTGATTTCCTTGAACCGGGAAAACAATATATCGCTACTGTCTATGCCGATGCGAAAGATGCCGACTGGAAAGACAATCCGCAGGCATATACCATTCGCAAAGGTATTGTGACCGGCAAGAGCAAATTAAACTTGCGTGCAGCCAGTGGCGGCGGTTATGCAATCAGTATCAAAGAGGTGAAAGATAAATCAGAGGTAAAAGGAATAAAGAGGTTATAAATTAATTGTGATTATTGAGAAAACCGTTTTCAATAGGTATTTATTAAAGTAAAAAACATGAATAAATAACTTAACTTTAAATTTAAAGACATGAAAAGAAACGTGATGTTTAAAATCCTACTCATGATAGTAGTGGGATTGTTCTTGTCCCTAGACGCATTTGCCCAACAAATGACGGTTAAAGGAATTGTCAAAGATACAACCGGCGAGCCGATTATCGGTGCTAACGTTGTAGTAAAAGGAAGTAGTAACGGTACAATTACCGATTTCGAAGGCAACTTCCAGTTCAACGCCAATAAAGGCGATATTATTGTGATTTCATTTATCGGTTACCAAGCACAGGAAGTACCTGCTGCTGCCAACCTGAACATTATTCTGAAAGACGATACACAGTTATTGCAGGACGTTGTAGTCATTGGTTATGGTACCGTTAAGAAGAATGATGCAACCGGCTCTGTAACAGCCATCAAACCGGACCAGCTGAGCAAAGGTATCACTACCAATGCACAAGACATGTTGTCCGGTAAGGTTGCCGGTGTAAGCGTTATTTCCAACGACGGTGCTCCCGGCAGCGGTGCCCAGATTCGTATCCGTGGCGGTTCCTCTTTGAATGCCAGCAACGACCCGCTATTGGTTATTGATGGATTGGCTATTGATAATCAAGGAATCAAAGGTATGTCAAACGGCCTGTCAATGGTTAACCCTGAAGATATCGAAACTTTCACCGTACTAAAAGATGCTTCTGCAACAGCTATCTACGGTTCACGTGCATCCAACGGTGTCATTATCATCACTACCAAAAAAGGAAAGAACGGACAAGCGCCGAAAATAAACTACAATGGTTCAATTTCTTTGGCTACCACTCAAAAGCGTTATGACGTATTGGATGGTAATGAATACCGTGCTTATGCCCAGCAGTTATGGGGAGATAAATATCCTGCAGAAATGGATACAGCCAATACAGACTGGCAAGACCAGATTTTCCGTACTGCCGTAAGCACCGACCATCATATCTCTATTACCGGTGGACTTAAGAACGTTCCGTATCGCGTATCTGTCGGTTATACTAATGAAAATGGTATTATTAAAACCTCCAACTTCCAGCGCTTGACCGCGTCTGTCAATCTTGCTCCATCATTCTTTGACGACCATTTGAAATTCAATATCAACGCCAAATATATGTATGGTAGAAATCGTTATGCCGATGCGGGTGCAGCCGTAGGCGGTGCATTATCTATTGCTCCTACTCATCCTGTTTATGGAACAGGAGATGCGTTTAAATTCTCAGGCGGTTATTGGCAGAATATGCAAGCTACAGACGGTTTCAGTGATAAAGACTGGACTTATACGACAGATAAAAACACTCCTCAAAACCCATTGGCTGCACTGGAACAACGTAATAAAAAAGCAAACAGCAACGACTTTGTAGGCAATGTAGAAGTAGACTATAAAGTTCATTTCTTGCCGGACTTGCGTCTCCATGCCAGCATCGGCGGTGAATATGCAGACGGTAATGAACGTGAAATTGTTTCTCCATACTCATACACCAATAACTATTACGGATGGAACGGATTATCTACCCAGTACAAGTATAATATATCCTATAATGCTTATGCACAATACATCAAGTCCCTTGGCGCACATGATTTCGACATCATGGTCGGTGGTGAGGAGCAACATTTCCATCGTAATGGCGCTGACGGTGTAGGTCAAGGATGGGATTCTTATAAAAACGAACCGGTGGATCAAGCATTGCGCAGTCAAAAAGCTTATGCAACACGCAATACGCTGGTTTCTTTCTTCGGACGTTTAAACTACTCCTTACTGAACCGCTATTTATTCACGTTCACCATGCGCTGGGATGGTTCTTCACGGTTTAGCAGTGACAACCGCTGGGGTACATTCCCTTCATTAGCTTTAGGCTGGAAGATGAAAGAAGAAAACTTCCTGAAAAACGTGAACTTCCTTTCCGATTTGAAACTTCGTCTTGGTTGGGGTATCACAGGACAGCAGGATATAGGTGATGACTTTGCTTTCCTTCCTCTGTATGTGACAAGCGATGATTATGCACAATATCCTTTCGGTGACACTTATTACAGTTCTTCACGCCCCAAGGCTTTCAACACAGATTTGAAATGGGAAAAAACAACTACTTGGAACGGCGGTTTGGATTTTGGTTTCCTGAATGGAAGAATATCAGGTGCTATCGATGGATACTATCGTGAAACAGAGGACTTGCTGAACAGTGTCAAGATTCCTGTAGGAACTAATTTCAATGCACAGATGATGAAGAATATCGGTTCATTAAAGAATTATGGTGTAGAATTCTCCATCAATGCCAAACCAATTGTATCCAAAGACTTTACATGGGATTTAACTTACAATGTTACTTGGAACCACAACGAAATTACGAAGCTGAACGGTGGTGATGATAGTGACTATTATGTTGAAACCGGTGATAAGATATCCAGAGGTAACAATACCAAAGTTCAAGCAAATAAAGTAGGACATGCAGCCAACGCATTCTATGTTTACCAGCAAGTTTACGATGAAAACGGAAAGCCTATCGAAAATATGTTTGTAGACCGCAACGGTGATGGCAAGATCAACAGTGCCGACAAATATATCTATAAGAAACCGGCTGCCGACGTATTGATGGGTCTGACTTCCAAAATGCTGTATAAAGACTGGGACTTCAGCTTCTCTTTGCGTGCAAGCCTCAACAACTATGTTTATTATGACTTCTTGAGCAATAAGGCGAATGTCAGTGCTTCCGGACTGTATACTAACAATGCATACGTCAACACGACCAAAGAAGCCATAGCTCTTGGTTTCACAGGAAAAGGCGAATACTATATGAGTGACTATTTTGTTCGTAACGCTTCATTCATCCGTTGTGACAATATCACATTGGGATATTCTTTCAAAAACTTACTCCGGTCACAGGCCTATCAAGGAGTGGGCGGCCGTGTATTTGCTACCGTACAGAACCCGTTCGTTATCTCTAAATACAAAGGACTCGATCCGGAAATCAAAAGTGGTATAGACAGTAACCCATACCCCAGAGCAACGACATTCTTATTAGGTCTTAGCCTTCAATTTTAACTTAACTTTAAAACGAAATAATCATGAAAACAAGATATTTTAAAAAGATATTTGCCTCAGCACTGATGGTTACTGCCATTCTGGGCACCAGTTCGTGCATTAATGATTTGGATATTAGTCCTATTGATCCTCAATATGCGCCCAACTTTGACCAAAATGATGTATTCGTAAAAGAATATGCATTATTAGGCTTGACAGGACAAAAAGGACCGGCCGGATCAGCCGACCTCGACGGACAAGATGAAGGTGAATCAGGATTTTACCGTACCATCTTTAACTGCAACGAATTACCAAGTGATGAATGTATCTGGGCTTGGCAAACCGACACAGATATCCCTCAGCTGACAAACATCAGTTGGAACTCTTCCAGTATCCGCACCGAATGGACATACGTCCGCTTGGGATACAATATTACACAACTCAACTTCTTCCTTGACCAGACAGAAGGAAAAGACGATGAAGAAACAATGCGTCAACGCTCCGAAGTCCGCTTCCTGCGTGCATTACATTATTTCTACTTCCTTGATTTATTTGGTAAAGCACCTTTTAAAGAACACTTTAACAACGAGCTTCCGGTTGAAAAGAAAGGCAGCGATTTATATGACTACATCCAAAATGAGTTAAGCCAATGCGAAAGCGCAATGTATGAACCACGCCAAGCCCCGTTTGGCCGTGCCGACAAAGCGGCAAACTGGTTGCTGCGCGCACGTCTGTATCTGAATGCAGAAGTATATACCGGCAAAGCTGACTATGCCAACGCAAGAGATTATGCAGACAAAGTAATCAATTCATCTTATAAGCTATGTCCCGAATATCGTTTATTGTTCATGGCGGATAACGATGAAAACGCACAGGCGATGCAAGAAATTATCCTGCCTATCCGCCAGGATGGTATCAAAACACGTAATTATGGAGGGTCCACTTATTTGGTTAATGGTACCCGCACTGCCGGCATGCCACGTATGGGAACTACCAATGGATGGGCTTGTATCTTTTCACGCGCT
>OGNT01000915.1_pt1 | contig 11023 bp, 4 predicted proteins | sample 1573521 | NCBI WGS metagenome assembly OGNT01 (sample SAMEA2581922, study PRJEB24529) | metagenome | biome: Human gut stool | place: China | collected 2011
CCAGAAGATACGTTGGTCAAGAGATCACTGGTCTGACCCTTGGAATATACCTGGAATCCCTCTGAATGATAGCTTACTGCCTCCTGACCCAACATCACGTTGAACGCATGGATATCGTTCAGACTGAAGCGATAGTTGGCGGTGGTAGTCTCTGTCAGGTTGATGGCATCGCTGCTCTGTCGTGCCGCAGTACCCTGACCATTATTGGAAGAGAGACTTGGGAATGACTGGAGAAAGGCTGTAGAGTGAGTGAAATCGGCACCAAACTGGGTGCGGATAGTCAGATTCTCTATCGGATAAACCTCGGCATACATGGTAGAGAGCACCTTGTACTTCTTGTTTCTGATAGGATTCTTGCCCATATAGACGATAGGGTTCTCACTGGTTCCAGCCCAGTTGCCTGCTGCAAGCGAAGCCAGACTGCCATCCTTGGCATACGGATTCCAGTAAGGCAACATGAAGCGGCAAGCAGAAATAGGAGTCACGGTAGTATAGCTACCATCATCAGCCTGCTGTGCTTCCTCATAAGCAGCCATGGTGTTGGTACCTACCTTCAACCACTTACTAGCCTTGACATCTGCATTGGTGCGGATGTTGTAACGGCGGAAGGTTGAGTTCTGTGCAATACCATCCTGGTCGTAGAAACCACCCGAAACATAATAATTCAAACGGTCGGTAGCACGGTTGATAGAGAGTTCGTAGCTCTGCAGAGGAGCGCGGTCGTTGAACACCTCATCCAGCCAGTTGACATTCACCTTTGAAAGGAGGTTGTAATCCTTACCGGCATCCAAGCCAACTTCCTTTTCAAACTGGATACGCTCGTCGGTATTCATCATCTTCCAGCTACTCTGAGCCAGTTCAGAAAAACCATACTGTGCGCGGAACGTGATCTTCGCCTTGTCCATCGACAAACCTCGCTTCGATGTAATCACCACCACACCATTTGCCGCACGGGCACCATAGATAGAGGTAGAAGAGGCGTCTTTCAATACCGAGATACTCTCGATGTCGTTAGGACTCAAGGTATTGAAATCGGAGCTGGAGATAGGCACACCGTCCAGAATAAAGAGAGGAGCCTTACCAGAGTTGATGGAGTTGGTACCACGGATCTGGAAAGTGGCAGCCTTGCTTGGCTCACCCGAAGAGGCGATGACCTGCAAACCTGTACTCTGTCCCTGCAAAGCCTGGTCGAAGCTAGCTGCTGGAACATTCTCAATCTTTTCTGCCTTCACAGCAGACACGGAACCCGCAATGGTTCCCTTCTTTCGCACACCATACGCCACAACGACAACCTCGTCCATCATCTTTGAATCAGGAGCAAGGGTGATGTTGAGCGTGTTTGTCTGCTCTTTGACTACATGCTTCTGGGTCAGACATCCGACATACGAATATGCCAGTGTAGCTTTCGAAGCCCCTTTAATTTCGATGATATAGTTACCGTCAATATCGGTAACCACACCATTTGATGTACCCTCTTGCTTAATCGTCACACCAATCATCGGTTCGTTGTCCTCAGCAGACACAACGGTACCTTTGACGCGGAAACTCTGCGCCAATACGGATTGGATAGACAACAATACAAGAGAGACAAGTAAAAGAGTTAATCTTCTCATCCTTGTTTCTTAAATTGTTTACTATAAATTGATACTTATTTTTTTCTTTCTTGTACATAAATCAATTACTGCATCCCATCTTGAGGTGTTTCGCTCAATACCTCTTTCAGTTTTGACCAATAGTGCTTGATAGTCCACGCATGGACCTGTACTTCGATTCAAGGTGCAAAATTACTAATTTTTAATAACTTAAGCAAGAATTAAAACATAAAATAACGAATTTTGCCTAAAATCATAACATTTTTCTGTAAAGTTATGATTTTAGGCAACATTTTCACTCCTAACTGCGCATAAACTCGGTAGGAGTCATTCCAAACGCCTTGGAGAAGCACTTGGAGAAATAACTGCTGTTAGAGAAGCCTACGGTGTACATTACCTCCGACACGCTGAACTTGCCCGCCTTTAATAATTTTGCCGCCTTCTGCATTCTCATATCACGGATATACTCCACCGGAGTCTGACCCGTAATTGCCTTCAGCTTGCGGTAAAGCTGCTTATTTCCCATGCCCATCTTCTCCTGAAGCACCGACACGTTAAAGTCGGAATCCACCATATTCTCTTCTATCGTCTCCTTAATCTCGTCGAGCAGTTTCTTATCCAGCTCATCCATCTCAACTTCCGGAGCCTGAGGAGCATGGAGATCTACAATCATTGCCGACTCTGATTCGCTGTCGGAAGCATTCACATCGAGATTAGAAACTACCAGATGATTCACTTCATCGAACGAACGGTGAGCGGCAGCATTCTTCAGCTCATCGGCAAGGTTGGCATAGAACTGCATACGCGCCTGCACCTGCTCCAGAATTTCCTCCTTCTGCTTTTTCGCCTCCTTCAACTGCTTTCTTACGAAATGGGCATTGATGACCCAGACTATACACACAATCAGGAGGGTAAGATAGAACAGCTTGCACCAGATGGTGAGATACCATGGTGGAAGAACGGAGATTTCGAGCTGATAAACTTCATCTCCGATATTTCCCTCGCCATCCACCATATGCACGGTGAGATGATAATCGCCATACGACAATCCATTGTAAGTGATGTCAAGATCGCCCTTGTCCAGATAGTGCCACTCGTGGTCGCTACCCTCCAGACGGTAGGCATAGACGGCGGTAGGATGATCGGCAAAAGGCAAATCAGACAACTGGAGCGTGAAGTTGTTCTCATCATGCTTCAGAACAAGCGTCTTCAGTCCCACAGGCGAAACGCCCGGTGTTCCCTCAATGTTCTCGTCGAGCAAGGCATCCTGGGTCTGTCTGCCATTCACCACGATACCCGCCAGGAGCAGCTGCGCCTTGTCGTCCTTCGGCATGGAAAGGTCGGCACGGATGGAGATGAAGCCATCATTGCCACCCATCACCACTTCGTGGTTCAGCTTGGAATAATAGATATTGTTCGGACTCTCCATCGGAATGAAGAATCGGAAACTGTTGTTCTCAGGATCCAGCACGCTGCAGACATTGCCTGCCACCACCCAGACCTTGTTTTCCACATCGCACATGGAGACCACCTTCGCATCAATCTTCCATTCCTTGCTTTCCAGTTCCTTGCCCTTCATCGGCAGGTTCACCATAAAGCACTTCACGCTGGCATTGTATCCTACCCACACATTGCCGTTGCCAGATTTCATCAGATAATTGATGGCATCATTGCCTGGGATATGCGAGATGCAAAGGGTACGGGTATCGATACGGTCGAGATGATTATAAGAGGAAGCCCAGACAAATCCCTTTCCATCGAGTACCAGCTGACCGATGTGCAGACCCGAGAGGGCGTTCTTTCCCTTGTCTGAGAAATGATAATCTGCCACACAGGTGGCTGTAGCAGCAGATGAGAGCGAGATGGCTGCCAGAAGGCGCTGCTTGTCCAGCACGAAGACGCCACCCTGATAAGATGCCATCCACATTCTGCCCATCTGATCCTGAAGAATATCATAAGCCCAGGCAGTAGAATACTTGCCGCTCTTGTCATAGACGATGAAGTTGAGCAACTTTCCCGTACTCTTCTGATAGAGGTTGATGCCGTGGTCTGTACAGATCCATACATCCCCCTCCTTATCTTCATAAATCTTGCGCACACGGTTGTGAGCAAGAGGAGCCGAAGGATTGTTCTGTTTATACCATACCACATTCTGATATTCAGATGCAGTTCCCTGCACGCGCGCTCCCTCTGCATAGTGAATCAAGCCGTTGGTTCCGCCCATCCACCAGTCGCCGCTGCGGGTCTGAAGGATAGCATGCAGACAGTTACCCTCGCCCGAGAAGGTAATCTTATCGAGCGAAGTGTAGCGATAGTAGGTATGGGTAGATAAACGGGAAAGTCCGTGATCGGTACCGATCCACACATTCTGCCACTTATCCACATAACAGGACCATACGATATTATTGGGGATGGTTGCCTCATTGCGCGAGTCGTGAACGAAATGCTCCAGACTGTTGTTCATCGCCATGCGATAAAGTCCATTATCTGTACCGATATAGAGATTGCCATCCTGGTCTTCGTCCAGACACTTCACGGAGTTTCCATCCAGCGCCGCAATCTTGGAGAAGTTCTGCAAAGCCTGGTCGGCGCAGTACAAGGCTCCCTCGGTACCAATCCAGTAACAGTGGCGCTTGGCATCGTAAGCCAGGGCATTCACCAGCGGCTGTGCTCCAGGAGTCAGGAGAATCTGGCGCTGGTTGAGACGGAGTCCGGCGAGAGAACCCACCAGAAGTCCCTTCTGTGTATGCAGGATAGCATACACATCGTTGCCAAAGGCATCTTTCCTGCCCTTCATATCAAGCACTCGCAACTCCCTTGCCACCTTTTTCCTGCCCTTGTCTCCATCAGATTCCATCACTGGCGCAGAAGCATAGATTCCCTTCTGCGTATCAAACTTCAGCATTCCATTGCCAGTAGCCAAATAGAGCATGCTACCCTCGAAGCCGAGCGCATTGATGCGGATATGACTAAAGGTATGGGAAGCAAAATGACGATAGTCGTGGTAGCCATCATAACTATAGAGACCGTTGTCGGTACCCAGCCAGACTACTCCTGATGTATCTTGGGTAATGGCATAGACTGCCTGAGCACCACCCAGGGTGGTGTTGACGAAACGTTGCGCATGGAGCGCTATGGTTATAAGAAGCATAGCTATCGCCATGCTTACTCTAGATAAAGCGGTTAGTGATTTGTTCATAGCTGCAAAAATACACATTATTCACGACAATGCCAAATATTATTAGAGAAAAATAACAATAGAACAAGGAGAAGTTGTTGAAAGTATAGAGTGAAGTTGTTGAAAGGACAAGGAGAAGATGTTGATAGAATAGGGAGAATTTGTTGCTACCATTAGAAGAAATCTCCGTTCAATACTGCTGAACTTATGTTCAACAGTGCTGAACACACGTTCAACACTGCTGAACACACATTCAACGTCGCTGAACGAAGAATTCCCCTAGGGGTAAGAACTTCTACTCCTAGGGGAATCAATATTTATCATTAGTAAGTTTGCTTTATATTGCCTGCAGCGTAAGCGACTTTTCCATATTGCGCTTGCCATCCTTTACGGTGAGGATGATGTCGCCCTTCTGTGCCTTGCTCTGAACAACAATAACGAGTTTGCCAGAGAAGAGTCGCATGTGTGGCTGAGTGAAGGAATCGAGCGAAGTAGCATCACCGTTGCATGCTGCCTTGAAGGTTCCGGCACCCTTTACCTCGAAGGTAAGCTCATCATCGGCGAGCGGACACTCATTGCCGTCCTTATCCAGGAGGCTCACGGTGATGAAGGCAAGGTCGTTGCCATCGGCATTCAGCAGCACGTTGTGCTCATCGGTGCATCCCTCTACCATGCAGGCGATAGGCTCATGGTCTGGAGTCTCCACGCTGAACTTCATCTGCGCTGGTTCACCGGCTGTACGCTTCACATCCTCGCCCACCTTGTCGCCATACTGGTTGTAGGTAACCACGCGAATCTCGCCTGGTTCATACTTCACATTGTTCCAGCGGAGGCGATAGCGGTCGAGGCGGCTTGACTTGTCCTTGCGCACTCTGCCCTGGCTCTTGCCGTTTACGAAAAGTTCACCTTCCACACCATCGGTGTAGCAATATACAGGGGTAACCTGTCCTTCCCTGCCCTTCCAGTTCCAGTGAGGAAGAAGATGGGTAGTGTGCTGATGCTCGTTCCAGCGGGCACGATACATATAATACCGGTCCTTTGGAAGTCCGGCAAGGTCGCAGATACCAAAGTAGCTGCTGCGGCTTGGCCAGTAAGTATCGTAAGGAGTCGGCTCGCCCAGATAATCGTAGCCCGTCCACACGAACTCTCCGATTACCCAACTGTAATCATCCTGCATCTTCCAGTCATCATCCGGAAGATTACTCCAGGAGCAATACTCCGTGTCATAGCTGGAGCACTGGCCATCGGCGTATGGATTGTTGTTGCTGGCACGCACCTGAACCGGAAACTTATACACGCCACGGGAGCTGACGGTAGATGCAGTCTCTGAACCCAGGAGGAAACCCTGAGGCAACTGCTCAATATTCTTATAATATTTATGTACGCGATAGTTGAAGCCCGGAACGTCCATTACCTGGGCAAATCCACTCTTCAGGGCATCCTCAGCCCTATCCATACCCTGGGTTACAGGACGGGATGGGTCGTACTGATGACAGAGATCCTGCAGATGCTTGGCAATCTCCATACCCTCCTTGCTCCACTGCTCAGGAATCTCGTTACCGATACTCCACATAATGATGCTAGGATGGTTGCGATGGTGCTTCACCAGGTTGGTGATATCCTTGTCGCTCCACTCCTTGAAGAACTTGGCATAGCCATTCTTGCACTTAGGATAAATCCACATATCGAAGCTCTCAGCCATTACCATCATACCGAGGGAGTCGCAGATTTCCATCTGCATGGTAGAAGGCATGTTATGGGCTGTACGGATGGCGTCGCAACCCATCTCCTTCATCGTCTTGATCTGGCGGATGAGTGCCGCCTTGTTCTCTGCAGCTCCCAACGGACCGAGGTCGTGGTGCAGGCAGACACCCTTGATCTTGCGGGTAATGCCATTGAGCTGGAAACCATTATTCTTGGATACCGAGATGGTACGGATACCGGTCTTCAGCGTCTGGACATCAGCCACCTTCTTGCCTTCATATCGGGTTAACTTCACCTGATAGAGATAAGGAGATTCCGGAGACCAGAGCTGAGGATTTGCTACCTTCAGGGTAGTCTTGATTTGCGGAGTTGCACCCGATACGGTCTGCTCGGCAACCTTTGTACCAGCCTCATCAAGCAAGGCGATGACAGTCTTGCCCGATTTTCCTATCTTTCCTTCCAAGAGAGCTTTCACTTCTACTTCGGCTTCCTGCTTGTCTGCTTTCAGGGTACGCACGAAGGTATCCCAGGTAGAGAAGTTCTCGTTGCCGTAAAGTTCCACGGAAACCGGACGGTAAAGACCGCCACCTGGATACCATCGGCTGCTTTCCTCTACATTGTTGAGATGAACCTCTACGAGATTCTTCTTTCCGCCAAACTTCACGTAAGGTGTGATGTCGATGCGGAAGGCATTGTAGCCGTAGGCCCATCTGCCAGCCTCCTTGCCATTCACGCTCACCACAGGCTGACTCATCGCACCATCAAATACGAGGACGGCACGCTTGTAGCCCTTCGGCAACTGAAGATTCATCTTATACATACCCTCTCCAATCCAAGGGAGAGCTCCAGAACGTCCCGACTTCTCGGTCTTCTCCTTTTCGCCATTCTGCTCGATAGCCACCATCTGCAGGTCCCATTTCTTATCGAAAGGACCCGCGATAGCCCAGTCGTGAGGCACGGCTACCTGAGACCACGATTTGCCATCGCGGGAGAAATCCCACGATGGCAAATTGATGACTTTTCTACTCTGTGCCTGGCACATGGTAGAAAGCGCCAGGGCGAGAGACACAAAAGTAATGCTTCTCTTGATCATATCTTTTCTTCTAAGTTAGTACAATATTCCATTTTAAAATTCGCTTCTATCGCTCCCATAGGAAGCGAAGAAAGCTAACTTGCCCGATTACTTGAAAGCATCGAGTGCAGCGGTTGGCTTGCCGCTGTTGTCGAAGGCTCCCTTGTCGTAGCCGTTCCAGCCGCTGTTGCACTCAGGCTCCCAGTAGAACACGCCCTCGCAGGTAGAGATTGCCTTGCAGCCATCCACCATCTTCTTGAGGAATGGAGCGGCATTCTCAGAATTCCACACCATACCAATCTCTGAGATGATGACATCGCAGTTGTATTTGCCGGAAAGGGTCTTGATGTTGCTGAGACAGTCATCAGAAACCTGCTCCCAGGTCTTGTCAGTAATCCAATCTGGATAGAGCGACATACCGATGACATCCCACTTGGCTCCATTCTGCTTCAAGCCATCAAACATCCAGGTATATTGGCTCAGATTGTTTCCCTTATCGAGATGCACAATCACCTTTGCCTCCGGATAAATCGCCTTGACGGCATCATAACCGGCATTGATGTAAGCGGCAAAGTTCGCCATGTTCTTAGAGGCACGGCCTGTCACCTTCAGAGCAGCATCGCCTTCCTCATCATTCCAGAGCATTCCGTCGGTGGTTTCATTACCCACCTGCACCCATTCTACGTTGACACCTCTTGCCTTCAAGGCATTCAATACATCCTTGGTATGATCGGCAACCGCCTGCTTCATCTGCTCGAAATCATAGTTTTTCCAGGCAGCAGGAACACCCTGCTTTCCTGGGTCTGCCCAGGTATCAGAGTAGTGGAAGTCTATCATCAGTCGCATACCGAGCTGCTGAGCTCTCCATGCCTTTGCCACCACATCATTCTTTCCGTTCCATCCATTCTCAGGATTTACCCATACACGAAGACGGATGGAATTCATGCCGAGGTCGCGGAGAAGCGCCATGCACTCTGTAGCCTTACCATTGGCGTTATAGAACTTCTTTCCGTTCTGCTCCATCTCTGTAATCCAACTTACATCGGCTCCCTTGGCGAAGCCACTCATATCGTATGTCTTCTCCTTTTCGGGAGTGGTATTATCATCATTGCTGCAACTCGTGCCCGTGATAGAAAACAAGAGCGCTGTAGCCAGCAATATGGCTTTTCCTAAAATATTCTTCATTGTTATTCTGTCTTTAAGTTATTATTATAATGCAAAGATAATCAAATAAATAATTCGTTTACAATAAGGAAACTTACTCTTGATGAATATTCTGTGCAATCGGTTACACAGAATATACATTAAGCTATTCATACTTCCATGTCATGGTATTGAGATCGGCTGTAACCGTAAACTCAGTTTCACCATTCTCATCACCAAACCAGATATCCCAGGCACCATCGCCTGAAGTTAACTTGAACTGCTCACCATCGGCACCATACCAGGTCTGCTTGTCGTCCTTGTTCTCGCCAACGAAGATGAAGCGGAAATTCTCCCAGGAAGTTGGCTTGTACTTGCAGGTATAAACACCATCGCTCACCTTGTCCATCACAGCAAGAAGGGTGTTGCCTTCCTTGCTGAACATGCAGAGAGTATTGCTAGCCTCTGGCTCTGGAGCAGTCTGGTTGCCTGACTCGATAGAGTAAGTCAGGTCGCTGTTCTCACCTACCTTCACGGTAACAGTATAAGTACCCGCCTTGGCTATGTTCACGCTGCCAGCAGTTGCGGCAGCTGTCATCTTGCCATCGGCAAGAGTGTAGTTCATTGTCTTGACTACGGCTGCAGCATCATCAGTTGCGGTTGCCTTGCTGTACTCTGCACCAGTAGCAACAATACTGATAGGTGTATTATCAGCAGAGGTTGTAATCACCTTGGTCCAGGTATAGTTAGGAGCATCATAGGTCATGTCCTCACCATTCAACTGCATCGCCTTGATGTAGGTCGGCTTGAATTCCTTAGCCTTTGTATCTACTACAGTATAATAAATACCTGTCTGTCCAGGGAACCAGAAGTTCCATGCCGACTCCGTATTATCCATTTCATATACATGACCATCCTGTCCTACGTTACCCCAAACGGTTCCATCATTCTCCTTGCCCCAGAAGTTGAGCCAGGAAGAAGCATTCATATATCCTGCATAGATGCCATCCTCGTTTGGAGAATAGAGATAGGTCAGTTCCTTGTTCTTATCCGCATTCCAGATGGTCATCTTGTCCATGTGTATAATATAAGGTGTAACGTTTACCTGGCACACATTGCTGTAAGCTGCATCGAGATTGTTGCCCATCAGACTCTTGATGCGGAAATAGAGAGGAGCACTCTGACCCGGAGTCGTTCCCAGATCCTTGGCAAGGGTGTTGAGATCTGCACCGGAAAAAGCCTTGGAGAGATCGGTTACAGAATACTCCTTTACCGTAGCAAAGCTCTCAGAAGGTGATACCTGCAGATAGGTTTTCAACACGCCGTTGCCCGCAGGCTTGGTCTCGTCGCTCGAAAGCAAGCTAGGATTCTTCCAAGCCATCGAGAGCACGATGTCCTTCGTATTGTCAACAGACAGCACCACATCGCTGGCAGATGCCATCAGATCGGATGCCTTGAAGCCATCCAGATATATCTTGTCGCCACTCTCGTTGCAACTCACCAGAGCGGTGAGTGCGCAGAGAAGCATCATCAGGTTTCTAAATATCTTTTTCATTCTTTTATCCTATTAATAGTTGTCGTTATGAAGATTTGGATTGGCGGTAAGCTCGGTGTTAGGGATTGGATAGATGTTGTACTTGCTGTCAACAGCCTGACCATCATGGGTGCCACCCTTCCACTGCCAGATATACTTGCTGGTGGTAAACTCGCCGAAGCGAATCAGGTCGGTGCGGCGATAACCCTCATGATAAAGTTCACGGGCACGCTCATCGAGAATGAACTGGAGGAACTCGTCATCGTTGGCAAAGTTGTTAGCCCATACATCGGTATTACCTGCACGCTCGCGGAGGAGATTGATCCAATAGATGGCTCCCTGCTTACGAGAAGCGATGACCTCAGGATCAGCGGCATCAGTCTTTCCTTCTGGCCATGGATCCCAACTTGCACCCTGGGTACGAGCTACACACTCAGCATACATCAGATATACATCTGCCAAGCGGAAAAGAGGGAAATCGGTTTCAACACCATCATTGGCAGTATTGGATGCTGTGGTTCCATCATCTTTCAGGTTGCTCCATTTCTCTGAGAGATAACCGGTGGTTTCATCGGTCATGCTGGTTACATCCTTGCTCTGACCATTGGTGAAGAACTTGCAGCGCTTGTCGCCACCTCCATCAATATCGGTCTGGGTAAACTTATCCACGAACTCCGGACGGAGACGGAACTCGCTCCAGCCATTGGTAACACCGAAGTCGGCAACATTCTGGTTGGCATTCGACATGCTCAACTGTCCACACACCAAGTAAGTGGAAGAACCCCAACTTACGGTATGCT
>OGNT01000926.1_pt1 | contig 10887 bp, 7 predicted proteins | sample 1573521 | NCBI WGS metagenome assembly OGNT01 (sample SAMEA2581922, study PRJEB24529) | metagenome | biome: Human gut stool | place: China | collected 2011
CAGACCTACTCGCACCCCACAAAGTGGACACATCGGCTTACGAAAAGCAGGTGGCGCAGGAACAGAAAGTGCAGGAAGACAAGAAGCAAGAAATGAATCAAAATCAAACAAACAATGTAGAACCCCAAAAACAAGAAAACATGCAACAAAAACAGGAAAACGTGCAGCAGAGCGCACAGGAGAACAAGCAGGAAAGTAAACAACGGCAAGGCTACCAGCCCATTGACGAAAGCCGTATCGACTGGCAGGCACTGGAAAAGAACTGGGGCGTGAAGCGGGATGAACTGGAACAGTCCGGCGACCTACAGAAGATGCTCAACTACGGCAAGTCCGACCTTGTTCGTGTCACTCCCAACTTCGGCGGCGAGTCGTTCAGCCTCGATGCCCGACTTTCCTTCCGCAAGGACGATGACGGCAACGTGCGGCTCGTTCCCCATTTCATCCGCAAGGAGCAGAAACTCGACGAGTACAAGGGACACAAGTTCACCCCCGAAGAGAAGAAGGCACTGAGGGAGACAGGCAATCTCGGCAGAATCGTGGACTTGGTGGACAAGACCACGGGAGAGATAACTCCCTCTTTCATCAGTATCGACCGCAAGACCAATGAGATTACCGACATGCCTGCCGCACGCATCCGCATTCCCGAACGTATAGGCAAAACGGAGATTACCCCGCAGGAGCGTGAGATGCTCCGTGCCGGTCTGCCCGTCAAGGACAAGCTCATCGAGCGTAACGATGGCCGCAAGTTTGTCACCACCCTGCAGGTGAACGTGGAACAGCGAGGCGTGGAGTTCGTACCCGGCACGGGCAAGTCGCCCCGTACCGTGGAGGAGCAGACCAACAAGGAGAATCCCTCATTCGCACAGGAGGCACCTCAGCAGAAACCCGGCAAGCAACGTCGCAACTCGTGGACCAACGAGGACGGCAGCATCCGTCCCATCAGCAAGTGGAAAAACGTACCCTTCACCGAGGAGCAGAAAGCCGACTATGTGGCTGGCAAGACCATCAAGTTAGAGAACGTACCCGACGACAAGGGTGTGCTCTCCACCATGTACCTCCGTTTCAATCCCGAAAAGGGTCGTCCTTACCGTTACGACACCAATCCCGACAACGCCCAGAAGGTGGCTCCGGCAAACGAGAGCCGCACGCAGGTGGCCGTCAACAGTCAGGGCAAGACCAACGAGGCGACTAAGAATGTCAACGAGCCGCTGCAGAAGGGACAGACCGCTCCGAAGGACGATACCCAGCAGAAGCAGGAGAAACGCAAGAGCAAAGGCATGAAGGTATGAGCCGGAGTGCCACCACTGAATCCACCATTATCCCAAATATGAGAACATAAACAATAAGTAAGAACAGAAAAAAAGTAAATCAGTATGAAGACCATTATCGCAGAGAAGCCCTCCGTGGCACGTGAGATAGCCCGCATCGTGGGCGCGACAAAGAGAGAAGATGGTTATTTCTTAGGCAGCGGTTATGCCGTCACATGGGCCTACGGGCACCTTGTGCAGCTCACCATGCCCGAAGGCTACGGCATCCACGGCTTCGTCCGTGAGCATCTGCCCATCCTGCCCGACACCTTCACCCTGCAACCACGACACACCAAGACAGAGAAGGGCTACAAGCCCGAACCCAGCGTAGTCACGCAGATACGCATCGTGGGCAGGCTCTTCAACGAGAGCGAGCAGATAATCGTGGCCACCGATGCCGGACGCGATTATCCAAAGTAAAAGATTATCCAAAGCAATAACAACTATAAGTTTCCAATAAATTGATTTTCAATATTACTTTTGATAATGTTGTTTGGATAATATAATGGTAATTTCGCATAGGGCTGGAACAAACCACCCGTTAAAATCAATAAATATGTCCAACAACAAAAAGAAAAACATTCATGTTCTGATACAAGAATGTACAGAACACTTACGGTTTCTTGGGTATTCGGAAGCCTGCATTACTTTACACCAGAAGAAATGGTCGGAATACCTGTTGCCTTATCTACAGGAAAAAGACATCGTGTTCTACTCGACTGAAGCCGGAGAATGTTACCTAAAATCAATTCTTTCGAATTTAACCCCATTCTCCAAGCGGGTACTTACCCGTAGTGTGCATATCCTTTCCGCTTATTTGGATACAGGTATTATTCCAAAAAGGATAGTACCAATAGAAGAACATCCTTTGCCCGGAGAGATTGGAGAAGCTGCACATCTTTTTCTGGAAGAGCTGGTAAATAGTCGGCGTAATGATATTACGGTTTTAAAACATCGCCGTAATTTGAGTTATTTTATTGAATTTTTGGAAACCAAGTCAAAATCAAAACTTTGCGATATTGGAGAAGATGAAATCGTGACCTTTCTGAGTACGAGTAGAAACGCCAGGGACAGATATTCTTCTATACGGCTGTTTCTCCGATTCCTGGCAGGTAAAGAATATATTCAGACAGATTTTGAATATGTTCTTTCTCGCAACCGTTATCCCAAACGGGAAAAACTGCCTTCCATATATAGTGCCGAAGAAGTCAAACAAATAGAGTCGTCGGTTGAACAATCAGGTCCGGTAGGGAAACGTGATTATGCAATATTGCTTCTTGCCACACGGCTCGGTTTACGCGCTTCGGATATTTGCAGATTGGAGTTTAACCATTTGGATTGGGATCACAATGTCATTGCATTCATCCAATACAAAACAAAAAAATCGATAGAGCTTCCGTTGCTTACTGATGTCGGTGAAGCCATAGTCAATTATCTGCGTTATGGCAGACCGATTTCCGGGCATTCGGAAATATTCTTATCGGCACGTCCACCTTATCGTCCAATGTTCCGTTGGGGAATAAACGGTGTAATATCAAGAATTATGAGAGAATCAGGCGTTGATATATCCAAACGTAAGTTCGGTCCTCATGCTATGCGTCATTCTCTCGCCAGCAGACTGCTTGCCAACGGTGTTTCGCTGCCAGTCATATCTGAATCATTGGGACACGAGAGTTCCTTGAGTACAATGGAATATTTAAGGGTAGATTTGTCAAGCCTGATGAAATGTGCCCTTGACGTACCGCTTGTCAATCCCGCTTTTTACGAACAGAAAGGAGGTATCTTTTATGGAAAAATGTAAATTTATGAGCGTATTCGCTCCATATATGCAAAAGTTTGTGGATGCAAAAGAAGCTCTGGGTTTTTCAAGGAAATATTTTGAAAGTGTTTTAGGGTTACTCGATCGGTTCTTCATCGAAGAAAAGGTACGGACTCCTTTTATCACAAGTGTACTGATAGACAAATGGGGACATACTTTGATTAATAACAGCTATAAAACGATTTGTAGCAAATATTCTATATTGGCACAGTTTGCAAAGTATATGAATAACATAGGTTTTCCTTGTTATGTACCTCGAATTCCAAAGAGCAAAGCCAATACGTATGTACCATACATCTTCACGCACGAACAAGTGCTTTCCATTTTTACAGTGTGTGATTCTCTTGTGGCCAGCGATCACGGAAATATGGACAGCCGTCTTTTTTCTATACCTGCCATTCTTCGCCTGCTGTATGGTACAGGGATGCGTGTGAGTGAAGCCACGTCATTGTTGAACCAAGATATAAATCTCGAGAAAAGAGTGATCACGATAAGGAAAACCAAGAACCAGCGCCAACGCCTGATACCTGTCTATCCGTCATTGCACCAGATGTTAAGCCAATATGTGGAAGCGAGGAACAGGCTGCCTTTACCCCATGTAAATGCCATGGAGTCTCCATTTTTTATTTCTCCATCCGGATTGCCTCTGAACCAGAGCAGGGTTTATGCGTGGTTCAGAATTATATTAAGAAAATGCAGTATTCCGCATTGTGCTAAAAAAGGACCCAGAGTACATGATCTAAGGCATACATTTGCCGTACATTCGTTGATGCACCAAGTAAGAAACGGGGCGGATATATATTGTACGCTTCCTATTCTTTCCGTTTTTCTTGGACATAAGAAGCTGTCCGATACGGAAACCTATGTGCGGCTGACACAAGAGATGTATCCGGATGTACTGAAACTGGAAAGTTCCATTACAAGTTTTTTATACCCCGCTTTACCCAATAATCCTGTAGCCTATGAAAGATGATTTTGCAAAGTATCTGACTCGCTTTTTTACAAGTTATCTGTCCGGAGAACGAGGTCTGAGCCATAACACCATAAGGGCATATGGAAATACATTCTTGTCATTCATAGATTTTATGGAAAAAACAAGATGCATTAAGGCAGACAGGATATCGCTGGAACATCTGACACGAAACAATGTTTCGGATTTTTTACATTGGACGGAAGAAAACAAAGGATGCGGTACATCAACACGCAATCAAAAGCTCGCTGCATTCCATACTTTTTGTAAGTATATGCTGTATACTGACATCTTCCATTTGGACCAATGGCAATCCATATTATCTATAAAATCGAAACATTGCGAAAAGCAGTCAGTAAGTTATCTGTCTATTGACGGAATAAGACTATTGTTGTCGTTAATACCAGTAAATACGAGAAACGGACTTCGTGATCTTGCCTTGATAGCGTTACTGTATGACAGTGGAGCCAGAGTTCAGGAACTCATAGATCTGACACCGACAGACCTGCATTTGGTTAAGCCATATTATGTGTCATTATTTGGCAAGGGACGGAAAAGAAGGCTTGTTCCGCTACAAGAACAGCAAGTGGAATTACTTAAAAAGTATATGGAAACCGAAGGTCTGTTGAAGCAATCGTTGAACCAACGTCCTTTGTTTGTAAACAACAGAGGGGGGAAACTCACAAATGCGGGGGTGACTTTTATTTTGATGAGATACGTGAGGAATGCACATGTCGCAGATCCGAATCTTATACCAGCCAAAATCAGCCCTCATAGCCTACGGCACAGCAAGGCGATGCACTTGTTGCAAGCCGGAGTGAACTTGATTTATATTCGGGATATACTCGGGCATGTATCTATACAAACTACAGAAATATACGCTCGGGCTGATTCCAAACAGAAAAGAGAGGCTCTTGAAGCTGCTTATGCAGACATCATTCCTGTCATGGATAAAGTAGAAGGCTCTTGGGAGAAAGATTCAAAATTGAAGCACTGGTTAAAAGGACTTGGAAAGTAGGACTAATTATTATCCAAAGTAGTTTTTGTAAGTATTAAATATAACTATCTCATAATCAAATACGAATAGAATACTGCTTTGGATAATCTTTTACTTTGGATAATCGCGATTATCTAAAGTTGTGATAATCGTGAGGGCGAACTCATCTTCCGCTATCTCTACAGCTACCTGGACTGCCGCACGCCTTTCGTGCGCCTGTGGATCAGCTCCCTCACCGACAAGGCTATCCGAGAGGGACTGCGCCACCTCGAAGCGGGCAACCGTTACGACCGCCTTTACCATGCCGCCAAGGCACGCAGCGAAGCCGACTGGCTGGTAGGCATCAACGCTACGCAGGCCATGAGCATCGCCGCAGGCAGAGGCACCTACTCCCTTGGGCGTGTTCAGACACCCACGCTGGCGATGGTGTGCGCCCGCTACTGGGAGAACAGACGCTTCACCCCCGAAGCCTTCTGGCAGGTGCATCTGTCCACAGACGGCACAGGAGAACAGACGGTGAAGTTCTCTTCCGTGGAGAAATGGAAGGAGAAATCCCCGGCGGAGCACATATATAATAAGGTAAAGGCGCAGCCCTCCCTGCTCGTTACAAAGGTGGAGTGCAAGGAGAAGGTGGAAGACACGCCGCTGCTCTACGACCTCACCACCCTGCAGAATGAAGCCAACGCCAAGCACGGCTTCACAGCGGAGAAGACGCTGGAGATAGCGCAGAAGCTCTACGAAAAGAAGCTCATCACCTATCCCCGTACCGGCAGCCGCTACATCCCCGAAGATGTCTTTGATGAGATCCCCAAGTTGCTCGCCTTCTTGGGTGGCTATCCCGAATGGATAGGCAAGGTGCCCCGCAAGGACAGACTGACCCGCCGCAGCGTGGACGGCAGCAAGGTGACCGACCATCACGCCCTGCTCGTCACGGGCGAGAAGCCCCTCTTCCTATCCAAGGAGGACAACACCGTGTATCAGATGATTGCCGGGCGCATGGTGGAGGCCTTCTCCGACAAATGCGTCAAGGAACTCACCACCGTTACCGCCCTCAGCGGTGAGGCGGAGTTTGCCGCCAAGGGCTGCGTGATACGTCAAACGGGGTGGCGTGCCGTACTGGGCGAGGACAGCGAGGAGCAGATACTGCCCGGATGGAAAAGCGGAGAAACCCTTTCCGTATGCGGCGTAAGCCTCACAGAGGGCAAGACCAAACCCAAGCCCCTGCATACTGAGGCTACCCTGCTGTCGGCTATGGAGACAGCAGGTAAGGACGTGGAGGATGAGGAGGTCCGTCAAGCCATGAAGGAGTGCGGCATCGGTACTCCCGCCACCCGTGCCGCCATCATCGAGACTCTCTTTGCCCGCGGCTACGTGCAACGCTGCAAGAAGTCGCTTGTGCCTACCGAGAAAGGGCTGGCCCTCTATTCCGTGGTAAAGGAAATGCGCATCGCTGATGCCGCCCTCACGGGAGAATGGGAACGGGAGCTGGCACGCATCGAACGTGGGGAGAAGGAAGTCTCCGCCTTCCATGGTGAGATAGAGCGTTACACCACGGAAATCACCGCGGAGCTGCTCTCTTGCGACAAAATTTTCGGCCACAAGCCCTCCGGCTGCACCTGTCCCAAGTGTGGCAAGGGACAGATGCAGTTCTACGGCAAGGTTGTGCGTTGCGACAACCCCGAATGCGGTCTGCCCGTGTTCCGTCAGAAAGCCAACCGCGACCTGAAGGACGAGGAGATCAGGGAACTGCTCACCACCGGGAAGACTTCCCTGTTGAAAGGCTTCAAGAGCAAGCAGGGCAAGAGTTTCGATGCCGTCATTGCCTTTGATGCCGACTATAATACGGTATTTGTCTTCCCCGAAGTGAAAAACAAGGGAAAATATTCCCAGAAGAGGAAATAAATGAGTACCTTCGCCACTGAATCAAAGTCTAATCGTTGGTTTTAAACCTTCGTTTTCTCGCCATGGCAATGATTAAGCGAGCTTATCATTGCTCATCTGGCTTAACGAAAACGTTCTTGTTCTTCTAAGACTTGACTGATTTACTTTGGATTTAGTGGTGGCACTTCGGGAGGGATACCCGGAGTGCTTTTTTCTTCTATCCCGACATTTAGTATTCACCACTATAATCCCAAAATAGACATGAACAAGAACGAAAAGAAACAGAAAGAACTGTCGTACTACCACCTCTATCTGCAAAAGCATCTTCAAGAGAACCGTTTTGAACAGGCGGATGACACCGCCTTCATCGAGACCCGTGCCGAACTTGCCGCGTCTGCCTACGAGCAGGCACGCCGTGGGGGCTATCCCATAGAGGGAGCACAGGAACTGGTGATGCAGACCCTGCTGAAGGGACTGCACCATTCCAGATACGCCATCCTGCGTGAGGTTATCGCCAACGAGTTTGCCTACGAGATTCCCAAAGCGCAGCAGGAAGCCTTTACTAGAAAGCTGCTGCCATTAGTGGATAATGTATTCTCCATCTATGATCTATCCGACGACCTCTTCGCCCAGTCGTTGGACTATGACCTGCTGTACAGCGAACTGACGGGAGCTGTCGTACTCTATCTGGCCGAGTATGGCGTTTAACCGAAAGCAGAGACTGAGGGACAACATCGAGGCGATACGGACGGCATTCCTCCTTGACCGGGAAGGACGTACTCCCACCGAGACCGAGCGCAACATACTGCGCAGATACTGCGGCTTCGGAGGATTGAAGTGCATCCTGAATCCTGCAAAGGAACTGACGGATGCCGTCCACTGGGCGAAATCCGACCTCGAACTTTTTGCTCCCACGGCGGAACTCCACCGCCTTATCCGTGAGAACAGCCGTGACGAGACGGAGTACAAACGATATGTCGATTCGCTGAAAGGCTCCGTACTGACGGCTTTCTATACCCCGAAGGAGATTACCGACACCCTCGCAGGCGTGCTTGCGGGGCAAGGTGTCGTGCTTGCACGTATGCTGGAGCCATCGGCAGGCATGGGTGCATTCGTGGACTCCATGTTGCATTTCTCACCCCAAGCCGATGTGATGGCTTTCGAGAAAGACCTGCTGACGGGCAGGATGCTCCGCCATCTGCATCCCGACCAAAAGGTGCATGTGGAGGGCTTTGAGAAGATAGAAAAGCCTTTCAACGGTCATTTTGACCTTGCCATCTCCAATATACCTTTCGGTGACATCGCCGTGTTCGATGCGGAGTACGAGAAGCGTTCCATCATGTACCGTGTGGCGGCAAAGAAGATACACAACTATTTCTTCCTGAAAGGGCTTGATGCCGTGCGTGACGGTGGCATCGTCGCCTTCATCACCTCACAGGGTGTATTGGACAGCGAGAGCAACAACGGCACCCGTTTCCTGATGATGAAGAATGCCGACTTGCTGTCGGTGGTACGTATGCCCAACAACCTCTTCACGGAGAATGCCAACACCGAGGTGGGCTGCGACCTGATTGTCCTTCAGAAGAACAGCCAAAAGGAAAACCTGACGGAAGATAGCTGTTTACCCAAACCGTGAAGTCAAACCATACCCGTGTGACGACCAACCGCTATCTTCTGGCACATCCGGAACTGGTCATACACTCCACAGCCAAACTGGACACCGACCCTTACGGGAAACCTGCGATGGTCTATCTGCATGAGGGCGGTGTATCGGGAATCGCCGAGGACCTCCGTAAACGGCTGGATGCTGATTTGACCGCACGGCTGGACATGGCACGCTATAAGGGCGTGACTTTTGGTGACGGGCCAAAAGTAGAGAAAACACCTGCACATGCCATTTCATCAGCGAACAAGGAAGTCAAGACAGCGGAAGTAGTTCCGCAAATCAAGGAAGAGCCGAAAGAACAACCTGCCATTGATTTTCCCATGGACGGGAAGGCTGTGCAGCTTACCTTGTTCGACCTGTGGGAATATACCCTGCCACAAGAGAAACCAGTCTCGAAGGGTAAAAAGAAGTCCGCTTCCGCAAAACAGGTGCAGAATGGCAATAGTCCCACATCTGCTCACGCTGAGAAACCGAAGAAGCAAGACAATACGTTATTGCAGTCTTCGCAGAAAAAAGCAGACGAAACCCCGAAAGAGGAGAAGAAAACACTGCCAGGTGACATCTATGCAGACATCAACTGGGAGGACAATCCGCCCATCAACGGATTCTATGAAACGATGATGACGCTGACACCCGAAAGGCGTGTGGCATTGCGGCAGGAAGCGGAGCACCACCGTCAGGAACAGTTGAGGAGGCAGGGCGTAAAAGACACGCTCAATCCCATCTTCATACCCCCGATGGGAGAAATTAAGCCACCTTCCGAAAACGAGTTGCCCGGCCAAGGCGAAATAAAGCCGACGTCTGATGTAACTGAGCAATCAGCAAAACCGACAGTGCAGCCAACGAGAAATGGTTTGTTCCAAGATACGGGAAATGCTCCTGCCAAACCCGAGCGGAAACCGTTTGACCTTACTTCGCATCCCTACGACTGCACGTTGGAACCACACCACCGTGAAGGATCCATCGTACTTGATGCGGCTAGGAACGTGGGCTATCTGAAAGACCTCACGCCCTATGGTGCGATGTTCCACCCCACTGACGTAAGCGGATTCCAGAAAGAGAAGCTGACGCTCTACATCTCCCTGCGCGATGCCTACGAGCATCTGTACAGCTACGAGGCGGAGAACCATGAGGAGAACAAGCAGCAGCGAGGCTATCTCAATACCTACTACGATGAGTTTGTCCTGCGCTACGGTCCTCTCAATGCCAAGCAGAATGTGAAGCTGTTGCTGATGGATGCCGCAGGACGCGACATCCTCTCATTGGAACGTGAGGAGAACGGTCAGTTCGTCAAGGCCGACATCTTCGAGCGTCCCGTGTCCTTCTCTATCGAGGAGACAGCACAGGCCGACTCTCCCGAAGAAGCCCTGTCCGCATCGCTCAACAGGTACGGCACGGTAAACTTCGACTATATGCGCTCACTCACCGACACCACTGAGGAGGAACTGCTCACTGCCCTGCGCGGCAGGGTCTTCTTCAATCCTTTGGCGGACGGTTACGAGATTAGCGACCGTTTCATCGCCGGCAATGTCATCGATAAGGCGGAGCGCATCGAGGCATGGATTGCCGATAACGAAGAACATGAGCATCTGGCGGAGGCAAAGGTTGCGCTGGAGGCATTGCAGGATGCCGCTCCGCAGCGTATCACCTTTGAGGAGCTTGACTTCAATTTCGGCGAACGTTGGATTCCCACGGGCATTTACTCCGCCTACATGAGCCATCTCTACGAGACCGATGTCCGCATCGCCTATGCTCCCGGCATGGATGAGTTCTCCGCCGTGTGTGACCGCAAGAACATCAAGATCTGGGACGAGTTCTGCGTGAAGGGCTACTACCGCCACTACGACGGCATGAGCCTGCTGAAGCACGCCCTGCACAACACCTGTCCCGACATGATGAAGTGCATCGGTGAGGACGAGAACGGCAACGACATCAAGGTGCGCGATGCCGAGGGCATACAGCTCGCCAACGCCAAGATTGACGAGATACGTAACGGCTTCTCCGAATGGCTCGAAGAGCAGTCGCCGCAGTTCAAGGAACGGCTCGTGACGATGTACAACCGCAAGTTCAACTGTTTCGTGCGTCCGAAGTACGACGGCTCGCACCAAACCTTCCCCGACCTTGATCTCAAGGGGCTGGCAAGCCGAGGCGTGAAGGACATCTATCCCTCGCAGAAGGACTGCGTGTGGATGCTCAAGCAGAACGGCGGCGGGATATGCGACCACGAGGTGGGAACGGGCAAGACGC
>OGNT01000939.1_pt1 | contig 10799 bp, 13 predicted proteins | sample 1573521 | NCBI WGS metagenome assembly OGNT01 (sample SAMEA2581922, study PRJEB24529) | metagenome | biome: Human gut stool | place: China | collected 2011
TCGTCGGAAACACGGCGCAGACAGCGCAGCATCAGCAGGTCGCCCTGCGGCTGCTCCCCGTGCCAGGCATAGACGAACATCGAACGGGGGCGGGCGGTCAGCCGCCGTTCCAGTCCCCGCCACACACGGCCGGCATGCGCCTCGTCGGTCGCAACGTCGTGGACGCGCTCCGTAAAAAGCGGTTCGGGCTCCCCGGGGCCGATCAGCGCCTCGGGAAACGCCCGCATCGAGTAGGCATCGAACAGGGCCGACAGCAGCCCGTCGAAGGATTTGTCGTATCGGAAAACCAGCATCGCGTCAGAAAAGGGTCAGTTGGCCTTCGTTCCGATCCTGCCTGCGCCGCTGCGGAGCGGTCAGCAGGCGGCGCACCTGCTCGGGGCGCAGTTCGTTGACGCCCTGCCCCGCAGTAAGTTCCCGGCAGCTGATGAAATACTGCGCCTTCTTCATCACCACCCCTATCTTCTTCAACTGGTAGAAACCTATCTTGGAGAAACGCCGGGAAGCCACTATCAGCCGTGCCGACTTCACGCCGATGCCCGGCACGCGGAGCAACATCTCATAATCCGCCTTGTTCACATCGATTGGAAACTGCTCGGGATGGCGCAAAGCCCAGGACAGCTTGGGGTCAACCTCCAAATCAAGGTCCGGGTAGGCATCATCCACTATTTCCTCCACCTTGAACTGATAGAAGCGCATCAGCCAGTCGGCTTGGTAAAGGCGGTTTTCGCGCACCAAAGGGGGCTGTTTCAATGCCGGCAGGCGCTTATCGTAGGTATTGACGGAAATATAGCCCGAATAGTAGACACGCCGCATCGTAGGTCCCTTATAGAGGGCCGACGAAAGATACAGAATATCCTTGTCCGTCTCGGCGGTAGCGCCTACTATCATCTGTGTGCTTTGTCCAGCAGGAGCGAAACGGGGAGCGTGGCGGTGTTTCTTGCGTTCTTCCGAACTTTCAAGGACTCCCTGCTGGATGTAGCGCATAGGCGCATATACACTCTTATGGTCTTTCTCCGGGGCAAGCAGTTTCAGGTTCTCCTCCTTCGGTATCTCGACATTGACGCTGAGACGGTCGGCATAAAGCCCTGCCTCATTCACCAGTTCGCGGCTGGCACCGGGAATGCTCTTCAGATGGATATATCCGTTGAAACGATGGATAGTGCGGAGGTCCTTGGCAACGCGCACCAGGCGTTCCATCGTGTAATCGGGATTACGCACCACCCCACTGCTCAGGAAAAGCCCTTCGATATAGTTGCGGCGATAGAACTCCATGGTGAGGTCTACAAGCTCGGCCACCGACAGCGTGGCACGCGGCAGGTCGTTGCTGCGGCGGTTGATGCAGTAGGCGCAGTCGTAGATGCAATAATTGGTAAGCATCACTTTGAGCAGGGAGATACAACGGCCGTCCTCGGCAAAACTATGGCAGATGCCCCAGCCACCCACAGTGTTCCCCAGCATGCCTGCCTTGCCGGAGCGCACCGTACCACTGGAGGAGCAAGAGACGTCATACTTTGCCGACTCTGCCAGTATCTTCAGTTTATTGAGAACGTTTTCATCCATAATACCTGCGTCAAAAGTAGCAATAATACTTTTCAAAAACAAAAAAGACCGCCAGTAGTGGCAGTCTTTCGCAGCATCAAATATGCTTTTTTTCTTACTTCTTAGAAGCTTCCAAAGATGCTTTGCGGAATTCCTTCATAGCTTTTTCGATTTCCAAAGAAGCCTTACGAGCGCGAGTTCCTGCTGCCTTGTTACCGTTTTCCAACTGAGCGTTTGCATCTTTTGAGAAGTCTGCATACAATGCAGCTACTTTTTCAACTAATTCTTTCATAATCCTTTTTAAATTACTTCGTTAATAATGTCTGGCAAAAATACATTCTTTCTTGAAATAAATGCAGAAAAACGATATTTTTTTTGAAATATTCGGTAAAATCGCCGCAAAAAGGGGCTCTTACGCGTTTTTTATCTACTTTTGCAAGCATGAAAACGCTTACTGACACCGAATATATACACGCTCTCATAGCCGAAGGAGAGCACCAACAGCAGGATTTCAAGTTCGAAATATCCGACGCCCGCAAGATAGCCAAAACCCTTTCAGCCTTTGCCAATACAGACGGTGGAAAACTGCTCATCGGAGTGAAAGATAACGGGAAAATTGCCGGTGTTCGTTCGGACGAAGAACAATATATGATAGAAGCGGCTGCCGGACTTTATTGCAGCCCCGAAGTGAACTACACCATGCAGACCTATCTGGTGGAAGGCCGCAGTGTGCTGGTGGTACAAATCGAGGAAAGTGACCGGAAGCCGGTATATGCCAAGGACGAAACAGGAAAATACTTGGCCTATCTCCGCATCAAGGATGAAAACATCCTGGCTACTCCCGTCCATCTGCGCGTCTGGCAGCAAAGCGGAAGTCCGAAAGGAGAACTGATAGAATATACCGAACGGGAACAACTGTTGCTCAATCTGCTGGAAGAAAACGACCGCCTTTCACTGAACCGTTACTGCCGCCTGGCGCATCTTTCCCGACGCGCCGCCGAACATCTGCTGGCAAAGTTTGTTCGTTATGACATAGTGGAACCGGTGTTTGAAGGACACAAATTTCACTTCAAGCTGAAATAGGCAAGGAGATTCCGTCAGGTTTGTCCAGATTTGTCCATGGTACAAATCGCAGCACACGAGCTCATACCACGTTGATTATCACCGACTTGCAAGAAATCTATCTCAGTTAACGACAGAGGTAGCCTTGAATAACGACAGAAGCAGCCTAAAGTAACGACAGAGGGTAGCACTTGTTTTGTGTGAGTTTTTTTTACTACAAATAGATAACTGTACATATACATTATGGGAATAATAAATCTGATAAACGACCTGCTCTGGACCTACATCCTCGTTGCCCTGCTGTTGGGATGCGCCGTATGGTTTACGCTGAGAACCCGCTTTGTACAGTTCCGGATGATAAAGGAAATGGTACGTCTGCTGGGTGACTCAGACGGGAAAGGCGATGCCAAGGAAAAGTATATCTTATTGCCATCAGCCTGCTCGGAAAATACGCTTTCAGGCTGCTTGAAGACTACCGCGCACAGAAAAGCGCCGGTATCAAAGACCCCGTTTTCACCAAGAACCGCCTGAAAGAGGTAGAAAAAGACATAGAGTGCTGGTGATAACCAACTTATTTCGTACTTTTGCAGCCGGAACCGCCGGATGACCTGCGGTCTTGTAATTTGTAATCAGTAATTCGTAATTTGATATGAGTTTATTTGCCAAACTATTCAACAAGAATACCGGAGAAGTATCTTCGAAGAATGTGGAAGACTTCGTGTCACTGACACGCGTCTACTTCCAGTCTGTAATAGCCGCCAACCTGGGCATCACCAATATCCGCTTTGTGCCGGATGTAGCCAACTTCAAGCGTCTGTTCAAAATCCCCACGCAGGGAGGCCGCCTGGGACAAGCGGAAAAGGCCGCTTCGCGCAAGATGCTGATGCAGGACTACGGCATCAGTGAAAACTTCTTCAAGGAAATTGATACTTCCGTCAAGAAGCACTGCCGTACGCAGAACGACGTACAAGGTTATCTCTTTATGTATCAAGGCTTCTCCAATGACTTGATGATGCTGATGGGAAACCTGATGCAGTGGAAATTCCGCATGCCTTCCATCTTCAAGGGAGCACTGCGCAGCATGACCGAAAAAACCGTACACGACGTCTGTACAAAAACCGTATGGAAAAAGGACGATGTACACAAAACGGCAGCGGCAGTACGCCAGTACAAAGAGCGTCTGGGATATTCGGAACAATGGATGACCGAGTACGTTTACAACGTAGTGATGCTGGCCAAAAAGGAACCGAAACAGAAAGCCAACGAAGAGAAATAAAAGAAAAAGAATTCTAAAGAACTTTAGAAACAAGAAGGCGGGAAAGAAATTTCCCGCTTTTTTTTGTTATTTTTAGCAAATGAAATCATTTTCCCCTCACGGAACACAAGGACGCACCCCGCGTCAACCATCATAAATATTAACTTCAAAAAAACAATCGCTTATGAAACAAAAGAAAATGCTTGCACTCACTCTATCACAACTGGAACAACTTTATCGGCACGAACTCCCTGAATTGGTCAGCATCGCCGTTCAAAGCGACGATGCGGAAGCCTTCAAGGCCAACCTGACGGAGTACATTGCCGGACATCCGGAAGTGGACAGCGAGGCCGGTAAGCAAATTCGACTCTTGATTGAATTTGACGGGCAGGAAGTACACGAGCTCTCCATCGGAGAACAGCTGCCCATATCAACTTTATCAATGCTGCATTCCTTCCTCACGGGACAATGGGAAGAGGAAACGGAAACGGACCTGTTCATCGACTTGTTCCAGCAGTTCAAACGCCTCCACCAGCCAGCCCCCACCCTGCCCTCCGCACAGAAAATCAAAACCCTGACCGAACGCTGGCCCAGCGGACTGGATGAAGACGTGCAGCATATCCGTGCAAAGAACAAGGAACGCATCCTGCATGCACTGGTGCAGAAGATTGAGCACCGCAAGAACCCGGCTTCCCGCTTCCATTTCGAAGAGGGACTCAGCTACGAGGAGAAGTTCAACCTCGTCAGCGAATGGTGGAATGACTTCCGTTTCCATCTTGCCATGGCCGTCAAAAGCCCTACGGAGCTAAACCGTCTTCTCGGCAACTCCCTTTCTGCCGAAACCATGTACCTGCTCTCAAAAGCCCGCAAGAAGGGAATGCCTTTCTTCGCCACCCCCTATTATCTGTCACTGCTGAACTGCACCGGCAGCGGATACGACGACGAGGCCCTGCGCAGCTATATACTCTATTCACCCCAACTGGTGGAAACCTACGGACAGATACGTGCCTGGGAACGGGAGGATATCGTAGAACCAGGTAAACCCAATGCCGCCGGCTGGCTGCTGCCCGACGGGCATAACATCCACCGCCGTTATCCGGAAGTGGCCATCCTCATCCCCGACACCATGGGACGCGCCTGCGGAGGACTCTGCGCATCTTGTCAGCGTATGTACGACTTTCAAAGCAAACGGCTCAATTTTGAGTTTGACACCCTGCGTCCCAAGGAAACATGGGAAAAGAAGCTGCGTCGGCTGATGGCCTATTTTGAGGAAGACACGCAACTGCGGGACATTCTCATCACCGGCGGTGACGCACTGATGAGCCAAAACAAGACGCTGGGCAATATTCTGGATGCCGTCTACCGCATGGCAGTCCGCAAGCGGAAAGCCAATCAGGAACGGCCCGAAGGAGAAAAGTATGCAGAGCTGCAACGTGTACGCCTCGGCTCACGCCTCCCCGCCTACCTGCCCATGCGCATCAATGACGGGCTGGTGGAGATTCTAAGGGAATTCAAGGAAAAGGCGTCTACCATCGGCATCCACCAGTTCATTATCCAGACACATTTCCAAACCCCGCTCGAAGTCACTCCGGAAGCTGCCGAAGGAATACGCAAACTGCTGGCGGCAGGCTGGCTCATTGACAACCAACTGGTATACAACGTAGCTGCATCCCGCCGGGGGCATACTACCCGCCTGCGGCAAGTGCTCAATCAGTTGGGAGTGGTTTGCTACTACACCTTCTCCGTGAAAGGTTTTGAAGAAAACAATGCCGTGTTTACCCCCAACAGCCGTTCCGTACAAGAGCAACGGGAAGAAAAGCGCTTCGGGAAGCTGACCAAGGAAGATGCCCATAATCTGTCCGTACTGCTTGGAACCGTCCATGACCCGGCAGCCTGCATCCGGCGTTTCCTGAAAACGCACCACCTGCCTTTCCTCGCCACCGACCGCAATGTGCTCAACCTGCCCGCCATCGGCAAGAGCATGACCTTCAACATGGTAGGCATCACTCCCGAAGGCAAGCGCATCCTGCGTTTCGACCATGACAGCACCCGGCGCCACAGCCCTATAATAGACCGGCTGGGACAAATATATATCGTAGAAAACAAGTCCATAGCCTCCTACCTCCGTCAGCTGCAAGCCATGGGAGAAGACGCCGAAGAATATGCCACCATCTGGAACTATACGGAAGGCAAGACAGAATCCCGGTTCAGCCTCTACGAATATCCTGATTTCCCCTTCCAAATCACCGACAGAATGAGCAATCAGGACATTGCAGGATAGCATATCCAAGATATATTCCGTACTTTTGCAGGCAGAACAATGAAATTGGAAAGTATGGAAATAGAACAACACCCTTTAGAACCCTTCCTTCCCGGCAACGCCCGTCTGCTGATGCTGGGAAGCTTTCCTCCGCAGAAAAAGCGGTGGTCCATGGAGTTTTACTACCCCAACTGGAACAATGACATGTGGAGGATTACCGGGTTCCTTTTCTTCAATGACAAGGATTATTTTGTAGACAAGACGAAGAAGGCTTTCTGCAAAGAACGCCTCATCAGTTTCCTGCAGGAAAAGGGTATTGCCTTGTTCGACACAGCCTCTGCCATACGGCGCCTGCAGGACAACGCCTCGGATAAGTTTCTGGAAGTGGTGCAACCCACGGACGTCCCTGCCCTGCTACACCGGATACCGCAATGCAAGGCTATCGTTACCACCGGCGAGAAGGCTACGGACACGCTGTGCACGCAGTTCTCCATCGACAAGCCCAAAGTAGGCGACTTCACGGAGTTTCTTTTCGAAAACCATCCGATGCGCCTCTACCGGATGCCTTCTTCCTCAAGAGCCTACCCGCTGGCACTGGAAAAAAAAGCAGCAGCGTATCGCATTATGTATCAGGACTTACAGATGTTGTAAGCAACTTTCTTTAGAAAATAAGTACGTCCGTTACTTGCATATTTGAAAGTTTGCATTACCTTTGCAGCCGCAAACACGGGAGTAGCTCAGTTGGTAGAGCACCGGTCTCCAAAACCGGGTGTCGGGAGTTCGAGCCTCTCCTCCCGTGCATGAACGAATAATGGCTGTAAGCATTGCTTACAGCCATTATTCGTTTTATAAATGCCTACCGGATATCTATCAGCTTATGTGTCTGCAAACTAAGTCTCCACTTAGGATGCTTCATCACGCAATCCACCGTTTCGGCCGTATTGCTGCAAGAGCAAGGCTGAAGAAAGAAATGCCCGGCGGGCAACTGCTCATAAACAGTAATATCCTGCCCTTCATACACCACCTTCACTTCATTCATACGCGTAATTTCCAGCTTTACCCCCTGCTTGGGAGAGCAGGTCACCCAATCTATATTATCCGGCAGCGGACGGGTACCGTTTGTTTCAATGCAGACATACTTTCCCGCCTGGTGCAGACAATCCACAAATTCACGGTCAATCCAAAGGGAGGGTTCTCCACCGGTCAGTATCACGGTAGCGGCAGGGTATCTACTAACTTCTGTTACGATATCTTCATCGGACATCAGTATGCCGTCCTCATGCTGCGTATCACAAAAGAGGCACTTCAGGTTGCAACCGGAAAAACGGATAAAGACAGCCGGGGTACCCGTATGGTATCCTTCTCCCTGCAAACTGTAGAATATCTCATTAATCTTCCTCATAGACGGCAATGTTTGATTCCGACTCCTGCACCTCTACCTTGAAGCAAGTGGGTATCTGGTCGCATATCCAACGGGCTATGTTCTCGGCTGTGGGATTGAAGGACAGCACTTCATTAAGATTATGGTGGTCCAGCTGTTCCTTTACCACCTGCTTGATGTGACTGAAGTCTACCACCATTCCGTCCGCATTCAGCTCTTTGGAACGGCAATAGACAGTGATAATCCAGTTGTGACCGTGCAGATTCTCACACTTACTGCGATAAGAAAGTTTCAGGCTATGGGCAGCCGACACTTCCATGCGTTTGATGACTGTGTACATATTGTTAATACGCTAATTAATATAATAAGTTGCCGCATCTAATGTCACCTCGATGCGACGGCAAAATTACAAAAAACTTAAGATTTATCCATTTACTTCCCTAACTTATTCGTACGCACAAAGAGAATTGGCAACCTTACGCTCTGCGCTGCCACTCGGGGTATTGGCTATTCCCTTATCCGGCAACTCCCCACTCCACAGCGTAGAAGAACCGCCACCGTCCAGATTCAACGCATCCTCCCCACCCAATACACGAATCATATGGGCAAGCTCGGGTATATTGATGCCTTCCGCTTTTCCCTTCCGACGTCCGTCAACGACAATAAGCAGGATTTTTCCTTCTCTTGTCAGCGCCACAGCACTGCGGGGATGCTTGGTATCTACAAAATTCCGATTAGTCCCGGACAAGTCGCACACTTGCCCGTCCTTCAGCATCAAAGGGCCGGAAGCCAGCACAGTGCCTTTTTTCAAAGTACATGCCTTTTCATCCTGCTTGCTCCAGGGAATCAGTTCCAGCCTGCCTTTCTTTATGAGTACAGCTCCATTGGACACTGTTGCCAGAACCCCGGTAGAGGTAGTATCTATCACCACCCCGTCCTTACGCAGATAGCAGACGGAATTTCCGGCTTTCATATCAAAATAGGAGCCATTGATGGCCGCCACCGCACCTGCATACCGGGCGGCTATACTGGTCTCCTCCTTGGGATTGTGGACGAGCACATCGAAACGGTAGCGCTTCGGGGATATTTCAAAAATAGACACTTCCTGAGGAACTCCATACAAAGAACTGAATACTGCCTTTTTATAAAGCATCCCTTTCTGCAGGGGCTCAGTCTGCCAATCGGCAGAAACGATGGCAAGAGAGTCGGCAGCAGTCTGCGCCATTGCTGCAAACATGCCGCAACAGAGAAACACTGCCAGGAATATTTTCTTTTTCATATAGATGGGATTGGTTTAAATTAATTCATAGCTACAGATTTGAATCGGCATGTCGAGATTATGCAACACCTTTTCAAGCTGTATACCTTCACGGTTGTCGTACTCGTATCCGAAAGTAGCACGGATACCTTGCAGAATGAACTGCGTGGCACGGTCCAGGGCAATGGGCAAACTATCACCTTGCAACAGTGCCCCGGTGATGACACTGGTAAACGTATCCCCCGTTCCGGGATAATGGGCCGGCAGGTAAGGACACGTAACCTTCCAGTAGCGGTTACCGTTCCGGTTATAGGCATACACGGACGTCTTATGCTTATCATCCCGTACGGGCACACTGGTAATAATCACCACTTCGGGACCACAATCGGAAAGCTGGCGAAGGTATGACTTCAATTCCTCATCCGTATTCATCTCCTTATAAGGAATACCCAGCAGATAGAACAGCTCCGTCAAATTGGGAGTAACGACATCGGCCTTGGTGATGAGATGTTTCATTTCATCAATCATGGACTCGTGGAAGTTCGCATAAAGCCGTCCGTTATCGCCCAACACCGGGTCTACCACAACCAGACCGTCCGGTCGGCGGAAGTCATCAATAAAGTCAGAAACAATATGTATCTGCCGCGGAGAACCCAGATAGCCGGTATAAAAGGCATCAAACTGTACTTCCAGCTTCTTCCACTCGGAAATAATCTTCGGCATTTCATCCGTCAAGTCCAGAAAAGAGAACTCCGGATACTGGGTATGGCTCGACAATACGGCTGTAGGCAACGGACACACCTGGAAACCCATAGACGAAAGGATGGGAATGACCACCGTCAGAGACACCCGTCCGACTCCCGACAAGTCGTGGACGGCAACAACCTTCTTTACTTTATTCGCATACATATTATCTATATTATTATTTTTCCTACATTTGCCGCATGAAAACCGTCTGCATCATTTTGGGAACAGTTTCTTTGACACTCGGCATCATCGGCATCTTCCTGCCGTTGCTGCCCACTACGCCTTTCCTGCTGCTCACGGCAGCACTCTACTTCAGAGGCTCACCCAGACTGTACCAATGGTTGCTGAACCACAAATGCCTCGGTCCCTACATCCGCAGCTTCCGCGAGAACAAAGCCATCCCACTACGTGCCAAAATCATCTCCCTACTGCTGATGTGGGGAACAATGGTTTACTGCATCTTCTTCCTGATTCCACTAACAGAAATAAAGACAGTATTGTTCCTTGTCGCTGTGGGGGTGACTTGGCATATACTGTCATTCAAGACGTTGAAATGATGTGCTAAACTCCTCCTAACTTCTCGAAGAATTCTCCCAACCCCTTCCGGGCATCGGCAAGCTTGTTTTCCCAATGTTTCACGGAGTTCTGTCCGATAATGTCCGTCACGTACTTCACCGAAATGAAAGGAACATTCTTGGCACGGCATACCAAAGCCTGGGCATAGGCTTCCATATCCACAACATCACCGGACACATCCGAGAGTTCTGTCAGGAAAGTATCCCCCGTATTGCATACACCACCTGCCAGCCAGTGCAAACAATATCCTTTTTGGGACAACAAATCCGTTGAATCAATCTCATGCTCCATACCAAGCTCCACCAGCTTCTGCATATCACGGTCCACAAAATGACGGCATACGAAAATATCTCCTACCTGATGACAGATAGTCCCTGCCGTACCTACATTGACCACCAAGTCCGGTTGCGCATGGTTTATCGCTTCAGAAAGATAAAAAGCCGATTTCACCTTTCCCACGCCGGTACGGAGATAGCCAATCTGCACCTCTTCCTCCCCTATCAGTCCGGGAAATTTCAATTCAGTAAATTCGCCTTGTACGGCATAAGTAACCAAGATTCTCATATCAATTCATTGTTATTAATCAGACACTGCCATTTTCCATCAATTCCATCAAATTCTCAGGAAAATCATAATTTTCCCACCAGATAAGATTTCAACGCCTCTATATATTCTTCAAAGGCATCCCCGGTTTCGTCGATGAAGTCCACATGAACGTTCG
>OGNT01000940.1_pt1 | contig 10798 bp, 8 predicted proteins | sample 1573521 | NCBI WGS metagenome assembly OGNT01 (sample SAMEA2581922, study PRJEB24529) | metagenome | biome: Human gut stool | place: China | collected 2011
GTTTTATTTACTGCCAGGGCCGCTTAGGGCCTGGAAAATTTAACGAACTATTGTTGAAGTAGTAGGGCAAATATAAATCAGGATTACTGTCTATGTTGTTGAGCATGCTTTCCATATCAGATTTAAACGATTGTCTATCGTAGTCCTGCATAGTCCCCACGACATCGTTATTCGTGTTACCTGGGTCAAAAAGGTGGAAACTACTTTCCGCGATGTGGTCACGTAGATACTCCATCGTGTATTTTAATCTTGGCCAAAGACCCATATCACCATTATAACCATCTAAGGCTCTAATTACGGCCAGTTCAATAACGAAAGACTTATATTTCTTATCTTTTTGCTTTTTCCATATTTTAAGCAGACGAATAATTTGACGTTCACTCGACTTACCTTCGATATGCGAAATCTGCTTCTGGATATTCGTTTTCTGGCTTGATCCCTTTTGGAATCCCCAATGGTCTTCATTAAAACATAGGTTCAAATCATGCGAATCAAGATAGTTATCATCGCTTAGTTCTCTACCAGGCACCACATCAAGTTCAACCGGCTTTTCATCTCCCTCTTCAATAGGGAAACTTACACCGATTGAAACCTTTTGCCTGCGAATAGTCACACCAGTATTCTTATATTCCTCTGCAAGGAAATCGTGTACGCTATCAAACATCTCCTGTAATGTTCCGAAAGAATTACGCTTGAACGGTTCCACCAAATCAAGGTCGAATTTCACATTAGTGGCAGTATGCTTAGCAAAACTGCCAGAGCCAAACGAAGAATACTTGTCGCAACCATAATGGTCGTGCATTTTGGCCTTAATCTCCTCTCTACGTTTTTTTACTTTATTCACGAAATCCTGCACGTGGCACATTTTGTGTGTATCTAACACTTCTCTTAAATGTTTGTTTTTGTCAAAACTCATATTTTCTATCAATGTATATTTTATAAATTAATTAATAACTCTATCACCTTATGTACCTCCGAGTATGCCTTCAAATCCTCTGGCGATTCTTTGCAGAGTTGGCACAACTTTTCTGAGTTTGATATAGCTCGTTCCAAATCACCATTCTCTGTCAGGTATTTATAGAGGTTGGTACGTATGAAATATCGTTTTGTCTTTTCATATCCTGGCATATATTTCTGCAATTCGGGAAGCAGCTGTTCGTAACTATCGTATCGTCGACAAACCACATTAGGCAAGAAGTGGAGCAAGAACCAAAACTCTGTGCAAGGGTTCGTTTCTACAAACATCACTTTTCCTGCATACTTCCTTGCTGCATATTTCTTCTTTGCCCGCTGATATAATTGCATTTCGGATGGAAACTGGAACAGCCTATCCATATCAAACAGGCATACGATATAATCATACTGCTTGTTAAGATAGGACTCTACCAGTTTCAGAATATGTTTGATATCACTGTGCTGCGGAAAATCCGGAGCAACCTTGAAAGGATAGCGACATGCAATCCTCAGAGAATCGAAATAGAACCATTCCGTTTCTCCCTCGCCTATGATGGCGACACTTTTTGTTACTGTCCGTCCCATATCATTAGTCATTCAGGTTGATATACTGACTACCCAAGAACGGCAACTTTACCAATTTTCCCTGCTTGTAAGCATTGTATGGGGAAAGATTCTTATGCAGTCCAAGAGAAGAAAGACGCACAATTTTAGTTTCGCCAAGTTCGTCTTTGTCGGTGAACCATATCGTATCACGGCGAATGAAATCCTCGTTGAGAAGATTGATGTCGTGTGTGGTCAGGAGCATTTGAGATGTTCCGTTACTGTTTGCCAGAAAGACTTTCAGGAAATAAGCCAACAGTTCATAATGAATGCTTGTCTCCACTTCATCAATAGGCACAAACCGATTGGTCTTTAACAGGAAATTCAGTATCACCGCCATTCCCAAGAACCTCATGGTGCCATTGGACTCGTATTCTTCCGACAAATCATATACTTTATCGCCTGCCTTATGCTTGAAAGTCAGTTCTGTATTTATAATTTTCCCCTTTCTAAGCATTTCAGCCTTTGCATCTTTATCAATAGGGGCATTCTGAATCAGTTGTTCCAACTCAGGGGTAATCAGCTCTTCCTCTTCGTTTAATACCACATCTTCTATATTGAAATCGGACGCTTTCAGGAAATTTAAAATGAATTTCTTCAAATCTCCCGCCTCGTCTTTATCCAATCGTGATTTGACATATCCCGAAAGCAACATACTGGGAGCCAATACATCTTTTACCTGCTTGGCAAAATAATCGTACACATCATTCAGTCTTGTCCGTTCCACGTTGCTTTTGCCAAACGCGGCAAGCACACTGCAATTATTGATAGTGTTGCCAGAAATTACATCCTGGCTTTTCTTTGTCATTTTCAGATTTACGCCAAAGTCGATAGTCGAGGAATCTGTCGCAGTATCATAACTTCGGTTATACAGTTTGGTCGGGCGAATGGAATCATAAACAATCAATGTCTCGGAATAGATATGCTTTGCATCCAATTCAAAACTAAGAATGTACTTCGACTGATTGATATAGAACACCATTGACATCTTTGTCTTTTCGTTTCTTGAAGTGTCATCCAACATGAAAGGGACAACCCCGGTTTTCTCGGTCCGGTCTTTAGGCATTCTCAAAACCAGCATCTTGAAAAATTCGATGGCATTCAATATATTCGTTTTACCGGAAGCGTTGGCACCGTAGATGATTCCCACTTTCAGCAATCTTACCCCGTCCTTAACTTCATACGAATACTCATTAGACATAAAAGTATCTGCCGATGGCTCAAAACTGATTTTCTGAACCGATTTAATGGAGAAAAAATTTTCAATGCTGAACTCTGCTATCATAATTATTGATTTTATCTATTGTACGGTGCAAAGATACAAATAAAATCTCGAAAGACAATCTATAAATACAATTATTGTAGAAAAAATACGCAATTCGAATACAAAATCAATAAACAACTATTTATTGGGGCTACAAATTAACCATCTGATTACCTCTGGAAAGTGTTGACAGATTTGAGGACGGTAAACGAATGTGGATTATGCAACCGGAGAAATTAATTATTCAATGCCATTTGCGCCATCCCTTGATTTTATTTACGATGGCTAAATAGTGGTGCTAAAATGGTGCTAAATTTCAAAACTACTCTTTTATATACTTTATAAAATATAGTAAATCAGTTTGTTATAAAATTTTATATCTTGTGGCCCACCAACCGATTCGGAACACCACGAGAGCAATCAACATGATGATTTTGTCTATCCCCACGATGACTCCTGCCGTCAAAGACGTGAACCACAACTTCGCCGCATCCTTTTCCATGCTCGTCACTTCGTCCACGCCGGTCTGCTCCATTGTCGCCTCTATCAGGTTGGGATCGGATGTGCCCGTGTGGGCGACATCCGCCTGCGCCTGCAGGTTCGTGTACATCGTGTCACGCACATGGATGAGCTGTTGAACTTCCTCGAACCTGTCCGATATCTGTGAAGCTTCAGCTTCGTACAGGTCATGGGTGTACGACCCGATGCAATTCGGGATGTAGGACAGAAAGTCCAGAAAACACCAGTTGTTCCGGCTCCCCGCCATACCCGTGTCCGCAGGCGGATACCACCAGCAGATGATAATCGACACGGCAAGCGGCCTAAACAGCTTCATAACGTCCAACGGCTCGTGCTTTACCATCATCTTGTAGGCGATACCTGCCGCCATGACGATGGAGAACAGTGCCGCGAGTGCCATGCACATCTGCAATATCCACCAAAAAGGACCCTGCGCACCGGTAAAAGTCGCGTCCGTCAGAAACTCGTTGGTCTGAAAGATGACATCATCTATTTCCTCCTCCAACAGGTTGATGCCGAAATCCGAAAGTATATCTCCGTTTGCCATAGCCCTGTCTTTTTATTTCCCTCTGTTTACACTCTCGTTGTCATCTTCGCCGTTTCCGTTGCCGCCCGATTGCGAGCCACGCACCGCAAGGCGTGATTCCTGCCACCGGCTCATGGCATTGCGGACAATGCCGCCCTTATGCAGGGTACGGTTGTCCGTTGCGTTCAGCAGTGTGCTTGTTGCCGTTGCGTTCTGACGCTTGGCGAGGTAGCTCACTAAAATCTCGTTCTGCCGTGCCACATCCTCGTAGATGCGCAGATACTCCTTCTTTCGCTGGGCGTTTGGCATATAGGCGTCTTTCGTGGCGTTGATGGCGCACTGATAGACGTGGTAGTATTCCGTCCACCGTTCCTTGTCGGCCGGAGTACCGCCGGACAGGAGAATACGGTCGATGTTGCGCCGGAACCGGTCCATCTGTCTGCTGACCTTATCGCCCTCGGCAAGCCACGCGATGTCCGCCTGCCGGTCGGCAACGTTCAACGCCTCGACCTTCGCCCGCTTGACCAAAGCCGAATCAATGGCTTCCGCTTCGTCCACCTGGTTGTAGAGATTGATACCGGCAAGTGTGCGGAACGAGAGCTTGTTTTTGGCCGCCGCCGACTTCTTGTATTTGTTGTGCAGCACGGAATAATAGAGGTCGGGCGAGAGTGCGCCCGTACCGGTTTCCATGACCGTTACCTGATTCTGCTTCGGCGAATCATGGTTGTACGTTACATACTGTGCGTGTACGGCTGTCGTTACGGTGACCGCCACTGCCATGAGTAATAGTTTTCTGTTCATATTCTTCTCTTTTTGTCGTTAATAATCCAGTCTTCCGGCTCCGCGCCAACGCCCGAAGGCGTCATCGAGAATCTCCCGCATGGTGCGGGAGCGATATACCTTTGCTTTCCAATAGCCGATGCGCACTTGAATGTACCGCCATGTCTCGAAATAGGCCCGGTTCAGATGCCGCTCGATGTTGTCCAATGAGCGGTTGATGGCCTCCAACACCATCAGCAGGTCGGAGGTCGAGCAGGCTGCCGCTCCGGTGGCATACAGCACGAGGTCGCTCACGGACTTGTAGAGCTGTTCCCCCTCACGGGCAATCGCCCTCAGCCCCCTCGCATTGATGGAGATAATCAGGGTATCTGCGGATTCGATGCGTCCACGTTTCAAGATCTTCGCATTGAAATCCTCCAACAACGATTTATAGTCGCCGATACGGTCGCTGACCGATGTATAGGTATTCTTGACGTTCAACACCGTGCGCAACGACTGGTACATGACGTCGATGGCATCGAACGCACGGGTGTATTTGTCAAGGTCAATATTCAACTCTTTATAGTCCCCAATTTCTTTACAGCTGTACTCGTGCAACAGCTTGTTGCTGTACTCCAAGGTGCTACGAGCCAACAGCAGGCTGCGCTGCTTCTTGTGGTCGTTGATGTAGGCTTCGACGGAGACTATATCGAAAGTCCACTGCGCCTTGGCGATACCGGGCAGCAGGGCGAACAGCACGACGGCAATCTGTATGGTACGTTTCATGGCCGTACCTCCTTTCTGCTATTCCTGCTGTTGCCGCTCCGAAGCGTCCGTGCATTCTCCACCCAGCGGTCATGGCATTCCTCCACGAGTGTCAGCCTACGGCCTTCGTCCGTGTCCAGTCCGGGCTGCACATCCTTCATCACGTCAAGGATGCTCCGCTTGTAGTGCATCATCTTTTCCAGCGATACCAAGTCGGCATATATCTTGGTGATTCTGCTGTCCACCTCTCGCGCTATCTCAAGGCGGTCGCTTGACCACAGCAGATGGTACACGTCGCCTGATGGCGTTTCTTCCGTCGGTGCGCTGCGGGCGTATTCCGTCGTGATTTTACAGGACGGATGTTCACGGGCGATTTCGGCTATCCGGTCGTTTACCAGTTTAGCCTTTTCCGCATCCGAAAGTCCCGGATCAAGGGTCAGCACGTCAGCGACGTGTGTGTCCGTATATTCCGAAGTGAGTTCCCACTTGATTTGGATAATGGTACGGTGTATTTTTATGCCGAGAAAATATTTCGGCTTGCGGGCAATGGAGACCGTAGCCCTGAATGTGATGATACCGTTGATATTCGGCATGGTCGCCTTGCGTACATACGAGTAGCCGTTCCATGCTCCGCCGTCCTGCCAAGTAAGACCGTATGCCGCCTTGCAGTCCTGCATGATGGCAGGGATGCGGTAATAGTCATCCGTCGCCACGCTGTTGTCGTCTGCGGCATCCGACTTTGCTTGGGCATAGTCGGACTGTTTCTTCTTCCATTCCGCGAGTTCTCCTTTCAGACGGTCTATCCGTGTCTTGTTCGCGTTGTACTGCTGCCGGTAATTCGCCGCATCCTCAATGCTCGCCGTACTGATTTTCTTCAGCAGGACAGCGTTCTCGTTTTCCAATGCCCCGATTTGCGCTTCAATATTGGCCGCTTGGCTGTTCGCCTCGTTCAATAGCGCGTCCAGTTCCGAAAGGTCGAGGTCGTTTTCCGTCACCGAGGTCTGCATGGCGCACTCCTTGGTGTGGGCATTCAACGAGCTGCCGCACTTGCGGCACTTGTACTGTGTCGAGCCTTGTCCGAGCGTAACCCCGTCGGAACAGGTCACGCTGATGGTCACGCTCTCGCATCCCTTCAATTTGGCTGCGTCCGTTGCTTGGTAATAGTTCCGCGCACCGGAAGATATATAATAGGTGTAGCCGTCCTCGTTCTCGTTGAACTCCGCAAGCCGGACATTCAGTTGCGCCCGAAACGTGTTCAAGTCCATCGAGTAGGAATCGAAGACTTCCTCATAGACGACCTCTTCTTTGTTCCAGTTTTTGCTCACATGGATTTCGTATGCGTATGCCTTTTTGGTCTGCTTGTTTTTCTTGCTGATGATATAGGCACTCATCCAATAGTTGATGCTGTAGCTGAACCCGTCGTTCTGGTTGTTCAACTGCTGCACGCGGTTTCTTGACCAACCGGCATATCCTTCCGAGTTGGCAAGTACCTGTTCCCGTTGCGAGGCATCAGGATAGAAATTCGGGTCGCTCGTGTTGAACCGCACCCATGCGCCCCCGTTCAGGATGCTGTTGTCGTCCGTCGGAGGATAGTAGTCGCACAGCGATACGCTCCCTTGGTCACGCCGGGCAATGTACCACCGCTGCGTGTAATAGTTCCCCATCGCTTCGTCCAGGTAGTCGGTCATCCATGCCGTGAGGTTGTAGTTGCTGAAGTTGAACAGACCGGCCACGTTGTCCGGACCACCCACCATGTCAATCAGCAAGCCGCTGATGTCATGTTCCGCCTGCTCGAATAGACTCCCGTAGTGTTCATACAGGTTGCCGATTTCTTCAACCTTTCCACCCAGCAGGTCATGGAACGAGCTGCTTTGCAACAGGGCGTCACCAAGATTGGCAATGCCTGCCGTTGCAAGGCCGACCCCCGTGTTATAAAGGTTGTCGAGGTCGCTTTTCAGGTTCTCGTGGGTGAAGTTGCCCGGTATGCGGGCGAAGTTGTCCATCATCCGCTGCCAGTCGATGTTTCCCGTTTCGGAGAGTTTCAGCAAGGGGGCAATTTCCGGATTGATTTCGAGAAAGGCGATGTCCGAAAAGGTCAGCGTGCTGTTGGTCACCACGCTCTCGAACTGCATACACAGACTTTTGGTATCATCGCAGACTTTCATCAGGTAACTGCCCCAATAGATAGCCGTTTGCGGCGAATGGAGCATCTGCTTCGCCACCACCCATATCTTGGGCATGATTTTCTCCGCCACCATCCGGTAGATGCGCCGGTAGTAGTAGTTTTCCGTACGGCTGTTCCAGATGCCGAGGTCGCTCAGGGCTTTATGCTCCAAGAACTTGGCCGCGAATATCCCGGCGGTAGCGACCTCCGCTGCCGTGTAGTGCTTGAGGACGTCATCGACCTGCTCCCGGTAGTACCCTTCGGCGACCGCTTCCGTACCGAAGGCAGCCACCATCGCCGCAACGGTACGGGTGTCGTAGTTCACGCTGTAATACTGGGCGTGAACCGTCTGGCAGAGTGTGACCGAGGCGATGGTCAGGATAAGGAGTAGTCGTTTCATGGCTGCAATGTTTATTTGGATTCATGCACGGGACGGAGGTTGAGCACACGCCCCGTCTCGTTTACTTTTTGTGCAAAAGGCAGGGCCTTCCCGATACCGCTGGCATCCCAGTCCCGGCAATATGCCTCGATAGCTTCCTGATGGCTGCACCGAAGTTCCTTCTTGTAAAGCTTCAGTGCCTCCTTTTCCGCCCGTTCGGTCGTGTAGGTCATGTAGCACTCGTGCGGCTCTTCCACGCCGTACACGCCGCTGGTCGTCCCCCGACGGATAAACACTTCGCGGAAGAAGCTGCGCCCATCCTTGTTCTCCAAGCGGTTGATGGTAAATATCTTCTTGCAATCCACCTCGGTCAGACCAAGAATCTTTCGGATTTCGTCAAAGCGTTCCTTGAACTTGCTCTGGTCAAGCAGCATCACCACGTCCGAGTTGTTGATGATGGCCTCCTTCACGATTTCGCTGCCGATGATGTCCTGTATCTCCTGCGTCACCACGCCGACAGAAGCCCAAAACTTACGGGCGGTCTTGTACATGAACTTGATGTATTCCGCCATGAGCGGGCTGGCAATGGCCTTCCACGCCTCTTCGATGACAAGGACTTTACGGGTCTTCTTGATGCGCATTTTCTGCAGGAACACGTCCATGATAATCAGTGTGACAATGGGAAACAGTTTCTTGTTTTCCTTGATTGCATCCACTTCAAAGACGATGAATGTCTCGTCAAACAGTGCCGAATCCACATTCTCATTGAGAATCTTCTCATATGCGCCTCCCTTGTAGAACGGCTGCAGCATGGTCGAATAGGTCGAGTAGCTGATTGTCGTGATGTCATTTTCGGTGCAGATCTGCTCCAGACGGTCGAATGAGTAGTCAAAGAATGAGTTGAAGTTCAGTTCCGACACTTTGAGAGCCGCCCGCCGTGCCTCAAGCACCTCTATCTGTTTGCGCACCATCTCATCCACCTCTCTGGGTGGTTTGTTTGGGTTCTTTCGGCTGGCCGCCGCAAACAGGTTTTTCAGCAGTACCTCCCGTTGCTCGTCGGTGTATCTTGTAAATCCGTTGAAATAGGCATCATAGTAGTCTATGATTATCTGCTCGACAATGCGGAACTCGATTTCGGGAATCTGGCTGTCCGACCCTTTCCAAATCATCAGGATAAGGTTCTTGAGGAAGTCTATCTTCTCGATATTGTATTCCTCCCGGTTGATGCGAAACGGATTCATCGTAATAGGCCGTTCCTCGGTATAGGAGATATACTTGCCGCCCAGATACTCGCACAGTCCCTCGTATGAGTTCCCCGTATCGACCATCACCACATCCGTTCCCTGCTCATGGAGCTGGCGCACGACCGAGTTCATATGAAAACTCTTGCCGCTGCCCGAAGGCCCCAAACAGAAAAAATTGGAATTATCAGTCAGTTTATTCTTTCCCTCTTTTCCCGTGATGTCGATAGCCACCGGCACGCCCTGACGGTCGGTGTAGTAAATCTTCAGCGGCGTTTCCTCGCTGTGCAGCACACGCTCCTTGTACATCAGGCACATCGCCGCATCGGAAAGGGTCAGGAAACGGTCGTATTCCTCATTGAGCGTGTAGCAGTTGCCCGGAAACGAACCGACGAACAGTTCCAGTTGGTTGTATGCCCGCTTGCTGATATGGATACCCATACGCCCGAAAGCGTTTTCCAAGTGGTTCGTACACTTTTGCAGGTCTGCACCGGCAGACACGGCCACCACCATGTTGAAGTGTGTATATACCAGTTGCTTGCTCTCACGGGCGATGACTTCCTGCACACGCTTGATGTCCTCGACCGCCATCTGGTTGTTCGGATTGGGAATGCTCGCGTGGCGGTTCTTCTTTTTGTCGAGCAGCGACAGCTCACGCTTCTGGTTGGGCAGGAAGATGATTTGGTTATAGACCACCGTCTCGGCGTTCGGGATGCTGTCCACCACCGACACCAAATCGACGGGCATTTCCGTGTTGTTGACCTCGATATTCGTGTACGGACGTATCTGTGAGGGCAGTGCGGCACAGTCCACGTCCACAAGGCTGTACACCTTGCAGCGTTTGTCGCCCATCGACACGGTTTCATCGTCCGCCTTGAAGTTCGTCATCGACACGGTGCGGTCTTTGAAGTTCATGGCGAAGTAACGATCGACGTACTCGCTCGCTTCGGCTTTGTTCAGGAATCTGGCCTGTACGCCGCCGTCACGTAACTGGTCGTGTACTTTACGGATTTTCACAAGGAAGTCGCGCCACTTTTTGCTATCGAACGAGAACAGACGGCTTTTCTTCGCCTCTTGCGTGATGGTCAGGTAGCAAAGGCTGTCCGTGTAAGGACGTCCCTTGAAATAACGAAAATAGGATGAAGACAGGAACTCCTGACCGTCAGTCGGTTCGCTCGCAAACTGTTTCCTGACGAAGATGTCCTGCTTGTGGATGGCGTACCCTTCGCCCAACGTCTGCGCAAGGGCGGTGAACAAGTGTGTGAAGTCGTAGTAACTGTCAATGTCCGCCGAATATTTCTGTACCGGATTCTCTATCTTAAGTACGGCGGAATATTCGCCGGTCTTGGTGTACAGCACACCCACACCGTCCGTTTCCTCCGCCGAGAAATAGATGTCCTGAAAGATTCGCTTGCGCTTGCCGCCCGTACCGAACGCATAGACCGACAAGGCCATACCCGCGCACAAAGCGACAAAACATAAAATGATGTATAGGGTCATTTCGATATACGTGTAATTAAATAGGGGCAGGTTCGCCTTGCTTCAAGACAAACCCGCCCGCGTTCAACAATCAATAAAGCCATGCACATTGCCGTGATGGTTTTTCTTTCGTCAGATCTTGCGC
>OGNT01000975.1_pt1 | contig 10530 bp, 6 predicted proteins | sample 1573521 | NCBI WGS metagenome assembly OGNT01 (sample SAMEA2581922, study PRJEB24529) | metagenome | biome: Human gut stool | place: China | collected 2011
CAATATTACTTTTATCGACGAACAAATAGGGCGTATCGTTCAAGCATTGAAAGACAAAGGTATGTATGACAATGCTCTCATCTTTTTCGTATCGGATCACGGCGATATGATGGGCGACCACTATCATTGGAGAAAGACTTATCCCTATGAGGGTTCGGTTCATGTTCCCTGTATCGCGAAGTGGCCGGCAAATGTCGGTGAGGTTGCGGAGAAAATAGATAATCCGGTGGAATTGCGCGATGTTTTACCTACCTTCTTGGATATAGCCGGGGCAACCGTCCCTGCCGATATGGACGGACGCCCTCTTTTACCGCTGGCCAAAGGAACCGATACCGGGTGGCGAGAATATATCGATTTGGAACATGCCACTTGTTATAGTCATGACAACTACTGGTGTGCGTTGACCGATGGGAAAATAAAGTATGTATGGCGTTTTTACACGGGGCAGGAAGAATTGTTTGACCTTGTCGCAGATCCGCAGGAACTCCACAATGCCGTTAACGATAAAGAGTACAAGGGACGGTTGGAAAAGCTGCGTGCTCGAATGATACGTCACCTCGGTGAACGAGGAGAAGAGTTCGTGAAAGACGGGCGGTTGGTCGTTCGCAAAAAGAAAATGCTATACAGTCCTCATTATCCGAAAGAATGATTTTCAATTCCCCCTCGGTGCTTTGCAATAGCGAAATATAGGGTGAGAGGTTTAATACATTTTCAAACTCCTCCCCCTGCCGTGTCCCGTAGTATTACGGGGTACTATGTTAGCCATATAGAGGAGACACCGAAGAAACAATAGTTTCTAAGGAGAAGGGTTGAAAAAGATCATTTGGTTGTAGAGTTCAACCCTTTCGCCCTGCGGGCACTCCCCCTATCTCATCTACGATGAGCAGAGGGAGAGGATTGAAAGTATCACATTAACAGTTTTTACCCCTTCGGAGATTTATGGGGATTCACCACCTCCCCTGTGTTTTGCCATGTAAAATATAGGGGAGGTGGTATGTAGTGACGGAGGGGTTGAAAACGACATCAATCAGTTTATATCGGATATATCCCTTTCCTTCTGCCGTGTCCTGTGGCATTACGGGGAGTTGCAAAACAGCATAGGGATAAAAGGTTACTTTTCAATCCTCTCCCCCTGTGTTTCCGTTAGGGAATATAGGGGGAGTGCCCGTAGGGCGAGGGGGTTAAATATCTGATATAAACAGACTGATAAGATGGTGTTTTTCAACCCTTCTATCACTACGTACCACCTTCTCTACATGGCTAACGCAACACCCCGTAATGCTACGGTACACGGCAGGGAAGAAGGACAAACACAATATGTATCGCAAGGTCCTACTGCGGCGATAGTTCCCATCAAACAATTAGGTACGAATGGAGGTGGATACTTCGGAGTAAATTCATCGCACCCTCTTGAAAATCCTACCTATCTCACTAATATGATAGAATGTTGGGCCATATTGATTTTACCTATGGCTATGGTATTCGCTTTTGGGTTTTACCTTAAACGAAAGAAATTAGCATACAGTATTTTCGGAGTAATGCTATTTGCTTACTTAGCCGGGGTATGGATAAATGTATCCCAAGAAACAGGTGGCAACCCGCGCATCGACGCAATGGGTATAGCACAAGACAACGGTGCTATGGAAGGAAAAGAAATCCGACTGGGTTCTGCTGCCACGGCGCTTTGGAGCGTGACAACCACCGTTACTTCCAACGGCTCTGTAAACGGTATGCATGACTCTACCATGCCTCTCTCCGGCATGATCGAAATGCTGAACATGCAAATCAATACATGGTTCGGCGGCGTCGGAGTGGGCTGGATGAACTACTTTACCTTCATTATCATAGCCGTTTTCATCAGTGGACTGATGGTAGGACGTACCCCGGAATTCATGTGCCACAAGGTGGAAGCAAAAGAAATGAAAATAGCCTCGGTGGTAGCACTGCTTCATCCTTTCGTCATCCTTGTAGGTACTGCCCTTGCCGCCTATCTGTATGTACATGCTCCTGCGTTTGTAGCGAGCGAAGGAGGCTGGCTGAACAACCCCGGTTTTCACGGACTCGGAGAGATGCTGTATGAGTTCACTTCTTGTGCGGCCAATAACGGATCAGGTTTTGAGGGACTGGGAGATAACACCTGGTTCTGGAACGTATCCTGCGGCATCGTACTGATATTGAGCCGGTTCATCCCCATCATCGGCCAAGTAGCCATAGCGGGACTTCTGGCACAGAAGAAATATATCCCGGAAAGTGCCGGAACACTTCAGACCGATACGGCGACATTCGGAGTGATGACGTTTGCAGTGATATTCATCGTCGCAGCCTTGTCATTCTTCCCGGCACAGGCCTTGAGTACAATTGCAGAACATTTTTCATTGTAGTTTAAGACAACAACATGCAAGCCGGCAGGCAGGACAATCGCACTTGAAAGGGATTGTACGCTTGTCAGCTTACGAATAAAAAATCTGAAGATATGAATTCAAAAGATCAAAATACCTCGCTGTTTCAAAAGGATCAGGTCATGGAAAGCCTGAAACAGTCATTTGTAAAGCTGAATCCGAAAATGATGGTCAAGAACCCTATCATGTTTACTGTGGAAGTGTCAACCGTAATCATGGGATTCGTCACCGTTTACTCAGCATTCAGCACCTCACAGGGTTCGTTCACTTATAACCTGTGGATATTTGTCATACTTTTCCTGACATTATTGTTCGCCAATTTTGCCGAAGCGATAGCCGAGGCCCGCGGTAAAGCACAGGCAGACAGTTTGCGCAAGACCCGTGAAGAAACTCCTGCCAAACTTATTGTAAACGGTAAAGTAACGACAGTGAGCAGTTCGCAGCTCAAAAAAGGAGATATCTTTGAATGTGAGGCGGGTGATGTCATTCCGGCAGACGGTGAAATCATTGAGGGACTGGCATCCATCGATGAAAGTGCTATCACCGGTGAATCTGCTCCGGTAATCCGCGAAGCCGGTGGCGACAAGAGTTCCGTAACGGGTGGTACTAAAGTCCTTTCCGACCACATCAGGGCAGTGGTGACAACCCAGCCCGGCGAGAGTTTTCTGGATAAGATGATTGCACTGGTCGAGGGAGCAAGCCGTCAGAAGACGCCGAATGAGATTGCACTTACCATCCTTTTAGCCGTATTTACACTGGTGTTCCTCGTCGTTTGCATCACTCTTAAACCGCTGGCCGACTATTCCGGCACCGTCATTACCATAGCCGCATTCCTCTCCCTTTTTGTCTGCCTGATACCGACTACGATCGGCGGTCTGCTTTCCGCAATCGGTATCGCCGGAATGGACCGGGCCTTACGGGCAAATGTCATCACCAAATCAGGCAAGGCGGTTGAAACGGCCGGAGATATCGACACCCTACTGCTCGACAAGACCGGAACCATCACCATCGGCAACCGGAAGGCTACAGCTTTTTATCCGGTTGCAGGTCTTGACAAACGCAGGTTTATCGAAGCGTGCATGCTGTCTTCCGCATCAGACGATACCCCGGAAGGAAAGTCTATCATAGAGTTGGGACGGGAACAGGGACTGCGTATGCGCAACCTGCACACAGAAGGCGCTCATATGATCCGGTTTACGGCCGAGACCAAATGCTCGGGAATCAACTTAGCGGACGGTACTCAAATCCGAAAAGGGGCATTCGATGCAATTCGTACGATTGTAAGCGAGGCAGGAAATGAATTTCCTGAAGAGACCGAGGAAATCATCAGGCGGATTACCAGCAATGGAGGTACCCCGCTGGTGGTATGCATCAATAAGGAAATCGCCGGCGTGATTGAGTTGCAGGATATTATCAAGCCGGGCATCCGGGAACGTTTTGAACGCTTGCGCAAGATGGGAGTAAAAACCGTCATGGTGACCGGTGACAACCCACTGACGGCAAAGTATATTGCCGAAAAAGCCGGAGTTGATGATTTCATTGCGGAGGCCAAACCGGAAGATAAGATGAATTACATCAAGAAGGAACAGGCTGCGGGTAAACTGGTTGCCATGATGGGTGACGGAACCAACGATGCCCCGGCGCTTGCACAAGCTAACGTAGGAGTAGCCATGAACAGTGGCACTCAGGCGGCTAAAGAGGCCGGCAACATGGTCGACCTTGACAACGACCCTACCAAACTGATAGAGATTGTCGAAATCGGCAAACAGCTGCTGATGACACGTGGCACACTTACCACCTTCTCCATCGCCAACGATGTAGCCAAGTATTTTGCCATCATCCCCGCACTGTTCATGGTTTCCGTCCCGCAGCTTGGAGCACTTAACATCATGGGATTACACAGTCCTGAGAGTGCCATCCTTTCTGCCATCATATTCAATGCCATCATCATCCCTATCCTCATACCGCTGGCACTTAAAGGAGTGGAATACAAGCCGATTGGAGCCAGTGCCCTACTCCGCAGAAACCTGCTTATCTATGGAGTGGGCGGTATTATCGCACCTTTCGCAGGGATTAAACTGATAGATTTATTCGTAGGGTTATTTTTCTGATAATTAAAACAAATACAGACAGTTATGAAAAATTTAATGAAATCAGTCCGGATTACACTGGCATTCTTTTCGGTCAGTTATATATTGGTATTATGGATTTTCGCTCAGTTTGCCGCTCCCGGTGAAGGAGGAAATGCGGAAACAGTAACACTCAACGGCAAAGTTGTCGGTGCTGCAAACGTGGGACAGGTTTTTACGAAAGACGTATTCTTCTGGGGCAGACCTTCGTGTGCAGGCAGCGGGTATGACGGCACGAGTGCTGCAGGCAGCAACAAGGGGGCTACCAACGAGGAATATCTGAAAGTAGTGGAAGCCAGAATTGATACATTTCTGATTCATCATCCTTACCTGAAACGCGAGGACGTTCCTGCGGAAATGGTGACCGCAAGTGCCTCCGGTCTTGATCCTGACATCACCCCTGAATGTGCATATGTCCAGGTAAGACGGGTTGCAGAGGCCAGAGGAATGAGTGAGGCTGATGTGAAGGCCATCGTCGACAAGATGATAGAAAAGCCCTTGTGGGGCATCTTCGGACCAGCAAAAATCAATGTGCTGAAACTGAACGTTGCATTGGAGGAAGCAAATCCGACCGTAGGCCAATAAACAACCGGCTCCTTTCCACATGCCGGTTTGCAGTTGACGGTCCATGACCGTACCTGCCTTGCAGCGGATTCGGCCTGGGATGGCAATGGCCAGTCAGTATCCCCCTTCTCATTTTGAAGATTCAAGTTTATCAAAATGAGAAGGGGAATTTGCCTTTACTCCATCCCGTATTTCAATAAAGACCTATCAATTAACACATTACAAACTGAGGAATCCAGTGGCATGCGTTTTGCCTATCTGTCGACAAAAGATGTTATATATGGAAGAGATTCATCAAACCAATTCGTTATCATTCAAAAACAGGAAAGACGGACTGATTAATTTCGGAACTGTCTCTTATGTCCTGGGCATACTGATCTTAGTTGAAGCCGGGTTGTTTGCCATCTGCGCAGGGGTATCGGCCCTTTATCATGAAAGCAGCTATATCCATTTTATATGGACGATGTTAATCAATATCGCCATCGGCGGAATAATGGTACTTGCCGGCAACCGTAAAGGCAAGAATGTCTCCCGGCGTGATGGATATTGCATAGTAAGTATCTCGTGGATATTATTTACCCTCTTGGGCATGTTGCCATTCTATTTGAGCGGATATATTCCGTCCATTACCGATGCTTTCTTCGAAACCATGTCGGGTTTCACCACCACAGGAGCCACAATATTGAATGACATCGAATCTTTGCCGCATGGATTGCTCTTCTGGCGCAGTTTCACACAATGGATCGGAGGCCTGGGCATTGTCCTTTTCACCATCGCTTTGCTGCCTTTGTTCAATGACAGCAGTCAGCAGCTTTTTCTATCGGAGGCTACAGGAGTGACACATGATAAAATTCATCCCCAAATCAAGGTCATGGCACGTTACCTGTGGCTGATCTATATCGGGCTGACCTTACTGGAGACGGTACTATTGATGCTGGGAGGCATGAATTTATTTGATGCGCTGTGCCAGTCCTTCGCCACTACGGCCACGGGCGGTTTCTCTACCAAGCAGGACAGCATCTCTTATTGGAACTCTCCGTATATAGAATATATCATCTCTGCGTTCATGATTTTATCGGGTGTCAACTTCTCTTTGTATTATTTTGCCCTGAAGGGGAAATACAGGAAATCAGTGAGGGACGGAGAATTGCACTGGTTCCTCATCTCGATAGCTTCCCTGACGATAATCATTGCATTTGCCTTGTTCGTAACGGATTATTATGACCTGGAGACTGCCTTCCGTAAGGCCTTGTTTCAAGTGGCTACTGTCCATACATCGTGCGGATTTGCCACAGACGATTATAATTTATGGCCCCCGTTTACCTGGATGCTGCTTATTTTTGCCATGGTATCAGGGGGATGTACGGGGTCGACCAGCGGCGGCGTCAAAAACCTGCGCCTGCTGATCATGTTCCAGAACATCCGGAACCAGTTCAGGCAAATGCTGCACCCGAGAGCCATCCTGCCGGTACATATCAACAACGATCAGGTGCCTGTACAGACATCGGCGTTAGTGTATACATTCTTTACCACATACTTGATTTGCATCTTCATCGGCTGGACCTTATTGATGGGCCTGGGAGTGGGGCTGACGGAATCATTCAGTACCGTCATATCTGCCATAGGCAATGTGGGACCGGGACTGGGAGCTTACGGACCGGTTTATTCCTGGGCTTCTCTGCCCGATGCTGCCAAATGGGTTCTCTCTGCCTTGATGCTTATCGGACGATTGGAGATCTTCAGTGTACTGCTGCTGTTCGCTAAACGCTTCTGGGCCGATTATTAATCCCTGGCAATCACTCGTTTTAAATTTACTGACTGGATATACCTAAATTCTTATACAACCATGGCGAATAAAGAGGAAAATGTACGGCATTTCTTAAACCTGATCAAGCGCTCACAAAGAGGTGTTTTCAAAATCTATATCGGCATGATTGCCGGCGTCGGAAAGACGTACAAGATGTTGCAGGAAGCTCATGAAATGCTGGACAACGGAATTGACGTACAGATTGGTTATGTGGAGACGCATGGACGTGCCGGTACAGAAGCGCTGCTGGAAGGATTGCCCGTCATTCCCCGCAAGAAGATTTTCTACAAGGGAAAAGAACTGGAAGAGATGGATCTGGATGCCATTCTTCAATTGCATCCGGAGCTGGTAATCGTGGACGAGCTTGCGCATACCAACGTGGATGGCTGCAGAAATGCCAAACGGTGGCAAGACGTAATGGACCTTTTGGAGGCGGGCATTAACGTGATATCGGCTGTAAACATCCAACATATCGAAAGTCTGAACGAGGACATCAAGGGAATTGCCGGAATTGAAGTAAAGGAACGGATTCCCGACAAGGTTCTGGAAGAAGCGGACGAGGTGGTAAATATAGACTTGACCGCGGAGGAACTGATCAATCGCCTGAAAGCCGGGAAAATATACAGGACAGAGAAAATACAAACGGCCCTCAGTAATTTTTTCAAGACGGAAAACATTCTTCAGTTACGGGAGCTAGCCCTTAAAGAAGTGGCGTTCCGGGTTGAAAAGAAAGTCGAGACAGAAAAAGCCGTTCACAGAGAACTGTATCTCGCCTGCATCAGCAGCAATGAAAAAACGCCGAGGCACATCATACGCCGTACCGCACGGCTTGCGTCGCGATACGGTACCGATTTTATGGCTTTGTATGTTCAAAGACCTTCTGAAAGTCCTGACAGAATCAACCTCACTGTTCAAAGGCATTTGCTGAACCACTTTAAACTGGTGACCGAGCTGGGAGGTGAACTGATACAGGTGGCATCATCCGACGTGATACAGACGATTATCGATGTCTGCCGTGAACGCCATGTCACCACAGTGTGTATCGGACAACCCGATTTGAACTGGAGCAAGATTTTTAAAATACACCGTTATGGATATTTTCTTAAAAATCTTTCAGAAATGGATATAAAATTGATTATCTTTCCGCAATAAAAACTATGTTATGAATATCAAGACAAAACTGACCCTCGCAATAGGAGCACTTGTTGCCATGATTGTGCTTCTGGTCTCGCTTTCTATTGTAAACCTGCAAATCCTGACGGCCACAGAGCCCAACAGTCCTGCTGCAGGTCCCGGACTGCAGCGCGCATTACTCTGGATCTCGTCTATCGGAGGCTTTTGCATCGTAATCGGTATTTTCATGCTGACGGTCCTTCCGTCTTATTTCAACAAACCGATCAAGAGAATCATCGACGGGATAAAAGACATTGCCAACCATAATTATGATTGCCGCTTGAACCTGGAAAGCCATGAATTCGCAGAAGTTTCCGAGAATTTCAACCGGATGGCCAAACGGCTTGCGGATTATCATTCAAGTACACTGGCACAGATAAAGGCGGCAAAGAACTATATGGAAACCATTATCAACAGTGTGAAAGAACCGATTATCGGCTTGAACAATGAACTGACCATCTTATTCATCAACGATGAGGCCCTGAATGTCCTCAATTTAAAGCGGGAGGATGTCCTGCAGAAATCGGCTCAGGACATTTCCATACGCAATGACTTGTTACGACGGCTTATCCGCGAGCTGATGGACTCCCAGAAAGAGGACAGCGGCAAAACCGGAAAGACAGAGCCCTTGAAAATATATGCTGACAATAAGGAAAGTTACTTTCAGATGAAATGCATGCAGATAAACAAACCCGGGAAAAACAATTCGGGCAGTGTAAAAGAAGGGTATGTGATCATGCTGAAAAATATCACGGAGTTCAAGGAGCTGGACTCTGCGAAGACGACGTTCATCTCAACGATATCACACGAACTGAAAACACCTATTTCTGCCATTATGATGAGTCTGCAACTGCTCGAAGACAGTCGGGTCGGCGACTTGAATGACGAACAGAAAGAACTGGCACAAAGCATTCAGGACAACAGTGAGCGCTTGCTGAACATCACCGGCGAGTTGCTTAACATGACGCAGGTTGAATCGGGTAAACTACAGCTCAAGCCCCGCATCACCAAGCCGATAGAACTGATTGAATATGTCATCAAGGCCAACCGGGTGCAAGCGGAGAAATTCAACATTCAGATTGAAGTACAATATCCGGAGAATAAAATCGGTAAGTTGTTTGTAGACAGCGAAAAGATTGCATGGGTACTGACGAACCTGCTGTCGAATGCCATCCGTTATTCTCCCGAAAACGGCCGGATCATTATCGGTACCCGCCAGACGGATGACAATTACATTGAAATGTATGTGCGCGATTTCGGCAAGGGCATAGATCCTCGCTATCACCAGAGTATCTTCGATCATTATTTCCGGGTTCCGGGTACCAAAGTGCAAGGCAGCGGACTCGGACTGTCTATCTCGAAAGATTTCGTGGAGGCACATGGAGGCACTTTGACCGTAGAAAGTGAAATCGGAAAAGGCAGCTGTTTTACCTTACGCCTGAAGGCTTGACGGGAGTCCATTCCCCCCTGCCCTTCATAAAGAAACCGTTTATAAGCAGACAAGAATTACCCGGCTGCTTATAAACGGTTTGTTTGATTATCCTACGTTGATTTTGTATGCTTCAATCTTACGATAAAGAGTGGCCAGTCCGATTTTCAATAAACGTGCGGTTTCTGTCTTGTTTCCATGGGTATATTGCAATACTTTTATAATATGCATCCGCTCAATTTCCGCCAGTTCAAAAGAATCCTTCGCCGGAGCCACTTCAGGTGTACGCTTCTGTAAGTCGAGAGGCAAATCTTCAAAGCTAATCTGATTTTCCTCACACACGATAGAACATCTTTCGATGACATTCCGGAGTTCTCTTACGTTCCCTTTCCATTCAGCATTTTCCAATATCTTCAGCACCTCCGGAGATATTCCATTGATGTGCTTCTTCAGTTTATTGGCAAATTTCTCCAGAAACATATACGACAAACTCTCAATATCGTCTTTTAGGTCCCGCAACGGAGGCAGGCTTATCTGAAAAACGGATAAGCGGAAGTACAGGTCCTCGCGGAAGTTGCCGTTCTCTATCTCTTTCTTTAAATCCCGGTTGGTAGCGGATATCACCCTGACATCCACCTTAGTCGGCTTGGTATCCCCTATTTTGATGTACTCTCCGGTCTCCAGTACACGCAACAGCCTGGCCTGTAAGTCGAAAGCCATTTCACCGATCTCGTCCAGGAAAATGGTTCCATGATTGGCCACCTCAAATAACCCCTTCTTGTCTTTCAGGGCCCCCGTGAAAGCACCGGCCTTATAACCAAACAGCTCGCTTTCCAGCAAATCTTTACTGAAAGCAGAACAGTTGATGTCTACAATAGGATATGCTGCCCGTTGACTGGCCTGATGAATGGCATGCGCAAAGACTTCCTTCCCCGTACCGGTCTCTCCGGTCAGCAATACAGCCGCATCCGTCTTCGATACTTTCTGCGCCAGCGAGATGGCCTGGGTCAGCGCTTTTGATTTTCCGAC
>OGNT01001048.1_pt1 | contig 9931 bp, 8 predicted proteins | sample 1573521 | NCBI WGS metagenome assembly OGNT01 (sample SAMEA2581922, study PRJEB24529) | metagenome | biome: Human gut stool | place: China | collected 2011
AACACCCGGCACAGGTCTCCATACAAGTCCGCCACCCTCAGCTGTCGTAAAATTCTTAACAGCGTGAAATGAAAAGCTTGTAAAATCAGCACATTCTCCACTCATCTTTCCATTCTGTGAAGCACCATATCCATGTGCAGAATCAGCAAGAATTAAAATATGTCCCAATGCTTCCTGCATCTTTGAAGAAGGTCTAAAAAGGCTCTTCTTTGATTCAACAATAGCTCGTATACGGTCGTAATCAACCATAACACCGCCCAGATCAACAGGTATGATTGCCTTTGTATTTTCATTAATCATACTCTCAACCGCAGCATAATCAATGTGGAATGTTCCTTTTTCTACATCCACAAGACGCAGCGTCGCACCAACATGACATACAACACTAGCACTGGCAGTGTATGTATATGCCGGCACAATAACTTCATCTCCCGGTCCTATCTCAAACAGGCGTAGTGCCATCTCCATACATGATGTTGCCGAATTAAGGCATACGCCTCTGTTTGTATGCGTAAATTCTGCCATCTTTCTTTCAAGTTCCTTAGTCTTTGGTCCTGTTGTAATCCAGCCGGAACGCATAACCTCGGCAACTGCTTCTATCTCTTCTTCTGTTATATCAGGTGGTGAAAACGGTATATTCATAATATCCTCCTTGTTTTTCAAAGAAAAATCCCAATGTGCATCTTTGATGCACTATGTCTCCTAGCGAGGAGAGGATTTATCCTCCTTCTATTCTTTCTTTGTCATATCCGGAAATGCATAATTCAAATCTCCGCTGCTGTTGGCAATAGAAATAGAATAACTAATTGTATTATATCCATTCTGCGTAAGAGTTATAGTCTTTGTACCCGACTTTTTCTCAAATGAACACGGCACAATCCCAACATATACGCTGTCTACATAAAGTGCTGCACCTGCAGGTGCTGTTACATTTACCTTGTAACCATTTGTTGATGCTGTAGTCATCGATGAACTGCTGCTCTTAGTCGAGGCTGACTTAGATGTCATATCTATAACTTTTGTAGAATAAGCCGAACTTACTGTAAATGTCTCTGTATATGCTTCATAATAATTAGCTGCCAGTGTCAGGACATGACTGCCAAATTTCAACATAACAGGTTCTGTATAATCCACTTCCTCGCCGTCAATCGTCATGACAGCATTTGACGGAGTAACTTTAAAATTAACAGCTCCCTGCTCATCAACCGGAAGCTTATATTCACTGAAATCAACCGTTGTCTCTTTATTTTTCTCAACCGTAACAGTCTTCTTTCCGCTCATGGTTCCTGCATCAAGTTCAAGATCATATGTTCCGGTTGCTGCAGTAACAAGCATATTATCAGTCACACCTACAAGCTGGCTCTTTCCTATACTTGCATATCCGCCCTCAAATGCACTTACTCCTGTGAACTTAATATATCCGTGTCCTACATCAACTACAATTGAGTAAACCGTACTATCAACACCTCTTAATATTACAGTATCCTGTTTTACAATCTGGGAAATAGATATCTTTTCATTATCTGACAAAATCACCGATTTCTGTGCATATACAAGATTAGTTGAACCAATCGTAATCTTTCTTGTGCTTTCATCAAAATCAAGCCCTGTAATCCCGGTTCTTTCCCACGCATCCTTTGCACCGTAGATTGTCAGTGCTGTTCCTTTTTTATCACATGTAACTTCGTATATCTCACCCGGCTTCATATTGGATGGTGCTATCTTTGTTCCATATTTTGTCTGAATATCAGTTCCCCCCGTATATGGAACTTCATATTCTATTCCTGATGAATTTTCAACAAATCTCATCTTTTTGGCATCTTTATCTAATGAAGACAAAACACCTTCTATTGTAATTTCATTTGTTTTTGCATTTACAGGTGCATCCGTAATTGACTTTGTCGGTGCCGGAAGTATTGAGCTTCCCGGTATGACAGAACTTGTTTTTTTCGAGCCGCAGCCTACAAGACCTGACACAGAAATGACAACAATCATCATAACGGAAACTGCCTTATATATTATATTAAAAAATACATTTTTGTTCATACGTACTCCAATTCAAAATCTATCCGTACTTGTAAGCTATATTATCACAATACACCTATACTTGCAAGAAATTCCAGCCTGCGGCTGTTTACGGATGTAACTGCTTTCAGTTTTTCAACACTTTTGGGTGGTATCCATGCCTTATTCATATTGTAATAATAATTGATTATCTTCCAGAATTTTTCCGGAAATGAAAAAAGCACTCCTAAAAGCTCCAAATCAATATCAGATACCGGTTTTACTTTGTCATATTCATCAAGCATTTTGTATGCCGTCTGAATATCCCACTCATATTTTTCAAGAATTTTTCTCATAAACTGGTACAAATCACTTATCTGACATTCATTGCGGCACTTCTCAAAATTCGTGACAAATACAGTGCTTCCGCAAAAACATACATTATGATATGTATAGTTGCCATGTACAAGTTCACCGCTAAGCTGTGCCTGCAAAAAACGTTTTTTTAATTTATCATCGCTCATTTTACGGACAGCATTCACCGCCTCACTGTAAAATGAACCTATATTTCTATATGCAATATTTTCAAACTCAGATTTCTTTTTCTTATTTTTAAGATAATTGGATGCCTGTTTCAGTTCTTTCATATGGCGCACATAATTATCCGCAAGCCTCATGTTTTCTGCTACAGGATTAACATCCATCTCCCTGAAACACACTGCCGCTTCATCAAGTGATGTATGCAGCCTTGCAAGCGTTGAGACACCGACTGCTATATCCGAAATATCATTCACATTACACTCTCTTGCATCAACCCAGTTTTTCAGTATATACCGTCTGCCATCCTCCTCATTCTCACTCACAAGCCCGCCATCTGCATTTCTTATATATGTATCAACATTAATAAATCCATTATGTGCAATAGTTTTAGTAATTATGTCTTCTCTTTCATAATATTTATCAGGATGATTACACTCAAGAAACAGCTTCACTCCCTGATTTGTAAAGAGCAGCATTCCTCCTCTTCCACGCATAGTTTTATACACATCTATATCATACTGTTTTAATACATCCAGTGATTTTTCATTCATTATAAACCTCCACACTTCCATATGTCTGTCTTATCATATGAAAGCTGTGGAGGAAAAATACCCTAAAGTTAATTAAGATGTTCTATTAATGCTATAAGTGTTGCTTTATCATTAAGACGTGGATTTTCTATTACAACGCCAAGGAGTTCATTGAGTGTCTTCCCTATTTCAGGACCTTTAAGTCCATATTCCATCAAATCATTTCCCGTTATATCAAGGTCTTTTATACAGATACAGTCACCTCTTTTTGTAATCTCATCATACATAGCCCTGAGAACGATAAGGTGTTTTTTCTTGCCAGCAAGCTTTATACCGGTAATTTCTTCCTTTGTGGCAATTATGGCCGCCTCATGCTCAAACATCATCTGTATGAGTTCTCTTCCGTATTGGTGGACTGCCTCTCTTAATGCCGGTTCATTTTCTTCTATTGTTACTTTTGAATTAGCAACAAGTTTTGTAACATGCTCCACCGTATAATTATCAAGTTTCAATTCCCTGAGCGTCTTTCTTACATTTTCCGGTTCAAGCGTGTTAAGAAGTGCTGCATACCTGAAAACAGGCTGTTTTTTAGAGAATTTCAACATTGTAAGTGCATTTCTTGAATATCTTCCACCAAGTACCAAGCCTATATCCGGAAGCACATATTTAAACAGCCCTGTCTCATAAAATCTCATTACATAATCGGGGTTATCCGACAACAGTGTTTTTACAAGCTCAACCTGTATGCGTTCCATGCTGACATGGCTTATTGATGGTGACAGCTTTGATATTGCATTGTATGTATTTTCTTCAATATCAAATCCGAGCTGGGCAGAGAATCGTATTGCACGCATCATTCTCAAAGCATCTTCCGTAAAACGCTCTTTTGCATCTCCCACACATCTTATAATACCTTTGTTCAAATCATTTATTCCGTCAAATTCATCAACAAGGCCTGTGCTGTCATTATATGCCATTGCATTAATTGTAAAATCACGTCTTTTTAAATCATCCTTTAAATCTGATGAAAATTCGACATTTTCAGGATGACGGCAATCCTTATATTCCCCATCAATACGGTATGTAGTTATCTCATAACCGGTTTTGCCTATCATCACAGTAACAGTTCCATGCTGTATGCCTGTATCTATTGTTCTTGCAAATATTTCTTTTATCTGTGAAGGCAGTGCTGATGTCGTTATATCCCAATCCTGCGGTGTTCTGCCAAGAATACAGTCACGGACACAGCCACCGACAGCAAATGCCTCGAAGCCTGCCGCCTCTATCTGTTTTATTATATCCTTAACCTCCTGCGGCATCACAATATTGTATTTATCCATACATTACCTCATTTCCACAAATTTTAATCTTTTATAAAAGGCGGGCTTTTGCCCGCCTTTGTCTTTATCTATATTAATAATCTTTTAGTATGCTTTACCCCAGTAAACCATCTTCTTTGCCGGCTTTCCGCAGCATACACATACATCTGAAAGATGTTCCTGTGCAAATGGCATACATCTTGAAGTAGCAGTTGTATCTTCCTTAATCTTATCCTCACATGCCTGGTCACCGCACCACATAGCCTTAACAAATCCAGGTTTATTAGCAACTATATCCTTAAACTCATCATAATTTGTTGCAACGTAAGTATGCTCATCTCTGTGGTTTCTTGCACGTTCAAGCATCTCAACCTGCATTGCATCAAGAATCTCTTTAATCTTGTCAGCAAGTTCAGAAATATTAACTGTAATCTTCTCTCTTGTATCTCTTCTTACAACAATAGCCTGACCGGCTTCAATATCTCTTGGTCCCATCTCAACTCTCACAGGAATACCACGCATCTCCTGTTCTGAGAACTTCCATCCCGGATTCTTATCAGAATCATCAACCTTAACACGAAGTCCTGCTGCCTTGAGTGTATCCATAACCTCAAATGCCTTATCAAGCACACCTTCCTTCTTCTGCATGATAGGAATAATATCAACCTGAACAGGTGCAACTCTTGGTGGAAGCACAAGACCTGAATTATCACCATGTGTCATAATTACAGCTCCGATAAGTCTTGTCGTAACACCCCATGATGTCTGATGGACATATTTTAGCTTATTATCTTTATCTGTATACTGGATACCAAATGCCTTCGCAAATCCATCACCAAAATTATGGCTTGTACCTGACTGAAGTGCCTTGCCATCATGCATAAGTGCTTCAATTGTATATGTAGCCTCTGCTCCGGCAAACTTTTCTTTATCTGTCTTGCGTCCTTTAATAACAGGAATTGCAAGAACCTCTTCACAAAATGCTGCATACAGATTAAGCATCTGCTGTGTTCTTTCCTCAGCTTCCTGTGCTGTAGCATGTGCTGTATGACCTTCCTGCCACAAAAATTCTCTTGAACGGAGAAATGGTCTTGTCTCTTTTTCCCATCTTACAACTGAACACCACTGGTTATAAACCTTTGGCAAATCTCTGTATGACTGTACTTCATCTTTATAAAAATCACAGAAAAGAGTCTCTGATGTAGGTCTTACACACATTCTTTCCTGAAGCGGATTAAGTCCGCCATATGTCACCCATGCAACTTCAGGTGCAAAACCTTCTACATGGTCTTTTTCTCTTTCCAAAAGACTCTCTGGAATAAACATTGGCATGTATACATTCTCAACGCCTGCTTCCTTAAATCTTCTATCAAGTTCATTTCTTATATTTTCCCAAATGGCATATCCAGCGGGCTTAAAAATCATGCATCCCTTCACGCTTGAATATGACATAAGTTCTGCCTTCTTACAAACATCTGTATACCACTGTGCAAAATCAACATCCATCGATGTAATTGCCTCTACCAGTTTCTTATCCTCTGCCATGTCTACCTCCGATTTTGCTGTTACTTTACAGCTTATATTTCAAGTATTTTTTAGTGTACCACGTTCAATCTCTATTTTCAAGTGAAGTATCAATGCTTTCATTATACAATATGAAACAGGGCCTAATATAAATCCCATTATGCCATATATCATAATCCCCAGAAATATTACCATAAGCATGACAAACGGCGGAATCCCCGTTTTGTCTCCCAGGCACTTGCTCTCCATTATCTCACGCACAAAATATGTCACAACATACGCACTTACAAGAACTGCTGCCGATGTCACATTTTTATTAACAAGTTCAAATAATGCCCACGGAAGAAGAACTGTTCCGGTTCCGAAAACAGGAAGCATATCCACAATACCTATAAGTATACCAAGCACAACTGCATACGGATTTTTTATTATAAGCAAAGCAATTATACATAGTATTGAATTAATAACCAGAATTAATGCCTCTATTTTAAAATATACATGTATAAGCCTGTATAACGAATCAGATACAGCTTTTATTTCCATGCGAAAAACATTTTCCTTTTTCCAATCCCTCACGTTGTCAATCACAACCGCAAGATACACAACTGATATAAAGCAGATAATTACCGAACCTGTAACTGTAATTGTTTTTATTACAGCAGGAACCGAAATTGTCACAACTTTAGTCATAATCTGTGAAACACCGCCATTATCGACAGTTTTTTCAAATTTTTCCATACAGCGGCATATAAACTCAAGGCATTGTCCGTCCGAAAGTCCAAGCCATCCATCCATATTAAAACAGATTCTTGCGGCGGTCTGCCTGAATGTCACCATATTATACTCATAATTTTTTATAAATGACTTTATCTCAGCCAGTCCAAAATACGCTGCCAGTCCGATTCCCACACACAAAACTGCCGAAAACAAAATAACTATAACAGCCGACGCAATCATTTTTCTGCCCTTGAACACCCTTGCGAGTCTGTTTACAGGCTTTTCAATCATTACTGCCACAGCATATGCAATCACAAATGGTGCAACAAAAGGAAAAACATATTTAAAGCCAGCAATTACAGATACCGTAATAATCACGATTCCACTTATATACTGCAACTTCTGCCTGTTTGTCCAATATGCTTTTTCATAATGCTTCCTGGTTTCCTGCATCTGCCCTGCCCCTTCTATAATAAGTTCACAATGTTTTACATTCTTTATATATGTAATTATTGTCAACAGGCGGGGTAATTATTCAGTATTTCAGTTTCAAAACTGCCATGACGGCTCTATCGAATATTCATGTCCGTCAACGCTTAAAAATGCTGCACAAAGTGCTATTTCATTGTTAAATCTCTCATCTCCGTATTTTGTATCGCCAAGAAGCGGATGATTTCTATGTGCAAACTGCACGCGTATCTGATGATGTCTTCCGGTTATCAGTGTTACTTTTACAAGCGTGTAAACCTTATCATCTTTTTCTATCTCTTTTAATGTTTCGTATAGAAGTTTTGCGTATTTCGCACCGGCTGTCCCTTCCTTTACAACCTTTGAAACATTATTCTTTCCGTCTTTTAAAAGGTAATCCACAAACTCACCGTTTTTATCAGGCAGTTTTCCGCAGCACACCGCATAATACTGTTTACAAAAGCCTTCTTCTTGCATAAGGCTGCTCAATCTTGATGCCTCTTTTTTATTTTTTGCAAACAGCACAAGTCCGCTCACCGGTCTGTCAAGCCTGTTTATAACTGCAGCATATGCTTCTTCGCCTTTTTCACGCCTGTAATTTAACACTTCGCTTGTAAGGTCAAGTTCAAATGATCTGCCGCTCTGCACAAGCTGTCCTGCCGGTTTATTTACTACAATCATATTTCTATCTTCATATATTATATCAAGCATATTCCCTCCATATTTTTTATATTTATCATACAGAAAAACATTCATCTGTCTTTAATACAATATTTTTGTCAAGCCATCCTTTTTGTGCCATATCTTCAAGAATCCCAATTGCTTTTTCATGTGTCATTCCTTTTTTATACGGCCGGCTTTCTGTCAACGCCTGATAAATATCAACACATGCCATTATTCGTTCACATTCATTCAATTCGTCTGCACTCTTTCCAAACGGATATCCCGTTCCATCTAATCTTTCATGGTGAAAAGCTGCCCAGTCACGGATTTCGTCAAAATCATCAATATCTGACAAAATACGATATGTATATGATGCGTGATGCTTCATTGTATCAAATTCTTCATCAGTAAGCCTGTCCGGTTTTTCCAGTATGTCATTGCCTATTGCAACTTTTCCGATATCATGCAGTGCTCCGGCAAGATACATTTTCTGTACTGTTTCATCATCGAATCCCATATATCCCGAAAGTTTCCTGGCACATTCAGCCACGCCAATTGAATGTGTACTTGTAAATGGTGATTTGTAGTCTACTATTCTCGCAAAAAATCCTGCAATATTTTTTATCTGCTCAAAAGTTAATTCTATTTTTTCGCGTGGTACTTTTTCCCACAGACTCTTCTCTATCTGCGAATCTTCCATATTCATAACGGACACTCCTGTAAATGCATCCATAAATGCATCTGCACACTCATCATCAATAACCGTTCCACGTATTTTTGAAAGAAACTCACTTATTTTCTTCCATGTCTCAAAGTCAACCGCCTTACGCAGACATACCATATCAAGCATGTCACACATATGTATAATTCGTGCAAAAAGCGGAATCTCGTTCCATTTTTTACCAAACGGACCACTTCCATCGGCATTTTCATGGTGATCATTCCATTTTTTACATCTGTATAAAATGGAATGTCTTTTATATTTTGTTCACCCATTACACAATGTGCACCTGCATGCGGCAGTTCTTTTATACTATCTACATGTGAAATGTCATTATGAAATTCTTCCTGTATATATTGAGTAAGGGCATTGTCATGCAAAAGTGCACACACAGCCAGGTCCTGCAGTTTTCTGTCTGTGATTCCCATCTGCATTGCCGTGCATACGCTCATATATGCCACACGCTTTGCATGTTTATTCGTCACATGAACTAATTCTGCCTCAACACAGTCCAATGCATATGAGCATGCACCGATAAGTCCTAGAACATCTAATTTCATCTAATCTCTCCTGTATAAATAATTCAGGAGGCCAATCATCTGTTGACAAGCCTCCTTTTAATTATCTATAGAATAATATATTTATTTATATTTGTAAAATCCTTCACCTGTTGACATTCCAAGCTTGCCTTCATCTATGTATTTTTTAAGAATTTCTTCCATCTTCTTAAAATTATATGGCATCATCATCTTCTTTAATAATGGTGAAAATATTCCCGGAACACTGTGATACTGATGAACAATATTATATGCAGTGTTAAGTCCTACTGTATCAAATATCTGGAATGGTCCTTTAGGTGATCCTGTTCCTCTTGTCCACGCTATATCAATGCTCTCAGGGTCAGATACGCCTGCCGCATACAAATCAAGTCCGCTTAAAAGAAATGGAACAAGCATTGAATTAAGCAGATATCCACTCTTTTCCTTCCTTACCGGAAGTCCAATCATTCTTATATCATTAGCAAACTGCATAACCTCATCAAAATACTTCATGTCTGTCTGAGGCTGTGTCATTACTTCTGCCGTGTTATTCTTCCATATTGAATTAGCAAAATGAAGCGATAAATACTTATCAGGTCTTCCTGTATACTTTGCAAACATTGACGGGAGAAGTGTTGATGAATTAGTCACAACAACCGTCTTTTCAGGAAGAAGCGGGGCAAGCTTCTCATAAAACGCAATCTTATCTTTTTCGTTTTCTGCCATTGACTCAATTACAAGGTCAGCATCTTTAACCGCTTTTGCCATATCAAGTTCAAGTTTTATGCCATCATAAGCAGCTTCGACTTTTTTAAGACACTCTACCTTATCAAATGAATCTTCATCAGCAAGACCTGCACACCACGCATTTTTATCGTCTGCCATCTTCTCAATTGCTTCTGTATA
>OGNT01001060.1_pt1 | contig 9859 bp, 9 predicted proteins | sample 1573521 | NCBI WGS metagenome assembly OGNT01 (sample SAMEA2581922, study PRJEB24529) | metagenome | biome: Human gut stool | place: China | collected 2011
GCCGGTCGTGCAGACAATCAATATGGCGGACAATACGAGGTGGAATAGTTTCTGTTGTTTCATAGCCTTTACTTTTTGTGGGGATGTACATGCAAAGATAAGTTTATTTTTTGAAACTGTTCATAATAAGTACTTTATTTTCCTGATAATATAGTCTTTCCGTAGAGGCAGATTGTTTTTGAATCATAAATAAAGCTTAATTTTAGCTCTTCTGTTTGCAGTTTTTTGGATGTGGCAGCGTCCATTATGTAAAAAAGAAACGGATATGAACTTGAATTGTGCCATTTTGCATGCGGACCCGGAGATTGCCGGAAGATTGGAAGAGTATATCGGCAAAGTTCCTTTTCTCTCTTTGCACGGAAAGTACGGCAATCCTCTTGAAGCGCTGAAGGATTATTATGAGACAAAAGTGGAAGTTTATTTTGTCGGCATCTATCCGGTGGAAGAAGGTGAAATCAACGGAATGGATTTTTGCAAGCTCTTGTCCTCGTCCACTCGTGTCATTTTCATTACAGACACCGACCGCTATGCTGCCGAATGTTTCCGTCTGGATGCGTTGGACTATCTGATGGACGGGCTCAATTTCTCCACGTTTTTCCAGTCTGTCAGCAAAGCGGCACGCTGGTTCTCTTTGCAGGATGCAGGTACGTCCGACTCCAAACACAGGCAAGGTCCGGAAGAGGTTCCGAAGGTGATTTACATGCGGTGTGACAACCGCATCATGCGGCTCGACCTGGAACGGATAAACTATATAGAAGGTATGGGCGATTATGTGAAGATTTTCTGTAAAGATTCCCCTAAGCCTATCTTGAGCCTATGCAGTATGAAGTACATGGAGGAAAAACTTCCGGCGAACGAATTTATCCGCGTGCACCGTTCTTTTATTGTCCGCATGGACTGCATCAGCGCCATCGGGCGCAGCACACTGCTCATCGAGCAGAAGGATGTCCCCATTGGCGATGCTTACCGCGAAAGGGTAAAAGGGTATGTGTCCAGGCTGGCAGTGTTGTAATACCCCGTTTTCAGATACTATATACTTTGTTTGTTGGATCTATAGTTCCAGCGTGCTGCATCTATATATGCAACGCGTTGCATATATAGATCCAACAAATGATAATCATTCGGTGTAAAATCCGTGTAATCTGTGGTGAACCGGAACCTTGTATTACTTTAGTTTTGCTCTCGAAATCCTTTCCCCGAACGTCAAGTTCAGATTCAGGCTGAATCGGCTTTCCTGCATCAGATTGCTGCGTGTGTTCAGTTGTTTCCGCCAGGTGGCGCCCAGCGAAAGATAGGAGTACCGGATGGGGAAACTCGCCCCTACACTGGCTTCCAGATACTGCATCTTCCCGCCTTTCAGGTTGATATAGGAGTTGCCGAAACCTATTCCACCCATCAGCTCGGTGGAACGTGCCAGACGTGGCTTGGTAATGTAGCTGCCTCCCAGGTTCACTTTGTGCTGGTTCTCGTATTTCATGGAAGTGTAGGAGGAGGAGTTGCGGCTCCAGTCCAGGTAGTTGTAGTCGGCGGTCAGCACCCAGCGTTCGGTGGTTATGCTGAGGCCGGTGCCGAGGTGCATGGGCAGATATTGTGTACGGCTGTGGTATCCTTTATCGAGGTTCTCGCTGGTAGATGAGTTGCTGTAGGTCAGTGTATTGTCGTGGCTGATGGGAAGGGAGGGAGCAAATACCAGCCCTGCCGCCCACTTCCGTTGTCCGGTCGCACCCCATTCGTAATGTATGCCGAAGTCCGCATAAAAGGCCCGTTTAGAAGATTCGTACTTTACGACGGCGCTTTCCTGCGTTTCGCTTTGCGTCACTGTGCCCGCTATCATCCCCAGGTTGATGCCGACCGACAGTTGCCTGCTCAGTGCAAAGGCATTGGTGACGTAGCACCGGTATAGTCCGCCCGTACCCTCAAAGAGCGAGTAGGTGTAGTTGCCGGGCATTCCCTCTATCTCTTCTTCGGTCTGGATGACATAGCCCACACTGCTGTATGGTGCTGCACCTACAAGGGCATACCAGCGCGGCAGGACACGGAAGCTCATGCTGATGCGGTTGGGGTTGCCGGTGAAGTTGGAGCTGTGTTCGCTCAGAAAGGAGTAGCGGGCATATGAGGCAGATACACCCACATCGAACGTGAAGCAGGCGGTGTCCATGCGGGTGATGGCTGCGGGGTTCAGCGTGTTCAGAAATCCGGTACGGTTCAGGGCGATGCCCGTGTTGCCCATGCCGGCATAACGTCCGCCGTCACCGGCACTCAGTTCGCCCACTCCGTACATGGAGGTGGGCAGGTTGGTGGTGTTCTGGGCCACGGCGGTGAGGCTTGCCGTACACAGACTGCACAGCAGAAGGGGAATCCGGTAATGGCGTTTCATTGCTCGTTGTATATTTTGAATCTTACGTCTAATCTGCATTGTCTCTCTTGTTCGGGGTCGTTGGTGAAGATGACCTGGTTGAAGGTGGTGGTGCTTTCTTCGTCTGTCAGACTCATCAGCAGTTTCTGCCGCTTGATGCCCGAAGTGCCGTAGTTGTTGCGGATGAATTCGGTGAGGTCGAAGGAGTAGTAGGTCTCTTTCCCGTACATCTCGTCGATGGTCAGGTCGCCGGTCTGTACGGTTACGCCGTCACTGCCGTATACGTAGTCCTCCAGCACATTGTTCTCGTCCGTGATATAAAGGCGGATGTCATTGGGAAGCTGGCTCACTTCGTTGTAGCTCCGGGCCAGAGGATAGAGGTAGAGTGTGGCGCTCTCTATGGAGACTATCTGTCCGGCACTTCCGAGGCTGTTGAGGTAGGGGAATTCCAGTTGGTTGTAGTAACCCGTCAATCCCTGCATATAGGCCAGGCAACCCATGTCGCTGGAGTGGACGAGGTTCTCTATTCCGCTTTTCAGGGAAGCAAGGTGGGTGCCGGTGGGGTCGTGCCGGATACCGGTATAGGCGTAGTCGGTGTTTACACTGAAAGTCAGCACTTGCCCGGTCCGCTGGTTGGAGACTTCCTGATAGTGGAGGTTGATGCTCATGGCAGAGTCGTTCACCATGAATCCGGTGATACACTGCCCGTCGTTTTCGGGAACAAAGGCCAGTCCGGGGAATTTCTTCTTGAACTTGTCTTGGGTATCGAAGTAGTCGTCCTGCGCCACGAGGTCATTCAGCAGTTGTTGTCCCCATGAGTCGGGCAGGCGGACGCTTACTTCCTTCTTCCGCCCCGGGCAGGGGGTGAAGGTAAAGCTGAAGAGTGGGGCATCTTCCGTCGGGAGTACGGTGCTGTTGTAAAGGTCCTCGTCGTTGTCCAGCACGATAGGTTTTTTCAGCCGGTAGATGGAGATGCGCTGTTGCGTCAGGGTATCTCCCCAGAAATGGCCCGAAGGTATCATTCGCAGTACGAGGGAGTCGAGGGTATAGGTATAGTCTGTGTTGGGGGTGAAGTCGGACGTGGAGTATTCGGCATAATAGGTGGCGGATACTTCTCCCCAGGCGCTGCTCCGGTAATGTCCTAGCTGGCAGATGCTGTCGCCCCGGGTCTCTATGGAGTCTAGCAGGATGGTGCTGATGTCTACCGAGCAGGTGTCTGCGTATACATTATAGAAGGAGCTTTCCACGAGGCTCTTTCCAAGCTGCGAGTTCTCGTCCTGGCAGGCGCAGAAGATAGCGAGGACTGCGAATAAGCTGTACAATGACTTCTTCATTTCTGTTCTTTTAGTTGGCGGCAAAGGAAAGGCAAAACTTTTATATCTTCCTACAAAAATCGGCATTCGGGCGGTTTTTATCGGTAAAGGCGTTTAACGGGAATTTCGGACTGTTCGTCGGTTATTTTTGCCGGTGTGGTTGCGGCGGTTTACTTTTGCGGGCAGAACTTCCGCCCTTCTGAAAGAGGAGGGGAATAGTTTCGGCATCCCGATACTAAAACTATTCTCCTTCCTCTTCAGGGGAACGAGGGGTATGAAAAATTAATCTTTAAAACAATAAACAATGAACAGACTATTGGTAGGAATAATGTTGCTGGCCATCGTGTGCATTGCCGGCAGTTGTACGGACGAGGATGAATACACTCAGGGGCAGTGGATGAAGAAAGCCAGCTATAACGGTGTGTACCGCGCTTATGCCTCCGGCTTCACCATCGGCAATTATGGATATTTGTGTGGCGGCTTCTACGGAGCGAACAAGGATTACCTGAACGACCTTTGGGAGTATGACATGAGCCGGAACAGCTGGACGCAGTGTGCCGACATGCCCGTTGCCGGGCGCAAGGCTGCCGTGGGCTTTGCCGTGAATGGCAAGGGATACATTACGACCGGTTCCGTAAAGGACGGCTCCTCGTCCTACTGTGTAGCAGATACCTGGGAGTATGACCCTGCCACGGATACCTGGACACGGAAAGACGACTTCAAAGGTGGAGTACGCGATGGTGCCCTGGCTTTCAGTATAGGCGGATATGGCTATGTCGGTACGGGCTGCAACAGCGACGCTACCGGCAGCGAGAGTGCCTACAAGATGGACTTCTACCGTTTCAACCCCAATGGCGCCGAAGGTTCGCAATGGGAAGCGGTGAGCGGGTATGGAGGCGAGAAGCGCTACTTCGGTACGGCATTCGTCATCGATGAGGTGGCCTACATCTGTTGCGGGCGAAACAACAGTACCGATCTGGTGGATTTCTGGAAGTTCGACGGAAGCAACTGGACCCAGTTGCGTGACATTGCCGATACGGACTCCGACAATGACTATGACGATGACTACGCCATCACACGGTCCGAAGCCGTATCCTTCGTCATCGGTGGAAGGGGATTTGTGGCTACGGGAATACGTAACAGCACTTCCTTGAGCAGCGACTACTGGCTGTACGACCCTGACAAGGACTTATGGTACGGCGATTCCGATGACGACTTTACCCCCATTACAGATGTACATAATTATCCTTCCGGTGCTTCTTCGCGCAGGGCTGCCGTTGGTTTCTCTACCGGCGAACGTGGTTTTGTGCTGACGGGAACAAGTGGTACCAGCTACTTTGATGATGTGTACGAACTTCTACCCGATGAGGAAGAGGAAGTCTGATTCGCCCCATAATTGAACGGAACTTATGAAGCTGATGTTTATTATGATAAAGATAGGTGTACCGGCTGTGATGGCGGTATGCCTTTCTTGCTGTTCGGGTCATACTGCCGGCGGTGGCAATGAGTTGAAATGCCGGGTGATGGAGGTGGAAGGCGGTTACGGCTACGTGGTGCTGCATGGAGCCGATACCCTGATATATCAACCTTTTATACCTGCTTTGAGCGGTCGCCTGCCATTTGCAACAAAGGTGGAAGCGCTGGCGGCCGGTCGGTTGGTATGCCGTAAGCTTGCCGATGGGCAAGCTCCGGCATTGAGCAGGGAGGAGGTGGAGTCTTGTCTGACAGACACCGGACTCTAATCTTCTAAAGAATCCTTTACTTCGTGATGTATTTCCGAGCAGTCATAAGGGTATCTCTGCATGAATTTACCCTTGAGTACCTTCTTTGTATCGCTACCGGGACGTGAAAGAGTGGCGGTGAATGTCACTTGAAGCCGTTTGTAGTAGATGGTTGAAGTGTATATGTTCCATTTCATACCTACTATGTCTACTTCAAAATGTTTATATCTCAGTTCGTCTTCTTTGTAATACTTGCCTTGGTTGATGAAGAATAACAGTTGTTGTCCCATGATTATTTTTCCGTCTTCTATGTGGTTGGGCAGATAGATGCTACGTTTCTCCGGGTCTATGCTTTTGAAGGTTTCGTCAGAGTGCCCATCGGGTATGAATGCGTATTCTGTCCATTTATTGATGAATGGATAGTAGTCATGCTTGTCGGTTGTGTTTCCCAGATTTTCATTTTTATAGGTACTCTTATCAGGTCCTGTTCCGGCTTCTTTCACTCCGTCACCTTCTTCCACGCTGTATTCGATGGACTCTATCTGATAGAAGTTAGTGCACGGTTCTTGGTGTATGATGATTTGTTCCTTGTAGAGTCCCGTTTTCATCTCAAGGTTGATGATGAGGCTACGGGATTCACCTAAGTCAAAGTTGTCTTTAAAGTGCAGGATGAGATGGCTGTCGGTGTCCCGTTCCAAGTCCCACCATTTATAATGCAGGCTTCCCGTACCTTCCAGTTGTGGGAGCTTGTTGCCATCCATCATGAGGTCTCCCCATGGGGTGGTGATGGAGGTTATGCGCCAGTCGCCGCGTGTTAGGTCTATCTGCAGGGTAGAGGCTTCGCCCTTCACGGTAGTTTCCTGAAAGGGCGAGAGGCGGATTTCATCGCTATCATTGCAAGCCGTCAGGCCGCAAAGGAAAAGAGCGAACAAAAGGATGGATTGGAATAAGTCAGTCGTTTTCATGTTGGTTATTATTTGATTATGTCCATTGGACGTGGCATTCTTTGTAAATGCTGCACGACAAAGATAATTATTTCCTCTTTACGCTGTATTCTCCGAAAGAAAGAAGTACTCTTTTTTGCCGGATAATACGGGTTTTATTAACTTGCGCACAAATTATCGCTAATCATTAACCACTAACCATTAATTCCATGAAATACCAAGTTGCCATTATCGGTGGAGGTCCTGCGGGATATACTGCTGCCGAAGCTGCCGGAAAAGCAGGATTGAGTGTCGTACTATTTGAGAAGCAGAGTCTCGGTGGAGTGTGCCTGAATGAAGGGTGTATCCCTACCAAGACCTTGTTGTATTCGGCCAAGACCTATGACGGAGCCCGCCATGCTTCGAAGTATGCGGTCAGTGTGCCCGAAGTATCGTTTGATTTGCCCAAGATTATTGCCCGCAAGCAGAAGGTAGTACGCAAGCTGGTATTGGGAATCAAAGGAAAGCTGACTGCCCATGGTGTGACGATTGTCAGCGGAGGGGCCACAGTGACGGACAAGAATCATGTGGAGTGCGGCGGAGAAACCTACGAATGCGATAACCTGCTGCTCTGCACCGGTTCCGAAACCTTTGTCCCTGCCATTCCCGGCATAGACAAAGTGTCCTATTGGACTCATCGTGATGCACTGGATAACAAGGAACTGCCCGCTTCGCTTGCCATCATCGGCGGCGGTGTCATCGGTATGGAGTTCGCTTCTTTCTTCAACAGCCTGGGAGTGCAGGTAACCGTCGTCGAGATGCTGGACGAGATACTGGGAGGCGGTATGGACCGAGAGCTGGCGGGTATGCTCCGTGCAGAGTATGTCAAGCGGGGAATCAAATTCATGCTGAGTGCAAAAGTAGTGTTTGTCATGACGGATACTGCCGAAGCTTCTTCCCTTATCCAGGTGAATTATGAAACAGCCGACGGTCCCGGTTCCGTCGTTGCCGAACGGCTTCTGATGAGTGTCGGGCGCCGTCCGGTAATGAAAGGCTTCGGATTGGAGAATCTGGGCTTGGAAAGAACGGAGCGCGGAAATGTCTTTGTCAACGGACAGATGCAGACTTCAGTTCCCGGAGTATATGCTTGCGGCGACTTGACGGGATATTCCTTGCTGGCGCATACAGCCGTCCGCGAGGCGGAAGTAGCCATACATTCCATCATTGGCAAGAAGGATGCCATGAGCTACCGTGCCATCCCCGGCGTGGTATATACTAATCCCGAAATAGCCGGTGTGGGCGAGACAGAAGAATCCCTGCAGAAGAGAGGCGTTGCCTATCGTGCTGTGAAGCTTCCGATGACGTACAGTGGTCGCTTTGTAGCAGAGAATGAAGGAGTGAATGGCGTCTGCAAGTTACTGTTGGGCAGTGACGATACCGTATTGGGGGCACATGTCTTGGGTAATCCCGCTTCGGAAATCATCACGCTGGCAGGCATGGCTATTGAACTGAAACTTACTGCCGATGAATGGAAGAAGATTGTCTTTCCGCACCCCACGGTGGGAGAGATATTCAAGGAGGCATTGTAGAACCCATGACTATTGTTTCATATAAACATAAAAGATGAAAACCGTAAAGCTAATCACCTGCGACGATGCCTTTCAGGCACATGTTATTCAGGGTGCCTTGAAGAATGAGGGCATTGCGTCTGTTTTGCATAATGAAAACATGTCTTCCGTGATGCGCGGATATGTCCGTGATGTCACGGGAGTGGATATATTTGTCTATGAGGACGAATATGACAATGCCCTCCGTCTGCTTGAACGGAACCAGATGATTCCGGAACAGTTGAGGTACTGCCCCCATTGCGGTTCGGATGAGATTAAGTTTGTGCTGAAGAAGAGCCATCGGGTGCGTGCTGTGGTGGCTGCTGTTATTGCGGCATTGTCGGCCGCACCTCCGGGCACTGAGCATTGGGAGTATGTATGCAGGAAGTGCGGCACTCATTTTGAGAAGCCGGTGGCGAAAGGAACAGTTGAAGAATAATCAGGTGTTTATTCTTTTAACCGCTTTTCAATCCAGTCCCGGTTTTTACGTCCCAATCGGCTTTCCGCAAAATCCAGGAAAGCCGATGTGTCTGTTATATAGGCTTGGATGACACCTGCCAGAAAGTTGAAGAAAGGTTCTTCACCCACTCGGACAAGCAGGTCGGCGAGTAGTACTGACCCTTTCCTATAGAGGGCAAGATGCGCTTCGCGGTCGTTGCGGTCAATACCCCAGATAGGACGGATATGGCGTGTTTCCTTACGGTAGGCGTCGATGTAAGCGGCATAGGCTTTTTCGCCGCGGGCGTGGCGTATGTATTGCAAAGCACTGAATTCGGCAAAAGATTCGTTCAGCCAGTCGTGCCAAGATTCCACCGGAGCCTTGTTCCACCAGAAGTGGCCGATTTCGTGGGCGGTGTTCTTGAGTACATATTCATTGAATGTTCGGGAACTGAGCATAATGAAATTTTTACGGCTGTACCCTCCTGAGGTGCCGGAAGCTGAAAGCAGGAATTTCATGTAAATATCCTCATCTCCCGCAATTTTATAAAGGCGTCGGAAGAATTTCAAGGCATTGTGGCAACATTGAAGTGCCGAGTCTGCACCGGCATCCGGGAAGTCTGTATAGATAAGTTCAATGGTAGTTCCGTTATCATTGATGCGGCGGCTTTTCAGCATGGGTGAAGCCAGGATAACATTGTCGAAATTCTCCCAAGGTTGCTCCATTTCCCATATCCCTTCTTCTGTATGGGAAATAATACCTGAGCCGCTCACCGTATAACCGTCAGTGATGCCGATTCGTAAGTGCGAATAATCTGCCCGGTTACCGTTGCAGACAGGATACCATCCCGTATAGTAACCAAGTTCAATCCAATGGTCATTGAATGATTTTGCAGGGCCCTGCACTTCCTGCATGTAGAGTGTGTAACGGGTATTTATGCGGCAGCGGTCATCGGCTCCTGCCGGCCGGTAGAGGGTCAAGGTCCGTCCGTCGGGAATGAATTGGGCAGGTGCTGGGGCAAGCGTATCGAAACGGTAGGTTATCTCCCGGCTGCTGTGGCGTAGTGTGTCGATACGGGCATGGCGCCATAGTACCAACGAGATTGAGTCACTGTCATGGAAATCGACTTCAAACGAACCGCCAACTTCGACTTGTCGGTTCGGTACATCAATCTGTACGGTTAAGTCATAACTGACAATGCGCGGAGATTCTTGTGCCCGAAGCATGGGGGAGAAAAGGAGGCATATTGTAAAGCTGGCAATTGTAAGTTGTAGTTTCATGGTACATCAATTTTAGAGTGATAGTAACTGGGAGATTTTGCCTATGCAATCTATGCAAAAGTAGTATTTTTAAAGGAATATTAAGATGGATGGCTGGATATAATTTATGAAAAGACTACCTCGTTGTTGTTCATTTGTAAGATTGTCGTACTTTTGCCTTTAAAGATAAATATATTTATGAAAAGGATATTGTTGCTGTTAATTTTATCCGTCTGCCTGC
>OGNT01001065.1_pt1 | contig 9811 bp, 7 predicted proteins | sample 1573521 | NCBI WGS metagenome assembly OGNT01 (sample SAMEA2581922, study PRJEB24529) | metagenome | biome: Human gut stool | place: China | collected 2011
GTATTATAAGTCCCATCACAACTACAACCGCAACTACGTTTTTACTTATTCTTTTCAAGTCTGAAATAAAAACTTTGTATATATTTTTCATAGTCCAATCCTTTCTTTGAGATTTTCAATATCCTGTCCTATTACTTTCGGTCCGATAATTGCCTCTTTCTTTTTGTGTGATGTCACACCAAGTTCTTTCATACGCTCCTGCAGATTATAATCCATATACTCTACTGCAATAAGATATGTACAAAGTGCAAAAAGTGAAATTATCCAGAATACCAGATATACAATCTTTGAACTGTTCATTGTAAACATAAGCATAAGGAATATCAGAGGAATCACAATCATACATATCATGCCGACCCTGATTCTTTTTTTATTCTTCCTGTGTGATTCCGTATAATATTCCAGCATTTTATTAAATATAAGCTGTTCTTCCTCAACCGCTTCCTCATATTCATCTATATAAAAATCATTTGTTACTGCATCTTCTTCAGTTTCACCGCCTATTATATATGAATCCACTTGTTTTTCTGACGCTTTTGTTATTTTATTATCCTGTTTTATATCATGTTGTGCTTTATCATCTTTTTCCTGCATGGCACGTTCGACTTCATTTCGTACCGCACTCTGTATAATATTATAAAGCTGACTGTACAATTCTTCGTCTTTAATGTCTTTACTCAAAGTATGCCTCCATATTAATGTCTGTGTTTGCTATATAAATTATGTATACATCCTTACATCATATCTGTATCATGCATACGTTCATGCATATAATGATTAAGCCTCATAAACGGTTTTCTTATAAATAATCCAAGTGCAAGTGAACCGGCGACAAATATAAGAAGTTCTCCTATGTATATCGCATAATCTGCCGAATACATGCCGCTTATTGTCTCTCTCATAGCATTAATCGCATATGGGAACGGGAAGTAAATATATACTTTCTGGAAAAATACAGGAAGAAGTTCTATCGGATATGTTCCGCTTGAACCGGCTATCTGTATTACTACCATTACTACCGCAAGTGCTTTTCCTATATCACCAAATGACACTGTAAGTGTATATATAAGAAGTGTAAATACAAAACTTACGAAGCATGCTGCCAGCATAAACAATCCTTTATGCAGACACTGTATTTTCAAAAGATACAAATCTCCCAAAACCGTTATTACTGCCTGCACCTGACCAAGCACGAAGAATAACAGATATCTTCCAAAGAACAGCTCATGGCTTTTAGCCCCGTTTGTCAGTTCATCTTTATCAGGGTGGACTTTGATAAGTGCTGTGAGAAGAAGTCCTCCAACCCACAATGCAAGTGTTGTATAAAATGGTGCAACAGCTGAGCCATAATTGGCTGTTTCATAAACCTGATGTGTTGATACTTTAACAGGTGAAGATAAGAATTCTCCATATGTAACAGGATCCTGTGACAATGCCTTTGCAAGCATTTCAAATTTTTCATCACCATTAAGGCTGTCAAGCTTCTGCGTAAGGGTTGTTATTTTTTCTGTCATCCCTTTTATGATTATTCCTGTCTGGTCAAGCCCTATGTTCATTCCGTCAACAGTTGTCATAAGGCTTCCCATCATTGCAGATAAGCCGCTCATCTGCTGTAACATTTCCGTGAGTGATGTTCCTATTGAACTTATTGTTGTACCTATAACCGCACGCAGCGAATCAACACTCTTCCGGAGTGAATCCTGATATAATTTATCAAGTTCATCAATCTTTGTCTCACACTGTCCAAGAATTATCTTTAAAAGTTCCAATTTTGCATTTGTCATTTCTGCCGAATTGGAAACAAGAACTTTTGCCTGTTCAAGAAGTGCTTTTGTGACATTTTCAAGCTGTGTTATTGAGGCTACTGCTGCATTGATAACTTCATCATCCACAACACCTCCAAGCTGCTGTGAAATCTCCTTAAGCTGTTCTGCAAGCGTGTCATTTTGTGCCATAAGTGCATCAAGCAGATTTTGTGCACTGTTAATTCCTGCTATAATCTCATCGGTACCTGCATTATTCTGTATTGAATCAATCAGTTTATGTATCTGCTCTGACAGTTCCTTTGAAGTCTGTCTTATAAGCGATGACAATTCATCAACCTTCTGTATATACTCATCAGCCGCCGCAGATGTCTGCTCATGTATTTTCTGTGTTGTATCCGAACCATCAAGAAGTGCCTGCTGTACCTGCGGTATCTCATTTTTAACCTGATTAAGCGTACCCTGAAGTGCATTATTACTATTTACAAATGCTGTTATTGTTGTATTGTAACCCGAAAGATTGGAATTTAACTTTTTGAGGCTTTCCGTCACACCTGATAATATGTCTTTATCCTCAGATAAAATCCCATCTGTGCTCCCCATTGCTGTCTGGACTACAGTATCAACAAACTGTGTATTAATATTTTCCTGAAGTGTTGATTTTCCGGACTGCGTAATCTTGCTCGCAACTGCATTTTTCTTTTCATTTTCATAATATGTAACTGACGGATGGACAAGCCCGTTATCAATAAAATCAAACATATTCTTGCTGAAATCTTCACCAAGAACAATAGCTGCATAATATTTACCACTCTTAACTCCATCAATTGCCTCATCATATGTTCCAAGTATCTGCCAGCCAAGACCTTTATTCTTTCTTAATGTATCAAGAACCTCTTCGCCCATATTTACATTTTTTCCGTCAGAATTTTTATATCCTGCGTCCTGCGATACAACTGCTACTTTAATTGACGACGTATTGGCATACGGATCCCAGTTTGAATATATATTAAACCATGCATAAAGTGATGGAATTATGCACAAACCAACCGCTATAATAAGTGCAAATATATTCCTGGATAAGCCAACTAAATCATGCACAAATATTTTCAATACTCTTTTCATACATTCTCCATTTCAAATATTCTATTCTTTCTTAATAATCTTAATATGTTTCAAATTATACATCACAAAAATTTGTGCCGCAAGACATTGGTCAAAAAAAGCCATGCGGTACGTCGTGTATTCCACAACCGACATACTACACAGCTTCTTCATTTTTTATCTTAAATTTCCGGAAATCTATGATTCCATATGATGTCCAAGAAAATCTGATGCTACCATTACCATCTGTTTTTCCTGCTCACCAAATTGCTTTTTTCCATCTTTTGAAAGCATAATAACTGCACCGAGAACATCTCCATGACAGATTATCGGACTTATAATCTGCGAATTATATTCATTTTCAATTTCATCTGAAATATTGATATGATTTCTTTTATTGTCGTCAGACATGAAATTTTCCCTGTCATGCATTATCTGCTCAAGCTTGTCACTTACCGGTTTTTCTACAAGTTCTTTTTTTACTGTACCGGACATCGCTATTATCTGCTCTCTGTCAGATATACACACAACGTTGCCGGTCGTTCTTGCCAGCGACTCCGAATATTCCTTTGCACATTCCGCAAGTTCACCGAGCGGAGAATATTTTTTGAGAACAATCTCGCCCTCTTTATCCGTAAATATCTCCATAGGATCTGTTTCCCTGATTCTCAATGTCCTTCTTATCTCTTTCGGTATGACAATTCTTCCAAGCTCATCTATACGGCGAACAATTCCTGTTGCTTTCATATAATCCTCCAATCCAATATTTAAACAAGAATGTATAATCACTCTTTTTTTGCTATATATTAGTTCTGGAGTTAGTATGTGGAAAAAACCGAAAAATTATTCAATTTCAGTCAATACATTATTTTGTATGGCGTTTTGCATCCAGATCATGCACCAAGAAGTGCCACAGATTTAATCTTCACTTTCAAACCTCTATAGCTGCCTTTATACGCTATAATTTTTACTTACATATTCCTTAATTGCCTCGCTGTCCTCAGGCATACGGCATCCGACAATATACTCACCATCATTGTTTGAACATCTGATTACACAGCCTTCAAGCGGCTTATCACCTATAACTGCAAAATCTTCAACTTCTGCTGTGATGTTTTTATTTTTCATGCTCTCAAATATATTATCATTAACTACAAATGCAAATCCATTTGCACTTATATTAACCATATGTCCATTGTATGAGTCTGCTCTTCCGTCAATTCTTATAACACATTTGTTATCAAATGGCATTCTTGGATATTTTCTTCTGTTATATACCTCAGGATTTGTCTGGATATTAAGCCTGTACTGACCCTTTTCTGCCGGCTTTGAATTGCGTAGTGCAATGTCTTTCCAACAGTATAATACATTTTCAACAACAATCTGGAGTCTGCAAAGCTGAGGCTTTCCAACGTCGTCCTGAACTATACGGACATCTTTATCAAGCGTTACAAATATATCGTTGTTCTTACATTCAACAACTTCACCGGTATATTCTTTTCTTCCGCTTTTGTCTGTATTCAAAACAAGCGAAATCTTCATGCCGCTCTTTACATCCTGAACACCCATAAATCCGCCAACACCAAGTTCCTCCATAAGTTCGCCGACAACACTTTCAATATCCAATGCACTTTTAGCACTTACTTCATATTTGCTGAGCATTGTTTTTGTTGTCTGTTCAGCCTCATTAATACTCTGTGTCATAATATGCATAACTTCGCCAACATGATTCATATTTTCGGTAAGCGTTTTATTAGAGGATTCTACTTCTTTGACAGCACTGTCAACAATCTTAATATTTTCACCAAGCGTAGATGCGTCGTTGGTAATATCTGTCACACTCTTATTTACATATGCCATCTTATCAATATTAAGCTGTATTAACTTTACAGTTTCTGTTATTGACTCCATCATCTTCTCTGATGTTTCTTCAAGATGCGAAAGTGCTTCCATAATACTGTTAGATGACTCTTTTGTTCCACTGCTCAGATTTCTTATCTCATCAGCTACAACAGCAAAACCCTTTCCGGCTTCACCTGCTCTTGCTGCCTCAATTGAGGCATTGAGTGCAAGAAGGTTTGTCTGGCTTGAAATGCTTTCAATAGTACCTGTCTCTTCTTTTACACTGTTGAAATCCGCCTTGAAATCTTTAAGTATTTTTTCAACATCTTTTGAGAGAACTGCCATTTTATTGGTTACTTCAACAACTTCTTTTAATTCATTCTCACTTGTATTAGCATGCTCAACAGAAGCCCCGATAAGTGTGACAACTTCATTCATAAGGTCAGCAACATCCTTAACCTGTGTGTCAATAACCTTAGTCATCTCCACTGATGAAATTGTCTTATCATTAAGAATTTCATTATTTGAGGCAAGTGTCTTCATGTCTTTTACAACATTATCCGCACCTTCTTTATTCTCATCCGCAAGTTCTCTTACGACAGTAACACCGTCAACTATGGAATTGCTTGCATCCTTAACCTGTTCAACCGTCTTTACAACTCTTGCAAGATTTGCCTTAATCGAAGCCGTAAGTGCACCATCCGATTCAATAAGATGCTTAATAGAACTGTCAGTACAGAAAAAGCAGCACAGAATCATCGCAAACTGCAATGCACACTCCGCACTTGACACAAAATCCATCATGCCTTTTGCAAAACCGTTATACATATTGCTAGATATAAGAACAAACAAAGTCATCCACATCATAGACTTTATATACTTCGGATCTTTGTAAAGAATCATCATTGAAATCAAAGGCATTACGAACACAAATGTTATCTGACTAAGAGAAGTCCATGTTATAACGGCATAAAACAACAGATATCCTACTCCCAGGAACCACTTATACTTATTGCTGTCATTACCTCTTATAATCAGATATACCGCACCGCTTATATAAAGCAGCCATCCTGTTATTGTAAATGCAAGAAACCTGCTAAGTTCCACATCACCTGACGGAATCTTCACACCATAATAAACTGTTATAATCACTAATAAAATAAGCCATGTCAATCTGGCTCTCTTGTTTGCTTTAGCCCTGAAAAAGGACTCGTCGTACTCCTGCATACATTATCCTCCTGTTTCTCCGGTAAAATACCCCGTTTATTTAATTTCCATGTACAATAAAATTAAAAACCTCCAATATTCTCTCACACAAATATATTCATTATATTAACACATATATTGGATTATGTAAAACAAAAGCACTCTTTTTGCAAGATGTTTTTCAAAAGTCATTTTTGAATTCATAAATCATTCAAGAATTTTTCCATCTGTTGAAATAGTCACAACCTGCCATGGAATAAATTTTCCACTGTTTTTTAAAGCCATTTTTGCTGCATATTCAAGTCCGCCACAGCATGGAACTTCCATTCTCACAACTGTCACACTTGCAATATTGTTATTTGCAATAATCTCTGTCAGTTTTTCACTATAATCAACTGCATCAAGCTTAGGACAGCCTATAAGAGTAATCCTTCCACTCATAAAATCGCTGTGCATATTAGCATAAGCATAAGCCGTGCAATCAGCTGCAATCAGAAGATTTGCATTATTAAAATATGGCGCACGAACAGGAACGAGCTTTATCTGACAAGGCCACTGTCCAAGCTGCGACTGTGATATGCCTGAACTACAACATGCATTTTCACAGTTATCAGATACTTCTTTCTGCTCTTTTTCTTTTTGTGCTTTATTGGCAATAACTGCCTGCTCATCATATGCAGCCGCTTCTCTTTGCACAAATGTTATAGCTCCTGTCGGACATTCAGGCAGACAATCTCCTAGTCCGTCACAGTAATCATCCCGTAAAAGTTTTGCCTTGCCATCGACAAGACCTATCGCACCTTCATGACATGCATTGACACATGCACCACATCCGTTACATTTATCTTCATCAATATGAATAATTTTTCTAATCATGATATATTTCCTTCTTTCTTGTTTTTGTGAATTAAGCATACTATAATGGCTATAATAATTACGTTGTTATAACCACATTTGAAAAATAAAAGGAGTTTTTATGCAAATACCATCATTGCCTCTGTTTGCAAATATCAATGAAAACGAATGGAATTATCTTAGAGAACATAATATGTTAAAATTATCATCATATGCAAAAAATAACATAATTTTTCATATGGATGAACTTATAGATGAAATAGGAATAGTTATCTCAGGAATTGTAACAATTGAGAGTATTGACCTGTGGGGAAATAAATCCATTCTCAGCAATATTGCTTGTGGTCACGTTTTTGCAGAAACTTACTGCTTCTGTCGTGAACCACTTCAGGTCGAAGTTATCTCTGCCAGCAATACCGAGATTCTTTTCCTTAATATCAGCAGACTGTTTACACAATCAGATAACAACAACATTGCAAAAACACTCTCACAAAAAATCACAGGTAATATGCTCACCATTTCCATGCACAAAAACCTTATTTTATCAAACCGCATTTTTTGTACATCTCCCAAAACAGTCAGAAGCCGCCTGCTCATTTTTTTATCAAATGAATCAAGAAGAGTCGGCAGATCTGATTTTACAATACATTATGACCGCCAACAGCTCGCCGATTATCTTAATGTTGACCGCACTGCACTCTCCAAAGAACTTAGTAAAATGCGTGACGATGGTCTGATTTCATTTAAGAAAAATCAATTTTCAATAAAATCGCCGCTTCATGAATAGCATCTATTCCATTAACACTTTACTAATATATAATGATATACCAGGCTCAAATCTTGTTCCCTCCATGTACTTTATATCACTAATAATCTTTTCCGGTGTTTCACCCCTCATAACATGCCTGTCTGCATAATCTGCCACCGACAGGATTCTTGCAAGCACCGGTATTTCATTACCTTTAAGTCCTTCCACAAAGCCGGTTCCATCAAAACATTCACGGTGATACTTTACCGCCTGTGCAACATTAATTGTATCTTCAACCTGAAGCGTACTTAAAATCTCATATCCTTTTGTAACATATGTCTGATATACTGTATATTCATCATCCGTAAGGCTGTCTTTACTTATCAGTCTGTCCGGTATTCCCACCATGCCTATCTCATGCAGCAAGCCTGCACTATATGCATATTCGCACATCTTTTCATCAAGCTTCTTCATCTGTGCAATCTGCCTGCAATACCCGGCAACCCTCACACAATGTTCCTTTTCTCCCGAAATCTTTGCATCAAGAGCATTAGTCATAGTATCCATAATTCTCATAGACATTGCATGAAGATGTTTATTTTCTTCTTCTATACGGATTTGCAGAATCTGCTTTCTTCTTCTTTTATCAACCCAGTACTTCTGAATAGCATACATAAGACAATATGAAATCAATATAATACACACATAAATATATGGAAACCTCAATGTAACATTATCACCATATATATGTCTTATTGACATCTTCCCATATGTCCTTGAACATATAAGAATGATTACCGAACAGATTATATTGATAAAAAAACTATTACGTATTCCAAGTATAAATACCGCCACCGATGAAAAAAACAGTGGAAAAAATACGCTGAAATATCCGATACACGCATGGTAATATACAAAGAATACCGGGATGGCAATTATAATAAAAGCAGCAACATCAACCCATGTCCGGTAATTCTTACGTGAGACTGCAATATTTAATAAAAGCATTAAAATAATAGAAAATAATGCCATAATATAATCCGTGTCCACTCCATATATCAGCCCATTAGGAATACTTATAATCCATATAAAACAGAATACTATCTTCATCCATAATGCAAGATGTTCATCCTCATACCGGCACATTAATATATCAATAAAACCTGTACATGTGTCTGTAAATTTTGCTTTGGTATCTCCCATATATTACAATATTATCCTGCCTTCCTTTATCAATCCGACAACAACCTGTGCAACATCTGCATCAAACTGTGTACCTGCCCCTTTTTCAAACTCACTGATTATATAATCTTTATCGCAATGTCTTCTGTAACATCTGTTGGAACTCATAGCATCTAATGAATCCGCAGCACTGATTATCCTTACAATATCCGGAATCTTATCACCTTTAATTCCATACGGATATCCTTTTCCATCAAATCTCTCATGATGATAAGCTGCTCCCATATCAGCCTGTGGAAGAAATTCAAGTCCTGCCAAAATCTCTTTACCCCATATCGTATGCTTCTTCATAAGCTCGTACTCTCCATCTGTCAACCTTGAAGGCTTGTTAAGCACTGCATCAGGAACCGCTATCTTTCCTATATCATGAAGAAGAGCACTCCTGTATATAATATCAATCTCTTCTTTTGTATAAGTCCTGCTCTTCATATTTTGTGCAATAAGTTCCGAATACTGTGCCACCCTCTTTGAATGCTGCTGTGTATACCCATCCTTTTCATCAAGCATACGTTCAAGCTCTGCCTTAGAGAACTCCTTCGTATCCTGCTTTCCATACTTTTCTTCCCTTACAGATTCTATCCAGTCTGTGATACTTAGCTGGCCTTCTATCTGCTCATCCTCTGTCTGCTCATCCTCTGTCTGGTCATCATTATATGGCTGCTCACTGTCTGTATCTGCTGATGCAGTCTTTGCTAAGGTATTATCAACATTCTCGTTATTTCTACTATCCTTTCTTTCAAAAGGTGGTCTGAATGTTTCTTCCTGCTCATCTTCAAAAAGATTCTTTACATTCTTTGCAAGCTCTTCCTGAATATTATGTGTATCGTATATACTGTAATTAGGAACTGAAACTTCTATATTCATGGCATCAGCCTGTTCATCTATACGCTTCTGAGCTACACGTCTTGCTTCTTCTTCATCTTCCCTGCTTATTTTCTCACAGCTGTTTTCTATCTTTTTCTTAGCATTTTCGATAAGCTCTTTAAGCGATAACGAAGCTTTACTTACATTCTCTGAGAAGCTGTTATCCGAACTATCTGACAGACTTTCT
>OGNT01001091.1_pt1 | contig 9637 bp, 7 predicted proteins | sample 1573521 | NCBI WGS metagenome assembly OGNT01 (sample SAMEA2581922, study PRJEB24529) | metagenome | biome: Human gut stool | place: China | collected 2011
TGCGGGCACGTAAATGTCGTCTTCCCACTGCTCCATCTTGATGCCGAGTCGACGGAAACTGTCGGGGATAATTCCCAAGTTCTCGTAGGAGACATTCTTGATGGTCAGTTCGCTACGGGTCATGGCTGCCATGCCAATGAAACTGCCCACTTCAATCATGTCGGGGAGGATGGTATGCTCGGTTCCGTGCAGCTCGTCTACTCCTTCGATAGTCAGGAGGTTGGAGGCGATGCCTTCTATCTTAGCTCCCATCCGGTTCAGCATTCTGCAAAGTTGCTGCACGTAGGGTTCGCAGGCGGCGTTGTAGATGGTGGTCTTGCCTTTGGCAAGGACGGCTGCCATTACGATATTGGCAGTTCCCGTAACAGATGCCTCGTCGAGTAGCATATAACTGCCATGCAGTTGTTTGGCTGAGATTTCGTAGATGCCACGCTCCTCATTATAGACAAAGTCGGCTCCTAAATTCTGGATACCGATAAAGTGTGTATCCAGACGGCGGCGTCCTATCTTGTCTCCGCCCGGCTTGGAAATCATGGCCTTGCCGAAACGTGCCACCATCGGCCCCACCAGCATGACGGAACCGCGCAGGCTGGAACATTTTTTCAGGAACGCGTCACTTTCCAGATAGGCGAAATCAATGTTGGCAGCTTGAAAGCTGTAAGTGTCAATGCCTTTTTTAGATACGCTGACTCCCATATCCCGCATCAATTGGATAAGGTTGTTGACGTCCAGTATGTCCGGGATATTGTGCACAGTCACCTCTTCGGCAGTGAGCAATGTGGCGCAGATAATTTGCAACACCTCGTTTTTTGCTCCTTGGGGGTAAATGTCACCGGAAAGTCTGTGTCCTCCTTCGATTACAAATGATGCCATGAAATTAGTGATTAGGGGTTGGTGATTAGTGATTAGTGGTCTGCATGGTGATGCCGCATGGCATTAATCACTAACCACTAATCATTCAATTTTAGTATTTCCGTTTATTGTTCCGGTTGTTGTTCCGGTTATTCTGGTTGTTCACTTTCGGACGGTAGTTCTGGTCAATACGTTCGGCCATGAGACGGACGATACTGTCTGTCATTTGCAGTTTTCCGTCAGAGAGTTCGGTGAGATCATCTGAAATCTTACGGTCATCGACGGTATCTTTGTTCCATGCCATGTAGTCTTTCTTCATGTGGTTACAAATGAGCGCTATCAAGTTCTGCTTCTCTTCTCCTTCCGGAAATTCGATGGCTTTCTTTATCAGTACTTCCAGTGTACGGCCATAGTGGCGGTAGCGGATTTTGGTACTGGGGTAGGGGATGCTCTCCGGCTTGGTATTCAGATTGTCCTTGCGGATAATTTCGTACGGATAATCTATATCCAATTGGAAGTTGGCCATGATGGCAAGGTGGTCCCACAGCTTATGTTTGAAGTCGGGCACATCGCGCAGATGGGGAAACATGTTTCCCATGATGTTGATGATTGTGTTTGCGCAACGCTGGCGTTCTGCACGGTCTTCGATTGTCAGCGCGTGGTCTACCATATTCTGGATGCTGCGACCATATTCGGGTAGGGGCATCCGTTTTTGTTGAGTGTTATATTGCATCTTTAATTAGTGATTAATGTTCAACGATTAGTGATTAGGGTTTAGCGATTAGTGGTTAGTGATTAATGGGCTACGTAGTGATACCGCATGGTATTCATCCCTAATCGCTAAACCCTAAATAAGTTTCTTTGGCGTGCCGGCTACGAATTCCTTCAAATAGAAGGGTTCGAAATAGGCCACATCCTTGAAATCTTGTTCGGCTATTGCCTTTTCTGCCAACGGGAACATCATGCCGGCAAGCGGGCGGATGCCGTCGATGAAGTGTGCATTGGGATGCGTGATTTTCTCTTTGCATTTGGCTGCACCGTCACCGAAGAAATAGACGGGATGTTGCTCTAAAAATTCTAGGTAGGAGTTTTCGTCCACAATATCGGCTGCAATGTCGCGCACCGATTTCAAGGCACGGTCGTAGATGGCAGCATAGACTTCCATGCGGCGGGCGTCAATCATCGGGCAGAGTAATGCGTCGTCGGGCAACTCATCGTGGTAGAGCAATACCGGTACACACTGAACTTTCAGGGTTTCCAGCCCGATAAGTGGCAGGTTACGTCCATAGCAGACACCTTTTGCCATCGACACGCCGATACGCAACCCGGTATACGAACCAGGGCCGCAGCTCACGGCGACTGCATCCAACGGCATGGCATGGCTATCGGCAAAGGATAGCGCCTCGTCCACAAAGACTCCCAATGAAACGGCGTGTGAAGGGCCATTCAGGTCCTCTTTCTTGAAAACGTTCTGTCCGTCCTCGCTCACGGCTACGGAGCAGGCAGAAGTGGACGTTTCAATATGCAAGATACATGACATAACTTTTATTCTTGATTTTATTGTGGCAAATTTACGTGATTATTTTCACTAATTAAAATAATCGTGTAATTTTGCGCAAAACTATAACATTATGATACAATCCATGACAGGCTACGGCAAAGCAACCGTCGAACTGCCTGATAAGAAAATCAACGTTGAAATAAAGTCGCTCAATAGTAAGGCAATGGACCTATCTGCCCGCATTGCTCCGCTTTATCGTGAGAAGGAGATGGAAATCCGTAATGAAATATCACGGAAACTGGAGCGCGGAAAGGTGGATTTCAGCCTTTGGATAGAAAAGAAAGAGAGTGCGGAAAGCGCCACTCCCATCAACCAGACATTGGTGGAGGGATATTACAAGCAGATTTGTGCTATATCAGAAAATCTAGGAATACCTGTGCCGGATGCGACGGACTGGTTTGCCACGTTACTCCGTATGCCGGATGTGATGACTAAGAATGATACGCAGGAACTGAGTGAGGAGGAATGGGCTGTGGTTTATTCGGCTGTGGAAAAGGCTGTTGGTGCGCTGGTGGACTTCCGTAAGCAGGAAGGAGCTGCCCTTGAAAAGAAGTTCCGTGAGAAGATCTCCAACATCTCCCATCTGTTGGAGACTATCGCTCCCTATGAGAAAGAGCGTGTAGCCAAAGTGAAGGAACGTATTACAGATGCACTGGAAAAGACCTTAAGTGTGGATTATGACAAGAACCGCCTGGAGCAGGAACTCATCTACTACATCGAAAAGCTGGATGTGAACGAAGAAAAACAGCGTCTTGGCAATCATCTGAAATATTTTATCAATACGCTGGAAACCGGAACCGGCCAAGGCAAGAAGTTAGGGTTCATCGCTCAGGAGATGGGACGTGAAATCAATACCTTGGGCAGTAAGTCCAATCATGCGGAGATGCAGAAGATTGTCGTTCAGATGAAAGATGAATTGGAGCAAATCAAGGAACAAGTATTGAACGTCATGTAGTATCAAATAGTAAATCGTCAAATCGTAAATAATTCGATGGCAAAACTTATCATATTTTCAGCCCCTTCGGGCTCTGGCAAGTCAACGATTATCAACTATCTGCTGACTCAAAATCTGAACTTGGCATTCTCCATCTCAGCGACCAGCCGCCCGCCCCGCGGAACGGAGAAAGATGGAGTGGAGTATTTCTTTCTGACTCCTGACGAGTTCCGTCGTCGCATAGCCAATGATGAATTCCTGGAGTATGAAGAGGTATATCAGGACCGTTTTTACGGAACACTGAAGGAGCAGGTGGAAAAGCAATTGGCTGCCGGACAGAATGTAGTGTTCGATGTGGATGTAGTGGGTGGTTGCAATATCAAGAAATTCTATGGTGAGCGTGCTTTGTCTGTTTTCATTCAGCCACCTTCAGTGGAGGAATTGCGCAAACGCTTGGTGGGGCGCGGAACAGATGCTCCCGAAGTGATAGAGAGTCGCGTGGCGAAAGCCGAATATGAATTGGGCTTTGCATCGAGATTTGATACGGTGATTGTGAATGATGACTTGGAAACAGCTAAAGCGGAAGCCTTGAAAGTGATTACTCAATTTTTGAACTCATGAAGCAAAATGGAGGACTGCATAACCAGTTGGCACCGAAAAAGAAGAATAATCCGAAGCTCAATAGGGCATTGCTGATTATTAACTGCATCTTATTTCTTTGTGCCCTTGTTGTCGGTATCTTGTATATACATTATCAGGAATCTCGGACAAGCATTCCGATGTTTCTTATTGCTGTGGTGACGGCTGTCAATTCATGGACTGCCTGGCGTGCGTTGAAAGGACACCCTTTGTGATTTTCTTGTTTAAATTAATAGAATAGTGGATATAGGAATCTTCAGCGGCTCATTCAACCCGATACACATCGGACATTTGGCCCTCGCCAACTATCTTTGCGAATACGGGGACCTGGACGAAGTGTGGTTTATGGTCACCCCCCACAATCCGCTGAAGGAAGAAAACGATCTGATGGATGACAAGTTACGTTTGAAGCTGGTGCAGCTAGCCACTGAGGGTTATCCCAAGTTTCGCGCTTCCGATTTTGAATTCCATCTGCCTCGGCCTTCTTATACTGTTCATACGTTGGATGCGCTGAAACGGACTTATCCCCAACACACTTTCCATCTTGTCATTGGTTCGGACAACTGGAGGCTGTTCCACCGTTGGTACGAGTCGGAACGCATTATTGCCGAAAATCATCTTCTGGTTTATCCCCGTCCCGGCTATCCGGTAGAGGCCACCTTTTTACCGCAGAATGTGCGGACAGTTTCTTCTCCGGTATTCGAAATCAGCTCCACTTTTATCCGTCGGGCCATAGAGGAGGGAAAAGACGTACGCTACTTCCTGCATCCGGCTGTGTGCGATGAACTCAAACGGATGCAGAATAAATGAATCTTTAAACTGAAATAAATGTCTGTATTTGTACGTGTTTTCATATTTATTTCTTATTTTTGAACGTATCAACCTTGAATGCATGGAAGAGTTTTCTTAATACATAGATATTCCTTAATTTAATAATCCGCTTATGAGAAAAGAACTACTGTTACTGGGAGCATTCGGTATGCTGACGACAGCGACGCTTTGTGCGCAAGAGTTTCATTTGCAACCTACTCCCCAAGAATATATTACGCAAAAAGATTCTGTTGATATTCCCCGACAATACCAGATCCTTTCCGGCAATTCCGTGCAGGACGGACCTGCGTTGCCTTTACTCCGTTCATTGATGCCGGAAGAGGTGCTTGGCGCTTCTTTCCGTGTATATATAGGAGTGAAAGGAGATAAGATTATCAAGAAATACCAACATCGGATTCCACGCAAATCCGAAGGTTATTTCCTGAAAATAGAAAAAGACTGCATCGTCATAGCCGGTGCTGACGAACGGGGAGCGTACTATGGTGTACAGACTCTTGCGCAGTTGCTTGCTTTAGACAAGCTGCCTTTGGCTGAAGTGACGGACTATCCTGATGTTCCCTATCGGGGTGTGGTGGAAGGGTTTTACGGTGCTCCTTGGAGTCAGGAGGCGCGTATACGCCAGCTTGATTTTTATGGTCGGAACAAAATGAATGTCTATATCTATGGACCGAAAGACGACCCTTATCACCGGACTCCCAACTGGCGCAAGCCTTATCCTGCCCAAGAAGGAGAACAACTGAAGGTATTGGTAAATAGGGCGAAGGAGAACAATGTCATTTTCTATTGGGCCATTCATCCGGGCCAGGATATTCGCTGGAATGAAGAAGACCGCTCGTTATTGTTGCAGAAGTTCGAAAGCATGTACCAGTTGGGTGTGCGTGGTTTTGCCGTTTTCTTTGATGATATTTCGGGTGAGGGGACAAAGGCGGACAAGCAGGCTGAACTGTTGAACTATATTGACGACCATTTTGTAAAAGTCAAGCGGGATGTTGCACCATTGATATTGTGTCCCACAGAGTACAACAAGTCATGGACCGATGTGGAGGGAGGCTATCTCACTACGCTTGGTGATAAGTTGAACGAGGGTATCAAGGTGATGTGGACCGGTGATATGGTAGTTGCTACTATAGATAAGTCTACGCTGGACTTCGTCAATCCGCTGCTGAAACGTAAGGCGTACATTTGGTGGAATTTCCCCGTTTCGGATTATGTACAAGACCATTTGCTGCTAGGGCCAGTTTATGGAAACGGGCTTGATATAAAAGATGATATGTCTGCTTTTGTTTCCAATCCGATGGAACATGCCGAGGCTTCCAAAATCTCTCTGTACAGTGTAGCTGATTATACTTGGAATATGGAGAATTATGATAGTGAAACTTCTTGGAAACATGCAGTCAGAGACCTTATGCCACTTCATGCCGAATATTTGGAAATCTTCGCTGCTCATAATTCCGACCCGGGACAGAATGGACATCGCTTCCGTCGTGAAGAGTCCGTTGCCATTCAGCCTGCTCTCTCTGCCTTGTTGAAAGCCTATCAAGAGAAAAACGAGATAGATGAAGATGCCTATCGGCAGGTAGCTGAGGAATGCCGGAAGATAATCGTTGCCGCTGATGGATTGCTTGCGTCGGGAAATGAGAATCGTCCGTTGATAACTGAAATAAGGCCTTGGCTCATTCAGTTCAAACAAGTGGGAGAGTATGGTGCGGAGGTGCTGAACATGATACGCCTGCGCCAGCAGAAGGATGCATTTATAGGTAGCTACGAACACGCCCGCGCCCTGCTGGTGCTGATGGGTGAGACGGATGCCCAATATAAAGCGGGCATAAAGAGCGGCAGCCTGCATCTGATGCCTACTTTCAATGCTTTGTTCGAAGCGGCGACAACGGGCTATAATGCAGCGTTCCATGCCGGGCTTGATACAAAGGCTGTTTATTCTCCCTACACGTTGAAGAGCGACGTGAATCAGTTGGCTTCGCTTCCTATTCAGCAGAAGGGAAAGGTGAATACAATTATTCCGTCCAATGAAGTCATCAACTGGCAGGCAGGCGGTGTGCTGACCATTTCGATGGATTATGCCCGCCAGTTGAGTTCGGTGCTTATCGATTTGGGAGATGCGGAGGTTGCTGATTCGAAGTTTAAACTGGAAGTAACTTCGGATGGCACAAACTGGCAGGCGGTGGATTTGAAGCCGGGATACAGAACGCAGGTGAAGGCATCTCTCAAGGATTTGAGCGTTGCGAAGATGAGGCTGGTGAATGTATCCGACACAGAGCAGAAGGTGTATTTCAAAATGTTCCGTTTTACGGAGAATTGATATGGTTCTTGATTCTTAAAATAGAGTTACGCGTCTGGGACGATGCTCCCCGTTGTTCTTAAGATCGGAATGACGGGGAGCACTTTTTTAGGAAGTTATTCAAGGCATTTGTCCAAGTCGCGGATGATTTGCTCTTTATCCATATTTTGTCCGATGAATACTATCTTCAGCATGCGGTCGCCGTATTGCTCGTCCCAGTCTCTTAGCAATCCCGGTTCTTGGCGCATCAGTTCTATCATGTCTTCTTCGGGGGCGGTGGCATACCATTGTCCGGCTTCAGTTATTTTCTTCTGTATACCTGCTTGTTCAAAGAGGAAGGACATGTCGCGGTTGTGGCTGAAGTAGCAGACACCCTTGGCGCGGATAACGCTGCGGGGCCATTTGGTAGCGACATAGTGGTCGAACTTATGAATGTCGAATGCAGGACGGCGGTAGTAGACAAATGTGCCAATACCGTATTCTTCTACTTCACCTCCTTCGTGATGGTGGTGATGACATTTCTCGTGATGATGTTCGCTTTCATGATGATGTTCATCTTCGTGATGGTGATGATGACCCTCTTCATGATGGTAATGCGCCTCTTTTTCCTCCTCTTCGCTTACTTGTTGCTCTATGCCACGAATCCATCCGGCGGAAGTTGCGGCACGTTCAAAGTTAAAGAGGTGGGTATGGATAATCTTATCCAGGTCTACATCTGCATAGTTGCACTCTATAATTTGGGCACCGGGTTGCAAGGTGTGGATAATCTGCCTGATACGTTTTAATTCCTCGGGCTGTACTTCTGCTGCTTTGTTCAGCAGGATAATATTACAGAACTCAATTTGCTGAATGATGAGGTTTTCTATATCTTCCTCATCAATGCCTTTGCGTGTCAAATCATCTCCGCAAGAAAATTCACTTTGCAGACGTAAGGCGTCCACCACGGTGGTAATGCAGTCTAAGCGGCAAATACCGTATTTAGTATACGCTCCTCCCATATGAGGAATGGAGCAGAGTGTTTGGGCAATAGGCTCCGGTTCACAGATGCCACTCGCCTCAATCACGATGTAGTCGAAGCGTTGCATCTTCATGATTTCGAACATCTGCTCTATCAAGTCTGTCTTCAGCGTACAGCAGATACAGCCATTCTGTAGAGCTACCAGGCTGTCGTCTTTCTTTCCCACCACGCCACCTTTCTGTATAAGGTCTGCATCAATGTTCACTTCGCCTATGTCATTGACGATAACGGCAAACTTAATGCCACGTTTATTAGAAAGAATGTGATTTACCAACGTCGTTTTGCCACTGCCTAGATAACCGGTCAACAGCAGTACGGGGATTTCTATTGTATTCATAATCGTTTGGTTTGCTTCAATGATAATGGTCTTCTTTTATTAACTTCCGCAAAGTTATCTGATTTATGTGATAATGGATTGAAAAAAACAAAATTTTGTTTCTTCTATATTATTAAACAGAAAAAAGGTGAAAAGCTTTGAGCCCCTCACCTTTCTTCTGTTGTAGTTGTACTATGGCTTTAGTTCTTACAGAATCCCTTGCGCCATCATCGCCTTTGCCACCTTCATAAATCCGGCCACATTGGCACCCTTCACGTAATTTACATAACCGTCGGCTTCCGTACCATATTGCACGCAAGCTTCGTGAATGTTCTTCATGATGCTCTTCAATTTCTCGTCCACTTCCTCTGCACTCCAGCTCAACTTGATGGAGTTCTGAGTCATTTCGAGACCGGATACTGATACACCGCCGGCATTGGCTGCCTTACCCGGAGCATACAGAATCTTTGCATCTTGGAATACGCGGATTGCTTCAGGGGTAGAAGGCATGTTGGCGCCTTCGGATACTGCCATTACCCCATTAGCTATCAACTGACGGGCATGGTCGCCATTCAATTCATTCTGAGTGGCAGAAGGCAAAGCGATATCAGCCTTTTCGCCCCAAGGCTTGGCTCCTTCCACATATTTCACACCCGGATATTGTTCAGCATATTCGCGGATACGTCCACGATAGAGGTTTTTCAGCTCCATGATGTAATCCAACTTTTCGCGGTCAATGCCGTCCGGATCGTATACATAACCGTCAGAATCAGACATGGTCAATACCTTGCCACCCAATTCCAATACTTTCTCGGCCGTATATTGAGCTACGTTACCGGAACCGGAAATCAGACAAGTTTTGCCTTTCAAGTCAGTACCCTTAGTCTTTAACATTTCCATCAGGAAGTAGATGTTACCGTAGCCGGTAGCTTCCGGACGAATCAGCGAACCGCCGAACTCACGGCCCTTACCGGTGAAAGTACCCGTAAATTCATGAGCCAGCTTCTTATACATACCGAACATGAAACCTACTTCGCGACCACCTACACCGATATCACCAGCAGGTACGTCTGTTTCAGGGCCGATATGACGCCATAACTCCAGCATGAAAGCCTGAACAAAACGCATGACCTCAGCATTTGACTTGCCGCGCGGAGAGAAGTCCGAACCGCCTTTACCGCCACCCATAG
>OGNT01001102.1_pt1 | contig 9575 bp, 5 predicted proteins | sample 1573521 | NCBI WGS metagenome assembly OGNT01 (sample SAMEA2581922, study PRJEB24529) | metagenome | biome: Human gut stool | place: China | collected 2011
ATGCTTAATAAATTTGAGTATATTAATAAGATATCAGAGTATGACAGACAGATGCTTGAGGAATATCAGTCAACGATTAATCTGATATCATCTTCTAAAGTAAAGCTTGAAGAAGATAAAGAGACTCTGACTGCCAGTCAGGAGGCACTTCAGGCACAGGTTGATGCACTTGAGGTTGTCCAGAATGAGAAGAATGCCCAGCTTAATGCTTTGAGTAAGAATACGGCTGATCAGGTGGCTTATAAGAAACAGCTCGAAGCTGACGAGAAGAAGCTCGATGCAGAGATTGCTTCTATAACAGCCAAGATTAAGGCAGAGGAAGCAAGCGGAGTTACTCCGTCTAACAGATATGATGGCGGAACTTTCAAATGGCCAACAACAAGTACAAGAATAACTTCTCCATATGGAGATACATCTGACAGAACTTCACCGCATAAAGGTGTGGATATTGGAGCGGTCAGGGCAGGAGTTTCAGGTGATCCTGTATATGCAGCTTATGACGGTAAAGTTGTTATTGCACACAGACAGAGCGAATATTACTCAACAGCGGGTAATTATGTGATGATTTATCATGGTAATGGACTGTATACGAGATACCTGCATCTTGATAGTTTAAATGTATCTGTAGGAGCCCAGGTGACGAAAGGACAGAAGCTTGGTGTTATGGGTAATACGGGTAATTCATTTGGCGCACATCTGCATTTTGATGTAATGCTCAATGGTTCATATGTTAATCCTATGCCATATTTTAAATAAATAATTCAACTTAACAGGAGGACTCAATGGAATATGATAATAACAGACCTTTTTCTTCGGAAGGGGCCGCACAGGAACGAAAGAGAAAACATGCTTTAGGCAAAGGCGTTATTATTGGTGTTGTGGCAACACTGCTGGTTGTGATACTGGCGTTGTCATGCGTATTCATTGGACTTATAAGAAGTGGTAATATCCATATTGGAATGGACGGACGTATATATGTTCAGGATGTTGGAACAAGTGATAATGAAGGAATCGGAACTAAGGTTGAAGGTAAGCTGAATGCTTTGGATTCGCTGCTTGGAGATGGATTCTACTTTGATGATGTAGATGATGAAAAGGCTGCAGACAACATTTTTAAGGCATATCTTGCTGCATATGGTGATAAATATACTGTTTATTATACGCCTGAAGAATATAAGTCAATGATGGAGTCAACATCAGGTTCTTTCTATGGAATTGGTGCTGTATGCCAGAAGGCTGACGACGGTTCAATACTTATATCAGAGGCATATGAGGATGCACCGGCATATAAGGCTGGTATCAGAAATGGAGATAAGGTAACAGAGGTTAATGGTGAGGATATTACAGGAATGGACCTTTCTGTAGCAGTTGCCCTTATTAAGGGCGAGAAGGGTACAGATGTTAACCTTACTGTTATGAGAAATGGCGAGAAGCTGAGTTTCACAGTTACAAGAGACAAGATTGATATTAAGACTGTTTCATCAGAGGTGCTTGAGAATAATATAGGTTATATTTATATTTCGCAGTTTGATGATGTTACAACAGAGCAGTTTAAGACAGCTGTTGATGACCTTCAGAAGCAGGGAATTACAGGGCTTGTAATTGATATAAGAAATAATCCTGGTGGAGTTCTTAAGACTGTGGCTGATATGCTAGATTATATTCTTCCGAACGGACTTATCGTGTATACAGAGACTAAGTCTGGTAAGAGACAGGAATATTCAGGTTCTGATAATCATGAGCTTAATATTCCGATGGCAGTTTTGGTAAATGGCAATAGTGCAAGTGCATCTGAGATATTTGCCGGTGCAATGCAGGATTATGATAAGGCACAGATAATCGGAACACAGACATTTGGTAAGGGCATTGTGCAGACAATCCGTCCGCTTACTGATGGAAGTGCGGTTAAGTATACAATTGCCAAATATTTCACTCCTAAGGGACAGGATATTCACGGCAAGGGAGTGACACCTGACAGTATTGTGGAGCTTCCGGATGATGCGACTGAAGATGTGCAGTTGAAGGCAGCAGTAGAGTATCTCAATGGAAAAATGAGTGTCAGTGCGGCAGAATAACGAATATAGAGGTATGGAATAAAGTACAGGACAAATCGAATGTTTGTTCTGTACTTTTTGGCTGTTATATTGTATAATGAGAAAAATGCTGGAAAACAAGGAGGGCAAAATCCCTCTCCTCACCAAGGGGTTCGGATTTTGCTTCGCAAAATAGGGAGGGATTATGGACAGATTTGTATTACATTCGGATTTTAAGCCGATGGGCGACCAGCCGCAGGCTATTGAAGCACTTACAAAGGGCTTTGAGGAAGGCAATCAGTTTGAGACTTTAGTTGGTGTAACTGGTTCTGGTAAAACATTTACAATGGCGAACATTATACAGAATGTTCAGAAACCTACACTTATTATAAGCCATAATAAGACACTGGCAGCGCAGTTGTATGGGGAGATGAAGGAGTTCTTTCCAGAGAATGCGGTTGAGTACTTTGTCTCCTATTATGATTATTACCAGCCAGAGGCCTATGTACCTCAGAGTGACACGTATATTGCGAAGGATTCATCTATTAATGATGAAATTGATAAATTAAGACATTCGGCAACAGCGGCACTTTCCGAAAGAAATGATGTTATTATCGTTGCTTCGGTTTCATGTATATATGGATTAGGTGCGCCGGTTGATTATAAGAACATGGTTATTTCGCTTCGTCCGGGAATGGAGAAGGACAGGGATGATTGCATAAGAAAGCTTATTGATATCCAGTATGTAAGGAACGACCAGGATTTTAAGCGAGGAACCTTCAGGGTAAGAGGCGATGTTGTTGAAGTGTATCCATCATCATCATCAGGTGATGCCATAAGAGTTGAATTCTTTGGTGATGAAGTGGACAGAATAAGTGAGATAGATTCCCTTACAGGTGAGGTTAAAGGCGTTCTTGAACATATTGCGATATTCCCTAACTCACATTATGTTGTTGAGAAGGAGAAGATGGACGCTGCGATTGAGAATATTAAGGCAGAGCTTGCCGAGAGAGTGAAGTATTTCAAGAGTGAGGATAAGCTTTTAGAGGCACAGAGAATTGAAGAGAGAACGAATTTTGATATAGAGATGATGCAGGAGACAGGCTTTTGTTCAGGAATAGAGAATTATTCAAGACATCTGGCAGGACTTCCGGCAGGGTGTCCTCCGTATACTCTGATGGATTATTTCCCAGATGATTTTCTTATTATTGTGGATGAGTCGCATATCACTATTCCGCAGATTCGCGGCATGTATGCCGGTGACCAGTCAAGAAAGACTACGCTTGTAGATTATGGCTTCAGACTGCCATCTGCGAAGGACAACAGACCGCTTAATTTCAGTGAGTTTGAGAGCAAGATTTCACAGATGCTTTTCGTATCAGCAACACCAAGCATATACGAGGCAGAGCATGAACTTATGAGAACCGAGCAGGTTATCAGACCTACCGGACTTCTTGACCCGGAGATAACTGTTAAGCCGATTGAAGGGCAGATTGATGACCTTATATCAGAGATTAATAAGGAAACTGCCAAGAAGAACAAGGTGCTTGTTACTACACTTACCAAGAGAATGGCGGAGGACCTTACTGATTATCTTAAAGAGGCAGGAATCAGGGTTAAGTATCTTCATGCAGATATTGATACGCTTGAGCGTCAGAAGATTATAAGAGATATGCGTCTTGATGGATTTGATGTTCTTGTTGGAATCAACCTGCTACGAGAAGGTCTGGATATTCCTGAAATCAGCCTTGTTGCAATACTTGATGCTGATAAGGAAGGCTTCTTAAGAACAGAGACATCGCTTATACAGACGATAGGTCGAGCTGCAAGAAATGCAGAGGGACATGTTATCATGTATGCAGACAAGATTACTGAATCTATGGAAAAGGCTATTTCAGAGACAGAACGAAGAAGAAAGATTCAGCAGGAGTATAATGATGAGCATGGAATTACTCCACAGACAATCAAGAAGGCAGTAAGAGATCTGATAAGCATAAGCAAGGCAGCCGAGCCTGGTGATGCTTCCGGAAAGCTTAAGGTTGATTATGAATCTATGAGCATCAAAGAGCTTGAGAAGGTTAAGACGCAGGTTGAGAAGAACATGCGTAAGGCAGCAGCAGAGCTTAACTTTGAGGAGGCTGCACAGCTTCGTGACAAGATGATTGAGATTAATAAATATATTTATGAAGGAAAAAAACATGGCTGATAGTAAGTTAAAGAAAGAGATTGAAAGGGGCAGTTACAAGAACTGCATAAGGATAAAGGGTGCAAGAGAGCATAATCTTAAAGGAATAGATGTTGATATTCCAAGAGACAAGCTTGTTGTGCTTACAGGACTTTCAGGTTCGGGAAAGTCGAGTCTTGCATTTGATACAATATATGCAGAAGGTCAGAGAAGATATATGGAATCACTGTCCTCATATGCAAGACAGTTCTTAGGACAGATGGAAAAGCCGGATGTTGACAGTATTGAAGGACTTTCACCGGCTATATCTATAGACCAGAAGTCAACTAACAGAAATCCGCGTTCTACAGTAGGAACTGTTACAGAAATATATGATTATTTCCGACTTCTCTATGCAAGAATTGGTATTCCGCATTGTCCAAAATGTGGAAGAGAAATCAACAAACAGACAGTTGACCAGATGGTTGATGTTATTATGGCACTTCCTGAAAGAACTAAGATTCAGATTCTTGCACCTGTTGTCCGTGGGCGAAAGGGTGAGCATGTAAAGCTTTTTGAACAGGCAAAGAAGAGCGGATTTGTGCGTGTTATTGCTGATGGAAGCATGTATGAGTTGACAGATGAGATTAAGCTTGATAAGAATAAGAAGCATAATATTGAGATTGTTGTAGACAGACTTTCTGTAAGAGACGGAATCCAGAAACGACTTACAGATTCTATTGAAACAGCTCTTAAGCTTGCCGAAGGTCTTATGACAGTAGATGTTATTGATGGTGAGACACTTAATTTCAGCCAGAGCTTTTCCTGCCCAGACTGTGGTATAAGTATTGATGAGGTTGAGCCAAGAAGCTTTTCGTTCAACAATCCATTTGGCGCATGCCCGGACTGTTTCGGACTTGGTTATACAATGAAGTTTGATGCAGAGCTGCTTATACCGGATGAGAGTCTCAGCATTGATGAAGGCGCTATTGTCGGAATGGGCTGGCAGTCATCTAAGGACGAGGGTAGCTTCAGCAGGGCGGTTCTTGATGCACTTGCAGAGGAATATGGATTTTCATTAAAGACACCATTCAAGGATTATCCTGATGATATTAAGGATATTATTATTAATGGTACTAAGGGACATTCTGTAAAGGTTAAATATAAAGGCCAGCGCGGTGAGGGCGTATATGATGTTGCATTTGAAGGCCTTATCAAGAATATGGAAAGACGATACAGAGAAACATATTCTGATAATACCAAGCAGCAGTATGAGGAATTTATGAGAATCAGGCCTTGTTCGGCCTGCCACGGACAGAGACTTAAGCCGTCTTCACTTGCTGTTACTATTGCAGATAAGAACATATATGAGATTACTAACATGTCTATTATAAAGCTTCAGGAATTCCTTGAGAATATGAAGCTTTCAGAGAGACAGCTGTTTATTGGTGCAGAGATTCTTAAGGAAATCAAGGCGAGAATTAAGTTCCTTGTAGATGTAGGTCTTGATTATCTGGCACTTTCACGTGCTACAGGAACTCTGTCAGGCGGTGAAGCGCAGAGAATCAGGCTTGCTACACAGATTGGTTCAGGACTTGTAGGTGTTGCTTACATTCTTGATGAGCCAAGTATCGGACTCCATCAGAGGGATAATGACAAGCTGCTGGGAACTTTGACACATTTGCGCGACCTTGGTAACTCCGTTATTGTCGTTGAACATGATGAGGATACTATGTTTGCAGCCGATTATATTGTGGATATCGGACCGGGTGCAGGAAGAAATGGTGGAGAAGTTGTCGCAACAGGAACTGCTGCGGACATTATGGCGTGCAAGGACTCACTTACAGGTGCATATCTGTCAGGAAGAATCAGGATACCTGTACCGGCAGAGCGCAGAAAGCCTGCTGGCTGGATTAAGGTAAGAGGCGCAAGGGAGAATAATCTTAAGAATATTGATGTAGATATTCCGCTTGGAGTAGTCACATGCGTAACCGGTGTGTCAGGCTCAGGCAAGAGTTCACTTGTTAATGAGATTCTTTACAAGCACCTTGCAAAGTCGCTTAACAGGGCGAGATGTATTGCAGGCGACCATGATGGAATTGACGGAATAGAGCAGCTTGATAAGGTCATTAATATTGACCAGTCACCAATTGGACGAACACCAAGGTCTAATCCGGCAACCTATACAGGTGTATTTGACATGATAAGAGACCTGTTTGCAACGACTAAGGATGCCAAGGAGCGAGGATATACGAAGGGCAGATTCAGCTTTAATGTTAAAGGCGGAAGATGTGAGGCATGCTCCGGTGACGGTATTATTAAGATAGAGATGCATTTCTTGCCGGATGTGTATGTTCCTTGTGAAGTCTGCGAGGGTAAGCGTTACAACAGAGAAACTCTTGAAGTAAAATACAAGGATAAGAGCATATATGATGTTCTTGACATGACTATTGAGGATGCAGTTGATTTCTTTGAAAATGTGCCAAGTATAAGAAGAAAGATTGAGACTCTCAACGAGGTTGGCTTGTCTTACGTCAAGCTTGGACAGCCATCAACTGAGCTTTCAGGTGGTGAGGCACAGAGAATCAAGCTTGCAACAGAGCTTTCAAGAAGAAGCACAGGAAAGACTATATATATTCTTGATGAGCCTACAACCGGACTGCATTTTGCCGATGTCCACAAGCTTGTTAATATCCTTCACAGGCTTGCAGAGGGTGGCAACACTGTAGTTGTTATTGAACATAATCTTGATGTTATTAAGACAGCAGATTATATTATAGATATGGGACCAGAGGGTGGCGACCGCGGCGGAACTGTTATTGCCAAGGGAACGCCTGAGGAGATTGTTAAGGTTAAGAAGTCTTATACCGGACAGTATGTTAAGAAGTATCTTGAAGAGAAGTAAGATTAAGAAGTGAATGAACGTATATCTGGAAAGTGTATGCAAGGGATGTCGGTTTGATATTTTGGGGAGTAGAATGGAGGCAGTAATGATAAAAGGGATTATCTTTGATATGGACGGAGTTATGATTGATACGGAAAATCAGTCTAATCTTGGCTGGCTGTGGGCAGCTTCCCAGAAAAATGTAGAGATGCCATTATGGCTTATCGACAGTTTTAAAGGTGCGCCGGCAAAGCTTAGTCAGAGCTTTTTTGATGATTATTATCATGGAGAGCAGGATTACTGGGAAATGCGGACAATGCGCACAGACCATGTCTACAAAATCAGGGAGACAGAGGAAGTTCCGGTTAAGCCAGGACTTAATATGTTACTTGATTATATTAAAGATAATGGGTTAAAATGTGCTGTTGCAACTTCAACACAGAAATCGAGTGCGCAAAAGAGTCTTCACAGAATAGGAGCATGGGATTATCTTTCTGGGGTTGTATATGGAGATGAGGTTGAGCATGGAAAGCCTGAGCCAGACATATTCTTAAGGGCAGCAGGTTTTATCGGCTGTGAACCATCAGAATGTGTAGTCATTGAGGACAGCATTAATGGCATTAAAGCAGGATATGCAGCAGGCATGAAGGTAATTCATATACCTGACACTATTGAGATTAACGATGATATTCGAAGCCTGACTTCAGTTGTGTGTCATTCTTTATCTGATGTGCCTGATATTATAGACACATGGAACGAGGGAAAAGTCGTTGATATTGAAGGCTATTATGAAAATGCTAAGATAAACCGTGTGTATGTTGACAGAGTGCATGTTAAGAAAGCATTTGCAGAATACACAGCAGCTTATAATGCAGATGACCCTAAGATTAAATTAAAAATCGACCACACTTACAGAGTTGCAGCTTTGTGTGAAAGAATTGCAAAGGCAGCAGGCATGTCTGCATATGATATTGAGCTGGCATGGTTATCAGGAATGCTTCATGATGTTGGAAGATTTGAACAGATAAAGCGTTATAACACATTTTCAGATGGGGACTCTGTTGACCATGCAAAATTTGGTGCAGACCTGTTGTTCAAAGACGGTCTTATCAGTACTTTTCTTAAAGGTATGGTCAAATGTACAGGATATAAGCCGGGAGCTTTAGAGGACCGATATGATTCTGATGGAGTATTTCTGTATGACAGATTGAATAAATCGGACATGGAAATGCTTGAACTGGCAATAAGGTGTCACAATATGTACAGAATTCCGCAGGGACTTAATTGCCGTGAGCAGGCATTCTGCAATGTGCTTCGTGACGCTGATAAGGTTGATATATTTAAGGTTAATATTGATACTCCGCTTGAAGAAATATATAACACTACGACAGAAGAATTGATGAAGAGTGATATTACAGATGAGGTGTTAAAAGCATTTGACGAGGAGCACTGCATACTGAAGGCAATAAGACGCACGCCGGCTGATACTGTTATTGGTCATGTATCACTTGCTTATGAGCTTGTGTATGATGAGAGTGTGAGGATTACTGTGGAGCAGGGCTATCTTGCAAAGCTTATGCATTTTCATTCTGATAATGAGGAAACCAACAGAAAGATGGCGATGGTCAGAGAGAAGATGGATTCTTATGTGAAGAAGAGAATTGGGGAGAATTAAGGCTTGTCATAAGTGGCAAGTTTAACTATAATGTATATATAAATACACAAGATTGGAGATTGATCATGGATCAGGAGAAAGTTATTGTCATTGACTTCGGCGGTCAGTACAACCAGTTGGTAGCGCGCCGTGTCCGTGAATGTAATGTATATTGTGAGATCTATTCTTACAAGACAGACCTGGCGCAGATTAAGGCCATGAACCCTAAAGGAATTATCCTTACAGGTGGTCCTAACAGCTGTTATGAAGATGGCGCGCCAACATGTACTAAAGAACTTTTTGAACTTGGTGTACCTGTACTTGGTCTTTGCTATGGCGCACAGCTTATGCAGCATGTGCTTGGTGGCAAGGTTGAGAAGGCACCAGTAAGAGAGTATGGAAAGACAGAAACATTTGTAGATAAGAGCAGCGCTTTATTCTCAGATGTCTCAGAGAAAACTATTGTGTGGATGAGCCATTTTGATTACATCTCACAGATTGCACCAGGATTCAAGATTGTTGCCCACACAGCAGACTGCCCAGTTGCAGCAGCAGAGTGTACAGAGAAGAATCTTTATGCAATCCAGTTCCACCCAGAGGTTCTTCATACTCAGGAAGGAACCAAGATGCTTCACAACTTTGTTCGTGGAGTATGCGGATGTGCCGGAACATGGAAGATGGACGCATTTGTTGAGAATACAATTAAGGAAATCCGTGAGAAGGTTGGCAGTGGCAAGGTTTTACTTGCTCTTTCAGGTGGTGTTGATTCATCTGTTGCAGCCGGACTTCTTTCAAGAGCTATTGGAAAGCAGCTTACATGCGTATTCGTAGACCACGGCC
>OGNT01001108.1_pt1 | contig 9553 bp, 7 predicted proteins | sample 1573521 | NCBI WGS metagenome assembly OGNT01 (sample SAMEA2581922, study PRJEB24529) | metagenome | biome: Human gut stool | place: China | collected 2011
CCCTAACCGCTTCAATGAAGAGGTTACCGCCTACGACAAAACGGGAAACATTCTCAGGCTCAAACGAATGGGACAGACTGGAGCGCAGGAATACGGATTGGTGGACAACCTCGCACGGACCTACAACGGAAACCTGCTGACGAAAGTTACCGACAATGCAGCAGGCTCTGTATATGGCAACGGCTTTGAATTCAAGGACGGGACAGACAAGGAAACGGAATACGCCTACGATGAAAACGGAAATCTTACTCAGGATATTCAATATAATTTTCTAAATTTGCCACAACGCATTGAGTTCGGAGACGGAAGTACGACCGAATATCTCTATGACACCGACGGAAGAAAGCTCCGCACGGTACACAGGGCAGACGGAAAGACGACCATCACCGACTATGCAGGGAATTTGATCTATGAAAACGGGAACCCCATCAGACTGCTTACCGGATACGGATATGTATCCCTGCCCGACGGTATGTATCATTATTACCTGCAGGACCATCAGGGAAACAACCGCGTAGTGGCAGACCGGAACGGAAAGTTGGAGGAAGTGAACCATTACTACCCCTTCGGAGGTATGTTTGCCAACAACGGAAACATACAGCCTTACAAGTATAACGGAAAGGAACTGGATACACGGAAGGGACTCAACTGGTACGATTACGGGGCAAGGCATTATGATCCGGCTGTAGGAAGATGGCATGTGCAGGATCCGATGGCAGAAAAATATTGTTCATGGAGTCTTTATATATATTGTTTGAATAATCCTGCAAATTTTGTAGATATGAAAGGAAAAGATGTGTGGGTTGAAAACCTACCAAATGGAACTTATCAAATAGTAGGAGGAACTATAAACCAAGATTTAAACATTTACCTTGTAGATGAAAATGAAAATAAGTCAAATAATGTAGTAGGAAGTACTTTAACACCTTATTCATTTTTTGGAGATAATGGAAAAGTTATAAAAGGAGCAATCATTAATCCTCAAGATTATAGTGGTCAGAGATTTATTGATAAAGAAATTATAGCTGATAATCCTAGTATTTTATATTATATGCCCAATGCAGTTGGAGGAAAAAAGTATGACTTCAAAACCAGAGGAATGAATAATAACCTTAATATCATTGAAAAAGAACAATATAAATATCGTGGTATGCCTTTTAAAGATGCACAAGGTAAAATAGTTTTTGCTTCTGCCCGTGATATTGGGAACTATGGGGCAGGATATATAGCTGGTAAATTTGGAATGGACTGGAAAACTGCTCGTATAGGCTTTGATGGATTGCAAAGTATCCAAGAAGGACGTTTATCGCATGAAGGTATGACCACCCAAAAAGCAGAACGCTTAGGATATGAAGCTGGTACTGCCAATAGCTGGTTAAACCAAATAAATAAATGGTTAAACCAAATACTTAACAGACCTACCGAGCCACCATTTTAAAAAGTATATCGAATATGTGGAAACCTTTTTTAAAAGCTTTAGCCATGAAAATGGCTAAAGCTTCTATAGTAGTTATTACTTTAATATTTATATTTCTACAATACAGGCATTTTTATCAAATAAATGCGATTACATTCACTGTATGGAAAAAATGGGGAGGAAAGTGTTATATAACACCATATCCTTATTTAGGTTTCTATACACCACAACAAAATTATATACAAATGTCCAACCTTGGTGAAATAGATATTTTTATTGATCAAGATTCTACTTTACTCATTTTTAATGAAGAGTGGGGGGAAGGAGCTCTTAATAATGTGAAATGTTATTTCCCTAATTATAAATACAAGCATTTTTATTTGGATTCCCTATCAACAAAAGAAGAAACTAAGACATTTCTAATTGAAAGAGCCAAATATAGAAAAACTTTACCTTCCATTTTTATTAGTGCTAAAAGTATGTGGGTAGAAACTCAAAATACAAGCCAACCATAACTTATATATACTCTACGAATACAAGTTCAGTTACCGTTAATACAGCATCTGCCAGCCCTGCAGGGAGAAGACCGTAATGCTGTTCAAGATGACGGACTGGCATATCAGAATAACTACCCGGTAGGGAGTCTGACAAAAAAACTACAGAAAGACGAGACCTGGACTTTCGGAGCAGACGGGACAGTGGAAACCTGTACCAACAACGAAGGAAGAACCGTGCTGAAGCGAAGAATACACACCGGCACAAACGGAACGGAACACCTCGACACCTACTATGTGTACGATGACCTGAACAGACTGCGCTACGTGTTGCCCCCGCAAATATTCCGGCAGGCAGGAGAAACCCGCTCCGGGAGTGATAAAGGGATAGCAGACTACGCATATGAATACCGCTACAACGGAAACCAACTGACGAAAGTTACCGACAATGCGGCAAGTTCCGCATACAACAACGGCTTTGAATTCAAGGATGGGGCGGACAGGGAAACGGAATATACCTACGATGAAAACGGAAATCTTACTCAAGATTTGAACCGGAACATCAAGGATATTCAATATAATTTCCTAAATTTGCCACAACGCATGGAGTTCGAAGACGGAAGTACGACCGAATACCTCTATGATGCTGATGGAAGAAAATTCCGTACTTGATTATATGATATATAATATGAAACCTGAAAATCATGAAATATACGAACGGAAAAAGAAGAACATTTTGGGGTAAGGTCAATTTCAACCGGCATACTTGCAACAGCGTATATGTGGGCTTTATATCAGATTTGAGTTGTTGAGGAAATAATTTTAAATAACATCTTTGTATCAACCTTTTATATCATAATTATGAAATATCTGTTTTTGAAGATTTTTTTGCTTCTTCCTGCCTTTCTCTGGGCACAGGAAGCACGCTTTCGTTCGGGATATATTGTTACGCTGGATAATGATACCATCCGGGGAGAAATTATGTTGCGCACAGATGAGCAGAACAGCAGGCTTTGTATTTTCAGGGAAGGTTCTCAAGGGGCGGAGCGTCGTTTTTCTCCAACAGAACTTCGTTCGTATCATTTTGTGAATGGAAAGCACTATTTTTCTCAGTTGGTTACCATTGAGCAGGAGCCTGAGCAGCTTTTTCTGGAATGTCTCGTAAAGGGAGGGCTTACTCTATATTATTATACTACTCCTTTCGTACAATATTATTTCTTTTATGATGAGAAAGATGGAACGCTGATAGCGGTTGACAATAAAAAGAGGGAGGTTAGTGACGGTCATTCTGATTACCAGGGGGTTGACCTCCGGTACAGGGGAGTTTCGCGTTATGTGATGCGAAAGTGGAATGAAGCCGAGAAACGAAGCAAGCATCTGGGGTTTAATCATGAGGATATGATTGGAACTGTAGTAGACTATAACAATGCCGTATGTACTGATCAGGACTGTGTGGTTTATGAAGTAAATGATCCTACACCGTCACACTGGCAGTGGGGAGTCTTTGGAGGATATGCTGGAAATATTGCGCATGATTATCAAAAGTCGCTTAGTGGATATGAGATCGGTGTGCAGTTTTCTTTCATTTCTCCCCGTTTTTCTCCTTCGCTTGCTTTTCTGGCAGAGGTGACCTATGCGGGTTCCGGACAGTCGTATGCTGCTGACCCGAATGTGCTTACCTACGGTGAATTCAAGGCTCAGTGTCTTGCTTTCAAGGTGGGAGGACGGTACATCTTTGGAAAGAGTGCCTTGCGTCCTTTTGTTCAGGCCGATGGACAGTTTGCATTCGAGATTGGAGAGGCCGATGATACAGGGGTGTCTGCGTTGGCAGGAGCCGGACTGCTCTATCGTGTATTCAAGAAACACGATATCTTTGTACAAGGCTACTGGAATGTATGTCATACACAACGGTGGGGACTGCGTGCGGGCTTTTTGTTCTGATGTTATCCGGAAATTTCCGTTGCGGTTGTTGCCTTTTCGGGGTACACGGCCTGTATCGGGAGGCTAAGAACCGGATGGCATGAACTTGGGCCGGCAAAATGGCTGGAGTTAGAAGCGCTCGTCGTTGGGGCGTTCGTTTATAGATTCCGGCTGTTTTTCTATCTTGAGTTTTGCACCGCAATATTTGCAATATAGGGCTTCGAAATCGTGTCCTTCCCGGTCGCAGCGAGGACATCTCCGTTTCTTCAGCTTATTGTGTTCGCTGACCATTGTGGCTGATACAATTCCTGTGGGGACGGCTATTATGGTATAGCCTATCAGCATGATTACTGCCGAAATAAAGCGTCCGAACGGGGTAACGGGGGTGATGTCGCCATATCCTACTGTGGTCATGGTTACGATTGCCCAATATATGCTGTTGGGGATGTTGTTGAAACCTGAATCGGGTACATTGCCTTCTATCATGTACATTATGGTTCCCATTGATGTAACCAGTATCAGTACGAAGAAAAAGAATATGAGAATCTTAGGGGCACTGATCCATAATGAACGCAGCAGCAGATTGCCTTCATTGATGAAGGTGAACAGCTTGAAGATGCGGAAGATTCGTATCAGACGAAAGGCTCTTATTACGAGAAGGTAGTGGGAGCCTACGATGAAGAAACTCATATATACCGGCAATGTGGCCAGCAGGTCAACTATTCCGAAGAAACTGAATATGTATTTCTGTGGCTTTTTAAGGCAGTATATTCGGGCCAGGTATTCGAAGGTGAAAAAGAGTGTGAGCACATATTCCAGGATTCTCAGGGCGAGATAGGCGGAGTGGGGGAATACATGCATGCTTTCCAGTATTACCAGTATTACACTCAGTGTGATGCTGCCAATCAAAATAATATCGAATAGTTTTCCTTTTCGGGTATCTGATTCGAATACGATGGCATATATCTTTTCTTTTAGTGCTTCGTTGTGCAGGAAATGTTGCCAGTGCTGATATATTCTTGAAATGACATTCATGTGGGTATCGGTTCTGTTTCACTGGAACAAAGTTAGCAATAAATCGGATGTGATTGTAATGATCTCCGGATTCTTTACAAGAGGTTTGTGTATGACAAACTTCTTGTAAGAGGAGGAGATATGGTTTTGAGGGGAGGCAGTACGGTTGAGGCTGCCTCTTGTGGGAAAGGTCAGGAGGCAGTGGGAGGAGCAGGACGCTGCTTGATCTTGAATCCTATGGCTGCCACCAGGATGCTCATGAGCGGACTGATCCAGTTGAAGAAGCAGAATGGCAGGTAGGTCAGGGTGGTGACTCCCAGAATGGTGGCTTGTGTCATTCCGCAAGTGTTCCACGGAACCAGTACGGAGGTTACTGTGATGGAATCTTCGATGGTCCGGCTCAGCAGGTTGCTTTCATATCCTTGTTTCCTGTAAATGTTTCCGAACATATTTCCCGAAAGGATGATGCTGATGTACTGGTCGGCTGTAGCCAGATTGAGGAACAGTCCGGAGAGGGCTGTTGAACTGACCAGTCCGAAACGGCTTTTTACAAAGCGCAGCAGGGTGGAGGTGATGCTTCCGATCATGCCTCCGGCGGTCATGGCTCCTCCGAAACACATGGCACAGATAATCAGCCATACGGTATTCATCATACCTCCCATTCCGCGTGTGCTTACAAGGTCGCTCAGGATGGCATTGTCGGTATGGATAGACGTACTGCCGTAGCAGGTAATCAGGGTACCCTTGAATAAGCTGTCGCCTCCGGCTATTTCGCGCAGGAGTTCCGGCTGGAAGATGAGTGCGCACAGGCAGGCCAGAAGGGTGGAGATGAATAAGGTGATGGTAGCCGGTACCTTGCGGGCAATCATGATTCCCGTTACAACTGGTACAATCAGCAGCCAGGGACTGATCGTAAAGGTCTGCTCCAGGCTTGTCAGGAACTGGGTAATCTGCGCCGTATCGCTGTTCTCATGGGTAAGCCCCATGAAGGTGAAGAGGATGAGGGCAATGGTCAGCGAAGGGATGGTGGTATACATCATGTAGCGGATGTGCTTGAACAGTGGTGTTTCCGTTACAGAGGCTGCCAGTACGGTTGTTTCCGACAGGGGGGATACCTTATCGCCGAAGTAGGCTCCCGAGATGATGGCTCCGGCAATCCATCCTTCGTGAAAGCCTTGTGCTTTGCCGATACCCATCAGTGCGATACCGATGGTGGCTATCGTGGTCCACGAACTTCCGGTCATTACGGAGATGAGTACGCAAATCAGACAGGTGGATGTCAGGAAGTAGTCGGGATGAATAATCTGCATGCCATAATAGATGAGGGTAGGTACGACACCGCTGATCATCCAGGTGCCGCTCAATGCACCGATGGTAAGCAGAATCAGCAGGGAACTGGCTACACCGGTGATGTTGTTGACAATGGCGTGTTCGAAATTATGCCAGGGAATACGGTAGAAGACAGAACCGATAAATATGCAGGAAGCGGTTGCTACCAGCAGAGAAATCTGGCTTCCTCCGCTCAATGCGTCTCCTCCGAACGTGCGGATAGTGGCAAAAAGCATTCCTGTAAGGAGTATGATAGGGATAAATGAAACAAGGGGTGAAGGTAGTTTGTATTTTGAATCCATTGTATGTTAATTTGTTACGGGGTGCAAAGGTACAATATTTTGTGTTTTTTTTCATTGATATGCAAGAAAAATGTATAAGAATAGGATGTAAAAAGTAGTTTTTGGAGGTTTAGCTGAATAAATATGCATATTTTACAATCGGAAGGGAAGGGAGAGTAAAGAAAATGGAGAAAAAAAGACAACCTGAACCGGCGCTGGCTGGCGCTTGTTCAGGTTGTCTTGGATATCGGAAGGCGGTGGCCTTTCCTTTTGAGCGGATTGTATCAGAGTTTATAATCCCATTGTTCGAGGGCAAATGACCAGTTCTTTTCCACCAGTTCGATGGTCTCGGGCTTGTACTGGTATTTGTTTTTCTTATAGCCTTTTTTCTTGTTGACGTAAGCGGCAATGTCTGCCTTGGCTTCCTCGAATCCCGGAATGGAGAGTTTCTGATAGATTTCCTGGGTCAGGTCGAAAGCGTTCTTTTCGTAGTCTTCGAACTTAACTTCTACCAGGTTGCCTTCGGGGATGAACTGCTTGTCGGCTTCGTACTTGTGGTACAGCTTGGCATATACCGAAAGGATGTTTTCCTGCAGGGCTTCTTCTGAAATATCCTGAAGCTTCAGCGGCTGGATGGTATTGGTAAAGAAGCTGCGTGTCGACTCGAATACGGTATACGGGTTGCGCATCAGGTAGATGAATTTGGCATTCGGGAACATCTTCACCAATTCTTTTACGCGACCGGTATGGGGCGGATTCTTGCTCAGGAACTGGCTTCCGTGCGTGTTCCAGAGTGAAATCTTGATGAGTTTGGTAAAGGTTTCCTCAAAGACCTTGAGCTCTTCTTCGCTGATATCGTCGAACAGCAGGTACTTGTCGGCATATTCTTGCATATGCTTGGGCAGGAACCAGAAGTTGTAATAGGTGTACGGCATCATGTTGGCCAGGGCAAATTCTTCTTCCTGAGGAAGGTCGACGGCCAGTTCCATGTTGTCGGTCGGTCGTTTGTCGGGCATGAGCCAGCTCATGTTTTTCTTGAAAAACGGCTGTCCCCACATCATCAGATGCGGGAATACGGTCTGGTAAGTGGTATTGTAGCCGAAGTGCTTGTCGCAGGAGAATACGTTGTGCATGAACGTAGTGCCGCTGCGCCAGTGGCCCAAGATGAATACAGGATCGTGCTCCAGCGGCTTGTCGGCCAGGAGTTTCTCGTACCTGTGGTCTTGCAGGGGCTTGAGAATGGAAAGCAGACGGCATACCGCTTTGGTCAGCCGGTATTTTCCCCGGTAATCGGGGTCGATGTTCCGGTTGGCGGTAATCTGGTTGAATGTTTTCCAGTCGGCTCCTACCAGGGTATTGATTGGTAATTTATTGAATTCAAGTAATCCCATGAAATGAGTTTTTGTACAATGGTTGAATAATAAAATCTTGTCGGATTGCTTTTATTTCTTGACTTCTACGGCAATTCCCTGGCGGGCCAGTTCCTTGACGGCTTTGTCAATGGCTTCATAATGTGCCGGCTCGATGCCCAGTTTGGGCAGGTCCAGTACCGGAAGCTCCATGGTATTGTGCATATCCTTATCGGCTACCTGGTCGATGATCATACCTACCGCGCTGGTGTTGTTGGTAATCGGGTCGATCAGGATGAAGGCACCGGTGGCTTTGTTCTTTTCGTACGGATCGAAGAACAGTTCTTTCGACGAGGTCAGGACCACGCGGGCTATCTGGTTGAGCTGCATGGGGACATCTTCCTGATTCAGCCGTCCGTTTTCTACCGACAGGTGCTCCATGGTGTTGATGTCTACCTTATAGGCAATGTGGTCGATACGTGTGCGGCTGGTGTTGGTGGTCTGCTTCAGGAAGAAGGATTTTTCCATATCCATCTTTTCTTCGTCCATCCATACCAGCATGGCTTCAAAGTTGCGTCCGATCATCGGCTGGTTGTCGGGGTGTACCAGCATTTCTCCGCGGGATACGTCGATTTCGTCTTCCAGGGTCAGGGTGACTGACATCGGCGGGAAGGCATAGTCGATTTCTCCTTCGTAGGTGACGATGCTCTTGACGTGCGATTTCTTTCCGGAAGGAAGTGCCATGACTTCATCGCCCTTGCGGATGATGCCTGAGGCTACCTTGCCGCAGAAGCCGCGGAAGTCGAGGTTGGGGCGCAATACGTATTGTACCGGATAGCGGAAATCCTGCAGGTTATGGTCGTTGCCGATGTGTACGGTTTCCAGGAATTCCAGCAAAGACGGACCTTCGTACCATGGGGTGCGGTCGGACTTGTCGACTACGTTGTCGCCGTCGAGGGCCGACAGCGGAATGCACTGTACATCGGGGATGCCCAGCGGATTGATGAAGGCTTTGTATTCACCGACAATCTTGTCGAAGACTTCCTTCGAGAAGTCTACCAGGTCCATCTTGTTGACTGCCAGTACGACGTGCTTGATGCCCAGCAGGGAAACCAGATAGGTGTGACGGCGGGTCTGGGTGATTACTCCGGTACGTGCGTCGACCAGAATAATGGCCAGGTTGGCTGTCGATCCGCCGGTAATCATGTTGCGGGTGTACTGTTCGTGTCCCGGAGTGTCGGCGATGATGAACTTGCGGTTGTTGGTAGAGAAATAGCGGTAGGCTACGTCGATGGTGATACCTTGTTCGCGTTCGGCTTTCAGACCGTCGAGCAGCAGGGCATAGTCGATGTGCTCGCCGGCATTTCCTACTCGTTTGCTGTCGCGTTCGAGGGCATCCAACTGGTCTTCGTACAGTTTCTTACTGTCGAAGAGCAGACGGCCGATGAGGGTGGATTTTCCGTCGTCTACCGAACCGGCTGTCAGGAAGCGCAACAGGTCTTTTTGTTCGTCTTTCTTCAAAAATTCCTCGATGGACATGGTGCCTCTGGCTTCCCCTTCCATCGGGTTTCCTGATTTGTTTTTATCTAGTTGTTCCATAAATTCAGTCTTTTGGGGGTTAGAAATATCCTTCGCGTTTTTTCTGCTCCATGCTGGCTTCCTGGTCGAAGTCGATGACACGGGTAGTGCGTTCGCTCTTGGTGGTGGTCATCATTTCCTCTACAATCTTTTCGATGGTATCGGCTTCGC
>OGNT01001112.1_pt1 | contig 9538 bp, 7 predicted proteins | sample 1573521 | NCBI WGS metagenome assembly OGNT01 (sample SAMEA2581922, study PRJEB24529) | metagenome | biome: Human gut stool | place: China | collected 2011
CCTTGCTATCCGTAAGGTATTTCTCAGTTTTTCTGTTTTTCTAATCGGAAAAGGAATGTTATGGGGGAATATCATAGGAGTATCGTTTTGCCTGTTGCAATCCCAATTCCATATTTTCAAGCTAGACCCTGCCACTTATTATGTAAATCGAGTTCCTATTGAATTTAATATTTGGATTTATTTGTTGCTGAATGTTTGTACCTTGTTGGTATCGGTGCTGATGCTTATCGGACCGTCTTATTTGATAACACGCATTCATCCGGCACGGTCTATACGGTTTGAGTAATCGTAAAATTGATTTTTATCTCTCACTGCTCTCACCCTTATTCCTAAACAACGATGCACAGGCGTTTTAGGGTGTGAGAGATGGGGGTGAGAAATGCTCAAAGGGTGAGAGCACATTTCTCAGCTTTGGCTTAAAACGTATCATTTATATCTGTTTCCCTATACAAATACGTCCTTTTCCGTTTGCTATCATGTACGTTCGTGTGACGTGTTTCATGCGGTTGAAACAGGTTGTTCGACAGCATGAAACGAAGTGTTTGTACAATTGAAACAGGTTGTTTCAATAGGGAAACACATTGGTTCGTGCTAATGCATATTGTCTCGTGTCTATTTGTCTAATGTTTCCATAAAGTACATGGCATCCAACAATGCATGATTTATAATTTAGGTTTGACCAAGCCTATCCTGTCACTTTTATCTTTAATGAAAATATATTAAAAAACTAAGTCTAAATATTTTTGTCTCATGCTTATTTTTTATACTTTTGTCACAAAGTGAATACAAAAGAGTTTGTACTCTATATTTATTAGAAAAGAAATTGTAAGAAACGTAAGTGCTGATTCTTGTTCCGGGAAACCTAGGAAATTTTCAAGTGAACTCAAGAATGGCGCAGTATGTTTCCTACGCTGGATTCCAGCGTGGGACTACTGTCCATTTATCTGAGTTCAAGGTTTTCCTAGGGCCTCCGGAACGGATGATGGTACGTGTGGTTCCACGTTTTCCGTTTATAATTAGAGGTCTTCTCGGAACCTGGAAGACAGAAGTAATGCTATGAAACATTTTTATGTGTGTTTGGCTGTATTGGTGACATGTATTCTAACAGCATGTTCCGAAGGTGAAGTGGCTCCTGAAATTCTTCCAGGAGCAGGTAGTGAAATTTATTTTGAGGATGCTATGAACTTTGGTTCTGATGGAGGCAATAAGTCTCTTCATTTTTCTACGAATAAAGATTGGACTATTTATGTCGCGAATACCGTAAATGGTAGTCGTTGGTGTACTGTATCGCAGACAAGCGGACAGGCTGGTGATATTTCGGTACAGGTATATGTGGAGGCTAATGAAGGTTATGATGACAGGAATGTGGTGCTGACTATTCAAGTCGGAGAGTTGATGAAGACTGTAGTGGTCACTCAAAAGCAGAAAGATGCCTTGACCCTTACTACCGACAGATTTGAGGTCGGTCAAGAGGGCGGTACTATTCATGTGGAAGTGAAATCGAATATCTCTTATGAGGTGGTGATTCCTGATGAGTATAAAGGTTGGATTAGCCAGAAGGATGCAGGGCGAGGATTGAGCAGTTCTATCCTTTCTTTTGAAATTGCAGCAAGTGAGGAATATGAAAAGAGAGAAGGAAAAATTATGATACACGGTGGTGCTGTGACTGAAGTTATTAATGTTTATCAGACTGGAGGTGGCATCATCCTTCTTACAGAAAGCGATGTGTGTGTAAGCGATAGAGGGGAAATTGTTGCTGTGGAGATAAAGAGCAACTGTGAATTTGAAGTGAAGATGCCTGATGTAGATTGGATAACGGTTGCCAATGCGCGTTCTGTTTCTAGTCATACCTTATATTATACTGTAAGTCCGAATGAAACTTATGACGGACGTGAGGCGGAAATTGTATTTCTGGATAAGAAGAATAGTAATGTCAGGTACAGAAAGATGCTATATTGTTGTCGGAAAATGAATATTCAATTAGTGCAGACGGCGGTACTCTTGACATTGTTTTACAGACTAATATTGAGTATAGTTATTCAGTCTCAGAAATTGCATCAGATTGGATTGTTGCCAATCAATCTAGAGCGTTAAGAAAAGAAATTCTAAGTTTTTCCATAAAAGAGAATGCGACTGGTTATAATCGGGAAGGGACAATCGTTTTTAATGGAATATCTAGTGGAGTTTCAGAAATAGTAACGATTAAACAAATGCAATCAAATGTACTGGTTGTAAATCAGAAAGAGTACAGGATTGGTAGCCAGGGTGGTCTTGTCAATATTGATGTTCAAGTGAACAGGATTCCTGAAACTTCTTTGTCAGAGACTTGGGCATCTGTCAGTAATATTGTGACGTATGATAAGAACAATAAGAGAATAATTGTTGGTATAGATCCCAACATTAGTTTTCAGAAACGTACAGTAATACTTTCTCTTAAAAATAAAAACTTAACGGCTGAAGTGGTAATTGCTCAAAATGGGAGCAATGCAAATGATGATATTTGGAATGGTGATATTGCTACTATGGCTTATGCTGAAGGGAAAGGAACGGAAGACAACCCTTATTTAATTACACAATGTAGCCAAATGGCTAAACTGGCACAAGATGTGAACAGTGGTAAGACTTATAAAGGTTGTTATTTCAAACTGTTAGCCAATTTGAATTTTAATAATTTGGTTTATACTCCAATAGGGCAGGAAGGAAGGGCTTTTTCTGCTAATTGGGATGGCAATGGAAAGATGATTATTGGACTAAATATTTCTCAAGACAAGAATGTTGGATTATTTGGCTATATTGATGGAAGCACTATTAAAGGAGTATCTGTTTCGCAATCCACAATTATTGGTAAAGAAAAGATTGGTGGCATTGTTGGATATGCAAAGTCAAGCCGCATTTATAATTGCTCTAATGAAGTGGAACTAATATCGGGAAGCCATGTTGGTGGTATTGCAGGATGTATAGACGCTTCTAAAATATTTAACTGTTGTAATCGAGGTAAATTATCCGGTGATGATTGCGTGGGGGGAATAGTTGGTCGAAATGGAGAAGGTAGTGAAATTTGGAATAGTTATAATAAAGGCTCTATACGAGAGGTATGGTCTTCGTCGGGTGGTATTGTGGGATATAATTGTGGCGAAATTGTTAATTGTTATAATAGTGGAACCATTAAGCTTAGTAATCTTAATCCGCCTTTTTTGACAGTAGGTGGCATTGCTGGCTATAATCATACAGGAACTTATATTGTCTATTGTTATTATTTGAAACAGGCTCCAGTCAATATGGAAATCAATCTTGTTGGTGATTTGGATTGGGGAACATGTATAGACTGCTGTACATTTAATGGATCAGGGGAATTGAGTGAAACAATTTTGTGTGATGGGGGGCAATATGCTTCTATTTTAAAAGATGCTCTTAATTATTTCATCTTAGTACATGAGGATGAAGATTATAATTATTGGCGTACCGATATGGCATGGCCTGACTTTGTCAGTGAGAAATAAATAAGAATGTTTTTTATTAAAAAAATTGAATCAAAATGAAGTTATTGAAGTTTATAGGAATGCTTTTGATAGCTATGATTATGTGTGTGAATTTTATAGCTTGTGGCGATGATGAAAACAGTGAAAAACTAGATTTATCTCTATTGGAAGGTACTTGGTATGTAACACATGAAGTATATTATGATTATGTTGATGGAAAAATAGATTGGAGTAAAGTGGTATATGAAGCATCACCAACTTTAGGAGTAAGCGAGCCAAGAGTTTTTAGCAAAGATGTAGATGGAATATATTACTATAATGGTGAAAAGATTATAATAAACAATTCTCAATTTGTGACCTCTTCTAATGATAGAGTTACAATTGAGTCCTTAACTCCGCATAAAATGGTTATCGCATGGGAGGATGATATTTTTTGTGATGATGAAGGAGAGTGGGCGTTTGTGTATTATACTTTAGAACGTAAGTAATTGGTTCTATATATTTAGCAAATAAATAATATAAGGCAGTATTTTGAGTAAGCTCTCTTATGCTGTCTTTTATTTTTTAAGAATATGGATTTTTTATGATGCGTGGCACTGTTTCGTAGGGCGCATGTTTAGAGAAATCAACCTGATAGGAATAGACGATGTTGTGTTGGGTTTTGCGTACTTGGATGAAATCTTTGGTGTCAATATAGGTTTGGACTACTTCGGGCATTCCTCCTACATATAAATAATGCGGAGCATGTCAATATGTTTTTCATGAAAAGGAGATATTAACTGCCACTGATTTTCTCGCAAGTGTTCAAAAACTCATAGAAAGCGAGGGGACGGATATCCATAAATTTTACTTTTCCTACAGGAAATGAAAAGTTGGAATGTAGCCCCATGTCTAAAAGTGACAGGCTGCGATCACAGCATATTCAGGAGTGTCTTCACAAAATTATTTGGGTGAAGTCAGTTCTTTTTCTACCGATTGGATTTCATTGAATAAACGACTTTATTGTTGTTATCCGGATAAAAGTGTTGTGTGGTACACTTTTATCCACTAATACCATACGATGTACATTTCGATAGAAAGTAAACTTACTCTACATATCCTCCATGCTCAGTCCCCGATATTCCACAGAATACCCATTTAGCTCTTTTTGAATGGAAGCCCCTTTCAGCATCAATGCATCCATCTTGATATTCTGTCTGTTCCGCTTGATTTCTGCAACAACTGCCTTTTTTTCAATTTCATCTAAAGCGATCAGGTCGATTTCATCCTCTCCCTTTCTATTCCAATAACCTCCCAAAGCAGTAAATTCGCCTTTCTCGCGAAATCTGCACTTAAAATATTCTTCCAGAGCATGACCACTGAAGGTAGGATAGTCCCTTATGATGATTTCCTGTAGTTTCTCTAATGCACCCGCCTCGATATAGCGAATATATTTATAGAAAAAACGGAACCAGAAGCGGAGAAAATTGTCTTCTATTTCGTATCGTACATTGCGACTTTCTGCTTTGCTGAACATGGGAATGCGTTTCTTTATGATATTGAAATCGTTTTCCAAACGGGTTAGATATCCTCCAATTTCACGTTGTAAATAGCTTTCTATGGCTGTCCGAGCTGTGAAGCCGTTGGCTATGCATGATAAGATAGAGAAATAGATGGTGTACTCTTTGCCAAATTCTTCGATTAATATATTCTTGCCTTCTGAAAGGAAAGGAGAATTTTCCTGACACATCAACTTTATCATTTTATGATGTGTCAAAGCTTTGTTATCAACGAATAATTCTACATATTTTGCTACTCCACCGGTGAAGGCATAGAATGCTAATAAATCCTCGGAAGTGTATCCGGGGTTATTCTCTGATAATATTTGTTTGAGTGTGATGGTACTAAAAGGCTTCAGGAAAATCTGTTGGGTGGCTCTGCCGAATAACGGTTCATGATTGCCTTCAAAAATTCGATGCATTAATGAATAGATGGAACCGCATAGGAATAAACAAATGTGACTGTCGTCTTTATTTCTATCCCAAAGATGCTGCATATCGCTGTAAACAGATGGATTGATTGTATAAAATTCCTGAAATTCATCAATGACTAAATTGAATTTCATTGTTTTAGAATAGTCCATTAGCAGTTGGAATATAGTTTTGAAGTCTTGAATTTCACCATAAATGGGTAACCGGAGTACTGAAGTTATTTCATCTATAAAGTCACGGCACAATAATGGCTCGGCTTTACGGGCAACGAAGAAATATAGGGTAGGAGTATCTTGAGTGGCATGAAATAGAAGTTTCGTTTTCCCAATTCGTCTGCGCCCCATCAGGGTTACCATTTGAGCATTCTCGTCTGCAGCTTCTTGTATATTAGCCAGCAACTTAATTTCTTTTTCTCGGTTATAGAACTTCATATTATCAATGTTTTAACTATTATCGAAATGTACAGTTCCGAAATGTCCATTTCGGAACTGTACATTTCGATAGTTGCAAACATACTAAAATAAAAAGAGTTCGGCAACGTTTGGGGATAGAAATCGGAGTAATCCTGTTAAATTTCGCAATGAATGTTCTTCCGTTTCTTTTGCAGGCAGTGATTATGTGGAGGAGGAACTACTGTTTGCATCACATTTCCTGCCGGATAAAATTAATCCGGGCTTTGGCATTATTAAGCCCAAAGCCCGGAACTGTTTGATTGAATTCAGGAGGGGATACCCTCGAATTAGAATTCAAATTTTTCTAATTTCATGTTGCCCAATTCCTGCAACTTAGGAACCAAGGTTACAAAATGTGCTGCTTTTTCGTGTGCATCCAGTGATTCGGCATCCTTCCATGTCTCGCAAATCATAAGTACATCTTTGCGTGTTGCACTCTCGAAAACATCATAAGCAATACAACCATTGTCATTTAAAGATTGTGCTACCAATTCCTTTGCCGTTTCTAAGGCAGCATTACGGTTACTTTCGTTTACTTGGATAAAAACATTTAATCTGATCATATTCGTATTATTTAATAATATAATGTATATCTGGTTTCATTCTCTTTTTATTTTCTCATAAACTCATTTTTCCGTCTGAGCTTGCGTTGTAGTTTAAATACCCCATTCCATATGGGTTGAAGAAAATCGAATACAGGGAGTAATGCACAGAACTTCCGTTCGCCAAAGGCTTGGGCGGTTTTTCTGAAAACAATCAGTTGCATTACGAAACGTGCTGCCCACAACAAAATGGCAATACCCAAGGTGGTCCATTGATGGAGAAGAATACCGGTGATTATAGTAGCGATGATAGCCGCATAAAACAACAGTCTGCTGCAAGTCTCGAATCCCATGATATAACGAGCTGTTCCCTTGAACAACCGACTGGTAGCCGCATAGCTTATCTTCTCTTCACACCATATTTTTTTATATTTAGGCATTGCGATTCGCATCAGGCTATCGGAGCCGGTCTCGACTCGTGTATTGTGTGCATGGGCCGTTTCATTGATGAATAAATCATCCTCTCCGCGTTGCAGATTCAGATGGGAGGCAAATCCTTTTTGTTTGTAGTACAGTGTTTTCCGATAAGCCAGGTTCCGTCCTGTACCCATATAGGGATGTCCGGATAGGGCCATACCTAAATAGCGCATAGAGTTCAGCAACGTGTCGAAAGTGATTTTCTTATTCAGCCATCCCGGTACTTTTTCGTAGTTACTGTATCCTAAAACGATTTCGGTGGCAGGTGTGAAATTGCGTGCCATCTGTTTCAGCCATTGATTACTTTGCGGACGGCAATTGGGTTCGGTAAACACCAGCCATTCATGACGGCTGGCTTTGATGCCCATTGTAATGCCCAATTTTTTATGGCTGATATAGCGGGCACTGTCGGGGATAAAAGTATGATAGAGGTTAGGATATTTGTCTTCCAGTAATTTCAAGGTAGCGTCACAATCATCTGCCGAGCGGTCATAAATCACAATCACTTCAAATTCCGGATAATCTTGCTCTAAAATGAATGGAAGGTTTTCCTGTAATTCATCAGCAGCATCTTTTGCAACGATGATGACAGACAGTGGAGGATTTTCGGTATTTACATCAGTGGTATATACTGTTTCCTTGTTGTGAATGTATAGTTTGTTATATAATCCCAAATGGTAAATAGCCTGTGTGATAAACAGGATTCCTGAAGCAGCCGGTAAGATTGTATCTATGGTGAATAGTTCCATGCTTGATTTGTATTAAAACCATGCAAAAATACAGCAAATAATTGGATTTTGAGAGCATAGATATTCTTCTTTTATCCATTTCCTTCTTTTTAATTATAACAAGTCCTGACTAACGGGCAATTATTATGAGAATACAATTTGAGATTAAGGAAAGTTTGGCCAATATACTTGACCAGCTTACGCATTCTGATTTTTGGGCTACGGAGATTAAAGAAGATGAGTCAGGAAAGAAAATTATTAAAATTAAAGACTTAGCTTATAATTTAGAAGCCGTAGCAGAGGTAGGGGATAATGAAATATTTATCCGTACAGCTTTGTCTAAGTATACTTACCGTATATGCCAAGTAGGGGATGAATGCTGGTGCGAATATGTGGGAGCTTATCGTGGATTGTTGGAACAGAAGCTTTTGCCCATGATTACTCCTAAGGAGAATTTATTGGAGTGTGAGGTCTTGGAAAGTTCATTGTTAGGAGGTAAGCCCAAGACATTACGGGAATATGCAGAGGATAATTTGAAGTTGAAAAAATTTCGTGAGCAGAATTTTGGAACTAATGGCTTTTCTAAAGCCGATCATCCGCGTCGGGTATATGATGAGTTTATTAAAGAAGATTTCATCCCTGAGGATAAATAAACAGGAAAAGAGTTTTTGTGTCTTCATAATTCACTGAATAAGGCTGTCTCGGAATAAAATAGGAGACAGCCTTTTCTTTAATTGTATGTTCATCTTTTATAGGATGTCACTCCGATGTTATACCAATTCTTCCGATGTATATGCTTGAGGTAATGTGCGGCAATTATAAGCCGAAGCCATAATTTCACCATAAGCACCTGCCGAGCGAAGAGCAAACAAATCACCGCGGTGAACTTTATTCAAGTCGATAGCTTTGCCGAATACGTCGGAAGACTCGCAGATGGGGCCTACCACATCGTATGTTTCGATAGCTTCATCCGAAGTGATGTTTTCAATCTTATGATATGCTTGGTAGAGTGCAGGGCGAATCAGGTCTGTCATGCCTGCATCAAGAATGGCAAATTGTTTGTTTGTTCCTTGTTTTACATAAATCACTTTACTGATGAGGCTTCCACATTGTCCTACAACGGCACGTCCCAGTTCAAAATGCAAAGTTTGTTGCGGACGAAGTTTCAGATGTTTGTGATAAGTGGAGAAGTACTCGGCAAAGTTGGGAATCGGCTGACGGTTCGGGTGAGAGTAATCAATGCCTAAGCCACCGCCCACATTAATATGCTCTACAATGATTTGACGTGCATATAACTTTTCCTGTAACTCATTCACACGGTTGCATAGCGCTACGAAGTCGCCCATATCTACTATCTGAGAACCGATGTGAAAGTGTAAGCCTACAAACTTTACGTTAGGCAGCGTTTCTGCCATGTCGATAACTCTGTCCATATCTTCCATGCTGATACCGAACTTATTCTCTGCCAGTCCGGTGGTGATATTGGCATGAGTATGTGCACCTACATTGGGGTTGATACGGAAAGCTACTCTGGCTACTTTGCCTTTAGCGGCGGCTAATTCGTTGATGATTTCCAGTTCGGGCACAGATTCTACATTGAAACAGAAAATATCATAATCCAGTCCCAGATTGATTTCCCAATCAGTTTTACCGACACCGGCATATACGATTTTATTTGTAGGGAACCCTGCTTTGACGGCTGCACGGATTTCACCGCCACTCACACAGTCTGCTCCTAAACCATTTTCACGGATAATAGTCAGAATCTTGTGGTTGGCATTGGCTTTTACTGCGTAATGCACGCAGAAGTTGTTGTATTTGCCTGCTTCTTTATTGATGCACGACAGTGTTTCGCGCAGCACATTGACGTCGTAATAGTAGAAGGGAGTC
>OGNT01001116.1_pt1 | contig 9519 bp, 9 predicted proteins | sample 1573521 | NCBI WGS metagenome assembly OGNT01 (sample SAMEA2581922, study PRJEB24529) | metagenome | biome: Human gut stool | place: China | collected 2011
TTGACTTGACTGTTAACTTGGCTAAACCGGCTACTTACGCTGAAATCTGCGCTGCCATGAAAGAAGCTTCTGAAGGCGAACTGAAAGGTGTTCTGGGTTACACTGAAGATGCAGTTGTTTCTTCTGATTTCTTGGGTGACACTCGCACTTCTATCTTCGATGCTAAGGCAGGTATCGCTTTGACTGATACTTTCGTTAAAGTTGTATCTTGGTACGACAACGAAATCGGTTATTCTAACAAGGTTCTTGACCTGATTGCTCACATGGCATCTGTTAACTGCTAATATACAGTTAGAAAATAATAAAAAATAGGCGGCTTCTTTTATGAAGTCGCCTATTTTTTTTGCACATTTGCAATTAATTTATTTTCTTCAAGAGATAGGTATATGACAAGACTTAAACTTACACTAATATTACTTTGTTTTATGACTATGATACAAGCCTCAAATCCTTTCTTTGAAAAGTATTCAACTCCACATGGAACTGTTCCTTTCAATCTGATAAAGACTGAACATTACGCACCTGCCATACATGAAGGCATCCGCCGGCAAAATGCAGAAATAGATGCGATCATCAATAACCCTGCTGCTCCGACTTTTGAAAACACGATAGTGCCCTACGAGAAGTCCGGAGAACTGTTGCATCGTGTCACTACCGTATTCGGCAATCTGCTCAGCGCCGAAACCAGCGATGAATTGCAGGAACTTGCCCGGGAAATCATGCCACTAATGAGCGAACATGAGAACAACATCAGCCTCAACGAAAAGCTATTTGCCCGCATCAAAGCCGCATATGAGCTGACAGACAAGAATAAACTTACTCCGGAACAGTCCAAGCTACTAGAAGACATCTACACCGGCTTTGTCCGCAACGGAGCAAACCTGCAAGGAGATGCCAAGGAAAAATACCGTAAATTGTGCAAAGAATTAAGCTTGTTGACACTGCAGTTCAGTGAAAATGCCCTGAAAGAGACAAACGACTACCAATTGGTGCTGACCAATAAGTCACAGTTGTCCGGTCTGCCTGAAAGCGCCGTTGATGCCGCCGCAGAGACAGCGCAGGAAAAAGGTGTGAAAGGTTGGGTATTCACCCTACATGCCCCAAGTTACAGCCCTTTCATGACGTATGCTGACAACCGCGACCTGCGCCAAGAACTTTACATGGCATATAATACCAAATGCACGCATGACAATGCCTGCAACAATCTGGAAATCGTAAAGAAAATTGCAGGCATTGTCATGCATTCGTTCTTTCAACGTCCGCATGGAAATCGCCCAACTGCTGGGCTACGACAACTTTGCCGAATACAACCTGAAAGAACGAATGGCACAAAACAGCGACGCTGTATACAAACTGCTGAACCAACTGTTAGAAGCATATACACCCACCGCACAAAAAGAATATGCTGAAGTGCAGGCACTGGCACGCAACGAAGAAGGAGAAAGCTTCAATCTCATGCCATGGGACTGGAGTTACTATTCCCAAAAGCTGAAAGACCGGAAGTTCAGTATTAATGATGAAATGCTTCGTCCCTACTTTGAGCTAAGCAAAGTTAAAGAAGGAGTATTCGGACTGGCAAGCAGGCTGTACGACATCACATTCAAGAAGAATCCCGGCATTCCTGTTTATCACAAGGATGTGGAAGCCTACGAAGTATTTGATAAAGACGGCACATATCTTGCTGTACTCTATACAGACTTTCATCCCAGAGCCGGAAAACGCTCCGGTGCATGGATGACGAGCTACAAAGGGCAGTGGACAGATGAGAAAAGCGGCGAAAACAGCCGTCCGCACGTATCTATCGTGATGAATTTTACCAAACCCACACAAAACAAGCCCGCCCTACTAACTTTCGATGAAGTGGAAACTTTCCTGCACGAGTTCGGGCACAGCTTGCACGAGATATTTGCCAACTCCACTTACGAAAGTTTAAGTGGCACAAATGTTTATTGGGACTTTGTAGAACTGCCCTCTCAGTTCATGGAAAACTTTGCCATTGAAAAAGAGTTCCTGCACACCTTTGCCCGCCACTACCAAACCGGCGAACTCATCCCCGACGAACTGGTGCAGCGCATTGTAGATTCATCGAATTTCAATGTGGCTTATGCCTGCCTGCGTCAAGTAAGTTTCGGATTGCTGGATATGGCATGGTATACACGCAATACCCCTTTCGAAGGGGATGTTAAAGCTTATGAGAAGAAGGCTTGGGATAAAGCACAAATACTCCCTGTTGTAGAGGAGACCTGTATGAGCACCCAGTTCTCACACATTTTTGCGGGCGGATATTCTGCCGGGTATTACAGCTATAAATGGGCGGAAGTGCTGGATGCGGATGCTTTCTCGCTGTTCAAGCAATGCGGCATTTTCAATCCGGAAATAGCCGACTCTTTCCGCCGGAATATCCTGTCGAAAGGAGGTACGGAACATCCCATGACACTCTACAAGCGTTTCCGTGGACAAGAACCTACCATAGATGCGCTATTAATCAGAAACGGAATAAAAAGATGAAAGAAAAAATTAAAATAAAGACAATAGTCTGTTGCCTGATGATGACATCCATGCTTCTCGGCTTGGGCGCTTGCAACAATGAGGATGATGTAATGGAAATCTTCAACAACAAAACCTGGAAATTGGTTCGTATCGCCACCGAAAAAGGAAAAGAACAATTCTATCAAGGCTTGTGGAGCAACGAAAGTAAAGAAGAAATCGACCGTGAACTCAATACTTTCGGGGCAGAAGGAAACTACACTCTTAATTTTAACTGTGCCGAAGTGAACGGAGAAGTTACCGGTACGGTTAATGTCCATGCCGTCAACTCGAGTATCAATGATGCAGTTCTGAAAATAGACGGAAAGGAACATACCATAAGCATCAAAGGAAAAGTTATTGGTACAGAAAGCGACAAGTTGGCTAAAGTATTTATCAATGGTATACAGAATGTGTTCAAATACGAAGGGGATATACATAATATTACTCTTTACTTCAAAGACGGAAATACAACAAAAGTCATGGGATTTACAGCCCGCTAAATACAACTGAAATATGGACGAAACCAAGAGAAGTAAACAAGAAGCCTTAGACAAACGTTATATACGCATGGCAAGCATATGGGCGGAAAACTCATACTGTCAACGTCGTCAGGTGGGTGCACTCATCGTAAAGGATAAAATGATTATCTCGGACGGATATAACGGCACGCCATCCGGTTTTGAGAATGTATGTGAAGATGAAAACAATCTCACCAAACCCTATGTGCTCCATGCCGAAGCCAATGCCATTACCAAAATAGCACGCTCCAACAACAGCAGCAGCGGTGCCACAATGTACGTCACGGCCTCTCCCTGTATAGAATGTGCCAAACTCATCATCCAAGCAGGAATCAAGCGTGTCGTATACTCCGAAAAATATCGTTTGGAAGACGGCATCGAACTGCTGAAACGTGCAGGTATCGAAGTAATATATATGTCAATTGAGAGTTGATAACTTCGTGCACAGCCAAATAGTAAATCGTAAAATATAGTACATATCATTATGGGTACAAAAAACTCTTCCCGTTTCACACCTCTCATTATTGCAATCAGTGTAGTAGCGGGCATACTTATCGGAACTTTTTATGCCAAACATTTCGCAGGAAACCGTTTGGGAATTATCAACGGTTCGTCCAACAAGCTGAATGCGTTACTGCGGGTGGTAGACGACCAGTATGTGGACAGCGTCAACATGACCGATCTGGTAGAAAAAGCAATGCCGCAGATATTGGCAGAACTTGACCCACACTCCACTTATATTCCCGCACAGAAATTGGAAGCAGTCAATTCTGAACTGGAAGGCAGCTTCAGCGGTATCGGTATCCAGTTTACCATACAAGAAGATACCATACACGTGAACAGCGTAATACAAGGCGGTCCGTCCGAAAAAGTAGGACTCATGGCAGGTGACCGCATTATCATGGTTAACGACAGTTTGTTCGTTGGTAAAGGGCTGACTAATGAAAAAGCCATGCGCAATCTGAAAGGACCTAAAGGCACACAAGTGAAGTTAGGAGTGAAGCGCGCCACCGAAAAAGAGCTGTTGGATTTCACCATTACACGCGGCGACATTCCCCAGAACACGATTGATGCCGCTTATATGCTCAACGATGATTTCGGCTACATACAAGTCAGCAAGTTCGGGCGTACCTCACACGTAGAACTGCTGAATGCCATTGCCCAGCTAAGCCATCAAAAATGTAAAGGTTTCATCATCGACCTGCGTGGTAATACCGGCGGTTACATGGAAGCCGCCACTCGTATGGTAAACGAGTTCCTTCCGGAAGGGAAACTCATTGTATATACACAAGGACGTAAATATCCGCGTATGGAAGAGTATGCCAACGGTACGGGTAGCTGCCAAAAGACACCGCTCGTTGTATTGGTGGATGAAGGTTCGGCTTCTGCCAGTGAGATCTTTGCAGGTGCTATTCAGGACAACGACCGGGGAACTATCGTTGGACGCCGTTCTTTTGGCAAAGGCTTGGTACAACAGCCTATTGATTTCAGTGACGGTTCCGCCATTCGCCTGACTATTGCCCGCTACTATACTCCATCCGGACGTTGCATCCAGCGTCCCTACGAAAGCGGGAAAGACTCTAAATACGAAATGGATTGGCTGACCCGCTATGAACATGGAGAGTTCTTCTCTAAAGACAGCATCAAACTCGACGAAAACCTGCGCTACTCCACCGGACTGGGACGTCCCGTTTACGGCGGTGGCGGCATTATGCCCGATGTATTCGTACCTCAAGACACAACCGGAGTATCTTCTTATCTGATAGAGGTCAGCAACAGGGGGTTGATTATACAGTTCAGCTTCCAATACACCGACCGTAACCGTGCCAAGTTGAGTGCGTTCGAAAATGAACAGGATTTACTGAAATACCTGCGCCGCCAAGGTATTGTAGAGCAATTCATACGTTTTGCCGATTCCAAAGGAGTGAAAAGACGCAATCTGCTGATACACCGTTCCTATAAATTACTAGAACGGAACCTCTACGGCAATATCATCTACAATACGTTGGGTAAAGAAGCCTATATCCGATATATCAACGAGAGTGACGCTACTGTAAAGAAAGCGTTGGAAATCCTGGAATGTGGCGAAGCTTTCCCGAAAGCTCCGCTACAAGCCGGCCAAGAAGAGGAGAATACCAATGGAAAAGAAAAAAGAACTGCGCAAGCGTATAGCTTTACTGAAGACCCTTCACAAATCTACCACTACGCATCAATCTGCTGAGATACTTGCCGCTCTCGAAGCACATCCGGTCTTTAGAGCGGCAAGCATTATATTATTATATCACTCATTGCCGGACGAAGTACACACACATGACTTCATCAGAAAATGGAGTACAAAGAAAAAAATACTCCTGCCTGTTGTCATAGGTAACGATTTGGAACTTCGCGTATATACAAGTCCTGCCGACCTTGCTATCGGAGCGTATGGCATCGAGGAGCCTACGGGAGCATTGTTCACCGACTATGCCACAATAGACCTTGTCATTGTTCCGGGGGTAGCATTCGACCGTGACGGAAACCGGCTGGGAAGAGGAAAGGGGTACTACGACCGGCTGCTTCCCCGCATACCTTCCGCATACAAAGTCGGCATTTGCTTTCCGTTTCAAATAGTAGAAGAAGTTCCGGCAGAACCATTCGACATCCGTATGGACGAAATCATAACACAACAATGAAAACAAACTACCACACTCATACCACACGTTGCATGCATGCCGTCGGAAGCGATGAAGAATATGTTCTCAGCGCTATCAAAGGCGGTTTCCAGATACTTGGTTTCTCCGACCATACCCCTTGGAAGTACCGTACCAGCTACGTAGCCGATATGCGCATGCTTCCCGAGGAATTGCCGGAGTATATAGAAAGCCTGCAATATTTACGAGAAAAATACCGGGAGCAAATCGACATAAAAATAGGCTTGGAATGCGAATACTTTCCCGAATATATCCCTTGGCTGAAAGAACAGATTAAAAAGTACCAGTTGAACTACATCCTTTTCGGCAACCACCATTTCCACACGGATGAAAAATTCCCTTATTTCGGACATCACACAGACAATCGGGATATGCTCGACTTATACGAAGAGAGCGCTATCGAAGGGATGGAGAGCGGTCTGTATAATTGTCTTGCCCACCCTGACTTATTCATGCGCTCTTATCCCAAATTCGATCATCACTGTGCCACAATCAGCCGACATATCTGTCGGACCGCAGCCCGGCTTAACATTCCGTTGGAATATAACATCGGATATGTGGCATACAATGAGGAACACGGGTTAAACACCTATCCCTGCCCGAATTTCTGGCACATTGCTGCCAATGAAGGATGCACAGCCATTATCGGTATGGATGCGCACAACAATAACGATTTAGAAGTTCCTATCTATTATGAACGTGCCTTACAAGAACTAAAGGAATTGAAGATTAAAACCACAGATACATTGAAGATGATGTATTAAAATGCCAACAGCAAGTACGCATATCACCGGAATATAATGTTAGTAATCACCTGCGCCCCCACATGCCGGTTCAGATTACGTACCAACAAATCTCTTCCCATCATCAGTTCCTGACGAAGGGCAGCAGAAGTAAGATGCACGTACAGCACCTGATTCTTTATATAAAGTTCACGTGTATAAGAAGCAATGACCGGTCCCAAAACTTCTGCCCACGAGTTGATGAGCCGCCGTTCATTCAGCGGAGACTCCAAACTCTCCTGCCTCAGAAAGCTTCGTATCAGTTTTCCTATCTGTTCTGCATCATTCCGTTTCATGCTTCATTTTCCTCACCAACCGCTACCTGGGTCTCTACCATTTCCGAAATGTTACCTTTCTCTACACGGAACATTTTATAATCACTGCCCACCTTATGCAGAATACGATCCAAATGTTCACGATTGGTATCTGTTATAAAGATCTGTCCAAAGTTATCACCTGCCACCAGTTTAATTATCTGCTCTACACGCGACGCATCCAATTTATCGAAAATGTCATCCAGCAGCAGTAACGGAACTGTGGTACCCGTCCGTTTCAGAAAGTCAAACTGTGCCAGCTTTAGAGCTACCAGATACGTTTTATTCTGTCCTTGCGAGCCTTCCCGTTTAATAGGGAAATCACCCAGCAACATATTCAGTTCATCTTTATGTATCCCACGCAGAGAAAATCCCATTATCTGATCCCGCATACGGTTCTCCTTTAATACAGCCAACAAAGAAGCGTCACGAGCATGCGAATCATAAGTTAACCCGACCTTCTCCTTATCCTGTGAAATAAACGAATAAAAAGACTGGAAAATAGGAATAAATTCCCTGATAAACTCTTCCCGCTTATGGAATACCACTTCACCTGCCTGAGCCATCATCTCCTCCCATACCAGAAAAAGCTCTTCCTCCACCGGCATCTCACTCTTAAGCAATGTATTCCGTTGTGCCAATGCTTTATTATAACGAATCAATGCATCCAAATATTCTTTGTCATACTGTGAAATCACTACATCCATAAAGCGGCGACGCTCATCACTGCCTCCACTTATCAAGACCGAATCGGCAGGAGATACCATCACTAACGGCAAGAAACCAATATGATCGGACAAACGTGTATACTCCTTTTTATTCCGCTTGAATTGCTTCTTCTGACGACGCTTCATGCCGCAATAAATTTCTTCCGGCGTACCATCCACAGCTTCGTAAAATCCTTGTATAACGAAAAAATCCGAATCATGCCTTATATTCTGCGAATCAATAGGATTCCCCGCACTTTTGCAGAAAGAGAGAAAATAAACAGCATCCAGCAAGTTTGTCTTTCCCATTCCGTTCTGTCCGAAGAAAGTATTTAGTTTCGGAGAAAAAGCAAGTTCTACCTGCTCCAGATTTTTATAATTAAGTATGGATATGCGTTTCAGTATCATATGACAGTTTATCGTTACTTTTCCCAGCAAAGATAATACAAACTGGGAGCAGAATAAAACGAATGCATTCATTTTATTCTGCCAAAGTACAACTTATCTTCATTGTATCTTGAAAGACAACGCAAAACAAAATAAATCTATGGTTTTGGAATACAAAATAAAAAAAGATGCCGCTAAATTTCGTTGATAGCTATAAAAAACTTACTTTTGCGGGTCGAATTAGCTATTAATGAATAATAACAAAAAGAATATATAAGAAATGGCAGAACAAAAAAAGACGAACGAAGCCTTAAACGTGGAAGACGCACTTACACAATCAGAGGCATTTCTCATCAAAAACAAAAAGACAATTATCGGTGCTATTTTAGCTATAATCATCATTATAGCAGGTATAGTAATGTACAAGAACCTCTATGCAGCACCTCGTGAGGAAAAAGCACAGGCAGCCCTTTTTAAAGGACAAGAATATTTTGAAGCTGATGCTTTTGAAGAAGCCCTGAACGGCGATAGCATCGGTTACGTAGGTTTCATCAAGATAGCCGACCAATACAGCGGTACAGATGCAGCCAATCTTGCCAAGGCATATGCTGGTCTTTGCTATGCACATCTTGGCAAATTCGATGAAGCCGTAAAAGCATTGGAGAACTTTGACGGAGATGACCAAATGGTAGCTCCTGCAATGAAAGGCGCTATGGGTAATTGCTACGCTCAACTCGGTCAACTCGATAAGGCATCTTCCATGTTGCTGAAAGCAGCTGATGAAGCAGATAATAATACACTTAGTCCTATCTATCTGAAGCAAGCCGGAGAAATTCTGGTTAAGCAGGGTAAGTATGACGATGCCATCAAAGCATATACTTCTATTAAGGATAAATACTTCCGTTCATATCAAGCTATGGACATTGATAAATACATCGAACAAGCTAAGCTCTTAAAGAAGTAATTCATACCTTATTTATAAGATATTTCGAGCACGGATTACACGGATATACACGGAAGTCAAAACCGTGAGTGCCGTGTAATCCGTGCTCTTCATTTATACGTTCCAATTTATTTAATTTTTAATCTTTAATTTATTATGGCTACAGCTTATCACAACCTTTCGGATTATGATTTCAACTCAGTGCCTAGTGCAGAGAATATGAAATTCGGTATTGTAGTATCCGAATGGAATTACAATATCACCGGCGCTCTTTTAAAAGGAGCAGTTGACACCTTAAAAAAACACGGAGCTAAAGACGAAAATATCATGGTAAAAACCGTTCCCGGAAGTTTTGAACTAACTTTCGGTGCCAATCAACTTATAGAATACAGCGAAGTTGATGCTGTAATTGCAATTGGTTGCGTAGTTCGTGGAGAAACACCGCATTTTGATTACGTTTGCATGGGTGCAACTCAAGGCATCACTCAATTAAATGCAAGTGGCGATGTTCCAGTAATTTACGGATTAATTACCACCAATACAATGGAGCAAGCGGAGGATCGCGCAGGCGGCAAGCTGGGTAATAAAGGTGATGAATGTGCAATTACTGCAATAAAAATGATAGATTTTGCTTGGAGTTTACAAAAAT
>OGNT01001117.1_pt1 | contig 9515 bp, 9 predicted proteins | sample 1573521 | NCBI WGS metagenome assembly OGNT01 (sample SAMEA2581922, study PRJEB24529) | metagenome | biome: Human gut stool | place: China | collected 2011
AAATTTAGAAATCACTGTAAAAACAAAATGCGGCAAGGCAATTACTATAGTTCTCGGATGGCAGAAATCACTCTTTGGTGGCTGCAAAATGCTATATAGTCATCGACATAAGGAGCAATATGTGTTTTCGAGTTGGTTGATCCGTGCAAAGTTTGTGTTTGTCTATTCGAAGCGGAAAAGTTCATCGAAGCTGCGCAGAATCTTGAAATCACCTTTGGCAATCACATTGCCGGTACGAAAAGCACTTTGTAATGTAGTTTCGCCGTGTATGATCTGTGTCAGCAACTCCGCTTTGAGCTTCATAGTCACGTGTGGTTCGAAATTTTTCGGCTGCTTGTAGGTACAATGTAAAATATCACCGTCAGCCGTGATATAAAGACAGCGGTCTTCATCTGTGATCTCAAGGGTAAACCGTACGGAAATGTCCGGAATACCGTGGAAATGTGATGAAAATGCACGGATATAGGGGTCGGAGCTTGACATAGGATCTTCATCATCCCCTAGTAATGTGCGGAAAATTTCAGACAATTCCTGAATGTCTTCTTTTTGCTTCTGCACGTATTGGTCATTAGAAACATATTCCGACAACTGTTCACTTTCCTGTGGTGTCAAATCAATGCTTAACGGACGCGATAATGTGTCCGGTGACAGGGAATTACTGGAAGGCAATGTCTCCAGCTTGCCGGTAAAGGTGCGGTAAAATAGCTCTACTCTTTTTTCTACAAATGTAGTATACCCATCATTAGCTTTGAAATCTTCCGGATCTGTTATATATGCCTCAATGCCATCGCAAGGTTTGCCACCAAGCAGTTCCCAAGCTTTTGTAAGCTGTAGGGAGGCCTCTTTCTCCCCATAGGTGGTCGATAGAACGACGGGCATCATGCATAGAGATTGAATGGTTTCTTTGTCACCGTACAACCAGCAGGCATCCAAAAACTGCTGTAACAACCCTCCATAGCTAAACCATTCTACAGAGGCAGCTAGAATAACGGCATCCGCTTCTTTGAGCGTTTTCGGTAAAACGGAGATGCCTTTTTTATCTTCGTATAGATTGTAGCGTCGAACGACAACGTTGAGCTCGTTCAATACTTCTGTTATTTTGTCCATAACATAGATGGTAGGATCTTCGATCAATCCTCTGCCACCATAATAAATATTAACTTTCGTCATGAGTCTATATTCCTTTCTCTTTGGACAGAGTCAATAAAGTGTACATAGCAAATCCGCTGATCAAACCACCGATATGTGCTGCGAAATCGACATTTGGTATTGCAAAACTTCCATAAACAATCCAAAAGATCATAAAAATGATCTGACGCAGATCCGGGGATTCTTGACGGTCATGATGAAAAATCAATGCAAGGATTAAAGCACCCATAAGACCGTAGATCGCACCGGAAGCACCCACCGAGGTACTTGCGGAATGTATAACAACATTATAAACGATTGAGGTGCAGCCTGCAAGAAGACCGCTGACCAGATAAAGGATCAGATAACGGATATGACCCAAACGTCGTTCCAAGTAAGCGCCGATAAAGATCAAAGTGATCATATTGTTAAAAATATGTTCTCCGGATATATGTAGGAACATCGAAGTAAATAATCGATACCATTCCTGCTTGTCAAAGACGAGTTCTGCGCTTAGTGCTCCCATAGAAAACAGAGCGTCTCTTTTGCCTGGGATCAGATCTCCATATACAAAAAGCAGGATGTTGACAGCAACCAGTAAGAGTGTTACAAAAATGCTGCGCATGGCAGGCAGAACGGATCGAAGGTCAGAAGTTCGTTCCGGTCCCTCCTGCAGGAATTGCTCTAAGTCTTTCTGCAAAGGGGAAAATAAAGTATCTACGTCTTCATAGGCCTGTAATATGCCCTGCGATGGAATGATCTGCCAATAGTTCTTGCGATCCGGAAATAATTTTCTGCCGAGAGAATCATCTTCCGTCATCAAAATATAGAGATATTTACAGTTGTCAAAATTGTTATCTATTAGCATTTGCTGAAGTTGGTCAGAGATCATCGCTATATTTTCGGCGTTCAGTGTGTATGGCTCTCCCGCCCGGATACGGTCTTTTTCTTCGTATCGTGTATCTGCAGCTTTGACAGCGGCGGCAGCCTCTGCGTCGATGATCACGACTACAGGGGTGCAGACAGGATCCTTTGTATGGAGATAGATGTCGAGAAATGGGCAATCCGTTTCGACAACACCGTAATTATATTTTGCAAAAAGGTGATCCAAAGTTGTATCGTGCATAGTAATCTTACATTCCTTTCCAAATTTGCTAAGTTACCGTGTGTTCGCACTTTGCCAAACGCACAAAAGGTGGTTTGTCAATACCTTTGTGCATATGAAGTATGAGTTACAGATGTATATTGTAACAAAAAAGAAAACGTCGAACAAGGGCGTAAAATGATATTCGATGGGCACTGTTTTCACAGGATAGGACATAGTATGATGAAACTGCAGGAAACAAAAGCCATGAAATTAACGGAAGGTGGAGAGGCAGATGCAGCAATTATATGCAAATTACAGCTTACTAATGATAATGCTCGGTGCAGGGATTATCACACTGCTCCTGCAAAGTATAGCGGGTCATGTTATGAACGATCTGTTAGAGGAGTGTTCTAAAATTGCCGGGACGAAAAATCCGTGGATCCGCAATTTGATCAAAAAATTTCAAGTGTGTTACGAACTACATATTCCGGCAAAAGATGTGGGCGGTTTTGTGGACAGGTACCTGTTAGAATACCGGGCATATCAAATACGATTATCTACTTGGGAAAATGTTGGACTGTATGGGGCATGGTTTGTGGGAATGTATTTTGGGGTGTGTACGATTTATGGGATATATATTCAGACATCACTTCAAATTTACGGTATGTATTGTATCTACACCGTTATCATATTAGCACTTATTTTTGGAGGCGAATTATTGATGCAGGTGCATGCACATAAAAAAATGATCCGTATTTATTTGTTGGATTATTTGGAAAACAGTTTGCAGCCACGATTGGAAAATCAATATTTGTATCCGGAAGAGCAGGCAAAATATCAACAAGCTTATTTCGAGGAGCCGGAGCAGCAAACGCTTGCATTAGCTGCCGGTAATGAGGAAACAGAACAGGAAAAGGAAGCTGTCTGGTCGATTGCCGGGAGATGGCAGAACGGTATGGAATATGCGGTTCATGAGGAATGGCAGAATGAACATGGACATGCATGCAAGCAGACTTTGGCACCGACTTGGCCGGAGGGGGATATGTGCAAGCAGACTTCGGCACCGGATTGGTTGGAGAAAGGCATACGTGGGCAGAAAGAGCAAAGAGCAGAAGAAAAACTAACGCTGCTCGGAGAAATTATGGAAGAGTATTTCTAGAAATGGAGGATGACACAATGGAAAAGAGATTTGGCATTTCAGATGCGGCGAGACAGGTTGGTGTGGAGGCACATGTACTGCGTTATTGGGAGGATGAACTTGGGTTAGCGATTCCGCGTAATGGGCAGGGACATCGATACTATAGAGAGCAGGACATTCATATTTTGCATAAGATCAGAGATTGGAAAGAGCAGGGCTTTCAACTTCGTGCTATTAAGCTGCTTTTGCCGGATCGAAGACGAGTTGAGGCGATGACGCCGCAGGAGTTGTATCATCTGCGTGAAGAGTTAAATCAAAAGGTGCAGATGGAAGAAGATCGATCGCCAAAGCATGCAAGAATGGGGCAGGTGACTCCGCTGCCGTCAGCAATGGAAGTGGCGGAGCCGGTAAGCAGCATCAGCAAAGAACAAAAATTGCAGCAGTTTGAGCAGATGATGCGTGATATGATCACAAGTGTTGTGGAACAGCAGACGCAACAATCTGAAGAGCGGATCGCAGAGGCTGTAACAGAAAAGGTGAGTAAGCAAATGGATTATTTGATGCGGGAAAAGGAAGAGTTACAACAAAAACAAATAGAAATATTAGAAAAAATATTAATCGAAATGCGTCCGGCGGCAAAAGAAGCGGCAGCCACCGAAGAGCTGCCGCAGGTTACAACGATCAGATCCCGCAAGAAAGAGCGGGAGGCAAAACGCAGTGTAGGATGGCTGCATCTGCCATTCTGATCCATGAATTATTTTCGACGGGTTATTTGTCTGCACTTTTGACAACGATTTTGCATTTAGCGCGAACCCCATTCGCAAGTGTTGCGGTTACGTAAGTCGTTCCGGGTCTTTTGCCTCGAAGGACACCCTTTTTATTAATAGTAGCGATACGTGTATTGAGTACGGTATATACCGGCTTTTCTTTCGTAATGCTTGGACGAAGCGTAATCCGCACTTTCCTCGTCTTGGATTTTGTTATCTTATATTTGGAATGCTTAAATTTGATGCTGACAGCATGTGGTGATACAGATACCTTGGCTTTCAGTGTGGTTGGACGATTCATAAAGAAAAGTCCTGACGTTGATCGGATGCGGATCTGAATGGTTGCTGTACCGGCCGCCATACCATAGTAATCGCAAGTATTTTCGGATACTTTTGTTACCTTGAGAATGGAAGGATTGGAACTTTTAAAAGTCGTTTCATATCCATCCAGATCGTCTAGTAACGTGAGACTGGAGGAGTCACCGATAAATATTTTTTTTTGAAAATTTTTCTTTGTTCCCGGTTTTTTGGAACGCTGTAAAGCGCCAGAGGCATCTAAAGCCTGTTTGCCGTTGATCTCGGTTGCAACGACGGGGATCTTCGGCAAACAGGCTTTAGATGCCTCTGGCGCTTTAGCGGCGGCCGGTTTACCTTGTGTGCACAAGATCAAGACCAGTGCGATCAGCGCCAGTTTTATTTGTTTTCTATAGTTCATAATTATCCTCATTTCTACACACGTGTTCCATGCATAAGACAATTCGTGTCCGGTGTGTATCAACACAAATAGCATGTATTATCATTTCCCACCTATATCAGGTTCGCATTTATCATAGAATAAGATAATGGCAGAAAGGTGTCAAATATTTGCCATCTTTTTCAAATACTATTATACTTATTACAGGAAGTGGTCAGATTCGACGAAGGAGGAACTCATGGAATACATATTGATTGCAGATGATAATAAAGATATTACGGATATTTTAGAAAAATATGTCAAAAAAGAAGGTTATGGAGCGTTGATCGCCACAGATGGCATTCAGACGGAAGAGCTGTTTCACGAATATCATCCGGCGGCCATACTGCTGGATGTGATGATGCCTGGGAAGGATGGCTATGAGGTGTGCCGCACGATCCGACAGGAATCCGCCGTACCGATCATTTTAATTACGGCACGAGGCGAAGACTATGATAAGATCATGGGATTAGACATTGGTGCAGATGATTATATTGTGAAACCGTTTAGCCCGAGTGAGGTTATGGCGAGACTGCGCGCGGTGCTTCGTCGGATAAGCCGTCAGAGTGTGGAGACGCAGTCCGGACAGATCTTACGTGTCAGCAATATGGAAGTGAATTTAGATGAATATACATTTTGCATTGATGGCAAAAAGATCCCAATGACGAAAAAAGAAATTGAAACCATGTGGACGTTAGCAAGTACACCAGGCAAAGTATTTACCAGAGATAATCTGCTTGACAGTTTATGGGGCTATGATTATTACGGAGACAGCCGCACGGTAGATTCGCATATCAAAAGACTGCGTGCGAAACTTGATTCTGTGCCGCATCCGGACTGGACGATCAAGACGATCTGGGGCGTCGGCTACAAGCTAGAGATTGCCGGAGGACAGTAAGACATGAAAGGGCTGCATAAGATCAGACAAAAATGGAATGATTCCAAGCTTGGCAGAAATGATATATCTGTACGCATTTATCTGTCTTTTGTTGTGGTGCTTGCTGTTTCGCTGCTGTTGACCGGGGCAATCTTTAATTATTTATATCAGCGCAATTACACGCGTTCCTACACGGAACTTTTGACCAAACAGGGCAAAAAGATAGCACGCCGGGTGTCCAAGTTTCAGTACAAGAAGAATGTCGGACAGTATGAAAAATATTCCGTTTATATTGATGAGATTGAGAGTGCAGAGAACACAGATGTATGGATCCTCAGCAATCATAAGGCGAAAAATGCCTTGAAAGATGATTTTACGAATGCAGAAATGAACGATGACAATCTGACCGATGAAATGTATGCGGTGCTTCGCCAGGCGTTTGGGGGACAGACAGGAGCGTCATCAAGCTATGATAAAGCATATGGTATGATGATCCTTCGTGTGGCGATCCCGGTGCACGATTACAAAACCGATCAGGTGATCGGAGCGGTTATGATGGTTTCTATGATCGACCGCCAGACGATGGGACTAAGAGAGGGGAAATATCTGATTTCTCTCAGTGCAGTGGTAGCGGTAGTTATTTCGTATTTGATCGCTTTGATCTTTACAAAATATCTGTCTCTGCCGATCAATAAGATCGGTAAGACGATCCGAAGAATTGCGGGAGGCGATTATTCTCCGGTTGAGAAGTACAGTCACAGCAGGCAGTTATCACAGTTGGAGGAGCAATTAGATGTTCTTGCAGAGCGCTTGACAAAATCGGAGCAGGAACGTGCGAATTTAGAGCAGGTAAGAAGAGACTTTTTTGCAAATGTTTCTCATGAATTGCGGACACCGATCACAGTAGTGCGCGGATATGCGGAAATGCTTCACGATGATGTGCTTTCGGAGGAGGAAGATGTCCGCGGCGTATATGACCGGATCTTATTAGAGTGTCAGGGGATGGAACGTCTGGTGCAGGATCTGTTTTTACTCTCTAAAATGCAGAATCCGGATTTTCAGATGGACAAAGAACCTGTCAGCTTGGCACAGATCTTTGCGGACGTAATGCGTAGTGCACGCGTGATCGGCGAGGACAAAGAGATTCATTTTGTGGTTGATATACCGGAAGAGCAGCCATTTATGATCGAGGGCGATTATGGAAGATTACGGCAAATGTTTTTGATCGTGTTAGATAATGCCGTAAAGTTTTCTGAACGAGGGGGCAAGGTGCACTTGACTCTTGTCAGCCGGGACGGTCTGATCAAGGCACAGATCGCTGATCAGGGCATTGGGATCGCACCGGAAGAGCTGCCATATATTTTTGAAAAGTTTTATAAATCAAAGCTGACACAAAATGAAAAAGGAACCGGGCTTGGACTAATGATCGCTAAGCAGATCATATTACGCCATGGAGGTGACGTTGAGGTGCAGAGTGTGCCGGGAGAAGGTACGACCTTTACCTTTACGTTTATGGAGCTGACTTCGCTGGAAGAATATGAGTAAATTCATTTGACAGTTGTATTTTTCAAGAAAATTGTATATACTTATAGTACCTGGAATGTACGACAACTTCTGATATTTTGAACCTACACTTTATGAATGGGATTCCTATATATATGAAAGAATGTCATGCCTTCATTGCAGAGGAAGATTGCATTTCATATGCGGTTGCCCACCTAGCTGATCGCTAGGACTCAAAATTCAGGAACCGGCATTTTGGGTATATTTTTTTGTCCAATCTTAAGAACCGTTCGGATCGAATACACATGGAAGATCGCGCGGCAGAAAGTGTGGACAAGTGGAACCGGAAGAAATATACGAAATATTTGGAGGAAGAAAAAGTGGCACAGAAGGGTGATTTATTATCTTTTCGTCCGGACATTAAAGTGTTGGACGCAACAATTCGTGATGGTGGTTTGGTAAATGATTTTTATTTTACAGATGAATTTATCCATAATCTGTACGAAGCAAATGTAAAAGCAGGCGTAGACTATATGGAGTTTGGTTATCGCGCTGATAAAGAGATGTTTGACGTGGATGCTTATGGCCCATGGAAGTTTGCTGAGGATGACAAGATTCGCGAAGTCGTTGGTGATAATGACACCGATCTGAAGATTTCCATTATGGCAGATGTAGGACGCTGCAATTATAAAGAAGATATTCATGACCGCAGCGACAGTCCGGTAGATCTTATCCGTGTGGCAACTTATGTGAATACAATGCCGGCGGCGATCGATATGATCGAAGATGCACACCGCAAAGGGTACGAAACGACTTGTAATATCATGGCGATTTCCAATGCGAAAGAGTCCGACATTAATAAAGCGTTAGAAATGCTTGGTAAATCTTGTGTTGATGGCATTTACATCGTGGACAGTTTTGGTTCACTGTTCCCGGAGCAGATCCGCACTATTTCAGATCAGTATATGGAAGTGGGCGAGAAGTACGGCAAATACATAGGAATGCACGCACATAACAATCAGCAGCTTGCTTTTGCAAATACGATCGAGTCCTGTGCAAGAGGTGTGTCTTATTTGGATGCAACGATGAGCGGAATGGGACGTGGAGCAGGAAACTGCTGCATGGAATTATTGCTTGGATTTTTGAAAAATCCAAAGTACAAGCTTTTCCCGATCATTAAATTCATCGAGCAGAATATTGTTCCATTAAAAGAGCAGGGAGTTGAATGGGGATTTGATATTCCATATCTGTTGACAGGTCATTTGAATCAGCATCCACGTGCAGCAATTGCCGCAATGAAAGAGGGACGCAAGGATTACTCCGGATTTTACAAAGAAATTATTGATAAAGATTGATCCGATTCAAAATAAACGGGTGATCAGGAGTATGTAGGAAAGGAATGTAGGGAAAGTATGGTCGAAGCAATATTTAACACGCCGATCGGAGTGTTTGATTCCGGTTTGGGCGGTGTCAGTGTTTTGCGACAGATGCGTTATTTGATGCCTGCAGAGCAATTCTTATATTATGGGGATTGTGCAAATGCACCATATGGTACAAGGACTGTCGAAGAGGTAAGAGATCTGACGATCAAGCATGTTAGCCGGCTGCTCGATCAGGGCTGCAAGGCGATTGTTGTTGCCTGCAATACGGCGACCAGCTGTGCGATCAAAGAGCTTCGGGAAATGTATTCAGATATTCCGATTGTTGGCATAGAACCTGCGATCAAGCCGGCAGTAACAGAACACCCGGGCGGCAATATACTTGTGATGGCAACACCGATGACGTTGAAGCAGCAAAAATTCAATAAACTGATGCATAAATATGAAGATCAGGCAAATATCATCCCGGTGCCATGTCCCGGCTTGATGGAATTCATCGAGAGCGGAGATTTTGACGGCGAAGAAGTTTATATTTACCTGCATGAACTTTTTGAGGGGATCAAAGAAAGACCGTTGGATGGAATTGTTCTCGGATGCACTCACTATCCATTCGTACAGGATACGATCTTGGAGATGGTTGGAGAACATGTGGATCTGTATGATGGCGCAATTGGCACGGCAAAGGAAATGCAGCGGCGGTTACGCGAGATCAAGTTACTGGCAACGAAAGAAGAGCTTGGACATGTTCATTTTGAATGCAGCGGTAACCGTGGGGAGAAAACAAAGTTGTTTCAGCGATTGATGGCACTTCCGGTTGTGTCAGCAAAACCGATGACGCAAGATCAGTTTAAGGATTATTTTACAATTGATTAATTAAGGAGAGATATGATGAACGAATATACT
>OGNT01001130.1_pt1 | contig 9424 bp, 7 predicted proteins | sample 1573521 | NCBI WGS metagenome assembly OGNT01 (sample SAMEA2581922, study PRJEB24529) | metagenome | biome: Human gut stool | place: China | collected 2011
CGAACCCTCGTCCAAACGAGGAAATCATAAGCTTTCTACATGCTTATCTTTGCCTGATTTTTCGTGCAACGGCAGAACCAAAGCCATCAACCGTTGCCTTATCCTCTAAATTTTCACCCGCGCCACGAGGCTGACACGAACTATCCCCGATTTGACTGCACCACTTTATCGGAATGCTTCGGAGCAACAGCTTCCGAGTGATGTCACGTCCCAGCACCTGGTGCCGGGATTAAGCTTCAATCTACTATACTTCGATTAAGCAGCGAGAGCGTAACGAGTTTCGCCAGATAAAATTTTGAGGACTGAGATTAAAGTGCAAATCAACGACGCACTGCATGCTTACTTACCATTTCTGCCCGCTGTCAAATCCAGTCAACCCCATGACTTTGTAACGGTCTGAAATTTAAAAGATTGCGTAACTCATTGCTAAGTAGGGAGGGTGAAAAAGGGATAAATGCTACTTTATTTTTCATCCTCTACCGCTTTCTTTGGCCCAAAGATACATATTCTTTTATTAGCAATCACCATATATTTACAAATATTAGCTAATACTGACTTTTCGTGATAAAAACAATAATCCTCCATACATACAATATGTGCACCCCATTGTCATCAATGTTCAAACAGCTACCAAAGCCAGTATCCGTTGACGGAATTACCCCCTGCAAGAGGGAATATCTATCTTCTGTAATGGATATTTGCACAAAAGAGATGGGAAGTTAACGGAAAAAGTCTCTGAAGTTAACTGAAAAACCGGAAAGAATTAAGGAAGCAATCTATCCCAAACTTTGGTTTTTCCATACCCAACCTTGGGATGTCTAAACCAAGGTTTGGTTTAGACATCCCAAGGTTGAAAAGAAAGTTCTTCCGTACAAGCAACAATTCCGCCAACAGATTCCTATTATATAAATACACCCTCGTTTAACAGATGTAGCCGTAATACTTGTATACACCGCGACTGCATCTACTTTTCAGGTTATTATAGTGTTCTCTCTTTCTTTTTAAAAGTGAATGATATGTTTCGTCTAATAATGATTTGAATTCCCCGGTAGCGTCTTGGAGGATATTTTTAGTAAGAGGAAGACCCTTCGGACAATAAAAGCCGATACTTCGGACTATTTTATCCCTTTATTTCACACATTAGCCGTATTTTTGTCAACAAAAGAAACAATAATAACCAAGAGATTTTTAGAACATATCATGAAGAACCTTATTGCCCTAACCCTGCTGCTTGGAGGAAGCACACTGCTCTGCGCACAAAAGCCTGCCAAAACACCGGCAACCTACAAGCCGGTGAAAAGTGAAATGTACCGCAAAGGTTGGATAGACTTCAACAAAAACGGAGTGAAAGACGTGTACGAAGACCCCTCCGCCCCGCTCGAAGCACGTATCGAAAACCTGCTGCAACAGATGACGCTGGACGAAAAGACCTGCCAAATGGTCACCCTCTACGGCTACAAACGCGTACTGAAAGACGACCTCCCCACCCCCGAATGGAAAGAGCTGCTCTGGAAAGACGGTATCGGCGCCATCGACGAACACCTGAACGGCTTCCAGCAATGGGGGCTGCCTCCCTCGGACAATGCCTACGTCTGGCCCGCCTCGCGCCACGCCTGGGCACTGAACGAGGTGCAACGGTTCTTTGTGGAAGATACCCGTCTCGGTATCCCCGTAGACTTTACCAACGAAGGCATACGCGGCGTGGAAAGCTACCGCGCCACCAACTTCCCCACCCAACTGGGACTGGGACATACCTGGAACCGTGAACTGATTCGCCAAGTAGGACTCATCACCGGACGCGAAGCCCGCATGCTGGGCTACACCAACGTCTACGCCCCCATCCTCGACGTAGGACGCGACCAGCGCTGGGGACGCTACGAAGAAGTTTACGGCGAATCTCCCTACCTCGTAGCCGAACTGGGCATCGAAATGGTGCGCGGCTTGCAGCACAACCACCAAGTGGCCGCCACCGGCAAGCACTTTGCCGCTTACAGTAACAACAAAGGCGCCCGCGAAGGCATGGCACGCGTGGACCCGCAAATGTCGCCGCGCGAAGTGGAGAACATACACATCTACCCTTTCAAACGCGTCATCCGGGAAGCCGGCATGCTGGGCGTAATGAGTTCGTACAACGATTACGACGGCATCCCCGTGCAGGGCAGCTACTACTGGCTCACCACCCGCCTGCGTGGCGAAATGGGATTCCGTGGCTACGTCGTATCCGACAGTGACGCCGTAGAATACCTCTACACCAAGCACGGCACCGCCAAAGACATGAAAGAAGCCGTCCGCCAAAGCGTGGAAGCCGGGCTGAACGTACGCTGTACCTTCCGCTCGCCCGACTCCTTCGTCCTTCCCCTCCGCGAACTGGTGAAGGAAGGCGGGCTGAGCGAAGAAGTCATTAACGACCGTGTGCGCGACATCCTCCGGGTAAAGTTCCTCATTGGTCTGTTCGATGCCCCCTACCAGACAGACCTTGCCGGTGCCGACCGTGAAGTGGAAAAAGAAGAGAACGAAGCCATCGCCTTGCAGGCATCCCGCGAGTCCATCGTTCTGCTGAAGAATGCCGGTGAGCTGTTGCCCTTAGACATCAACTCCACCAAGAAGATTGCCGTCTGTGGTCCCAATGCCAACGAAGAAGGCTACGCGCTGACCCATTACGGCCCCCTTGCCGTAGAGGTGACCACTGTACTGGAAGGCATTCAAGAAAAGACAAAAGGCAAGGCAGAGGTGCTCTACACCAAAGGCTGCGACCTAGTGGATGCCCACTGGCCCGAAAGTGAAATCATAGACTATCCTCTGACCGACGACGAGCAAGCCGAGATAGACAAAGCCGTAGAAAATGCCCGCCAAGCTGATGTTGCCGTCGTAGTATTGGGCGGCGGACAACGCACCTGCGGCGAAAACAAATCGCGCACCAGCCTCGACCTGCCCGGCCGGCAGTTGCAACTGCTTCAAGCCATACAAGCCACGGGCAAGCCCGTCGTACTGATACTCATCAACGGACGCCCGCTCTCCATCAACTGGGCAGACAAGTTCGTCCCCGCCATCCTCGAAGCCTGGTATCCCGGCTCCAAAGGCGGAACGGCCCTGGCCGACATCCTCTTCGGCGACTATAACCCTGGTGGAAAGCTGACAGTGACCTTCCCCAAGACCGTAGGGCAAATCCCCTTCAACTTCCCCTGCAAGCCTTCTTCACAGATAGACGGCGGTAAGAATCCGGGACCTACGGGCAACATGTCACGCATCAACGGAGCACTCTACCCCTTCGGTTACGGCTTGAGCTACACCACCTTCGAGTACTCCGACCTCGACATCACCCCCCGAGTCATCACCCCGAACGAGTCTGCCACCGTCCGCCTGAAGGTGACCAACACCGGCAAACGTGCCGGAGATGAAGTAGTGCAGCTCTATATCCGCGACGTACTGAGCAGCATCACCACCTACGAAAAGAATCTTGCAGGCTTCCAGCGCATCCACCTCGAACCGGGCGAAGCCCAGGAGCTGTCCTTCACCATCGACCGCAAGCACTTGGAGCTTCTGGACGCCGACATGAAATGGGTGGTGGAACCCGGCGACTTCGTGCTCATGGCCGGCGCCTCTTCCGCCTGAACGGAACGCTGACCGTAGAAGACTACCAGACCCGTGCCAAAGCCATTGAAGCCCAAAAACCAGCAAAGCGTGTGAGTGCCAGCACCAACCCAGAGGATGCCGAAAACGTGCTCGACGAAAAAATCAATACCGCATGGCAAGGAAATAAGGGAGATTATATTACCTTTGCCCTAAAGAACGGAAGCAAAATAAACGAAGTTGCTATCGCTTTCAAGCGAGACAACGGACTTCCGGCAGAGTTCGAGATACAGCTTTCAGGCGGAGGCGGTCAGTTCCTTACTGTCTATTCGGGTACTGTCAGCCAATACGGCGAACTTATCTCCTATCCGTTCAAAGGAACCACGGCCAGTGACTTGCGCATCTTACTGAATGATGACCGTGTAGGAATAGCGGAAGTTGTACTGAAAGAATAAGGACATGCAGCATTCCTATTTTATGGTCTGACGGAAAGTTAATCTTTCGTAAATGAATATCCAAGAACAAAGAACTTCGTTAACTTTGTTATTTAAAATTCATAGTTATAAACCGATAGAGAAATATGAAGAAAAAAATGATATGGGTAGCTGGCATTCTAATAGCTACAAGTGCCTATGCCCAAACAGATGTCAGCACCGGTATTATGCGCGGTAAAGACTACGGAGTAACTTATCTCCTGCCTAAAACCGAAATAGAAATTGTAGTACAGGCTACCAAACATACATACATGCCCGGAGAGTTCTGTAAATATGCCGACCGCTACTTACGCATGAACAATGTATCTGCCGATCCGAATATCTATTGGACCATCGACAAAGTACAAACACACGTGGCGGGAGTACCCGATAAAGATAATGTATACTTCGTTAAGTTGAAAGATAAGACTGTAGCCCCACTAATGGAACTTACCGAAGACGGCATTGTCCGTTCCATCAACATACCGCTTAACAGCCATACGATACCGGCAACCAAAATAACCGCTGCCGCACAAGAAATCATAGATCCGCGTAAATTCCTTACGGAAGAAATACTCATGGCAAGTTCCAGAGCTAAAATGGCGGAGTTGGTAGCCAAGGAAATCTATAACATCCGTGAAAGCAAAAATGCCCTTCTCCGTGGTGAAGCCGACAATATGCCGCAGGATGGCGCCCAACTCAAAATCATGCTCGACAACCTCAACTTACAGGAACGTGCTATGACGGAGATGTTCTCCGGAACCTTGAAAGAAGAACCTCAGACGTTTACAATTCGCCTTACTCCCAAAGAAATGAACAATGAAGTAGCTTTCCGCTTCTCCAAACGATTGGGCATAGTGGCAAACGATGATTTGGCAGGCGAACCGTATTATATCTCCATAACCGATTTGAAGACTCCCGCCATTCCGGAAGAAGACGGTAAGAAAAAAGTAGACGGAGTTGCTTACAACGTTCCGGGACGCGCCCATGTTATATTGACAGGCAACAACAAGAAGATATTCGATGGTGAACTGCCCGTTACACAATTTGGTACTATAGAATATCTTGCACCTGTACTATTCAATAAAAATTCTACTATAAAAGTTTTGTTCGATACAGCTACCGGTGGATTAATCAAGGTAGACAGAGAAAGCAATTAGGAAATTGAGAGTCGAGAGTTGAAAGCAGTCTGCATTGTAATACCAGATGGTAGCTTTCAACTCTCGACTTTCAACTGAATGAATCCATCTTTCTGCAACTGCATAATGTAAGTAGTGACACGAGAAGGATAGTTATCTTCATTTTGGAAATGGTCAGTAAGCAGAGAGATTATCTCTTGTACGGTTCGGTTTCCATCTATCAAACGCCATACGGCAGTACCGTGTTCTTCCAGCTTCACATGAATATCGGCCGACATACTCTTCGGCAACAAAAAACGTCTCATCCAGTCGTACTTAAACCGAGGAAAGGAAAGTATCGCGTACTCCCCTTCCCATTCGGTTGTAATATGTCCGCACTGAACGGGAACAGTATCCAATAGGTTTACTTTTCCTTTTGTATCTGACATTACCGTTATCAAGCTTTGATATTAGGTTCTTCCAAACCAAGACCTTTCTTCTTGTCAACAACTTTAAGAATAAATCCCAATACCAAAGCAGCAACGCCAAGACAAGCCAGCATTACAAGCGGTGCGGTGTAATCATACGACACGGCAGCCTCTTCCGGAGTAATCACACCGTTCTTTAAATCAGCAACAAGCTGCGTATTGGTTTTATCAAGTACCTTTCCGATAAGAAGCGGGAAGAGCCAAAGACCAATATTCTGCACCCAGAAAATAAGCGCGTAAGCACTGCCTATAATCTTGGCATCAACCAATTTAGGAACACTGGGCCATAAAGAAGCAGGAACCAGTGAAAAACTTGCACCAAGTACCAATATAGTAAGATAAGCTATCACAACACCACCTACCGCATTATCTCTGAACTCAGGAAGAACAAACGCGAAAGTAAGATGGCAAAGAACCAGTAACATGGAACCTATCATCAGCATCGAAGCTGCCTTACCTTTATGGTCAACATAGTTTCCAAGTATCGGTGTTATACCTACAGCGAGCAAAGGGAAGACTGCAAATACTGTTTCGGCACTCTGACGCATATAACCCATATAACAGAAGACAGTGAGCAATACTCCGGCAAGGGTAAGCAAGCCATACTTCATACTTGCCTTCTTCATAAAATTACTTGCAAAAGAAGCACCCGCAACGACAAGCATAATGCAGTACTGAAGAATTGTCACCGTATTAGTAGCCCAGAAAGAGTCGGTGGGTACTTCCTTGAATACCAAATTACATTGCAGCATATTTACGGCATATTTCTGGAACGGGAATATAGCAGAATAATAAAGTACACAAAGAAGCGCTACCAACCAGAATCCGCCACTGGACAAAATAGTACCGAGATCGCTGATCTTGAACGGATCGTCTTTCTCCTCAGCCTCACCCGTCTGCTCGTCAAGTTTCTTATCCATGAAGAAGTAGACAATAAACATAATAAGTGCGATAAGCAATAGCACAACACCAAATGCCACTGAACGGGAAACATCAATAACACCCCCTAATTTAGCAAATACCGGAGAGAAAATCATGCAAGTGGCAACCCCCAAACGGGCAAGCGCCATTTCAGACCCCATAGCAAGCGCCATTTCACGGCCTTTGAACCACTTAACGATACCGCGAGACACCGTAATACCCGCCATCTCGACACCGCAACCGAAAATCATGAAACCTATTGCTGCAAATTTAGCTGATGCCGGCATACCTCTATAGAATGGAGAGATACCCAACTCATCGAAACCGGGAATATAATTCAGGTTGTTGGTAAACCAAGTTTGAAGTCCACTTCCCTGAAAAGCGTCTGTCACCGCATACCAATTAATGGTAGCTCCGACAAGCATCACAGCACCGGAAAGGATTGCCGTGAAGCGTACTCCCATTTTATCGAGGATAATACCTGCAAAAATGAGAAAAAACACAAATACATTGAGAAATGTCTCAGAACCCTGCATCGTACCGAATGCTGTCGAATCCCAACCACGGGTAGATTGCATCAGGTCTTTGATAGGTGAAAGTATGTCCATAAAAATATATGAACAGAACATAGCAAACGCTAAAAGCAGTAATACCAACCAACGCATACCTGCCGAATCGCGTAGCGTCTGGTGAATTTTGTCAGTAGTTGTCATTATAATATTATAATATGGTTTATAATTTCAAATGAATCTTATCTGGCTACAAAAATAACCAAATATAAAAGACTATAAATAAAAACAGGCAGAATTGTACAACATAAATTGTACAACTCCACCTGTCAAGAAATTACAGTTCTTTCTCAAAATTAATTTCCAGCCGGTTCTGCAGCATCCGTAGCAGCAGGAGCTGTTGTTGCAGGAGCTGTTTCAGCCGGTTGCTCAGCTTTCGGAGCAGCTGTACCTACGGGCATATTGTACGGGTTCGTCTTCTCTTCTTGCTGTGCCTGTTCCAAAATCACATCACCGCCTTTGTGAGAAGCAGAAGGGATAACGTAAGCGGAAGCAACACTCATCACCACCAAAAACACAGCGAGACTCCATGTTGCCTTTTCCAGAAAGTCAGTAGTCTTGCGTACACCCATGATTTGATTGGATGATGAGAAACCCGAAGCCAGACCACCGCCTTTGGAATTCTGAATCAACACAATGAAACACATCAATATGGATGCGATCACCATTAAGATAACTAATAATAAATACATTTTGTTATTTTGATTTAGCGTTAATAATCAATTTCTCCAAAAATCTGATTTGGTCTGCAAAGTAAGCATTTTTTTTTGGATAATTCAAACTTAATTTTTTAATAATTTCAAGTGCTTTATCATATCTGTGCTGTTTAATATAGATTTTAGCCAAAGTTTCTGTAAAACAGCTATCATCCACATCTTCCTGACGTATCTGTCCATCATCATTTTCATCGTCTTCGGAAGTAGAATATTCATTCTTTGAAAGGGAAGCGGAGAAAGCCTCTTTTTGCTCGGAAATCACTTCCTCATCTTCAAGAGATGCCTCCTTTTCTTCCGGAGATACGAGAACTTTCTCAGGACATACCGATCTTTCAAATACAGATGATTCCGACGACTCGCTCTTACGTATAAATCCATCTATCAGTTCGTGTCCGCGCAGTTTAGGAACTTCTTTCCCACCGGTCGGTTCAGAATCATTCTGTCCGTCATCCTGCAACAGATAAGTTGTGTAATCCATTGCATAATCCAATTCTGTAACCTGCGAATGCTCTTCGGGAACTGTTGCCAGAAAAGCATCTATCAAAGAGAGTGTACGGTCTACATTAGGTTCTTCTTCCGGCACTTTGGAAGAAAGTAAAGGTGACTTTTGTGATTTCAACCTATAGCGGTCACCTTCTATCAAATAAAACAATACACGTCTGTCTGCCACATACAGAACAGCCTTACGCAGCTCTGCTCCGAATGTGACATCATGCAGCAAATATAGATTCTTAAGATACAGCAGCCGAAGCGACTGAAAATAGGGATAACGGACCAGCAGAGTACGAAGCTCGTACAAAGTATCCTTATTCAACATTTCAGGATGCTGTATCCATTGTTGCAAATAGGCAGAAGTCATTCCTTGATTACCAGTTAGCTACGGTTGAATTAAATATTTGTTCTGTGATATCCTTTATCATTTTACTTATCAAGTCATCCTGCACATCAGTCAGCAGCAAGGAGGAATCATAAGTCTGGAAAGCGGAAAACTGTTGTTCAAAATCTTCCTCATGATTGGTATTGTTTACATAACGCACGTTTACGGTCATAGTCAGCTTCACTTTAGAAGAATAGCCATCAGCTGCTACAGCTTCATTGTATTGGTTATAACCCGTTATCTCACCGTCTATTTCCAGATCGCCGTTGGCATTCACCAATTGCAAACGTGTTTGCTGGATAAACATATCCTTAAGTTTCTGGTTAAACTCCGTAGTCATGGGAGCATACACGTACTCGGCACGATTAGGAAATTCGGCAATCGTAATAGTCTTCACTTTGCTGTAATCAATAGAACTTATCGGAGCAAGTCCCATAGAGATGCGGCAGGAAACTACCACGCACACCAAACCTGCTAACGCCGATATCAACGTTATTTTCTTAATCCAATCCATATTCTTTTATCTTTCTGTATAGCGTACGCTCCGATATATTCAAATCTTGAGCCGCACTTTTACGCTTTCCGTGATGCTTTTCAAGTGCCTTGCGTATCATTTCTTTTTCCACTTCATCCAATGAGAGAGATTCTTCAACATACTCTTCCGTGTCTTGAATATCCTCATCTACTTCCTG
>OGNT01001133.1_pt1 | contig 9410 bp, 7 predicted proteins | sample 1573521 | NCBI WGS metagenome assembly OGNT01 (sample SAMEA2581922, study PRJEB24529) | metagenome | biome: Human gut stool | place: China | collected 2011
ACAGGTATGGATATTCCAAACTGTAACACTATGGTTATAGAAAATGCAGATCAGTAAAATGCCTCACATATTGGTGGCTGGTGCTACCGGACAAGGAAAATCCGTCGGGCTGAATGCCATTATCACATCTTTACTTTATAAAAAACACCCGGCTCAATTAAAATTCGTATTAGTCGATCCCAAAATGGTCGAATTCAGTATCTATTCGGTTATAGAAATACATTTTATGGCTAAATTCCCCGACGCAGAAAAGTCCGTAATTACCGACAGCGACAAGGTTATCGCCACTTTAAATTCTCTCTGTATCGAAATGGATAATCGATATGCCCTACTCGCCAAAGCAAATGTGAGAACAATCAAAGAGTATAACGAAGAGTTTATCCATAGAAAACTGAATCCGAATAACGGACACAAATTCATGCCCTATATCGTGGTGATTATCGATGAGTTCGCTGATTTAATTATGATGGCAGGCAGAGACGTCGAAATGCCCATCGCTCGAATAGCACAAAAAGCGAGAGCTGTCGGTATTCACATGATCATAGCTACACAACGTCCTTCAACGACCGTTATCACCGGTAACATTAAGGCAAATTTCCCGGCACGTATCGCTTTCCGGGTGTCGGCTATGGTGGATTCCCGTACCATTCTCGACCGGCCGGGAGCCAACCAGTTGATCGGTCGCGGCGATATGCTGTTCCTGCAAGGTGCGGACCCGGTTCGTGTGCAGTGCGCGTTTATCGATACGCCGGAAGTGGCGGAGATAACGAAGTTCATAGCCCGTCAGCAGGGGTATCCCACTGCATTCTACCTGCCTGAGTATGTGGATGAAAATGCAAACGGCGATTTGGGCGATGTGGATATGGGACGTCTTGACCCGCTGTTTGAAGATGCCGCCCGGCTGATAGTGTATCAGCAGCAAGGTTCCACTTCGCTTATCCAGCGTAAATTTGCCATCGGTTATAACCGTGCGGGGCGTATTATGGACCAGTTGGAGAAAGCCGGGATTGTTGGTCCGGCGCAAGGCAGTAAAGCGCGTGAGGTGTTCTGCGTGGATATAACGGACTTGGAAACGCGTTTGAACAATTTGTAACAAATCAACGTTTGAAGTACATGAAAATCAACAGTCTTTTATTCACAGTCTGGATGCTTTTCCTGACTATCCCTATGGTTGCACAGCAACCGGATGCCAGAGATATACTTGACCGTGCGGCAGATGCTTTCCGCAGGGAAGGTGGGGTCAAAATCACTTTCTCTGTCCGTGCGCCTGAAGGGAATACGAACGGTTCCATCCGTTTGAAAGGCGATAAATTTCTGCTGGAGACGGAAGGAGTGACGACATGGTTCGACGGACGCACACAGTGGAGTTATCTTGCTTCGAGCGATGAGGTTAATGTTTCCGAACCCACTCCCGAAGAGTTGCAGAGCATCAATCCTTATTCGTGGTTGTCGCTTTATAAGCAGGATTATAAGCTGAAAGTGGCTAAAACCGGCAATGCTTCGGATGATACGGCGTATAAAGTGGTGATGAACGCTACCAAACGCAGTCAGGATATGCAATGTATTATCCTGTATATAGAAAAAGGTTCGTTCCGCCCGTTAAAACTGAGTATGGTTCAGCGGGGCAGCAAAGATGCGGCAGTAGTGTTCATAAATTCCTATCAGACGGGCAAGAACTATGATGACAGCCTTTTTGTGTTTGACAGGAAAGCATATCCTACAGCTGAATTGGTTGATTTAAGATGATAAACGTTACTAATAAAAAAGAATAATATGGAAGCAGAAAAAGTAAAGTGTTTAATTATAGGTTCCGGTCCTGCCGGATATACCGCAGCTATCTATGCTGCACGTGCCAATCTTTCTCCGGTGCTTTATGAGGGGCTTCAACCCGGCGGACAGTTGACTACCACCACCGATATCGAGAATTTTCCCGGTTATCCGGAAGGCATCAGCGGTACGCAGATGATGGAGGATTTGCGCAAACAGGCTGAACGCTTCGGTGCGGACTTGCGTTTCGGCGTGGCTACGGCTGCCGATTTGAGTAAGTCTCCCTATAAGATAACCATTGATGAAGAAAAGGTCATTGAAGCGCAAACCGTTATTATTGCTACCGGTGCTGCTGCCAAGTATTTAGGACTGGAAGACGAGAAGAAATATGCCGGCATGGGTGTCAGCGCCTGTGCTACCTGTGACGGTTTCTTCTATCGGAAGAAGGTCGTAGCGGTAGTTGGCGGCGGCGATACGGCTTGTGAGGAAGCCTCTTATCTGGCGGGTCTGGCAAGCAAAGTGTACCTGATTGTGCGTAAACCGTTCTTGCGTGCTTCCAAGATTATGCAGAAGCGTGTAATGGAGAATGAGAAAATTGAAGTTTTGTTTGAACACAATGCGGTAGGATTATATGGAGATAACGGTGTGGAAGGCGTACACTTGGTGAAGCGTATGGGTGAAGCGGACGAACAGCGTTATGACCTGGCTATCGACGGCTTTTTCCTGGCTATCGGCCATAAGCCTAATTCCGATATTTTCAAACCGTATGTGGACACCGACGAAACGGGCTATATACTGACAGAACCCGGTACTCCCCGTACAAAGGTTCCCGGAGTGTTTGCAGCGGGAGATGTTGCCGACCCTCATTACCGTCAGGCCATCACAGCGGCAGCTACAGGATGTATGGCAGCGATTGAGGCGGAAAGATTCTTGTTAAATTAAAAATTGGGAATTGAGAATAAAAAAATAGGGCTGCGCGGTGTTTGTTATACAACACTTGTATCGCGCAGCCCTATTTTTTTATTCTCAATTTTTAATTTTAGAAGTTTATCCTATCTTGCTTATCTTCTTCAGTTTTTCCTCGTCGATAATTTTGATTTTTCTTCCGTCAATGGTAATCAGGCGTTCCGCAGCAAATTGTGAGAGGGTGCGGATAGCATTGGATGTTGTCATATTGGAAAGGTTGGCTAAATCTTCACGGGACAGGTAGATACTTAAAGTAGAACCGTCTTCTTCCAGGCCATAGCTTTCTTTGAGGAAAATAAGCGATTCTGCCAGACGGCCGCGGATATGCTTTTGGGTGAGGTTCACCGTACGTTCGTCGGCAATACCGAGGTCAATGGACAATCGTCTGATAAAGAACATCGCCAGTTCATTGTTTTGCGATAGTAATGTCATTATGGCAGTCATAGGTATCAGGCAGACCAATGACGGTTCAAATGCACAGGCAGCGGTTACATAATCTGCTTTGGCAAAATAAGGGCGATATCCGAAATACTCAGTGGGCTTGATCATACGGATAATCTGGCTTCTTCCGCCCACACCGTCTTTATAGATTTTGACTTTTCCATTCAGCAGACACATCAGGCAAGTAGGTGTCTCGCCTTCACAATGGATAATCTCGTTCTTCTTATAATTCTGAAGCGTAAAATGGTTGGCAAGAAACTCTCGCTGTTCTTCATTCAGAGGTGACCATATATCGGGAATCAACTCCGGAACATTAATATCGGATAAATTTATTTTTACCATAAATGCTGCAAAACTGTGTTGTACAGCACAAATGTAAAAAGAAAAAATTAAAAATGACACATTTGTATCAAAAAAGTGCAAGGAAAGGGGGAAGGAATTTTAAATTATGAATGATGAATTACCGTTTGGCATGACAATGCGGCAGGTTCATCATTCATAATTTGAAGTCGGTTTATCAGTAAAGCCGTTCATTTATCATTTGGTGAACAGCAGTTCCCTGTACTTCGGCAACGGCCATATCTCATCATCTATTTCCATTTCAAGATTGTCGATATGCTCGCGGATGCTTTCCAGGTAGGGGCGTACTGTTTCTTCGTATGCAAAGGCCTTGTCTTTGTAATTGTCCATGTGGTTGGCAACCTTGCGGGCTTCCGTCATTTCACGTACCTGCATTTTGATGGCTGTTACGCGGTGGGAGATTTCACGTATCAGTTCCTTGCGGTCAGCGCTGAGTATTTCATACTCTTCCGGAGTGAAAGTTTCGCGCAGTCCACGTAGGTTTTCCAGCAAACGGTTCTGGTAGATAACGGCAGTCGGTACGATATGGTTGATGGCAAGATCACCTAAAACGCGGCTTTCAATCTGTACTTTCATTGTGTACTTTTCCAGTTCCACTTCAAGACGGCAGGCCAGCTCCGTTTCGTTGAAGATGCGTTCGCCGATGAGTACGGAACGTGCCTGGTTGTCCATATAACGCATCAAGGCTTCCGGCACATGGCAGATATTGGTCAGTCCGCGTTTGGCAGCTTCCTGTTTCCATTGTTCGGAATAGCCGTCTCCTTCAAAACGGATGGGTTCCGAGGCGATGATTGTTTCTTTCAGAATGCGGAAAATAGCTTCGTCCTTGCCGACACCCTCTTCCATGAGCTTCTCAATGGATACTTTGAATTCGTTCAGTTGGTTGGCCATTGCCGCATTGATGGCAATCATTGCCGCAGCACAGTTGGCTGATGAACCGGCGGCGCGGAACTCAAAACGGTTTCCCGTGAAAGCGAAAGGAGAGGTGCGGTTGCGGTCTGTCGTGTCCAATAGAATTTCAGGGATACGTCCGATACCTAACTTTAGCGTAGTCTTTTCCTCGGCTGTCATCTTACTGTTGCTTACCTGACGGGCTATCTCATCGAGGATGGAAGATAACTGCTTGCCCAGGAATATGGATAAAATGGCAGGGGGAGCCTCATTGGCGCCTAAGCGGTAGCTGTTTCCGGCACTTGCAATGGAAGCGCGGAGCAAGTCCTGGTTTTTGTATACCATCATCAGTACATTCACAAGGAATGTGAGAAACAGCATGTTGCCTTTCGGATTTTTTCCCGGAGCAAAAAGGTTTATTCCCGTATCGGTGCAGAGCGACCAGTTGTTATGCTTGCCCGAGCCGTTCACGCCGCTGTATGGCTTTTCATGCAACAGCACGGCAAAGTTGTGTTTGCGTGCGATGCGTTTCATCAAATCCATAACCAGCTGGTTGTGGTCGTTGGCAAGATTGGCGTTCTCGAAGATGGGGGCCAGTTCAAACTGGTTGGGGGCAACTTCGTTGTGGCGCGTCTTGACGGGAATGCCCAGTTTGTGGCACTCTATTTCCAATTCTTTCATAAAGGCAGTGACACGTGGCGGGATAGAGCCGAAATAATGGTCTTCCAACTGCTGGTCTTTGGCAGAAGAGTGCCCCATGAGTGTACGTCCTGTCAGGCATAGGTCGGGACGTGCGTTATAGAGCGCCAGGTCGACGAGGAAATATTCCTGTTCCCAGCCCAAGTTCGTATATACGCGTGCTATGTTCTTGTCGAAAAGCTGGCAGACATCCGTTGCGGCTTTGTCCACAGCTGCAAGAGCCTTGAGCAGAGGTGTCTTATAGTCCAGCGCCTCGCCTGTGTAGGAGATGAAGATTGTTGGGATACAGAGCGTGGTGTCTACGACAAAAGCCGGTGAAGAAACATCCCATGCCGTATATCCGCGTGCCTCGAATGTGTTGCGGATACCACCGTTGGGGAAAGAAGAAGCATCCGGTTCCTGTTGGATAAGCAGCTTTCCGGAAAAGCGTTCAATGACATCTCCGTCTTCTCCGAATTCGATGAAGCCGTCATGCTTTTCGGCTGTACCGTCTGTCAGAGGTTGGAACCAGTGGGTGTAGTGGGTAACGTTCAGGGATTTTGCCCAGCTTTTCATGCCGTTTGCTATTAAATCGGCCATTTCCCTGTTGATGGGAGTTCCTTTTTCAATGGCGTCTGTTACAGCTTTGTAGGCTTCTTTGGGCAGGTATTCCTGCATCTTTTTACGGTCGAAAACATGGCTGCCGTAATAATCGGACAACTTGTTTGAAGGAGTGATGACTTCAAGAGGGCGGCGATTGGCGAGCTCTTGCAAAGCAAAAAATCTCATTTTTGACATATTAGTCTCTTCTTTTATTGGTTGTTGGGCGCAAAATTATATGTTTTTTCTGAATTACCCCCTACTTTTCAGGGGGTAATCTTGATTTTTTATATGTTTTTTGAAGATATACCCCTAAAAAATAAGGGGTGCTCTTGAAAATAATGTTTTTTGGAGAAATATCGTCCTCTGAAAATGAAAATGGAATAAAGGTGGAAGTTATTACTTTTTTTCTATATTTGTTCCCTCATAAGAAGATATTGCGGTTGAAACATATTATATGCATATGGATAGGAATCTGTTTCTTGTGTGCAAGTTTGCAGAAGGCGGGTGCTACGGCTGTTCCCCAATCGTATGCGGGACAACGGGCTTATGCGGATTCCATTATGGACAAGGTTATCTTCTTTGCGCCTTTTTACGAGCGCGTTGTCGATGAGTACAAGGCGGAACTTTATATCAAAGGCTGGGCAAACATAAGCAAGAAAAATCACCTGCTCCGCTTTATCCCTTCCATGTTCCGTATGAAGAAAGGGGTCCGGGAGTATATGATGGAGACATACAGCGAACTGCATTATACCGCTCCCGATATTTACGACCAGAAAGTGAAAGCCAGTGTGGGCACTTCTTCCGAACTTTGGGAACTGGACGGCCGTTTGCTTGAATACTTCCACATCAATATCTACTCTTCCACCTTGCTGTATGATAAGCTGCTCTCTCCGCTGGCTTCCAATGCAAAGAAATTCTATACCTATTATATAGATTCCATAATGGGTGAAGCGCACAACCGTGAGTTCCGTATCCGTTTTATGCCGAAGAGCAAGAGTTTTCAGCTCGTGGGGGGATACATGGTGGTCAGCGACAATGTGTGGAGTGTGCGCGAGATTCGTTTTTCCGGGCGTTCCGAGATGCTGCGTTTTAATAATCTGGTAAGAATGGGACAGGTGGGGAGCGCTAATGAGTTTTTGCCTGTGCATTTCAACATCGATGCCACATTTCGTCTGCTGGGCAATGTCATCGACGGCAGCTATACGGCGGTACTCGACTATAAGGAGATTAGTCAGAAAGACCCGGCTGTTGTGCGGAACAGGACAAAAAGCAAATATGACCTGTCGGAATCTTATACTCTGCTGACGGATACCAATGCTTACCGGCGTGATACCGCCCACTTCAATAAGCTGCGTCCTATTCCGCTGACTTCGCATGAGAAAAAGCTGTATGAGGACTTCTTCTTGCGCCGTGACACGCTTCTCTATAAGAAAAAGCCCAAGAACAAGCGGCTGGAGTTCTGGGGGCAGATAGGCGATGCGCTGGTAAGCAAGTATACGGTAGACCTTGCCAAAATGGGGAGTGTGCGCTGTTCGCCTCTTATAAACCCTTTGCTGCTGAGTTACAGCAAGAGCAACGGTTTCTCTTACCGTCAGGAATTTAAATACAACCGGCTGTTTAAGGGCGACCGTCTGTTGCGTATCGTTCCCAAGTTAGGTTACAACTTCAAACGGAAGGAGTTTTACTGGTCGGTCAATTCCGATTTCGACTATTGGCCCCGCAAGCGTGCCGCCCTGCATGTCAGCGTGGGTAACGGTAACCGTATCTACAGCAGCGATGTGCTGGACGATTTGAAAGCTATTCCCGACAGTATCTTTGATTTCGACCAGATTCACCTGGACTATTTTAAGGACTTGTATTTGCACATACGCCACAGCTGGGAAATTGTCAACGGTCTGACTCTGGATGTGGGGCTTTCCTTACACAGGCGTACCGAAGTGGAGCGTTCTAAATTCGTTCTTGTCTACCCCGATGCTCCGAATGTGATGTCTGCGGGTGTGTCATCCGTCTATCCGGGATTCGACCCTTCGGTTCTGAAAAAGTTCCGCCACAGTTATAACAGCTTTGCACCCCGTGTACGCCTGACGTGGACTCCCGGTCAGTATTATTATATGAGCGGTGACCGTAAAATCAACCTTCATTCCAAATATCCCACCGTTTCCGTAGACTGGGAGCGCGGTATCAGCGGTGTCATGCATAGCACCGGAAAGTACGAACGTATTGAAGTGGACTTCCAGCACAACATCCCGTTGGGATTGATGCGTGACATTTACTACCGCTTCGGCTGGGGTGCTTTTACGAATCAGAAAGAGCTTTATTTTGTGGATTTCGCCAATCTGGCCCGTTCCAATCTTCCCGTAGGCTGGAATGATGAAATCGGCGGAGTGTTCCAGTTGCTCGACGGGCGTTGGTATAACTCGTCCCGTAAGTACATCCGCGGGCATTTTACGTACGAGGCTCCTTTCCTGCTGCTCCGCCACTTGAAGAAATATACTCAATACGTATTGAATGAACGGTTGTATCTGAACGCTCTGGTGGTTCCCCACCTGAATCCTTATCTTGAGCTTGGGTATGGCATCGGTACGCACATCTTCGATTTCGGCGTTTTTACAGGCTTTGCAAACTGGAAGTACCAGGAAGTAGGGGTTAAGTTTACGTTTGAGTTGTTCAATAGGTAGGTCCGAAAGGCATATTATAAGAATTTATACTTTATCTTTGTGCCAAAATTTTAAGACTATGGGAATTGTAATAGGCATAGACGTAGGTGGAAGCACTACTAAAATCGTAGGACTCAATAAAGGCAAGATACAGTCTCCGATGTTCATAACGGCAGCCGATCCGGTAACTTCCCTGTTCGGAGCGTTCGGCAAGTATATCTATGATAACGGAATCCATTTGTCCGATGTGGAGCAGGTGATGCTGACCGGTGTGGGCAGTGCGTTTGTGGACAGCCCGCTTTACGGACTTCCCACCCGCAAGACGGATGAGTTCATAGCCAACGGACTCGGGGCGCGCCATGCCACGGACATCGACCGGCTGATAGTTGTCAGCATGGGAACAGGCACCTCCTTTGTAAGAATCAACGGGGATGAAATACAGCATATCGGCGGTATGGGTATCGGTGGCGGAACCTTACAGGGACTTTCGCGGCTGTTGCTCAAAACACACGACATTCATCAGGTTGCCGGTTTGGCGGCAAAAGGCGATGTGACCCGCGTCAATCTGCAAATCGGCGATATCTGTAACAACGCATTGCCCGACCTGCCCGTATCCGCTACCGCTTCATTGTTCGGAAAGGCCGACAGTAACGCCTCACCGGAAGACATTGCCTGCGGTATCATTTATACCGTGCTCCAGACTATCGGCGGTGCGGCTGTGCTTTCCGCCCTGAACAGTCCGGTAAAGGACTTTGTGCTGATAGGTAATCTTACCCAGTTGCCGCAATGCCGGGAAGTGTTTCCGAAGATGGAAAGCATTTATCATGTGCGTTTCCATATCCCGCCCTATGCGGAATACCGCACGGCCATAGGGGCGGCTTTGGCATATGTCAGGGAGAATTCTACCATATAATAAGGTGTAAATCTTTAGAAATCGGGCATAAAGACCGGATATTTTCAGAAAGAACTTTTTGTCATTCAAGAAAATACTCCTATCTTTGCGCCCGATTTACAATGAGTCAACATAAAGTCTCACTTAATTAACGA
>OGNT01001150.1_pt1 | contig 9332 bp, 9 predicted proteins | sample 1573521 | NCBI WGS metagenome assembly OGNT01 (sample SAMEA2581922, study PRJEB24529) | metagenome | biome: Human gut stool | place: China | collected 2011
GCATGCAATACAGCTTCGGCAAAAGCTCTGCGCAACATACAAATGAATGATTTGCCCCGCCTCGACCCAATGCGTCGTGTGTTGGGAGTAATCCGCCCAACCGTAGAATGCATAGGGAACATAACCCAAAGCCGCCATGTGGGAGTGCTTGCCACGGCAGGAACCATCAAGTCTGAATCCTATCCGCTGGAAGTGCATAAACTCTTCCCCGACATCAAAGTGAGCGGTGAAGCCTGCCCTCTATGGGTATCCCTCGTAGAAAACAACGAGGCACAAGGTGAGGGTACCGACTACTTCATACGCAAGAACATCGGCAACCTGCTGGCCAAAGACACGCAGATAGACACCGTCATTCTGGGCTGCACACACTTCCCGCTGCTGCTGCCTAAGATACAACAATACATGCCCGACGGCATCACGACCGTCACCCAAGGGGAACTGGTGGCAGACAGTCTGAAAGACTATCTTCACCGTCATCCGGAAATGGACAGAAAATGCACCAAAGGTGGAAGATGCGTCTACCGCACCACAGAATCGGAGGAGAAATTCACAGAATCGGCTTCCACTTTCCTGAATGAATCGATAAGAGTTGAGAGGATTGAACTATAAATCCATCAGCATTAAACATTAAAACAAAAACATTTGTTATATTTGTAAGACAGAAACCTCTAAATTCTTACCATCATGAAAGAAGAAGATAAAAGCAAACTCGTTGAGGTGTTCACCGGTTCACCGTGGGAAGCAGAACTTGTAAAGAGCCTGCTGGGAAATAGTGATATTGAAGCTGTAACAAAAGACGGAATGGTAGTAAACGTTGTACTGCCTGCCACTGCGGTAGATGTTTCCGTCCTCGTCAATGAAAAGGACTACGAAGCCGCTATGGAAGTAGTCCGCGAATACGAAAAGAGAGAAAATGGAGATTGATTTCAATAGAATTGCTGTCAAGATAGGCAGCAATGTTTTGACACGTCGTGACGGCACTCTCGACGTCACCCGCATGTCCGCTTTGGTGGACCAGATAGCCGAGCTGCACAAGGCCGGCATAGAAATAATACTTGTTTCTTCCGGAGCCGTTGCTTCGGGACGTAGTGAAGTGCACCCCACCAAGAAGTTGGACAGCGTAGACCAGCGCCAGCTCTTTTCCGCTGTAGGGCAGGCCAAACTCATCAACCGCTACTACGAGCTGTTCCGGGAGCATGGCATCCCCGTGGGACAAGTGCTCACAATGAAAGAGAACTTTTCCACCCGCCGCCATTACCTCAACCAGAAAAACTGTATGACCGTAATGCTGGAGAACGGCGTCATTCCCATTGTCAATGAGAACGACACCATCTCCGTGAGTGAACTGATGTTCACCGACAACGATGAGCTGTCCGGCCTGATAGCCTCCATGATGGATGCCCAGGCACTAATCATTCTCAGCAATATAGACGGCATCTACAACGGTTCACCCGCCGACCCGAATTCTCAGGTCATCCGTGAAATAGAACAAAGCAAAGACCTCTCCTCCTACATACAAACTTCCAAATCCAGCTTCGGACGCGGCGGCATGCTGACAAAAACCAACATTGCCCGCAAAGTGGCAGATGAGGGCATCACAGTAATCATAGCCAACGGGAAGCGGGACAACATCCTCCGTGAAAAGAATGAAGAATGAAGAATTAAACTATACCCGTTTCATTCCATCTCCGGAACCGGTATCGAGCATCAAGAAATGGATTGCACACAGCGAAGGGTTTGCCAAAGGGGAACTGCACATCAATCATTGTGCCACCGAACTGCTCTTCTCGGACAAAGCAGTAAGCATCCTACCGGTAGGTATCACTGACGTTATAGGCGAGTTCGAGAAGGACGACATCGTACGGATTATCGACTTCTGCGGTAAACCCATCGGTGTGGGAAAAGCCAACTGTGACTCCAGCCAGGCACGGGAAACGATGGGAAAACATGGAAAGAAACCCGTAGTGCACTACGACTACCTATATATAGAATAGGGCACAGACGGATACTATCCACGATATTCATACTTGCATATTTATCACTCTATACTCAGTAAGAAAATGAACTTAAACAAAACTTTTGTCGCCGTACAAGATGCCAGCCGTAACATGTTAGCGTTGAGCGACAAAGAAATCAATCAAATATTACTGGCTGTTGCAGACGCTGCCATAAACAAAACAGACTTCATTCTGAGTGAAAACCAGAAGGATTTGGAGCGTATGCCTTCTACCGACCCTAAATACGACCGCCTAAAACTGACAAAAAGCCGTTTGCAGGACATCGCTGCGGACATCCGCAACGTAGCCGCCCTCCCTTCTCCTTTGAGAAAAGTCCTTAAAGAGAACGTATTACCCAACGGATTGAAGATAAAAAGGGTCAGTGTACCTTTCGGTGTCATAGGCATTATCTACGAAGCCCGTCCCAACGTCAGTTTCGATGTATTCTCACTCTGCCTTAAAAGCGGCAATGCCTGTATTCTGAAAGGCGGAAGCGATGCAGACTATTCCAACCGTGCCATAATCAGCGTGATACACGAGGTACTGGAGCATTTCAACGTAGATACACATATCGTGGAACTGCTTCCTGCCGACAGAGAGGCGACTGCCGAACTACTGCATGCCAACGATTATGTAGATTTGATAATTCCGCGCGGCAGCAGCAGCCTAATAAATTTCGTACGCCAGAATGCCACAGTACCGGTTATAGAGACAGGTGCCGGCGTATGCCATACGTTCTTCGACCGCTATGGCGATATAAGCATAGGTCCATCTATCATTGCCAATGCAAAGACACGCCGGGTCAGTGTATGCAACGCTTTGGATTGCCTGATTATCGAAGCCGACAGCCTGGCTAATTTGCCCGCCCTATGCCTGCCGCTGCAATCAAGCAATGTAGAGATATTTGCCGATGAACCCGCCTACCACAGTTTGCATGGCAAATATCCCGCCGAACTGTTGAGACTTGCCACTGAAGACTGCTACGGCAGAGAGTTCCTGGACTACAAGATGGCCATTAAAACCGTGAATTCTTTCCAGGAAGCATTGGCACATATCCGGAAGTACGGTTCCAAACATAGCGAATGCATCATTACGGACGACAAGACACGTGCCGAATGGTTCTGCCGGGAAGTGGACGCCGCTTGCGTATACGTCAATGCACCGACCTCTTTCACCGACGGCGCACAATTCGGACTCGGTGCCGAGATCGGCATCAGCACACAGAAGCTGCACGCCCGCGGTCCGATGGCTCTGGAAGAAATCACCACATACAAATGGATTGTCGAAGGTTCCGGACAGACCAGACCTTGACAGCCGAATAACAAAGATATAGATACACTAAAAAGACTGTAAATATGAAGAACTTTACTTGCGTGCAGGACATCGGTAACCTGAAGTCTGCACTGGACGAAGCATTCGAGATTAAAAAAGACCGTTTCAAATATGTGGAACTGGGACGTAACAAAACGCTGATGATGATTTTCTTCAACTCCAGCCTGCGCACCCGCCTCAGCACACAAAAGGCCGCATTGAATCTGGGCATGAACGTAATTGTACTGGACATCAACCAGGGAGCCTGGAAACTGGAGACAGAGCGTGGTGTCATCATGGACGGTGACAAACCGGAACACTTACTGGAAGCCATTCCCGTGATGGGCTGCTATTGCGACGTCATCGGCGTACGTTCTTTTGCACGTTTCGAAAGTAAGGAAGACGATTACAACGAAGTGATACTGGAGCAGTTCATCAAGCATTCCGGCCGGCCGGTATTCTCCATGGAGGCTGCCACACGCCATCCGCTGCAGAGTTTTGCCGACCTGATAACCATTGAGGAATATAAGAAGACGGCACGCCCCAAAGTAGTGATGACATGGGCTCCACATCCGCGTCCATTGCCCCAGGCTGTCCCCAACTCCTTTGCCGAATGGATGAATGCAACTGATTATGACTTTGTGATTACACATCCCGAAGGTTATGAACTCGACCCCAAGTTCGTAGGAAATGCCCGCGTAGAATATGACCAGATGAAAGCTTTTGAAGGAGCCGATTTTGTCTATGCCAAGAACTGGGCGGCCTATACAGGCGACAACTACGGACAAATATTGAGCAAAGACCGCACCTGGACAGTAGGCGAGCGCCAGATGGCCGTTACCAACAATGCCTACTTCATGCACTGCCTGCCGGTTCGACGCAACATGATTGTGACGGATGATGTGATAGAAAGCCCGCAGTCCATCGTAATCCCCGAAGCGGCCAACCGGGAGATTTCAGCAACAGTGGTGCTAAAGAGACTGCTTGAAAGCCTCTAACCAGAGGACAAGACTACTTTATTCTTTTTAGGCGCGGATTACGCGGAAAACGCGGATTCTTTTCTCAAATTTTTCCGTGAAATCCGCGTAATCCGCGCCTAAAAAGAAATTATAGCAAATGCATTTCAGCTACACCGCTATTACTTTTCCACTTCTTTGCCCGCTTCTTCCCAACCGATGAAACCTTTGTCAAGGTCATAGATTATATATCCTTTTTTGCTCAGTATGGCAGCGGCCTTTTTACTACGCTTACCACTACGACAATATACTGCAACCGGTTTGTCCTTCTGCAGAGTGGAGTCGGCCATCGTTTCAAACGACTCATCCAATACATTAATATTGATACTGTGGGGCACGTGTCCTTCCGAGTATTCGGCAACAGTACGCACATCCAGAAGCTGCACCTCCGGATTGGCTATCAATGTGGAAAAGTCATCTACCGAAACAGACTTGAACTGTCCCTCCTTCTGCTGGCAGGAAAAGAGGGTGGTAAAAACGAGGCAAAAGCCCGCGAACAATGTCTTCATCGAATATTTCATTTTAGTCAGGGTTATAAACAAAATCGTAAGTCTTGATGTCACCGGAATAAGTGTGCACACTGAAATGAACCATAACCTTCTGTATACCCTCTGCCGCATACTGCCGCAAAGGTACGGAAGCGTAGGCACGCCTGGTATAAGACACCACCTCCTCCTTTGCGTCATGATACAGCGTCAGATATACTTCACTACACCCGGTAGCAGTATCCACAATCACTTCATCCTCAATAAAATGGAACTTATGTTCACCATTCTCCTTGACTATCAGTGTCATATTGAGATAGTCGAGTCCCATCCAGATACCCAGCACATCAGTAGGGTCTGTCTTGACGCCCTCCTCGAACTTGTCGGCCGTTTGGGGAGCGACAGAAAGAACACCGCTCAAGGCATACAGCACCGCACCGGCAGTTCCATCGGCAGTTACCTCCGAAGCATAATTACTGATGACACGTACCAAAGCGTTTGCCTCTATGTTCGTCTTTGTCTTGTCCTCCACTACCGGCAAGGTTTCCCCTTCATCTGTCACAACAGACTGCAGATAGCCGTCAGCCCCCGAAAAGGCAGTCAAGAATTCCAACTTCACGGAAGGATAATGATAATCATCATCGCCACAACCAGCCAACAGACAGGCCAACAAAGGCAAAAGCCACCAATCACAGTACTTCTTCATGTATTCATTCTTTTATAGCCGCCAGATAATTCTTCAACGGGTTGGCATACATCAGCAGCATTTTTCCGCGCAGGAAGTCCACGTCCTTATTAGGAATGGAGATACGCTCCAACTGTTGTTCTATATAGGCCGTGAAACGCTGCTTATCCTCGGCAGTGTAATGGTCGGAAAAATCCTCCTTCCCCTCGAGAAGGTCGTGTGCCACATAATTATTGGGATACATCCGGTAGCTGGCATGAATACGTTTGTCTATCAGTGCAGACATGCGTGCAAAGAGTTCGGGCTTCGGAAGTGAACGGTCCATCTTCGCCAATTCATCATTCATGCAGGCACCCGTCTGGAAATGTACCCGCCCTTTATAGCCGAACAGTCCGGTCTGCATATTCAGCAAGTCGTCAGCCGTCGTTTTCTTATAGCCTTCAATGTCCCGTTTCAGTTGGAACTCCTGCGCTTTCAGGAAGTCGCAAGGGTCGTATTCATAGGAAATGGCAAGCGGAGCTATATTCATTTCCATTAAGCGGTCAATGACGTCGCCTTCACCGCCTATTGCCAGCATCTTCAGCACACTGTCCTGCGTGCGGTCGTTGGAATCCTTGGCACGCCCTTCACGTTGTGCAATCCAGATAGACTGTTTCTTCTCACTGATGGTATAATGCATATAGCGGGACATGCGTGCGGAAGCCTCCAGCATCTGGCGCATGGTCAACGCACGCAGCACGATGAAGGACTTGTTGACACGCACGAATTTCTTAATCCACGGATAGACAAGCAGGTTGTCGCCAATGGCTATCTCTACCGTATCCATACCCTGGTCTACCAAAAGAATGGACAAGAAACCGGAATCGAGAATAATGTCGCGATGATTGGAGATATAGGTATACGCCGCCGACTTGTCTGCCGGCAACGCGGTATGGTCCAAAGTCAATCCATCCGTAGCCTCCTTCGCCAATTTCCACAGAAGCCCATAGCAGAAGGTCTTCTGAAATTCCAGCTTGGTTTTACACGCGCGCATTTTCTGCGACCAGACTTCAAAAGGTACACCAGGCATCACAGTATCCACTGCCTGCCGGAACGCCGCATCGGCAATCAGTTCCTCATAGACTTGAGGAAGTTCCTCATCATGATAAGGACGGATTTCATCAAATTCCACGTTCGCATTCATAATGAATAATGATTAATCCTTAAACTTGTTTTCTATAATATCTGTCATTACATCCTTCATCTCCATTCCGGCAGCACGAACCTGCTGGGGAATAAAGCTGGTGGCAGTCATTCCGGGGGTGGTATTCACCTCCAGCAGATTGATTTTTTCCCCTTCGGTAATGATATAGTCCACACGGATAATGCCGTAGGCCCCGAGTATATCATAAATGGCAGAAGTCAGCGTCTGCACCCGGCGGGTCAAATCGTCCGAGATGCGGGCGGGAGTAATCTCGTCAGACGCACCATTATACTTAGCTTCATAATCGAAGTACTCGTTGTAGCTCACCACCTCCGTAATGGGGAACACTACGGACTTGTCTTTTGTTTTGTAACAGCCGCAGGTAATCTCGGTTCCGTCCATAAAGGCCTCCACCAGTACTTCCTGCGCTTCCGCAAATGCCTTGGCTATGGCAGGTTGTATCTGCTCTTTCGCCGTCACCTTGGTCACGCCGAAGCTGGAACCTCCCAAGCTGGGCTTAATGAAGCAAGGCAGACCGATTTTCTCCATCACATCTTCATCCGTCACCGACTGTCCGCCGCGCAGCAACAACGATTCGGCAATGCGCACACCGAAACCTTTCAGATACTGGTTGCAGGCAAACTTATCGTACGTGAGCGACGCTGCCAGTACTCCGCAACACGAATAAGGGATGTGGAGCATATCAAAATAGCCCTGCAGACGGCCGTCCTCACCCGGAGTTCCGTGGATGGTGATATAGGCAAAGTCGAATGTCACTTTCTCGCCATCCAGCACGAAGCTGAAGTCATTGCGGTCTACCGGAGCCTTAGCGCCGTCGGGCAGCTGTACATGCCAGTCCAGTCCGTGCATTTCTACAATATATAAGGTATACTTCTCCTTGTCGATGAAGGAGTAAATCCCCTGTGCACTACGCAGGGAGACGTGGAATTCGGAGGTATCTCCTCCGGCTACAATAGCAATCGTGCGTTTCATTCTAATTCTCTGTTACTGATATAGCCTCTCCATTTGTCTATCAGCCGGGTCATGTCATCGGGCAATTCCGAAGTGAAGTACATTTCTTCTCCGGTGACGGGATGCACAAACCCCAGCGTCATGGCATGCAATGCCTGCCGCGGACAAGTGTCGAAGCAGTTGTTTACAAATTGTTTGTATTTAGCGAAGTGGGTTCCTTTCAGGATTTCGTGTCCACCGTAACGTTCGTCGTTGAAAAGTATGTGTCCGATGTGCTTCATGTGCACACGGATTTGATGGGTGCGTCCCGTTTCAAGGATACATTCCACCAGTGTGACGTATCCCAAACGTTCGAGCACCCGGTAATGGGTGACGGCATGCTTTCCCTGGTCGTCGGGGAGGACGGTCATCTGCATGCGGTCTCTGGGATTACGACCGATATTGCCGACAACGGTCCCTTCATCCTGCTCCACATTTCCCCAGACCAGCGCCCGGTAACGGCGTTTTGTCGTCTTGTTGAAGAACTGGTTGCCGAGATTCGTCTTGGCATCCGGAGTCTTGGCTATCACCAGCAGGCCGGAGGTGTCCTTGTCGATGCGGTGCACCAGTCCCACATGCGGGTCATTGGCATCATAATCGGGATTATCCTTCATATGCCAGGCTATGGCGTTGACAAGCGTACCGTGATAGTTGCCATGACCGGGGTGCACCACCAGACCGGCAGGTTTGTTCACTACCATCAGATACTTGTCCTCATATACTATATCAAGGGGGATGTCTTCGGGGATGACTTCATTCTCATAGCGTGGACGGTCCATCATCACAGTGATTACATCCATCGGCTTCACCTTATAGCTGCTTTTCACAGCCTTGCCGTTCGCCATCACGAAGCCTGCATCGGCAGCCTTCTGGATGCGATTACGCGAGGAGTTCGTCAAGCGGTCGAACAGATACTTGTCCACCCGCACCATCTCCTGCCCCTTGTCCACCACCACACGGAAGTGTTCATAGAGTTGCGCCTCGTCACCCACCGGCTCTACGTCGTCCAGCTCATCATTATCTATATCATCCGGCAATTCTTCTATCATCACTGTATTTACGATTTGACTAATTACGATTTACGGTTGAAGTCACATTTTTAATTAAAACCAGGACTCGTCTGCGGACGAGCCAGCGGAAGCAGCAGGTTCTACCGTTTCTGTACCTAAAGAGTCCGTCTCCTGCGGCAACTCTCCACCATCACCGACCATCAAGGTCAACACGGCTCCCATAGGAATCTTCTCGCCGATTCCCAGCTCCTTTCCCTTATATTTTACGCCATATACCCAATCCTTTTCTCCAGCTACGTATTGAATTTCCGCCAACTTGAATCCGGATGCCAGAATACGGGCTTCCGCCTGACGCAACGAACTGTTGTCTGCCACATCAGGAACAGTCTGCAAGGGAATGTTCAGTGTATTAATGGTAAGATAGATAGTACGGCCCTCCTTCACTTTCTGCCCGGCAGCAGGATTGTATTCAAGAATACATCCGGCAGGCAATGTTTTTACATAGCTGGAATCCGACACCACACAGACCAACCTATGGTTACGGAACATTTTTTCAGCTTCTCCCACGCTCATGCCTTTAACGTCAGGCACTACCACAGCTTCACCATGACGGGTATATATATCCAGTCCTTTC
>OGNT01001151.1_pt1 | contig 9328 bp, 8 predicted proteins | sample 1573521 | NCBI WGS metagenome assembly OGNT01 (sample SAMEA2581922, study PRJEB24529) | metagenome | biome: Human gut stool | place: China | collected 2011
TGGTTATAGACAAAGACACGTTTGAAGAATGGGACACAGGCATAGAAGAAAAAAAAGGAGATTATTGGTTATGACTAAACGAATGAAATTAAAATTATTAAGGAAGTGGTTTGCACAATCGCTCGCGAAACCTATAAGGCTATCGGCACAGCATTTTGCCGAACTACTCGAGACTCTTTTTCAGGAAAGTACTACAGAAGCAGATGTAACGAAATTAATGATACAAGCCGGGTTCATGGAAAGAAAAAGAAACAAAGGTACATTTTACGTTGTGCCTACTGACGAACTTTTAGGATACGCTTATAGGAATAAGATTGATGTTAGCATCTTTTTTGAAAAGTAGAGAAAAAGCCTGTTAACAATTGAATGACGTGTTTTTGGCTGGGAAACAAGATTTTTTGAGGCATTTTTGCGTAGAAAAAGCTCACTTCGCATAAAGATATTATGGGAAAAGCCCCAATTGGCAATATTATAAATTTACAGACCGGGGTTTAACATATTATATGAATTAGTCAAGACTTAATCTGACAGTTACGTATAAAAAGAATAAATTTGTAACAGAAAACAGATTAAGTTATGACAACATCAGAAAAGGTCATCAAGAACAAACTGGGATTGCTTGAACTCTCCCAACAGTTAGGAAACGTATCACGTGCTTGTAAGGTTATGGGCTACAGTCGTGACAGTTTTTATCGTTTCAAAGAGTTGTATGAACAAGGCGGTGAAGTCGCCTTGCAGGAGATTTCTCGTCGTAAGCCTGTCATAAAGAACCGTGTGGAAGAACACATCGAGCAGGCAGTCGTACAGATGGCGATAGACAATCCTGCATTGGGGCAAGTCCGTGTATCCAATGAGCTACGTAAGAAAGGTATTCTTATTTCGCCGGGCGGAGTGCGTTCCATTTGGCTACGGCACGATATGGAGACCTTCCAGAAACGCCTGAAAGCATTGTCAGCCAAAGTGGAACAAGAGGGCATTATCCTTGATGAGAACCAAGTGGCGGCATTGGAAAAAGCAAAAGAAGAAAAGCAGGCTCATGGAGAGATAGAAACTTATTATCCCGGTTTTCTACTTGCCCAAGACACTTATTATGTAGGATATATCAAAGGTGTGGGACACATTTATCAGCAGACCGTCATTGATACTTACTCCAAAATCGGATTTGCCAAGTTGTATGACAGAAAGAATGCGCTTGTTGCTGCCGATATGCTTAACGATAGGGTTATTCCTTTTTTCGAGCAGCATGACTTGAAACTGATGCGTATGCTAACAGATAGAGGAACAGAATACTGCGGAAACAGAGAAAATCATGAGTATGAATTGTATTTGGCTGTGGAAGACATTGATCATTCTAAGATTAAGGCGAAAAGCCCTCAGACAAACGGTATATGTGAGCGATTTAACAGAACCGTGCAGAATGAGTTCTATGCTATTGCATTCAGAAAGAAAATCTATACCTCTATCGAACAGCTGCAAGCAGACCTTGATATGTGGATGAACTCCTACAATACCCAAAGAACACACTCTGGAAAGTACTGTTTCGGGAAAACGCCCATGCAAACTTTTATCGAAGGAATCGCTGTGGCAAGAAAGTATCAACTGCAAAATCAGGAAATGATAAAACCGAATGAGCAGGATAAAATCTCATTCGGTTGTGAGGATGATGAAACTTGTGTAACTTCGCAACAAACATCTGACAGTTTTTTTGTCCGATAGTAAAACAAATGTCAGAACAAGTCTTGACTATTACAAATCAATCTCGCCAAGGGCACTTGCAAAAGAATGAAAATCAAATATTCGATTTCTTCATGCAAGTCGGTAACACACAATGCCAATCTGCTTGAACGGCGTGTTCGCCATTCAAGCAGACACGACATTAATTGACAAAATTTTCAAAGAACTACTTTTATTTACCGCAGAACCACTTAGACTTGGCTAATTTTTAACGAACTATTGAATATATTTTCAATACATTTTTGCGGAATTTTCTCTTGCTCTAGACGTAGGTTGTGAGACTTGATATGATTATACAGTGTGGCTTCCGCAGGGGTAAGATGGAGAGGCTTTGATACATTGCTTGGAGTGCCTTTGTCGCCTTCAAAATAGGTGTCAAAGGTAGCGCGATCCATCAGAAGGCTTTGCGTCTGGGGAAAATAACTGCGGAACTGCGAGAGAATTTCGAAGCCCTGTACATCAATGTCGCCCCAATAGTATAGGGAAGCGTGCCGCATGAATGGAACAGACTTGAGGATGCCAACGGTGAATCCATGCCCCCAAATCAGCAGACTTCCTGCCAACTTGGGAAAAGTCAGGAAGTTGACTTTATTCTCCACCACAAACACCTTCTGCACAGGCAACGATAACGCACAGAACTGACTCTGAGGCATCGTCAGATCGTCTACACCAGAAAAGTATTCACTCGCAATCGATGCTTCCAACACACGAATGCGCACCCATGGCTCATCGTATCGCAATCCAAAGCGCTTTTCGAACTCCTTCTCATCCGAACAGACATGCTCTACAATGACAATATCCAGCAACTCACGAAGCACTCCCTTATTGCGCTCAATGAACTTGGTGTGCACCTCAATAGGCAATTCACGAATGTACAACTCAGGACAAGGATTCGCCACAAAATAGCGCAAAACTTTCAACAAATCAGGCCAAGAGGAAGCATTCTCAATCACCTTAAGTGGATAGCGTTCCACCCATGGACGAAGCTGCGGAAACTCATTAAACAACATCGCCACATCCTTGCGAAACTGTGACACTTCACCACCCTTCAGCAAGAAGCGCTCAACGTCCGATGCACTCCTGAACAACACACGCTCAGGCAGATCCTGTTCGCCCAATGCTTTCGTTTTCACTGTTTTCCACTCAATCGTGTAACCAAAGCCCTTCACCTCTTTCGATTGCGAACGGATGTCCGTTAGTTCGTGCTGATACTCATCCATCGATGCGCTCGCTTTCTTATCGCAAGGAATCACAATTGGTTCAAACTCAGAACCAGCGACCACTGAACGCAAATAATCCACATACTTGCGTTCTGTCTTCTTACGTATTTCTGCTGCCGTTATCATACCTCCATACTCCTTTCACGTTCTGCCTTAAACTCACTGATAGGCATATTATAGAGTACAGAACGGTCGCCCTTGCGCTCCACATAATGCACATACGAAATATCGTTCTCCACGATGTGGATGTTGTCACTCGGAGTCACCACGAGCAACTGCAGGTGGAGTTGTTTGCAGAGCGAAATCAGATAGCGAGCCTTGTCCTCGTCCTGTGCGCGAAAAGCCTCATCTATGGCAATGAAGCGGAACGAAGAGTCGAGTCCGTTCTTAGTCAAGCCAAACTGATAAGCGATAGCTGACCCCAGGATGGTATATGTCAATTGCGCCTTCTCGCCACCTGACAGCTGTCCCATAGCCTCGTAGGTGTTACGCTTCTGATCATCGTCTTGATAAAACTCCTCCGCCTTATATGTGTACCATCCACGCACATCCATCACCAACTTTCGCCATGATTCGTCTTGTAAACGAGACATCAGTGGTTCGATATGCTGTTCAAAATGAATCCTGCTGCCATCGATTGTCGAATTCATCTCATGGATGTTCGGGATTGCACTGCTCAGAAGGTCTTGGAACTCCTTCAAATCCACGTTCAATCGTTTGGCTGCGACCAACTGGATATACGTCTTTGGAGCATCCTTGAAATCGATGCCCACAAGATACGAATTCAATTGGTCGATGGTCTTGGTGATAGACTGGCGCCAGTTCTGGAAGAACATATTGAATGCACTGACCTTGTTGATGATATTCTCCTGTAAATACTTGTTGAAGCGCGATTCAAACCCAGGCAGATCTTCGTCCAGCAATCGTTGGTAATAGGTCTGATATTCGCCCACAAACTCCACGGCTTCGGGCAAACGGTTCACGTCCGAACGCCAATCGCGATACTTCGCGGTAATTTCCTCAGTGGGATTCTTGAAGCGATAAATCAGGTTCTTCAAATCGCCACTCTTGCTACCCTTCGTCTCACGTTGTTTCCGCAAAGCGGAATTGATGTCACTCTGTAACGTGTCACGCATTTTGTCCAAACCCACCAATGCCACATTCAGTAAATCTGTGTGTTGCGACTCAAAAGCATCGGTATCAACAACGCCTATTTGAGCCAAAGCCAAAACACAATCATTGCTCTGTTTCTTGAGTATATTCTCACGATTTTCCAATAATGCTTTGTTACCGATAGCTTCATTAAACTTCTCCTCAAGTGCACCAAGTTCCTTTCTCACCCTCTCCAATTGCCCCTGCAACATCTTCACCTTATCATTGGTCTCCTCCAGTTGTCGCTTCTGTTCTTCCTTTTGCTGAATGACGAGTGCACACGACCACCAGTCGATATCATCAAACTTATCGTATTTATCAAACAGCTTCGAGTAGGTTTCTCGCTTCTCCTGAGCATTCTTTGTATCTGCCTCTATACGACGGACTTTGGTTGCCACCCCCTTTTCATCCTGCTGCAACTGGCGTACTTCCGCCTGTAGCATGGCAATCTTCTCCTTATTGTCCCAGCCCAACACATAGTGTTCCTTGCCTCGTGTCTCTGGTCGGTCGTCTTTCTCATGCTTACCACCTCTCGCCTTTATCAGTCCCTCTTTCGTTACTGCTTTCTCTTGCAGATAGTTGAAGTCCGCAAGCGAATCAACACAACTATAGTTGAACTCAGCAAATAACCTATCCTCAAGCCAATCCAAATACAAACACTTTGGCTTGTATTCAACCTTACGGAGCAACGAATCCACCTTCAATGTCCTATCCTCAAACTCACGAAGAGGCTCTGTGCCCTCGTATCGCTGATACACGATGCGTCCTCGCAGATTATGACCATTCACATACTCATTCACCTGCTTGTAATACTTCTCTGGCACCACCAATCTCAATGCAAAATTGTGCAGAATACGCTCGATGGCATACTCCCAATCGCACTCAATATCCTTCACACGTATCAGTTCACCGATGAATGGAATCTCTTCGGCGGTTGCACCAACAGCCTCCAGTATCTCATCACGAATCTCAGCCACACGACCAGAGATATTGTTCTTATGCTGCTGCAGATAGCGTATAGTATCCACTCGCTCTGATATCGTGCAGTTGATTTCATCCTGACGGTTTTGTGCCTGACGCTTCTCTTCCATGAGTTGCCTGTCAATCTTTACCTGCAGAGCATCTTTCTCGTGTTTGGCGGTCGCACGATTGGCATCGAATACCTCTGCATCAGGACTTTTTGTAAGCTCCACCGTCTTTGCCAGCTTATCGTATTCTTCGGCTTTGGCCTTGCGGTTATCACGCATCTTCACCTTCTGATTGATTTCCTTCTCAATCTCACGTATCTGCTGACCCACCTCGTCCTTCTCAATAGCCACCGACAAGCGCGTCTGCTCTTGTTCCAGCTCACTCTTCTTCACCTTTAACGCCTTCAACTCATCTTCCAGTTTTCTCAAGTTGCTCTTGCAGCGCGCCAACTCCTCGTTGCACAAATCCACCGTTCGCGCAGCAAACCAATAGGCCACCACACTCTTCTCTTGCTCCAATTCAGCTATGCGCGTGTCTATCGCCATCAGTTCCTTTGCCAATGTATTGATAGGTTCCAGTTGGGCAATCTGCTCCTTCACCTTATCGATATTGGTTTTCGCCTCCATCAGATTTTGGAAGTTGTCCTTTAGTTCCTGGTACTTTTCCTCAGCCGGCATTTCCTCGAGCATATTCGTACGGATGAAACTGTCTAGATCGTCCAACACTTTCACGCCCACTATCTGATTGAAGAGTGTAAGCGCCTTGTCCGAACGCATTCCGAAGAGGGCTATCATCTTCTCGCCATACGCAACCGGGCCGTCAAAAAACTCTATCTTGCGTCTTGTGTCATTCGTATTGTATTTCTTCGTCAGTCGCTTGCGCCAGTCGCCATGCAGGTCAAACTCCGAAAAGTCGCGCTTTATAGTCAGCGGTTCGCGAGCTATGCCAAACAACACCTTCAGTTCCTCGCCAGTGTAGTAGCGCACCTGAAACAGCGTCACCACACGTTTGTCCACATTGCAGAACGATGCAAGAAGTACCGAACGTGCCCCTTTGTCTCGCAATCTAAGCGTGGTAGTGCTCGCTGCACCCTCCTGCTGCTGATTGCCATAGTTGCCAAAGAAGTACGACTCCTCTGTACGGTTGCCCTTCTTCTCCACACCCGATGATTGGTTGTAGAATCGTTGGCGCTTCAGTGGCACTAGCAGCGTGAGCAGAGCATCTACCAGCGTACTCTTGCCCGATGCGTTGGCACCGGTCAGCAGCGAGTTATTGCCCTGCGTATTCATGCAGTACACCTTTTGGTCGAATGTACCCCAGTTCCACACTTCCAAATAGTCAAGCTTGAAGCCTGCCACTTCCGGACTGGTATTAAAGAGATTCATCTGCTGCATCATAGTCGTTCAGTTTGTTTTTGAATTCCAATAGATCGTCCAGTGTCACCTTCTCCTTGATGATGCGATGTATTTTATAGCGTTTCTCGCCCTCAGCATGCTTTGCTTCCACAAGGAAACCAAAGCTGACGATGCTGTCGATATAGCGGTCAAGGTCTTTCTCAAACTTGGCACGATTGAAGGTGGTGGGCAGGAACAGTTCCGCCTCTTCCTTTATTTCAGTGGCGGTTACATACTTGTACGAAGCCTGCGACTCTGTTGGATTGCTGTCGAAGTCTTCGAGTATCTGCCTCAACACGATGAGTATCACCGACACCTCAAAACCATACAACCTTCTCGACGTCATGTTCAACGTTTTGTCATCGTCCAATTTCAGTTGCTTGACAAAGGCAAAACCCTCATCCTTTTTCACGATGAGTTCCAGCCCCATCACGCTGATATAGTCCAGTATCTCGCTCTGGTAGTCGAGTACATCATTCCACACTACATCGTCTTTCTCTACGATGCCTTTCAGAAGTTTCACCACAGCCCTGCTGTATGGTTGTATATTTGTTGCGTTCATCGTGTTATTATGATTTCGGGAATTGATATCGTTTTGTTTTCTGCAAAAACAATATATTGCTGGCGCTCTTCGTTTACCACAGTCTTATATTCCTTCAGCACGCCAATGTATCCAAACACTTCCGACAGACCTTTCTCCACACCCTCGTTCCGTTCTATCACCTCTGCTAGTGTCGTCTGCTGTCTGTCGTACAGCACCTTGTTAATGCGGTCTCTCAGCACCTGACGATCGATGTGAAACGGATTGTAGAGTTTGCCTATGCGCTCCAAGTCGTCCAGACTCAGTTCAGCTATATCAGGCTTATCCTTATACACAGTCTCTTTTATAGGAGTCAGAGTCAGAGGGCGCTCGACTGGCAGATTGATATCGATAGTTTCATATTCAAGCGAAGCTTCTGGTTTCTCTTTCTGTTTGGTGGCTTCGATGAGCAGTTTCTTTATATCGTTAATCACCTGCTTTGTCACCTCTGCATTCATCTGTCCGTTCTGCCGAATGATGCGACTCAGTTTCTCGCTCATGCGATCGTTGGTTTTCGCCACCTTCTCGCCTGCGTCAAACAGATGCTTTTTCATTTCCCTGAGAAACATGTCATGCGCATCAATGCCTCTATTCTCCAGTGTTTCATAGAGTGCACCAGTCAACTCGTCCCATTCTTTCTGCAGATCGGCCGAGAGCAGGAATTCCCAGAATGCATAGAAACTCTTGCCCTGTTGCGATTGTTTCAGTTCGCCATACGCATCAAAGATGTAGTTCAGCAATACTTTCTTCTCCGCATTGTCTGTCTGGCGCTCGTATATCTCTTTGATAATCCCCTTGAAGTTGTCATCCACCTCCTTGAAATCGCTAAGCAGCTCCTTAGCCAGTTTATTCAAGCTATTGTATCGTGGTTCTATCTGGTAGTCCTCATACACCTCGACCTCTTCGCCCATCTCCAGTCGCTGAATCTGATGCTCTATCTCCATCTTTTTGGCTCGGAGCAGTTCCAGTCGCTTCTCGCGGTCCTCGTTCGAGTATTCCACCAATTCCTTCAGTTGGGCAAACAGCGTCTTGAACTTCGATTCCGTACCGATGTAATCCTCTTTTTTCAAGCTCACCACCCAATCCATCAGTTTGCTTGTGTGCGACGAAATCTCGTATATCACCTCTCCCTCTTCGTTCTGATAGTTGGTCAAGAATCCCTTGTCTGTCCAGTCTTTGATGAGTCGTTTTGCTTTCTGTTCGTTCGACTCCCCTAGTCTTGTCATTTCAAGATTATCCTCCACCAACGCATTTTCCTGCTCATCCAGTCGGTTCTCCAGTAGCATGTGCAAGCGTTCCTGCATTATAGCCGACTGTCCCTCAAACGCCTCAATGACAAAAGACAAGAAGAAATCCACACTTCTTGATTTTATGAGTCGTACGCTTGGTGACTCTCGTAATATTTGTGTTATTTCTTCTACTTGCATATCCATCAGTATATTTCTTATATGTTATTGTCACATCTTTGAAGGATAAACGAGCACCTCTTCTTCCCCTACTTCTAGCACCTTTGCTATCTGAAATAGAGTCTCGAGGCTGGATTATGCTGCATTCGTGCACCATTTTAATGCTGTAGCAGGATCCTTTCCTAATTGTTCTACAAGCCACTTGTTTGTGCGCTTCTTCTCTGCCAACATTACTTTGATACGATTTATGTCCTTATCCATGACTATACATTATATATTATTTAGGGCAAAAATATTAAGTGACTATATACTATCTTACAGCAAAACCCTCTATACACGATTATACGATTTATAGAAGGTTTATATTTTCTATATCCTACCGTTTAACAAGGATTCACACTTTAAGGCAATATATAGTTACCATATTTTATATATTTCTCAATTGTGTGGCAAAATTACAGAATATTAATGAAAAACGATAAGTTCAGTGATAAAAAGAAAAGATCATACGCTAAATTCTATGACTTTATTCTTCAGCCTTCTCTATTTACAAGCTTTATTTATTATGTGTTTAACAGCAAGCCTTCCTCAACTACCGGAAAATCTGTATAGACATATTTGATTAGGAGGAAACGCCAGTATTAGGAAAACTTCTTCATAAACCTTACCACTTCCGATATCGTAAAAAAGTCAAACTTACCGGTTCTTATCATATAGAATTGCAGAAATATAAATATAGCGTGCCTTATTTAGTATGTAGACTAGTAAAGTACATACAAAGTACTACAAATATTGAGCATCTCATTGACGGATAAAACTCAACTGAGAGACTCCTTTGATAAAACTAAATTTCAAAATGACAAAGAACGATTC
>OGNT01001153.1_pt1 | contig 9315 bp, 10 predicted proteins | sample 1573521 | NCBI WGS metagenome assembly OGNT01 (sample SAMEA2581922, study PRJEB24529) | metagenome | biome: Human gut stool | place: China | collected 2011
GTCTGCCATTGCCACAGCGCGTACTTGTTATAGACAATGACACATTACAACTGGAAATAGCCAAGGAAATGCTTGAACGCAACGGAGTATCGTGTACCACCTGTTCCAATGCCAAAGAACTGGTCAATGAGATGCGCAGGCAGGATTACGACTTGCTGCTAAGCGACATACAGATGCCGGAAACCAACGGTTTTGAAATTCTGGCATTGCTTCGCAAATCCAGCATCGGAAATTCACACACAATTCCGATAGTAGCCAAGACTGCACGAGGAGAAGGAGAAAAAGAGGCATTCATAAAGGGCGGATTCACGGACTCCATCCACAAGCCGTTTTCCATGAGAGAACTGTTGGATATGGTCTCTTCTGTGGTGTCACGCGATGTGGAAGAGTCACATACACCGGATTTTGCCACGTTCACGGCAGATGTGCTTGATAAAAGAGAACTGCTAAGAACTTTCATTATCCAGTCCGAACAAAATATGGCAGACTTGCAATCGGCAATAAAGACAGGGGACATTGAAAAGCTCCATGACATAGCCCACGAGATAAAGCCCTCGTTGGAGTTGTTACGGGCCGATGCTCCACTGGTAAAACTCCGCACAACGTTAAACGATTCTGCATGCGATATGAATACCGTCAATGAACAGGTGAAGCTGCTGATAGGACACATCTCCGGACTTATAACAGAAGCTGAAAAGGAAATAAAGAAAATGAGCGATGAAACAGAAGGTACTGATAGTTGAAGACAATATAAGTTTGTCACAACGCCAGAAAGACTGGCTTGAACAGGCGGGGTACGATGTAATGACCGCCATGCATGAACCGGCCGCACGTGCATTGATACGCAAGCATCGGTTCGACTTCATATTGTCCGATGTGCGCTTGCCTGAAGGTGACGGACGTAGTGGTGAGCGAACGGCTGGTTTACCATGATGTCTGGTGTGGGGATGGTAACGAGTACGGACAGGTACAGGGGTTTCCTGCCGCCTATGAAGGATGCCCTTCCTTACTGAAGCATGCTTTGTCGTTGAACGATGCCGGACTGGAGAGCCGTATCCATAGCGGGCTGATCTGTACCGGCGATCAGTTTATTACCAACCGGACCGAACTGGATGCCATCAAACAGCGTTTCCCTGCCGGCCTTGCCGTCGATATGGAGTCCGCTGCCATTGCGCAGACCTGCTATCTGTACGGCGTTCCTTTCCTCAGCTTCCGTATCATCAGCGATACGCCGGGCGTGGAAGACCACTCTTCGCAATATGCCGATTTTTGGGGTACGATGGCGGAACGTTCCTTCCTTACGACATGGATTTTCCTTTCCACCCTGCCCGACAACTTATAACTCATAACTCACAACTTATAACTTATGAAGAAAATACCCAGCTTTACCATCGATCACATCCGTTTGCTGCGCGGTATTTACGTATCGCGCAAGGATGAAGTGAACGGAGAAGTCATCACGACTTTTGATATCCGTATGAAAGAGCCCAACCGTGAACCGGCATTGGGACAAGGCGCCCTGCACACTATCGAGCATCTGGCTGCCACCTACCTGCGCAATGAACCGCAATGGCAGGACAAGATTATCTATTGGGGCCCCATGGGCTGCCTTACCGGCAATTATCTGCTGATGAAAGGCGATTTGCAGCCGCAGGACATCGTATCGCTAATGCAGGATACGTTCCGCTTTGTTGCCGGATATGAGGGCGAAGTTCCCGGTGCTGCTCCGCAGGATTGCGGCAATTACCTGCTCCACGACCTGCCCATGGCAAAATGGGAGTCTGCCAAGTATTTGCATGAAGTGCTGGAACAGATGACGGAAGAGAATATGAACTACCCCGAGAAAGCGGAGTGAGTGGTTGAATGAATGTTGAAAAATACATTTATGTTAAGAGTATCTGTCATTCAGAGCTTCTTTGCGATGCTCTGAATGACAGATAGTATAAGCTAATTCCCCATATTTACTTGGTTTACTCCTAACTGCTTAAATAATTTCTATTCCTTGCTCCTTGCAAAGTTGCAGCCCTATGTCTTTCAGCTTGAATTTCTGTATCTTGCCGCTTCCTGTCATGGGGAACTCTTTTACAAAGAAAATATATTTGGGAATCTTGTAACGGGAAATCTTGCCGATGCAGAAGTCGCGTACATCCGATTCGTGCAGGTCTGCCCCCTCGTGCCGGATAATGAATGCGCCGACCGCTTCGCCGTACTTCTTGGAAGGGATGCCGGCTACCTGCACATCCTTGACGCCTTCCAGTTGATAGAGAAACTCTTCGATTTCGCGCGGATAGATATTTTCACCGCCGCGGATAATCATGTCTTTGATACGTCCGGTGATGCGGTAGTTGCCGTCCTCGTCTTTCACGCCCAAGTCTCCGGAGTGCAGGAAACCGTTCTTGTCGATGACCTCGGCTGTGGCCTGCGGATTCTTGTAATATCCTTTCATGGTGTTGTAACCGCGGTTGCACATTTCACCCTGCACGCCTGCCGGACACTCTTCGCCGGTTTCCGGGTCGATGACTTTCACTTCGGTATGCTCAAAGTCGCGCCCTACGGTGTTGCAACGTACATCGAACGAGTCGTCTATTCGCGTGGCGGTCATGCCGGGAGCGGCTTCCGTCAGGCCGTAAACGCTGGTTACTTTCATGTACATCTTTTCCTCTACCTGCTTCATCAGCTCGACGGGGCAGAGAGAGCCGGCCATGATACCCGTGCGCAGGCTGGACATATCGAACAGGTCGAACATCGGATGGTGCAGCTCGGCTATGAACATCGTGGGTACGCCGTAGAGTGCGGTGCATCGTTCTTTGTGGATGGATGCAAGCACCACCAACGGGTTGAAGCGTTCCACCATGACTTGTGTACAGCCGTGGGTAAGGCAGTTCATCGTGGCAAGCACCACGCCGAAGCAGTGGAACAGGGGGACGCAACAGCAGAGTTTGTCAGCGGCAGTGAATTTCATATGCTCGCCGGTGAGGAAACCGTTGTTGGTGATGTTGTAGTGGGTAAGCATTACCCCTTTCGGGAATCCGGTAGTGCCCGAAGTGTACTGCATGTTTACTACGTCGTGGCAACTTACCCGGCTTTTGAGCTCATTCAGACGGGTGTCTTCCACGTTGTCGCCTAAAAGCAGAATTTCGGAAGTGTTGTACATTCCTCTGTGCTTTTCCTGCCCTACGTAGATTACATTCTTCATATAAGGGAAGCGCTCGCTTTTCAGATGTCCGCGCTGGCAGGTTTTCAGTTCAGGCAGCATGGTGTAGGTCATCTGTACGAAGTCGCTGTCTTTCTCGCCGTTGACGATACAGAGCGTGTGCATATCCGAATTCTCGCACAGGTACTCCAGTTCGGCTTGTTTATAGTTGGTGTTTACCGTTACATAAACGGCGCCTATTTTGGCGCAGGCATACAGCAATGTCAGCCAGTCCGGTACGTTTGCCGCCCAGATGCCGACGTGTGTTCCCCGTTCCACGCCGATAGCGATAAGTCCTTTTGCCATGTCGTCCACTCTGCGGTTGAACTGGCTCCAGGTGAAGCGCAGATTACGGTCGGAGTAAACAATGTATTCTTTGTCAGGTGTAGTTGTGGCCCAATGCTCCAGCCATTGGCCAAGCGTTCTTTCGTATAACATAACGATGCTAATTAACGTATGAAGTATGAAATATAAGAGGGTATGTCAAAACTAAAATTCGCTTGCCGTTTGTTTCTTTTTAGGCACGGATTACACGGATTTCACGGAAAAAGAACAAAGAAAATCTGTGTTTCCGTAGAATCCGTGTAATCCGTGCCTAAAAGAAATCATCAAGTGTATTTTGACACACTCCCTTATGCCTTATACTTATCAGATTGGTGTATAAATTACTGCCAGTATTTTGGCTGCCTGTCCTTCATAGGCGTGTACATGGTGCGGTACGATGGAATCGTAATAGATGCTGTCCCCTTCTTCGAGCAGGTAGGTGTGTTTACCGTAGCTGATTTCCATGGTTCCTTCCATAACCATGATGAATTCTTCGCCTTCGTGTGAGGAAAGAACGAAATCGCTGTCGTCCGTGGGAGCTACGTCGATGATGAACGGCTCCATGTGGCGGTCTGCTTTTGATTTGGAAAGAGAGTGGTACTCCATGTGTTTGCGCGAGTGGATGGCGTTGTTGGAGAAGCTGATGCTGTCCTTTGCTTCCGACTTGCGGCATACCACAGGACCGTTCTCGTCCTGGTCGTCAAGGAATGTGCCGAGACGCACGCCCAGTACGCGGGCTATTTTGATGAGTGGAGCCAATGAAGGCAGGTCGATATTGTTTTCGATGCGTTCGATTTGTTCGATGGCGAGCCCCGAACGTTGCGCCAGTTCTTCCATGCTGATGGACTGGCTTTCGCGGAGTGATTTGATTTTTTCTCCTACAATCTTACTTGTATCCATAATTTGATAGTATTTTCAGTCTAAAAGGTTATGATTAATAGCTGTAAATTGCAAAAATAAGATATTCTTTTACTTGGTGCAACATTCTATGACGAAAAGTTTGCTTATGGTCTTTGCAGGTGTACAGGAGATTTTGTCTGTATGCCATCGCTATTCCGGCTTTCTCAGAGCAAGAGTGATATTCGCAGACGTATGGTTTATGATTGCATGAAGCCTGATAGAGGTTCCTTACTCTTTTATATCCAACTCTCCGGAGTATGAAATGGCCTGTCTGTTCATCGGCTGGATATGTATGTTGGCCGAACCGTCGGAATAGATAGTAAGGCTGTATTCATATTTATCTTCTTCGTTGCCAGTTTTGAAATCAATCCGGTTTTTTCCTTTTTTGAGGCTTTCTTTCCTGTATCCGGTTATCGGGGCATTAAATATCAATCCCTTCCCGCCGCCGTAAGGTACATTGTATGCCACTCCGAAGTAGGGCAGGTAAGAAAAGACGGAGTCATTCCTGATTTCGATGGAGTAGTCGGATGTCAGGGCGCGGCTGCGACCTTTCATGGGTTGCATATAGTCTACGTTGATTTTGTAGTGATCGGCATTTATCGCTTCCCTGACGTTACGTTCGGTCTGTGCTTTCTTTTCACTCCGGCTTTGTGCTGTTGCGGACTGCATGGCAAGCATTCCCGACAAACATAATAGAATTAATTTAGCTGTTTTCATCGTTGTTTGGTTTTAGGTATCAACAAAGATAAAGAGAATGTTTTTGAGAAGTAAAACAGATTCAGTATTTTTGTATGAGAATAAAGATTATTAAGTATGGTATATATTGAAACTCCCCGTTTGATATTGCGCGATTGGAAAGAAGAAGACTTCGTTCCTTTTGCAGAGATGAACGGGAATCCGTCTGTCATGGAGTTCTTTCTGCATCCTTTGTCCGGGGAAGAGTCCCGCAATCTTTTTGATACTGTCAGGAACGAGTTTCTTCAGTACGGATATGGTGGATATGCCATCGAGCAGAAGTCCGATGGAGCCTTTGTGGGTTTTACGGGCTTTCATAACTTTATGTTTGATGTGGACTTTGCTCCGGGTATTGAGATACTGTGGCGATTAAGGCAGGAATATTGGGGCCGGGGATATGCTACCGAAGCGGCGAAGTCATGCCTGGCTTATGCCAAGGAGAATCTTCCGTTTTCTATGGTCCGGGCTTTTACTGCGCTGACCAATAAACGTTCGCAACGGGTGATGCAGAAGATAGGGATGGAATTTGAAAAGAATTTTATGCACCCTGCAGTGCCCGACGGGCATCTGCTGAAAGAGCACGTACTCTATAAGATACAATTGTAATAGGCTTTTAAAACCCTTGTACAGGGAAGACAGTGATAAAAGTAAAGCGGCGGTATTCTCATTGGAAAATACCGCCGCTTTAATAAGTTTACCGCAAGTAAATTACTTACGCAAGCCGAGTTCCTGAACAATGGCACGATATCTGTTGATGTCGCGGTCTTTCAGGTAGTTCAACAGCGCGCGGCGCTTACCTACCAACATTGTCAAGGCTCTTTCTGTACTATAATCCTTTCTGTTGAGCTTCATATGCTCAGTCAGATGAGCAATACGGTATGAAAACAAAGCTATCTGGGCCTCTGCTGAGCCAGTATCAGTGTTAGACTTCCCGTATTTGCCGAAGATTTCTTGCTTTTTAGCAGCGTCTAAATACATAGTGTTTAATTAAAAAGTTGATAATTCTTTTCTCTTTCGAGCGTGCAAAGATAGATATTATCTTTTATATTGCAATGATATTCAGCAAAAAAATCTTTTCTCTGTGATGTATATACTGTAAAATTCGTACCTTTGCGGTCAAATAATAGGTATTATATGCAAAATATTAGAAACATTGCAATTATTGCCCATGTCGATCATGGGAAAACGACGCTTGTAGATAAGATGCTTCTGGCAGGAAACCTTTTCCGCAGCAACCAGAGCACAGGTGAATTAATGTTGGATAACAATGATTTGGAGCGTGAGCGAGGGATAACAATCCTTTCCAAAAACGTTTCTATCAGCTATAAAGACACGAAAATTAATATTATCGATACTCCGGGACACAGCGACTTCGGTGGCGAAGTGGAACGTGTATTGAATATGGCCGACGGATGTATCCTGTTGGTGGATGCTTTTGAAGGCCCGATGCCGCAGACCCGTTTTGTATTGCAGAAAGCTTTGCAGATCGGTTTGAAACCTATTGTTGTAGTCAACAAGGTGGACAAGCCCAACTGTCGCCCCGAAGAAGTCTATGAAATGGTGTTCGACCTGATGTTCAGTCTGGAAGCTACGGAAGAGCAGTTGGACTTCCCCGTTATCTACGGTTCGGCAAAGAACAACTGGATGAGCACAGACTGGCAGAAGCCGACGGACAATATCTATCCGTTGCTGGACTGCATTCTGGAGAACATTCCCGCTCCTACACAGTTGGAAGGTACGCCGCAGATGCTGGTGACCTCATTGGACTACTCCTCTTATACCGGCCGTATCGCCGTAGGCCGTGTACATCGCGGTACTTTGCGGGAAGGCATGAACGTGTCTTTGGCAAAGCGCGACGGTACAATCGTCAAGTCGAAGATTAAAGAACTGCATACGTTTGAAGGTATGGGCCGTGTGAAGGTATCGGAGGTATCTTCCGGTGATATCTGCGCCTTAGTGGGTATCGAAGGGTTTGAAATCGGAGATACGATTTGCGACTACGAGAACCCCGAAGCATTGCCGCCCATCGCCATTGACGAGCCTACCATGAGTATGCTGTTTACTATCAACGACTCTCCGTTCTTCGGCAAAGAAGGTAAGTTTGTAACTTCCCGCCATATACATGACCGTCTGATGAAGGAGTTGGACAAGAACCTTGCGCTTCGCGTACGCAAGAGCGAGGAAGACGGAAAATGGGTGGTGTCCGGTCGTGGCGTGCTTCACCTTTCCGTGTTGATTGAAACGATGCGCCGCGAGGGATATGAGTTGCAGGTAGGCCAGCCGCAGGTTATCTTCAAGGAGATAGACGGCGTGAAGAACGAGCCTATCGAGGAGCTCACGGTCAACGTTCCCGAAGAGTATGCCAGCAAGATTATCGATATGGTAACCCGTCGTAAAGGTGAAATGGTGAAAATGGAAAGCGCCGGCGAGCGTGTGAACCTTGAGTTCAATATGCCGTCGCGCGGTATTATCGGTTTGCGTACCAATGTGCTGACTGCCTCTGCCGGTGAAGCTATCATGGCGCACCGCTTTAAGGAATACCAACCCTATAAGGGTGAAATCGAACGCCGTACCAATGGTTCCATCATTGCCATGGAGTCGGGTACAGCCTTTGCCTATGCCATCGATAAATTGCAGGATCGCGGTAAGTTCTTCATCTTCCCGCAGGAAGAAGTGTATGCCGGACAGGTTGTAGGCGAGCACTCTCACGATAACGACCTTGTGGTGAACGTTACCAAATCAAAGAAGCTGACCAACATGCGTGCTTCCGGTTCCGACGAGAAAGCGCGTCTGATTCCGCCGGTGCAGTTCTCTCTGGAGGAAGCGTTGGAATATATCAAGGGAGACGAGTATGTAGAGGTTACTCCCAAATCCATGCGTATGCGTAAGGTTATCTTGGATGAGACAGAGCGCAAGCGTGCCAATAAGAACTGATTTTACTTTTTAGTTGTTATATATAAGAAGGAGTGCTTCGCTGTAAAGGTGGAGCACTCCTTCTTTTATTGCAATGGGGTATCCTGAAGTTTTTATTTTATCGGTCAGTCTACGTATTTCGCTTTGGCGGCATCTCTCGGCTTGGCGGCAGGCGTTTCATCCGGATATCCGAAAGCAATGCAGTAAAGCAGCCGGTATCCTTCGGGAAGTTCCAGTCTTTTGAGGTATTCGGCAGCTTCGGGCGTATCGGTCATAAAGCGTGTGGGGCTTGCCAGACAGCAGGAGCCTATGCCCATAGACCAGGCGGCAAGTACCATATTCTCACCCAGCAGTCCGCAGTCTATCTGCGAGCAGTCGTACGAAGTATCATTTCCGATGAACACTACCGTGGGCGCATTGCGGAACATATTCTTGAAATTGGGGTCTTCCGCTGCTTTCGGGTTCTTCTGCTTGAAGATTTCACTTACCCCGTTCAGGAATTCCGGGTTGTCTACTACGCGTACCGCCCAGGACTGTTTGTTCTGACCGTTGGGGGCGTTGATGCCGCACTCCAAGATTACCTTCATCGTGTCCCGGTTCACAGCTTCCGGTTTGTACTTGCGGACGCTGCGGCGCGATAGGATTGTCTCGATTATCGCTTCCGAATTGCTTTTCTCCGTAACTGTGGCTTCACTCTCTTTCTGTACCTGCGGCCCGCAAGCGGACAGCATCAATAGGCTTGCGCCTAACAGCATAACCTTTACACTCTTCATTCTCTGTTGTCTATTAAATTGTTTCTTCGCAAATCTAACAAAAAAAGCGGCTTCCGAGAACGAAAGCCGCCTTAAAATATATAATCTGGTTCTATTAGAGTTTCGGACCAGCAGCAACCAAAGCCTTACCGGCTTCGTTACCTGTGAACTTAGCGAAGTTCTTGATGAAACGTCCTGCCAGGTCTTTTGCTTTTTCTTCCCATTGGCAAGCACATTCATAAGTGTCGCGAGGATCAAGAATCTTCGGATCAACACCCGGCAATTCTGTCGGAACAACAAAGTCGAAGTAAGGAATAACCTTTGTCGGAGCCTTGTCGATAGAACCGTCGAGGATAGCGTCGATGATACCACGTGTATCTTTGATAGAGATACGCTTGCCGCTACCGTTCCAGCCGGTGTTAACCAAGTATGCCTTAGCGCCGACCTTGTTCATCTTCTTAACCAGTTCTTCTGCATATTTAGTAGGATGCAAGCTCA
>OGNT01001161.1_pt1 | contig 9291 bp, 6 predicted proteins | sample 1573521 | NCBI WGS metagenome assembly OGNT01 (sample SAMEA2581922, study PRJEB24529) | metagenome | biome: Human gut stool | place: China | collected 2011
AAAAATACCCTTAGGGATGGAAGCCGTTTCCTGTTATCAGGAATGCTTCTTTCCCTAAGGGTATTGGTTTTCTTAATAAGGAGTATGATTAAATCTGTCCTGATTCTACCTGTCTCACCACTCTTTCCGTGAGCCTATCCACTCCGTTCGGATCATATTTCTTGTTGAGGCTGGCACCGAAGAGGGCGGCGAAAGCCTGATAGAAGCCGGCACGGATAGGACCGAGGAATGCCTGGATAAGATGATAGGAGGATGAATTGCACTCACGATACACCAGTTTGATGCAGAGCTTGCCCTGTGCATAGGTGAGTTTCTTCATTCTCGGTGTATATTCCTGCTTGATGCTTTTCTCCACCAGTTTCATGTGCGCATCCTTCGCCTTCTTGTTGGGCAGGGTTTCCAGATAGTCACCCGTTTCGATGATGATCTTTCTCACCTCCTTGGCTATCGGCAGAACTTTCTTGATGTTATATACCAGACGGTTGTACGCCATTCTTTCCTTGGCGTTCTTGAACACCGGCTGTGGATAAACATACACGTTGTTCACCTGTACATACTGTATGCTGTCGTGATCGAGCAGCACCTTTCCCACCTTCACCATCGGTTCGAAGGTTGGAGCATCCATATCGACTTCCTTGTTTTCAGGTTTGTCGTCATCCGTCTGTGCCATTGTCTGCAGCGTGATGCAGAAGAGCATCGCCAGCAAAAAGAATATCTTCTGTTTCATAAAAATCTTCTTGATCCAATTTAAATAATCCGCTCCCTGTCCGGAGTATCTCTTATATATATAAAGAGGTGTAATCCTCTTCTATTTCTAATTATGCCGCAAAATTACAGATAATTTCCCATTTAGAGAAAGAAAGTTACTCTTTTCTTACTCATTTTCAGAATTTCGCAGTATCTTTGTGGAAATTTAATAATTCTTTTGCCTGTCTATGAAGTATTGGCAACCTATCATCTGCTTTTTGTTGAAACTGTTTCTCATAGGCAGCTCCCAGTTATTCTATGTCCCTTCTGTTTGTGCCCAGGACTCCTCTTCCCGGTCGGAAGAAGATAGGGAGAAGTATGTCTCTTCGCAACCTTGGCAGGAATATCTGATGGAACTCTCGGAGATGGAGGATTTCGAACAGACTGCCTGGGAGGATTATGAGGAGGAACTGGAGGAGCTGGCGCAGCATCCGCTGAATCTGAACACGGCTACCCGTGATGAGATGGAGCATCTGCCTTTCCTCACCCCTTCGCAGGTAGAGGATATCCAGGCATATCTCCATCGCTATCACGGGATGAAGACGATGGCAGAACTGGCTCTCATCCCCAGTATCAGTTGGTATCAGCGGCAGTTGATGAACAGCTTCTTCTATGTAGCCGACGAGACTCCCCGCCAGCAGTTCCCGAGCCTGAAGAATATCCTGAAGTATGGCAAGCACGAGGTGATGGGAATGGTGAAAGTGCCTTTCTATGAGCGCAAGGGCGATGGCAAGGGAGCCGATGGATACCTGGGATATAAGTATAGGCACGGGGTGCGCTATCAGTTCAGGTATGGCGACTATGTGAAGATGGGATTCGTTGGCGCCCAGGATGCGGGCGAACCTTTCGGAAGCGGCAGGAACAACCTGGGATATGATTTCTATTCCTTCTATCTGCAAGTCAGGAAATTAGGCAGATGGAAGAATATCACCCTGGGCAGGTATCGGCTGCACGAGGGAATGGGACTGATTCTCAACAACGACTTCAGCTTCGGCAAACTCTCGGTGCTGTCGTCGCTGGGCAGAACCACCAGCCAGATCAAGGTTCATTCCTCCCGCTCTTCTGCCAACTATCTGCAGGGAGCAGCAGCCACCTATACCTTGTTGAAGGGACTTGACCTTACCGGATTCCTCTCTTATCGCAAGATAGATGCCACGCTGAGTGATGAAGGTGGCATCAAGACCATTCTCAAGACCGGTCTGCACCGTACACGCAGGGAGATAGCCAGGCAGGATATAGCCTCCAATACGCTGGTGGGTGGCAACATCAACTATCGCCATCAGGGCTGGCATATTGGAGCCACCGGTTTCTATACCTCGTTCTCCCTTCCGCTGATGCCAGAAAAGGTGCAGTTGTACAAGCGGTTTGCTCCCGAAGGTGATGCCTTCTGGAATGTGAGTGTAGATTATGGCTATATTTCCCATCGCTGGACGATAGGGGGCGAAACGGCGACGGGTGATTGTGGAGCCGTCGCCACGCTCAATGCGGCATCTTATCTGGTTTCCGATCATTTCTCGCTCACGGCTGTGCAGCGGTTCTATTCTGCCAGATACTATTCCCTGTTCAGCAACAGCTTTGCCGAGGGAAGCAGCGTGCAGGATGAAAATGGTGTGTATGTGGGGGCTACGTGGTCGCCAGGCAGTCGTTGGACCCTTACCGCCTATAGCGACTTTGCCTATTTTGCCTGGCCTAAGTATCATACCCGTCAGAGTACTCAGAGCTGGGATCATCTGCTGAATATCCTCTATCTTCCTGCCCGTTCCTGGACACTGGGAGCCCGGGTCCGCTATAAGGAAAAGGCGGGAAACGCTACCGGGCGTCTCCGTTTCTATGCCAGTGTTACCACGAAAAACTGGAGTTCCAAGACGAGTGTGGATTATACGAAGTACCGGAAAGGGAATGCGGGCAGCGGCACCCAGAATGCTTCCAGTAGTGGTTATCTGCTGAATGAAAACATCGGATATCATTGGCGGTGGCTGAGGCTGCAGGGCAGTTTCGGCTATTTTCATACCCAGGATTTCGCCAGTCGCATCTATGCCTATGAGCCGGGCTTGCTCTATCAGATGAGTTTTGGCAGTTACTTTGGCGAGGGCATCCGCTATGCCCTGGTGGCGCGTTCGGAAATCAGCCATCATCTGTTGGTAATCGCAAAGCTGGGCAGCACCGATTATTTCGACCGCACCCACATCTCTTCCGGCTTACAGGAAATCGCCGGTTCTCATCAGATGGATCTGGAGATGCAGGTGAAGTGGAAGTGGTGAGGTGAAAGTGGTAAAATCTGGGGCTTATCCTGCTTTCCCAGTCCTTCTTTTCAGGAATATGATGCAAGATTATAAAAAAACTGGCGTTTTATTTGTGTATGTAAGAAAATCGGGGTATTTTTGCAATTGATAAGTATCCATGCTAACGACGAAAAAAAGAAAAGTGATGAAGATATTCATAGTGATTCCTTGCTATAACGAGGAAGCGGTATTGCCGAAGACCCTGGAGGTGCTTGGCAATCTGATCAAGAACATCAAGGTAAAAACAGATGCCGACACGGAGTTGCTCCTTGTTGACGATGGTAGTCGTGACCGTACCTGGCAGATGATTTCCAATGCTGCCAAGGAGCACAGGTATGTACACGGCATCAAGTTATCTCATAACCGGGGACATCAGAATGCGCTCTGGGCAGGAATGGAAGCGGCGGTAGATCATTGTGATGCGATGGTAAGTATCGATGCCGACCTGCAGGATGATGAGAATGTCATCATCGATATGGTTCAGCAGGTGCAGGAAGGCAAGGATATCATCTATGGTGTGCGCAAGGAGCGTAAGACCGATACCTTCTTCAAGCGATTCACCGCCCAGGCTTTCTATAAGCTGATGCAGAGCGTGGATAAGGATACGGTGTATAACCATGCCGACTTCCGCATGATGACCAACCGCACGCTGAAGGCTCTGATGCAGTACTCCGAGCGCAATCTCTTCCTCAGGGCCATCGTCCGCCAGTTGGGGTTCCGTGAGGGATTCGTCTATTACGATCGCAAGGCTCGTGAGGCAGGTGAGAGCAAGTATCCGCTCACCAAGATGCTGAGCTTCAGTATCGATGGCATCACCTCGTTTTCCGTGGCACCATTGAAGTTTATCACTTTCCTGGGTCTGGCAATGACTTTAGTAGCCTTCATCATGATTATCTTTGCCTTGGTGGAGCATTTCCAGGGCAAGACCATCCAGGGCTGGACCTCCTTGCTCGTTTCCATGTGGTTTATCGGTGGCATCATCACCACGGGTGTGGGCATCACGGGTGTCTATATCGGAAAGATTTATACCGAGGTGAAGCGCCGCCCGCGATACTTTATTGAAGAAAGAGTATAATTTGAAGAAAGAAAATAAATTTGTTAGATACAAAAATAGCATCGGGTTGATGAATCCCGATGCTATTTTTGTATCTGATTATTTGTTTAGTGCGATTATTTGTTCTGTGCGATATTGGCACTTGTCTTCACAAACCGATAGAAGCCTACCGGATGATGCCATTCTACGAGTCTCTTTACTTCCCAAACCTTCTGGAAGGTATAGTCCTTGCCGAATTTCTCCTTGAAGTCTGGCACGTCGTTTTCAGGAATCATCAGCACGCCATCCTGTGGCAGAACCTTGTCAAACTGCTGAATCTTATCGCCCAGATAGAAGTTGAGGCTGAAGAAGTGCATCATTTCTACCGACATATAAGAATAGAGCTTGCTGGTATCAAACTTCTTTTCGATAATCGGCGCCAGATGCTTGTCTGCCTTGGTGTTGAGCACGGCAGGCAGCAGGGTGGAGTCGAGTGTGATGAAAATTGCGATAATCATCACCAATGTATATTTCATCATTTGGCTTGCCTCTTTTTTCTTGAGAGCCTTGAATATATGATAAGCCCCTATTATAAGAAACATATAGCATACATAGAATAGGATACCATGAGTAGATTCCCTTATGGCATGGAGCATGGCGATGTTGTCGGCAGCATGCTTGCCATGGAAAATGGTATCTGGTATGCCGCCTGCTCGTATAACAAGCGTAGCAATCACGAGGATAACTGCCAGCGAGGCAATCACCCCTGCATATACCTTGATGGCTCCCACCTTCTCCTTCATCATCCAGACGATGTATTCAGCTATGAGATAAGCCATGAACGGATAGCATGGCAGCAGATAGACGCTGCGCTTGCTCTTTGGGATGCAGTAGAAGAAGAGTACCAGGAGGAAAGCGAGCCAGGTGAACACCTGCAGCGGAGTAGCCTTCTTCGCATTCTCCAGGAACCGGGTCTTGGAGAACTTCCTCCAAGGCAGGATGAAGAGCGAGAACAGTAATAATAAGGTATAAGGAGCCCAACCCATCACGAGTGTGAGCAGGTTGTACCACGCCGGGTTCTCGTGCGATTCGTATGCCATCTTGCCCATGAATCGGTCGATGTTCTCTTCCTTCACCAGTCGCAGGAACTCGTCGCCACCTTGCAGATAGGCTGCATAGTACCAGCAGAACGGGATGATGAGCGAGAGCAGGGCAGTTAAAGCCATGCGCCATACGATGCCCCAGAAGTTCTCGCGCTGGGTAAGCATGAATACGCCCATCACAAAGCAAGGCAGGATGATGCCCACAGGACCCTTGGTCAGCGTGGCACCGCTCATGCAGAGGATGGCAAGCCAAGGCAGCTGGTGCTTTCCCTTCTCCCACCAGCGGTAGAGCAGATACATAGCTCCTACCATCAGGGCAGAGTTCACCATATCCACACGGCAGTTCATTCCGGCACGGTGCACCTCGAAGGCGGTGAGCGTGAGGATGGCTGCGATGAGGCTGGTTTGTGTATCCTTGCGCTTGGCATAGAATATGAAGCCGCCGATGGTCATCAATACCAGCGATACGGCGGACGGCAGACGGGAGGTGTATTCGTTTACGTGGCCGGCGATGAGGCTGAAGAATGCGATGCACCAGTGGAAGAATGGTGGCTTGTAAGGGATGTCGCCACCATTGTTGATAGGCAATATCCAGTTGCCATGTTCCAGCATGGTGTAGGCAACCACCGCCTCGCGAGGTTCTCCCTTGGTGTTGAAATCAGAGAGTCCGAGGAATGGAATCATCATCACGATAGCCAGGATGATGATGAGCCATAGGGCTTTGTTGTACTTGATGTTCATGTCTTATCGAAGTCTTATTATGTTATTTTGGCTGCAAAGTTACATATAATTATTTGTTTATAGATAGAATAAGGTGGGAATTTTTGCTTTTATTGGAATATAATTATTAACTTTGCACCCGATTTCTAAAGTAGAATAAAGATGAAACGATATTTTAAGGCTTTGGGGTATCTCCTTTCGGTGCATGTATTGGCATTGCTGGTGATGACTCTTTTCAGATTGGTAGAATTCATAGCCCTGCATGGCATGATAGTAGATGCAGGGGCGAGTAGGGTGATGGCGTTTGTCAAGGGTGTATGGTTCGACAATGTCATTGCTTGTTATATTTCGGTATTGCCTGTAGCTGTGCTCCTGATAGCAGCCAGTCTGGGGTGGTGTCATCGCCGTTTGCTGCGTGGCATCAACATCTGGTATGCGGCATGGTTTGCCATCGCCTTCATGCCTTCGGCAGCCAATACCCCTTATTTCCAGTATTTCTTCAAGAACATCAATTCCAGCATCTTCGGGTGGTTCGGCTATGTGGCCACCACATCGGGCATGCTCCTGCAGGAGTCTTCCTATTGGCTCTATATCGCCCTCTATTTCGTGTTCACGGGGGCATTTATCTATGCGCTCGTCCGTCTGCGCCGCTATTTCGAGGGGTTCTTCCAGTTGCCAAAGGACAATATGCACTTGGTGCTGGTGGTAAGCCGTTTCCTTATTTCTGCGGTGATGATTGGTGCCTGCCTTTTCGGCATCCGTGGCAGAATGGGCTATAATCCTATCAAGGTGAGCCAGGCTTACTATTGCGAGGATTCCTTCCTCAACCAGCTCGGCATCAATCCGGCATTCAATCTCCTTACTTCTGCGCTCGACGATATGCGCAAGGAGAACAAGGAGCTGCATCTCATGCCATACGCTGAGGCTATCACGAATACCCGTCAGTGGCTCGGTATTACGGGAAAGGTGGATAGCACGAATATTCTGAAGCGTGAGGTGGTGAACGATTCCCTGATGATGAAGAAGAATCATCCTAATGTGGTGGTGATATTGATGGAGTCTATGTCGGCAAACCTGCTGGGCACTTTTGGCAATCAGCAGCCGCTCACCCCAACGCTCGATTCGCTCTATCATCATTCTCTGGCGTTCACCCACTTTTATAGTGCCGGCATCCATACCAATCATGGTATGACGGCTACGCTCTACAGCTTCCCTGCTCTCATGTTCCGCAACCTGATGAAGGGAACGGTAACTCCGCGCCGCAAGGGTATCGCCACGGTGTTGAAGAAGTATGGCTACGAGAACATGTTCTTCATGACCCACGAGGCGCAGTATGACAACATGAAGGCTTTCTTCCAGACCAATGGCTACGATGACATCTTCTCTCAGGAGAACTATCCTAAGAGCGAGGTGGTGAACAGCTTTGGTGTGAGCGACCATTTCGAGATGGGCTATGCCCTCAACACCATCAACCAGAAGACAAAGACGGGCAAGCCTTTTATGGCTACCATCCTCACCGTGAGCAATCATCCGCCATATATCATTCCTGATTTCTTCAAGCCGAAGACCAAGGAGAAGGAAACGCAGATTGTGGAGTATGCCGACTGGGCGATAGGCGACTTTCTGAAGAAGGCAAGCCGGGAACCTTGGTATAAGAACACGATATTCGTGATTCTGGCAGACCATGGCAAGCTGGTGGGTAAGAGCGAGGGCGAGTTGCCGCAGTCGTACAACCACATTCCGCTCATCATCTTCGGTCCGGGTGTTCCGCAGCAGCAGTATGCGGGCTTGGGCATGCAGGTGGATGTAATGCCTACGCTTTTCGGCTTGATGAAATTGAATTATGAGTACGAGGGCTTCGGTGTGAATCTGCTGAAGCAGCAGCGCCCGATGGTATTCTATTCGGCAGATAACCAGATTGTGGCAAGAGACCATCAACGTTGCTTTGTTTATAATCCATCAATGAACCGTAGCTTCTGCTATGATGTGTTGCCGAATGGCAATTTGAAGGAAACGAAGCAGGAGTCTAAGTTCCAGGATTTGAAGAACTATGTCTTCTCGAATATCCAGGCTGCTGAATATATCGAGCGACATCAGCAATAAAACGCGGATATTATCATAAACAGTAATCCCCCACCACGCTTTGGCTGCGTGATGGGGGATTGACTGTTTATATAGTTTTTCTATTTTTTATTGAGGTAAGATGTTGCAGTATTCCCGTTTGAACCACAGTTCGAAGACGGGGTCAACCATCTTGAAGCCATCGCCCGATTTCTCAATGAAGTCTCTTTCTACAAGAGTCTTTTTGTTCTTGGTGATGGTGCGTGGAGCACCGAGTCCATATTCTGCTACAACCTGTTGGGCATTGAAATGAGTCTCTCCCATGCAGACGGCACGCAGGAATGCTATTTGAGAGGCAGGCATGCCATCAATATCGGTAATGAACATATCGGCATTGGTATCCAGAAGCTTGGTGAGCTGTGACTGATAGATTTCCTCTGTTACTTCTGTTGCTGTACGAGTCCAGATGAGAAAGCAGAATTGCTGCATGTACCAGGAGTGGCATTGCACGGCATTGCAGATTCGCTCTATCATTTCATCGCTGATAGACTTGCCATAATTGTAGAAACTGTCGTGGATGAAAGGCTTCCAGTATTCCTTGGCTATCTTCTTCAATGTCATCATCTGTCCAAAACGGTAGAACGGATTCTTCGAGTTGCCGAATATATCCATCATCATGTGGCGTTTACTGCCATAGAGACAGTAGGTCGTATTGTGCTGTCCCTGCCACACCGAACGCATGGTTCCTTCCAGGCGCTTCCAGTCGGGCAGGTTTGCCAATTGTTGGAACTCATCAATGCACACGATGACATGGATGCCTTTAGCCTTGGCTATCTTTTCTGGAAGATTGAGAATTTCCTCAGCACTTTCCTTCAGGGGCTTGAAGTTAAGATTTACTTCTACGGCATTCACGGGATCGCTGTTGATGGTAAGGCTTGGAGATATGGATTGGATGAACTTTACGATGTCAGCCCATCTCTTTTCCATCGTGGAAGAAACGCCCTGGAGAATTGCACTTGCAAACTTGTTGTAGAACTCTTCCTCAGAGAAAATCTTGAAGGCATCCAGATAGCATACTCTCACATCCTTCTGCTCTTGCTTCAGCTCTTCCATTGCAGCTTTGACAAGTGAAGACTTACCCCATCTTCTTGGAGAAATCAGCATCACGTTGATGCCTCCTCCAAGAAAAGTCTTGAGGTCTCTTCTATCTTCAATTCTATCAATGAAATATTCATTTTCAGCGATAGAACCATATTCGAATGGTATCTTGTTCATATACTTAAAGTCTTGATTCTCTGCAAAGTTACAAAATTATACCCAAAGGTATTATACCCTAGGGTATAAT